>JGI24652J20063_1000204_pt1 | contig 17885 bp, 15 predicted proteins | sample MalvirmetagMSP97_FD_20063 | JGI IMG/M metagenome (IMG submission 20063) | reverse complement strand
CGCTGACCGGCTGATCAACATGGTCATGGCGTTCATCGGCCACGTAAAAGGCGGTCTGGCCATCAGTACCGCCACGTCCTGTACCCTGTTCGGTGCTGTGTCCGGGTCTACCCAGGCCACGGTCGTGGCTGTTGGCTCCCCCCTGCGGCCAAAACTGCTGAAAGCCGGCTATTCGGATTCGTTTTCGCTGGCACTGATTATCAACTCCAGCGACATCGCCTTTTTGATTCCGCCCAGCATCGGTTTCATCATCTACGGGGTTATCTCCGAGACCTCCATTGCGGAACTGTTCATTGCCGGTATTGGGCCAGGCATCATGATTCTGTTCATGTTTTCGATCTATTGCCTGATCTACGCCCATATCAACAAGCTTCCCACCGAGGAGAAGTCCACCTGGGGCCAGCGAGCCGTGGCCATGCGGGAGGCCTTATGGCCGCTGTTCTTCCCGGTCATTATCGTCGGCGGGATCTACGGTGGCATCTTCAGCCCGACAGAGGCGGCGGCCGTTTGCGTGCTCTACGCTTTCCTGCTGGAATTCGTGGTGTTCCGATCACTGAAGCTTGCTGACATCTACCGGATTGCAAAGTCCACCGGCCTGATTACCGCAGTCGTGTTTATCCTGGTCGCCGTGGGCACTGGCTTCTCCTGGATTATATCCTTTGCCCAGATTCCCCAGGCGATTCTGGATTCAGTCGGGATCAGCGACATGGGACCGGTTGGCGTGATGATTACCATCTGTGTCGCCTTCTTTATTGCCTGCATGTTCGTGGATCCGATCGTGGTGATTCTGGTGCTTACACCAATCTTCGCGCCAGCAATCCAGGCTTCAGGCCTGGACCCGGTCCTGGTCGGTGTGCTGATCACCCTGCAGGTGGCCATCGGCTCGGCGACACCGCCGTTCGGCTGTGACATCTTCACTGCCATCGCGATTTTCAAGCGCCCCTATCTGGAGGTTATTCGGGGCACGCCGCCGTTCGTATTCATGCTGATAGCTGCTGCCGGGCTTTTGATTGCGTTCCCGCAAATAGCATTGTTCCTGCGCGACCTGGCCTTCAGGTGATCTGACCACCCTGGAGGGTGAATACAAAGGAGAGCGACATGTTCAAACGGATTCTGGTGGCAGTAGACGGTTCAATGACCTCCTTTGAGGCCTTGAGCAAGGCTATTGAGCTGCAAGAACTGACGGATGCAGAGATCTACCTGCTTTGCGTGTACAAGCATCACAGCCTCTTTGAGGCATCCCTGTCGATCGGACGGCCGGCTGAAATGGACATCCCGGATAAAGTGCTTTCAGAGTACGCCAAGGACGTGGTGAATCACGCGAAACAACTGGCTGCGGAGCGCGGCGGCAAAAACGTCAGAGGCTTCGTTAAAGCAGGCAAGCCTTCGAAGGTCATTGTCGATTTTGCCAAGGACAAAGGGGTGGATCTGATCGTCATCGGTACCAAGGGTACGCACAGTGACAAGGATGGCCTGTTTCTGGGCAGTGTTTCGCATCGGGTAGCATCTCACGCGAAATGCCCGGTTCTTGTGGTTTAACCGTCTAACCAAAAACTTCGACCCTGTTACGGCCGGCTTCCTTGGCGCGGTAGAGCGCCCTGTCGGCCAGGGTCAGAATCTGCAACGGTTTCTCGCCACTTTCCAGCCAACTGGCAACACCCACCGAGACTGTCAGTGCGCCAAGATCTTTCTCCCGATGAATGATCGCCACGTCCCTCACTGCGCTACTGAGCTGGCTTGCCTTATCCATTGCCGCTTCTGATGTGGCTCCCGGCATCACCACCACGAACTCTTCACCGCCATAGCGGCAAACAAGATCACTCTCACGGAACTGTTTCTGGAGAATACCCGCAACTATTTTCAGGGCATTATCTCCAGCTTCATGACCGTAAGTATCGTTGAACTTCTTGAAGTGATCGATATCGATGATCAACAGCGACAGCGGAAGATCGTTGCGCTGTGCAACAGCGCTCTCATGCTCGAAAAGCTGATCAAAGTAGCGGCGGTTTTTAAGCCCGGTTAGTCCATCCTCGTACGAAAACTTCTGCAACTCTTCCCGAAGAGCAATGCTGGAGAGAGTAATACTGATTCTCTGAATGGCCTGATCCAGTGCCGCTAAAAGACGGGCCGAACCATACTCGCTCTCTGCGTTATCGAAAACGCCATCCCCCTCCAGCAGCAGAATGCCTTCAGTGACGTTACCCGCGCTGGCTGACTCCACATTCACCCAGAAGCAAAGCGTGGCACTCTCGACTTCTCTATCCACCCCTTCGGCGCCATGCCACTGTCTCAGTTGCGGCAGCCTGGAGGGTTCCGGCAGACCTTTGCGGGCGTCCAGCAACACCGGCAGAGGGACCGGGCGGCTGAATCCCCAGACAGCGACGCGATCGTACCGGTCGCTTGACCCCCTTTGATAGAAGGCGCCTTTCAGTGGGCTGCAGATATCCGGGAGCGCCCGTACAAGCAGACCGAACGCCTGCTTCAGGCCCAGACAGTCCTGGAGTTCGGTAAGAACGTCGCCCAGAATCCTGTTTTTCTCGTTTTCGAAGGTCAGCATCCGGACCCGTGCCTGCTCACGCCGGGCCAGTGCCTCTGCTTTGGCGGTACGTTCAGCCACCTTTTCCTCCAGAGACACGTTCAACCGCTTCAGCGCTTCCTGGGTTCCCGCATAGTGCCACAGAGAGATAACCACCACGGCCAGGGAGAACAGGAGCATACCCCAGCTAACCGGCACCCGTCCCCAGGGCAGTACCCCGTGGGCAACTGCCATATCTACAATCAGCAAGCCACAGAAAATGCCAAAGGCCAGTAGCAATATCTGTTGTTCCCGCAACATCCGACGGATACGACGCAGCACCACGGCAAAAATGATAACCAGAGAAACAAGGAACAGGGCATCGAATGGCGGGAATGTCGAGGACAGATCAAACACGCCAGCAAGCGCGCCGAGCAATGCACCGACGAGATACACCAGATGAACCTTCCAGATCAGGTTGATTAACCAGGGGCGATGATTTGTCAGCCATTGTTCGAGCAGAAGCGCCAGCGCTACCGGCAGCATGTAGTAGGAACCGGCGGCCAGGTAATCCCACATCAACGGCTGATAGGCAATCAGCAGACTGGCCTGGCTTTCTGATACCAGCATCAGGGCCGAAGCGAGGGTGAACAGTGAAATACTGGCAAACGTCTTCTTTTCCGTCTGGAGCAACGCAAAAATGATCGCCAGCAGCGCAATCAGGGTAGCGAAGCCTGCGATTGCAAGAGCTTCGAGGGAATTCTTGAGGATGTACAACACCAGGTCCGGGTGGTCCATGATGGAGACTTCCCCCCACAGCCCAATGTCTGTGTAGTTGGAGAACACACGGAAGTATACGGGCTTGCCCTCATACCCCTCAGGCAGGAAGATTTCATGCCAAGGCCAGCCCTCAAAGCGGCCACGACCCTCGGCGTCGAACTCTCCATACTGGTAGATTTTCTCGCCGTCGACCCAGACCTGCACGATCAGATCGACACTGAAGATATAAAGAACGGGCTCCTGCCACTCCCCTGCGGGCAAAGTCACCCTGAACCAGACGTTTTCACGACCTTCGCGGCCAGGAGGGTTGGACGGGAAGCCAATGCTGGTCCACTTTTCCGGCGCATCCTGCAACACCCACTGGGGAACACCTTCGGAGGTAAACGGAGAGTCGCCCCAGCGGTATTCCCAACCCTGAGTTACCGGCTGCGATGCACCGTTGGCCAACGCGGGCATAAGGAAAACCAGGAGCAGCACACTTGAGAGGCGCAGCAGGCTTATCAATGACATCAGGAAAGCGAACCCGCGTTATCTGGCGATGAGAGTTGATTATAGCCCAGCGCCCTGAAAAGGTGGGGGCTGCTTCGCCTGCTAATCAGTCTTTTTTGGGCTTCACCACCCATTCCGGGTCTTCAAACTCACCAATGGGCTTGATATCGACAAAGGGCGCCGCACTCCGGATGATGGCGGCCACGTCGGGGTTGTGCTGCCCGTCCGCGGGGAATATCCCGTTAGCGTGAGGAACGCCCCATCACCAGCAATGCCAACAGTGCGGATCCAACCACCAGCAGCAGGGCCACCGCATTGAGAACGGGCGTCGACCCCTCCCGAAGACGGTTGAACAGTGCCACCGTCAACGGCGTGTCACTACCTGTGAGCATAACGGTGGTGTTGAAGTTTTCAAATGACATCAGGAACGCCATGGCGGCCGGCTGCGATGCACCGTTGGCCAACGCGGGCATAAGGAAAACCAGGAGCAGCACACTTGAGAGGCGCAGCAGGCTTATCAATGACATCAGGAAAGCCATGGCGGCGGCCCCGAAAATAGACGGCAAAAGCCAGGGCAAGGTTACGGTAAACCAGGCCACCAGTGGCGTAGCGCCCAGGTTCAGGGCAGCTTCCTCCAGCTGGGGATCAAACTTGCGTAACCGGGCCGCAATCACCAGGGTGCTCAGAGTCGCGATGAAAGTGACCTGCCCCACCACCACCAGGGTCATACCCGGCCGGAAAAGATCCAGCTCGATACCCCAGGCCGATGAAACATCATTGGCCATACCACTGTAGAACACCAGAATGGATACCCCCAGAATGACCCCGGGAATCACTAGCGGCAGCAACATGAGCAGGTACAGGAACTCCTTGCCCCGGAACTGTACCCGCTCAAACAGCACCGCATTAACACACCCCAGGGCGACGCTCACCAGAGTCACCCAGAAGGCAATCTTGGCACTGACCCAGAGCGCTGTGAGCAGGCCATCGTCGTGGAAATGCCCGGTGCGGCCCTCACTGCCATCGGCGAAATACCAGTCCAGGGTAAAGCCTTTCCATGGCAGCGACGGAAAAGGCGCATCGTTGAAGGCAAACACGGCTGTGACCAGCAGGGGCAAGGCCAGATACACGAAAAATGCCACCAGATAGGCCAGATAGAGGCTATCGAAGAGCCGGGAGCGGGGAACCGAACGAATCATGACGTCATCCCATCACCTTGCGCAGCGATTGACCCGAGATCTTCAGTCCCAGCCACACGATGACCGACGACAGGATCAATAGCAGCACACCGAGTGCTGCGCCCTGCTCCCAGTTAAAACGGGTGATGAACTGGGTGAAGATTTGCTCGGTAAACCAGGCGCTGTCCTTGCCCCCCATGAGTACCGGCGTCAGATAGCTGCCAAGAGTGAGCATGAACACCACGATGCATCCGGAAACGATACCGGGCATGGCCCAGGGCACCACGATTTCGCGCAACACGGTGCCGTGACCGCCACCCAGGTCGTAACCGGCTTCCACCAGGTTTTCATCCATGCCATCAAGGGTTGTCACCAATGGCACCACCATGAACAGAAGGCCGTTGTAGACAAGCCCGATGATGACCGCCACATCGTTGTAGAGCATCTCCACCGGGCCATCCGCCCAGCCCAGGGCCTGAAGCCAGGAACTGAACAGCCCACTTTCGCGCAGCAGAATCATCCAACCGTAAGTACGTACCAACTCACTCGCCCAGAATGGAATCAGGCAGGCCAGAAACAGAATGCCTTTGGAGCGGCCTCTGGCAAGACGGGCAATGTACCAGGCAATGGGGAAGGCGATGATCAGCGTCAGAAAGGTGGTGAACAGCGACATCACCCCGGTGCGTACAAACGTCCGCCAATAATAGGCCTCGGTAAAGAAATTCTGGTACTGCTCAATGCCCCAGGCAATGGTGTCCCAGCTTTCCCGGACCTGGAACGAGACCCGGAGCATCTGAAGATGGGGCAGGAGCACCAGCAATACGATCCATAGCAGGAACGGAGTGAGCAGCAACCAGAGGGATAGGCGACTGACTGAGGACCTCACAGGCTCTCGGCTCCAAAGACCCTGGCCAATGACGGGTTCCAGGCCAGCCGGATGGAACTATCGACAGACAGCCTTGGTGCCGAGCCATCCTGAGGCAGGCGGGCATAAACCGGTTGCCCGCAGGTCTCAGCCTCGACCCGACTGTTGGCGCCATCGAACAGGGTAGTTCGCACTTTCGCCTGCATCGACGAGAATCCGGAACTGAGCGCATCCCCGGAGAGAACCAGAGATTCAGGCCGGATGTACAGTTCAGCCCGGTGGCCAGCCTGAAGGTTGTCCGATGCCACTCTGCCCTGAACCAGTACACCATCATCCAGACGGAGTTCGGCCAGGTTGTCGCGAACCGAGACAAGCTCTCCCGACAGACGGTTATTATCGCCAACGAATCCCGCTACAAACGGGGTCGCCGGTTCCCGATAGAGCTCTTCCGGCGGCGCGACCTGATCGAATCGACCTTCCCGCATGACGGCCACCTGGTCCGACATTACCATGGCTTCCGACTGGTCGTGGGTGATGTACACGAAGGTAGTGCCGAACTGTTTCTGGAGGTGTTTGAGCTCCACCTTCATCTGCTCACGGAGTTTCAGGTCAAGGGCGCCGAGGGGTTCGTCGAGTAGCAGGAGCGTGGGCTCCAGTACCAGGCAGCGCGCCAGGGCCACCCGCTGTCGCTGGCCACCGGACAACTCCTGGGGGTTACGGTGTTCCAGATCTGGCAGCCCCACCTGCTCCAGCACTCGGGCAATGCGCTTTCGCCGCTCTGCCAGAGGCATTTTCCGGCGCTTCAGCCCATAGGCGATGTTGTCACCGACCGTCATGGTGGGAAACAGGGCCAGATGCTGGAACACCATGTTCACCGGTCGACGGTTGGGGGGCACATCGTTCATACGCTGGCCACGGATGTGGATGTCTCCCTGATCGGGTTTATCGAACCCGGCGAGGAGTCGCAACAACGTGGTCTTGCCGCAACCGGAGGGTCCCAGAATCGAGAAAAACGTGCCCGCAGGCACGTCCAAGGACACATGATCCACCGCGGCATTGCTGCCGAACCGGCGGACCAGTCCCTCACAGAACAGGTCCGAATCCATTCCCATGGGAATCAGTTCGCGGCCTGGACGCGATCCAGCACCTGACCTTCCATGGTTTCCAGCCCTGGCGGAACCGGCGGATACCACTTGATATTTTTGATGGCGGCGTCATCAAAGCTTTCGCGGTATGCGTCCCGGAGATCGGCTTTGACAAACTCATCGGCACCTTTAGAGGCGGTGAAGTTGCCCGATGCATTGGTGATACGGGCCGCAATCTCCGGCTGCATCACAAAATTGATCCACTTGTAGGCGGCTTCTTCGTTCTCGCTGCGACGTGGAATCGCAAAGGTATCAATCCAGCCCAGGGCACCGGATTCGGGGGCCACAAACCGAATGTCCGGGTTTTCAGCGTTGAGCTTCCAGCCGCCGGCATCCCAGGCCATGGCCGCTTTCACTTCACCGGTGCGCAGCAGGGCCAGCAGTTGGTCGCCGCCGGTCCAGTAGGTTTTCACATTGCTCTTGCAGTCAATCAGCTTGTCCTCAACCTTTGTCATGATGGTCTCGTACTCGTCGCGATTGTCATAGGCCGCAAACGGGTCCATCCCCATGGCAAAGGCAAAACCGATCAGGGTCGGCCGTTTCAGCCGGTAGCTGACCTGGCCCTCGACACCGGAATCACACAGGTCGGTGTAATCGCTCACGATATCCGCAACCGAACTGTGCACGATCAGACCACTTGTTCCCCACACCGAAGGCACACCATAAAACTTGCCATCTAGCTCCGTGGACTCCTGGGTCGCCTTGACCATGGACGGCTGCAACTGGTCCGTGTTTACGCGGCTGAAATCGATGGGTTTATAGATATTGAACTGACGCTGAACGCCGACAACGCGGTCCTGGCTGGGCTGGGCCAGATCAAAACCCGCCCCGCCCGTGGCGCGGAGCTTGGAAATCATGTCTTCATTGTTGGAGAGGGTCACCTGTACATCAATGCCGGTCTCTTCTTCAAACTGAGCGACCACATCATCCGGAGCGTAGCCACCCCAGGTAATCAGGCGCAGCTCTTCGGCCAGCGTAGTGCCGGAAAAGCTGGCGGTGGCAAGGGCTGCAGACAGCAAAAAAGCACGGTTCCGTGTCGAACGAGAGGGCATGATCATAACGTGTCCTTACTGATGGCAATTCCAGAAGCTTGCTAACCATTTGTTATCAGGAAGTTATAGACCATGTATTGCAGTTTTGTGAAACCCGATACAAAAAACGGAGGCCGTAGCCTCCGTTTTTTGTGGTTCCATGGCGTATCAGCGCACTTAACGCCCGGACTTCAACATTTCCCAGTATTTGGCGTAGACCTGCAGGGCATCGTCACCGATGTCGGTCTGGAACTCGGCATTGATCATGTCGGTGGCGTTCGGATAGCTTGCCCGGTTATTCGCAACTTCGTCCGGCAACAGGTCCCTCGCCGCCAGATTTGGTGTCGCATAACCAATCTCCTCGCTGATCAGAGCGGAGATTTCAGGCTGCAGTACGAAACTGATGAACTGATGGGCCGCTTCCGGATTCTTGGCGTTTTTCGGAATAACGAAGCTGTCCAGCCAGGCAATGATACCCTCTTCCGGATAGACATATTCGAGCGACTCCATGGTGTCCTTGCCCATCACGGCCTCGCCGTTCCAGATCATGCCCACGTCGGCCTCACCTTCCAGGTAGGGCATGCGGGGCGCATCGGAATTGAAGGTGCGAACCGAAGGCATCAGCTCGGCAAGCTTTTCATAGGCTGCCTCGATCTCGTCCGGATTGGTGCTGTTGCCGGAATAGCCCAGCACCCGCAGGCCAACGTGGAAAACTTCCCGCATGTCGTTGGTGAGCATCACCCGGCCATCGAAGCGATCTTCCCACAGGTCTTCCCAGGCAGTAACCGGCTCACCTTCAATATCTGCAGTATCCACGGCCAGCCCCGTAGTGCCCCACAGATAAGGCACCGAGAATTGGTTCTCCGGGTCGATATCCAGGTTCACCAGCTCCGGATCCAGGTTATCGAAGCCCTCGATCTTACTGCGATCAATCGGCAGCAGCAGGTCTTCCTGGCGCATCTTGCTGACGTAGTAGGTCGACGGCACCGCAAGGTCATAAGCCGCACTGTCATCCAGCAGCTTCAGACGGGCATACATGGCCTCGTTACTGTCGTAGGTCGTGTAGACCACCTGAATGCCCGTTTCCTCGGTAAAACGGTCGAGGACTTCCTGAGGCATGTATTCGGACCAGTTATAGAGGTTGAGAACCCGGGGATCCTCGGAACTGCACCCCGTCAATCCCACTGCCAGCAAGCCGGCCAGTGCCAGTTTCTTCATCGTTTGCTCCTTACCAGAATCCATTGAGACAACATCAGCATAACCAGTGAAAACACCAGCAACAGTGTGCCCAGGGCATTCACCTCGGGTTTCAGGCCCACACGCACCATGGAATAGATGCGCAGGGGCAGAATTTCATAGCTCGGGCCACTGACAAACGTACTGACCACCACATCATCGAGAGACAGTGTAAACCCTAGCAGCCAGCCTGCCAGTAACGCCGGCATGATCACCGGGATCAGCACGGTGCGGGTCATCGTAAAATCAGAAGCGCCCAGATCCCGGGCGGCCTCGGGCAGGCTCTCGTCGAAACCACTCAACCGGGCCATGACCGTGATCACCACAAACGGGAGGCAGAAGGTGACGTGAGCCAGTAGCAGCGATACATAGCCGAGCTGCAATCCCACCAACAGGAACAGGGCCAGCAACGAAATAGCCAGGACAATCTCCGGCGACATCATCACCACAAACAGCATGCCGTTGAGCAGCTTCTTGCCCCGGAACCGGTACCGGTGCAGGGCCAGGGCCGTCAGGGCACCGATAACCGTGGACACCGTGGCGGCAGACAGCGCCAGCCAGAGGGAATTCCACATGGCATTGACCATGGCCCGGTTATTGAAAAGCGCCTCGTACCAGCGCAGGCTGAGCCCGCCCCAGGCATAGCCGGTTCGGGATTCATTGAACGAGAACACCACCAGCACCACGATGGGCACATAGAGAAGGATGTAGACCAGTGTGAGATAGGTTCGGGGCAGCCACCGTGTCATCAGGCACCCTCCTCGCCAATTCGCCGCTTACTCAGGCGATGGGCGAACATGAGGAACGCCATGGTCACGGTAAGCACGATGCTGGCGGCAGCCCCGAAGGGCCAGTTACGGGCATCGAGAAACTGGTTCTTGATCACGTTACCCACCAGCAGGTTTCTCGATCCACCCAGGATATCCGGAACAAAGAAAAGCCCCATGGCCGGCAGCAAGACCAGCATCACGCCGGCCAGAACACCCGGCAGGGTAAGCGGGACAATCACATGGATAAAGGTGGACAGCCGACCCGCGCCGAGATCGTGGGAAGCCAGCAGCAGTTCCTGCTTCAGATCCTCGAATACCGAATACAACGGCAGGATCATGAACGGCAGCAGCAGATACACCAGACCAATGATCACGGCGCCCTCGGTATAGAGCAACTGCAGGGGCTCATCGATCAGCCCGATCGACATCAGGGCGCTGTTCAGCAGACCGTTGGTGGCCAGAATCAGCTTCAGGGCGTAGGTGCGCACCAGGGAGTTGGTCCAGAAAGGCACGATCAGCAGGAAGATCAGTATCAGCTGACGCTGTTTGCCAACCTTGGAGAGCGCCCAGGCAAACGGATAGCCAATCAGCAGGCACACCAGTGTGGTCATGGCCGCCATGTACAGGGAGTGCAGGAAAACCTCCAGATACAGCGGGTCAAACAGCTGGCGATAGGCATCCAGATTCAGGGGCAGAGACAGGAACGAGACCGGGTCCCGGGTCATGACACTGGCACCGACCACCAACAGGTTCGGTGCCAGTACCAGGAACAGGAGCCAGCCCCAGACCAGAATCAGGACAGCGTTTTTGAACGGCTGCTGCATAATGCTATGCATCGGCCGGCAGTTCCTCTTCGCTCCTCTGGCTGGCTTCTTCTGGAAGCAGCCATTCCCAACCATCAACCCAGCTGACTTTTACGGGCTCTCCAAGCCGGTAATCAAACGCCGGGTCATCTTCATCAAAGAATTCACTGGCCAGAACTTCGGTGCCATCGGCGAGATGGATGACCGAATCCAGCGTGCTGCCCTTGTAATTGCGCTCGACAATCTTGCCTGCGACGCCGTTCTCGTCGTCAGGGTCGAGAACGCGGATATCTTCCGGTCGCAGCAGGACATGCAGGGACTGCTCGGCCTGCACCGGAAAATCCGGACGACGCAGTGTTCGCTTGAGGCCAAACACATCCACCGTAATGGAACCGTCCTGAACCGACTCAACGGTGCCCGGAAAAAAGTTCGTCTCACCCACAAACCGCGCGGTGAACAGATTCGCCGGTCGCTCATAGACTTCCCGGGGCGTTCCCAGTTGCTGAACGAGGCCATCCTTGAGCACCACCACCCGATCCGACATCGACAGCGCCTCTTCCTGATCGTGGGTCACAAAGACAAAGGTGATGCCGAGCTCCCGCTGCAGTCGCTTCAGCTCCACCTGCATGGTGCGACGCAGTTTGTAATCGAGGGCCGAAAGGGGTTCATCCAGCAGTAGCAGGCGTGGGCGTTTGACCACCGCGCGGGCAATGGCGACCCTCTGCTGCTGTCCGCCGGACAACTGATGGGGTTTGCGCCGGGCAAAATCCTGCAACTGCACCATGGCCAGGGCTTCATCGACACGCTGGCGAATCTCGTCCTTGGGACGTTTTTCCATCTTCAGGCCGTAGGCCACGTTGTCGAACACTGACATGTGGGGGAACAGCGCGTAGTGCTGGAAAACGGTATTCAGCGGCCGGTTTTCCGGGGCGGTGTGAGTGAGATTTTCTCCCGCCAGGGTAATGGTGCCCTCGTCAGGATGCTCAAAGCCCGCCATGAGGCGCAGCAGCGTAGTCTTACCGCAGCCGGAAGGCCCCAACAGGGTAATGAACTCGCCGTCGTAGATCTCAAGATCCAGACCGTCGAGCACCGTTTTGCCACCGAATTGCTTGGAAACATTGCTCAGGGATAGCAGTGTCTGTTTCATCGGCGCTGCCCAAAGAATGAGCGGCCTATTTTTCCAGAAACCGACGCAAACAAAAAGGGGCGCCGGAGTATTACAGCCCCGGCGCCCCTTTGACTGACAAAGCCCTCAAGCCTTCGACGGGCTCTCAGGTATTGTCAGGCTTCAGTCTTCAGCCACACTGTTCAGATAGGCCTTGTCGGAAATGTTGGTCCACTGACGAACCTGCTTGAGGTAGTCACGCTGTGAATCGATAATTTCCTTCGCAAGCGGATCTTTCTCAGCGGCTTCGGCCAGCAACCGGTTAGTGGTGCTGCGCAGGGCATCAATGACTTCCGGCGGGAATACCTTGTGAGTCACATCCGGATAGTCTTCTTTCATGCGATCCCAGGCGACACCACTCTGGTGGGTGCTCTGGATGTACATGTCATAGGCAGCGGTGCGCATGGAAACCCGCAGGATCTCCTGCAAATCCTTTGGCAGCTCTTCCCAGGTCTTCTTGTTGATCAGGAACTGGACTTCCGCGCCCGGCTCCTGCCAACCCGAATAGTAGTACTTGGCGATCTGATGAAAGCCCATCTGGAAATCGAGGGCAGGGCCGACCCACTCAACGGCGTCCACGGTGCCACGCTCGAGGGCAGTATAGAGCTCACCTGGCGGCAGGTTGGTCACGGCAACGCCCAGTTCAGACATAACCTCGCCGGCAAAACCGGGGGTGCGCATCTTCAGGCCCTTGAGGTCTTCAAGGGAGTTAATCTCCTTGCGGAACCAGCCACCCATCTGATTACCGGTATTACCACCCGGGAAGGACAGCATGCCGTAGGGCTCATACACCTTCTGCATCAGCTCCATGCCTTCGCCGTGGTAGAACCAGGCGTACATTTCTGGCGCGATCAGCCCGAACGGGATGGTGGTGAAGTACATGGCGTTGGGGATGGTGCCCTTGTAGTAGTAGGACGCGGTATGCCCCATGTCGTACTGGCCGTTGCGCACCAGATCAAAAATCCCGAACGGCGCCTTGTGCTTGTTGGACGGATCAATGCGGATCTGCAGCCGGCCATCCGACATGGTTTCCGCCATGTCGGCCATATGCTGAACAGTCTCTCCCAGTACCGGAGAGTTGGGCCCCCAGGTTTGCGCAAGGCGCAAGGTGAAGTTTTCCTCGGCCACCGAGGACACGCTGAACACAGTGGCTGCAGCGGCCACGGCCGCAAGCAGTGTTTTCCGGATTATCATTGTGTTGGCTTCCATTATTGTTGGTATGAAAACAGCTATTTCTGTCGCGCCACCATCATAGCTTTCTCATGGCGTTCCGCCAATCGGCGGAACACCATGAATCGGTATCAGACCTTGAACTGACCGACCAGGTCCCGAAGGCTCTCACCCAGCCGCGCCAGTTCGTGGCTGGCTTCGTTGGTCTGGGTTACGCCAGTATCACTGCGCTGGGCAGCATCAACGATCCGCACGACGTTCTGGTTGATCTCTTCGGCAACCTGGCTTTGTTGCTCCGAGGCTGTTGCAATCTGGGTTACCTGATCATGAATCTTACCAACCGAGGTCTCGATGGTTCGCAGCGCGCTGGTTGCATGATTGATCCTTTCGACCGTTTCCGTTGAACGGTTGCGTGATTTGTTCATCCGCTCCACCGATGCCTTGGATTCAGTCACAAAGCCGTCAATCATGGTACGAATCTGATCAGCGGACTCGGCGCTGCGTTTTGCAAGCTGGCGTACTTCATCAGCAACCACCGAGAAGCCTCGGCCATGCTCACCAGCCCGTGCAGCTTCGATGGCCGCATTGAGAGCCAGCAGGTTGGTCTGTTCGGTCACCGCGTGGATGACGTCCAGTACCTGCTGGATCTCATCGGATTTTTCCGCAAGGGCGTTGATACTGCGGGCCGTGTCCTCGATCTCCTCGGACAGCTTGTTCACCGCGCCCTGGGCACTGCTAATGGTTTCACCACCCTCACGGGCCATGCGGTCGGCGTCCGAGGCCGAGCTCTCAACCTCATTGGCATTGCCGGAAATCTGCTGGATGGTCGCGGCCATTTCATTGATCGCAGAGGCAATCTGGTCAGTCTCGGAGCCCTGTTCCTGAACCGAGGCCCGGGTTTCATTCGCGACCCGGCTGAGCTCTTCCGCCGCGGACGCCACCTGATCCGTGGTGGCGCCAACTTCTCGCATGGTGTCCTGAATCTTCACAACAAAGGCATTGAAACGACGACCGAGCTCGGCCAGCTCGTCGGTACCCTCATCCGGCAACCGCTGGCGGAGATCGCCCTCACCATCAGCAATTTCCTGCATCATGTTGCTGACGTTCTTCAGCGGCCGGGTCACGCTACGGCCAACGAATACGCCGATCACCAAAGCAATTACGACAACCACAACCGTCACCAGAAGGATAAAGCCCAAGGCCTCCGCCATACCCGCTTCAATGTCCTCGCGAGCAGCAGCGACCTGCCGGTCAATATCGGTAATGTAGACACCAGCACCGATCATCCAGTCCCAGTCCGGGATAATGGTGGAATAGGACATCTTGGGTTCTTCATTGCCGGAGGCAGGGTTCATCCAGTCATAGCCGTAGAAGCCCTCACCGCGGGCAGCGGCGAACAGATCGGCCACCAACCCCCTGACAACCGGATTCTTGGTCGGTCCTTCTTTGGAAGGGTCCGGGGCATAGGCCAGGTTGTATACATCCCTGGTATAGGCGAACACGTAGTTCGTCTCATCAAAACGGATCGAGCGCAGGCGCGCCGCTGCCGCCTCCTTCGCTTCCGCCTCCGTCATCGATGGGTCATTCTTGGCCTCCAGAACCACGGCCTCTGCGGCATCAATGAGATTCTGTAAACCAGCCTTCCGTGCTTCGAGGAGGCTGTTCTCAAGACGCTTGAGCTCATCTTCACCATTGGCCTGAATCTGACTGGCGGTGATCCACGCCAATGTTGCCGCCGTGACGAGTACCGGCACAAGTACTGCCACCAGCAAGCGCGAGCGTATTTTCACTTTACTCAAGACATTCATTTTTCCGAACTCTCCAGGGAATTTCCGTTGGTGAGGATTATCCACGGACCACTTGGCGTGATCTGTTCCAGTTTGTTAAGGCAGGTTTCAGCAGGCGCACTGATTCGCCGAGCCGCCTGCCATCGGACAAACCTTCCACCATTATTTTCAGCTAGGTACAGTAACGGCAGTAACCCGATTGTCTTGAGCGGGAATCAGACTAAAGGACCACTACGAAGGTAGGCCAATGAAGCACCTGTTTCTGGTACGCCACGCCAAGTCCAGCTGGGCCGATGAAACACTTTCTGACCGGGAACGCCCCCTCAGTGCACGGGGCGTCAGCCAACTGGCGCCGTTGGGAAATGCCCTGAAATCTGTCGGCGCGTTCGAAGGCGAGGTATACAGCAGCAGCGCCAGGCGGGCCGTCGCGACATTGCAAGGCATACTGCCCGACACAGTCGCAGCCGAGCGCTACCATACCCTGAGTGCGCTATATACCTTCGACTATCGGCGACTACTCGCATGGCTTGAAGAGCAGGCGGACGCTCCACAGATTACCCTGGTCGGCCACAACCCGGCGTTACTGGAACTGGCCCAGTCCCTACTGAAGCAGCCCCCAGAACAGCTACCCACCGCCAGCGTTATTCACATCCGGCTTTCGATCAAACACTGGCGCCAGATTGGTCGCGGCAAGGGCAAACTGGTGACTCTGATAACGCCAAAGGATTACAGCTACGCCCACTTCGAACGAAAGCTTAAAAAGAGAGCCAGAACCGCGGGGGACGATCCTGCAAGGGACATTCCCAAGGCCCTTCACCATCAACTTGATCGGCTAAGGCAACTGGAACGGGGCGTCGCCCTTGGCCTGGATGACGAATTTCTGCACCAGTACCGGATTGCGATTCGACGCAGCCGGGCCATCGCCGAATCGGTTCAGGACGTGACTGGTGACAAGTCGCTGGCCAAGGGGGTTAAAACCCTGAAGCGCCATGCAAGGGCAACGGGCCCACTGCGCGACCTTCACGTGTTTCTTCAGGACCTGCCGGAACTTTGCGCAGATGACGCGGAAATTCGGGCAGCCTTGCAGATCTGGTTCGAGCGCGAAGCCGCCAGCCATCATAAAAAGCTGGCAAAGCGACTGAAAAGCAAGCGCTACCAGGACAGCCTGGAACACTGGCGCAATCTGATTGATTCGCGAAAGTTTCAGAAATTGGCCGCAACACTCCGGCCGAAAGACATCCGAAGGGCCGTGGAACGTCGTATCAAGGAGTTCAATAAACGCACTGCCGAGCTGATGCATACTTCACCGGATGAAGATATCCATCGGCTGCGCAAGCAACTCAAACGAATCCGTTACCTGATGGAACTGGATGCAAAAACCTGGAAGCGCAACCTGAAAACGTTAAAGGAGCGGCAAGAGCTCTATGGCCGGTTCCAGGATCTGCACGTTCAGATTTTGCTTCTCGACCAGTTCCGCCAGGCGGCGCCAGAGGTACTGCCAGCCGCGCTCAATGGAATCGTGGAAACGCTGGGAAACCACAAAGCGAACGCCCGGAAACAGATTCTGACCCTTGGAGGACTCGATGGAGCCCCGTTATGACACCCTGTTTTACGACGGACAATGCCCACTTTGCGCCAAAGAGATCCGCACCCTGCGCAAACTCCAGCGTGGCAATCTGATCTTTGCAGACATCCATGAACAGCGCGACGGCAGCGCCAACCTGCCAAGTCACGAAGCTCTGCTCAGACGCCTGCACCTGATGACCTGGACCGGCGAATGGGTCATCGGCCTGCCCGCAAATGTTCGCGCCTGGTCCCACACGCCCTTTGGTTTTCTGTTCAAACCCCTGCTGTGGCCAGGTATCTTCCAGATTGCCTCGCGCATCTACGGGAAATGGGCAGACAAACGCTATGAGCGCAAATACGCCTGCGCCATCGGAGATAACGAAACCGCTTAATCATGCATGTACGGGGTGTCGCCTGGCGCCCCAAACCCTTATCCTGAGGTATAACCTTATTCCATCAGTATGAGGAGCTTACCCATGAAAACTGCCCACGATCTGGTTGAAGCCGCCAGGAAAGAGATTCAGGAAGTACCTCTTGATCAGGCGGAAGACGCCATCAAGAACGCTGACTTACTCCTCGATGTGCGTGATGCGGATGAGTACCGGGCCGGCCACATACCCGGCGCGGTCAATATTTCCCGTGGTTTGCTGGAGTTCAAGTTCACCAATGATCCGGCGTTCGAGAGCCGCGACATGAACATTGTGTGTTACTGCAAAACGTCCGGGCGAGCGGCTCTCAGTGCAAAAGCCCTGAAAGAAATGGGCTACATGCACGTGCAGTCCATCGCCGGAGGATTTGATGCCTGGCAGGAAGCCAACAAACCGGTTGCCAAACCCGAACTGCCGTCCTTCGAGTAACGGGCGCTTACAGGCAGCAGGCCTTGTGCTTTCGGCCACTCCCGCAGGGGCAGGGTTCGTTGCGACCGGGCTTCAACTGGCCCTCGCTGGTATCACCTCGAAGGTAATACCAACGGCCCTGCTCCCGGACAAAATCGGAGTTTTCTTCGAGAAACCCCCAGCCCTTGCCCAGACGGTAGACCGCACGAAAAAGCACCGAGCCACGATCGCCGGACTGGTTGGTGTCCAGGATTTGCAAGGAGGTCCAGTCTGGTGAGTCTTCCAGGCTAAGCGTCTCTGGCCGTGAACTCTCGTGCCAGGTGGCCCGCAGATAATCCGGCAGCTTGAGAACGAAGGCCGCGTACCGGGATCGCATCAGCGCTTCCGGAGTAGACGCTACTTCGCCCTGATGGAGAGGCTGGCAGCATTCGCTGTAGGATTTACCGCTGCCGCAGGGGCAGTTTCGATTTTCAGTCTGTAGAATCATCGGGCTTCGATCGTTTCGGCTATGCTCGTAATCCGGCAGTGTATCAATATCAAACCGGCGTT
>JGI24652J20063_1000191_pt1 | contig 18792 bp, 16 predicted proteins | sample MalvirmetagMSP97_FD_20063 | JGI IMG/M metagenome (IMG submission 20063) | reverse complement strand
TCACTGCCGACCAGCTCCGTCAACGGGCGGTCACTCTGTCGGTTCTTACGCCGCACCTGATCAATAAACTGCCTGTAGAGCACCCGATTCAGCCAGGGCCTCAGCTGGTCAACGCTTTCCAGCTCATCAAGCTTTGGGAATAGCTTGACCACGACATCCTGAACCAGATCCTCAGCATCCTGTTGCTGCCCCGCCAGACGGTAAGCAAACCGGTACATCGCATCCAGATGGGGCCGCACCAGAGCGTCAAAACGCCGGGACTTGGAAGGCTTGAAAAAAGAGAGTGCCAAAGCCGTTGTTTACCTGAGTGGGTTTGTGCCAGCGGCGCAGTCTATATCAAATGGCCGGACTGATGCATTTGCCAGTGTCTCAGAATGTTCTGCCAGTTGGCCCGACCTCATTAAGACACGTTAACAAAAAGTCGGGAACTATGCTGCCCGGGTACTCGTGATAGTGGTGTTACGTGGCGTTTCAACTCGCTACAAATCTACCGAATAAACCTTGGAGGTTTATATGAAACGTTCGATCCGCCTTTTCACCGTATCCGCTCTGGCTGCCGGCATTGCTGCGTGTGGCGGTAGTGGCGATGGCAGTAGTACTGGTTCAACAGGCACCGTTTCATTTGACGTGACTGATGCTCCTGCAATGGAGTTCTCTGACGTCACCGTCTCATTTACCGGTATTTCCCTGAAGCCAGTCGACGGAGAATGGGTCAAGTTCAGCTTTGATGAACCAAAGACGTGGAACCTGCTAGAACTTCAAGGTGGCATAAGTGAACCGCTAATCACGGAAGAGGAAGTGCCCGCAGGCGACTACTCGCAACTTCGGCTGCTGGTTAATACTGAGGAACTGGCATCTTACGTGGTGCTGAAAGATCAACCAGATGTTAAAAAATCGCTAGCCGTTCCCTCCGGCACTCAGAGTGGCCTCAAGCTGAACGGTGATTTCGTGGTTGCAGCAGACACCCAAACTGATTTCACCATCGATTTTGATGTCAGAAAATCCATCGTAAACCCTCAGGGTCAGTCGCTGGCAGATTATCTCTTGAAACCATCCCTGCGCTTGGTAAACAACCTTGAGGTGGGTTCGATTACGGGCGAAGTCGACTACGCCACTATTAACTCTACCCGGCTTAGTAATGACGAACTCCCAAACTGTTCCGAAGACTACGCAGGCGCAGTTTACGTCTATCAAGGTACAGACGTAACACCGACCGACCTGAACGTGGATAGCGATGGAATTCAGCCGATCATGGCCGTTCCTGTAAACGACGAAGACCTCGACGGCATCTACAACTACACAGCAGCATTTCTTGTGGCAGGCGACTACACCATCAGCTATAGCTGTCAGCTCGACAACAACGAAACTGATGATGATCTCGACTTTGAAGGCACTCAAAATGTGAGTGTTGTCGCTGATACCCAAACGGAGGCAGATCCAATTCCCCTGCCTCAGTAATAGCTGAATGAGTAGGTAGATTGAAAAGCCCCTGTTTTCACAGGGGCTTTCATTATAAAGAGGCCGCCCTTTCCTCCGCCTGATCCGCACCCGCCACATTACCTCGAGCCCGGCGAATATCCGCCAGCAACAGCCAGCCGGCTCTCTGCAGCCGAATATCACTTCCCGCCAGGGACAACCCCTTCAGGGTGAACTGCTCCGCTGAGCCCAACTTATTACCCGCCACATAGGCCTCGGACAACTTGAAATACACCTCCGCAGATCGGGGGGCGATCCGCTGTGCGCGCTCGAGGCGTGCGATAGCGCCAGAGATGTTACCTTGGGCCAACAGCTGATCGGCCTCACGTACCAGGCTGAGCGCCGCCGGTGAGAGCCCATCCCCGGTTTCCCGATAGCTAGGGGAGCTGGACCGGGCCGGTTCCCGGGTTTCCGGAGCCGCCTCTGGCTGTTCGCTCTTGCGCCACACGGGGGCTTCGCTTTCTTCGCTATCAGTACTGGTTCTGGGTGGTTCGGGCGCCTTGGCCGGCTCACTGCCGATCGGCACGTAGATTCCGCCTCCTGGCCCGGAAGCACAACCAGCCACGGACAGCAGCGTGGCGATCAGGGCAGTCCTTAACGAAAGTCGGTCAATCATTGAAACAGTCCTTCAAACCAACCCCGGATTCGACGTTCCAGAGTTACCACCGGCGAGAAGCCGTGCTGGGGAACCTGCGCCATAAACCTCGACCACACCGGCAGAGCGCCACTGGCCCCGGTCAGTGAAGTTGGCCCGTTATCATCGCGCCCAACCCAGGCCACCGCAAGCAGGTCACCACTGAACCCGGCAAACCAGGAGTCCCGACCATCATCGGTGGTGCCGGTCTTGCCGGCAAGACTGAGCTCTTCAGGCACGGTGTAATAGGCAGAGCGTCCTGTCCCCTCCTGCATGGTTTCCTGCATGGCGTATTGCACCAGGTGCACGGCGGCGGGATCGGCCACTTGCTCAACTTCAAGACTGTAACGGGATAGCGCCTCACCGCCGGCGTCCGTGACTTCACGGATCGTGCGCAGCGGCGTATTGAAGCCGGATGTCGCCAGCCCCTGATAGATCTGCGCCACGGTCACCGGGCTCATGGAAACCGAGCCCAGAAGCATCGACGGGTAACGGGAAATCGGGGTATCGACGCCGAACGCTGTCAGCGTCTCCTGCACCCGATCCACTCCGATATCCAGCCCGACACGTACGGCAGGCAGGTTGTAAGAGTGGGACAGGGCCTTGTGCAGGGGTACTTCGCCCCGCTCCTCGCCATCGTAGTTCTTGGGCTGCCAGCGTTTGCCATCGTCGAATTCCAGGGTAAAGCTCTTATCCAGCACCGGTGTGGTCAGGGTATACCTCTCCGGCTCCTGCAACGCCGACAGATAGATAAACGGCTTGATCAACGACCCGATGGGACGGTTGGCATCCAGTGCCCGGTTGAACCCGGCAAATTGCGGATCGCGGCCACCCACAAGTGCCAGCACTTCCCCGGAATCCTTCGCCGTTACCACCAGAGTCGCTTCCAGCGCCTCGGCATTCTGCCCGCCGCCCAGCCTCGGGAGGGTATAGGTTACCGCATACTCTGCCGCGTACTGGATCGCCGGGTTCAGGGTCGTGAAAATCCGCAAACCTTCACTGCGCAGATCCTCTTCCTTGTAATCGCGGGCAAGGTGTCGCCGGACCAGATCGATATAGGCCGGGTACCGATTTTCCGAATACGACGGGCGCTCACTGACACCCAGCGGCAATCCACGAGCCCTGGACGCGCGCCCCGGCTCAATGAGGCCGGCCTGTTCCATTTCAGAAATCACCAGATTCCGCCGCTCGGTTGCGCGCTCCGGGTGGCGGCGCGGATTGTAGTAACTGGGGCCTTTGACCATGCCCACCAGCAACGCGATCTGGTGCACATCCAGATCCTTGAGGGATTCGCCAAAATAGAACTGGCTGGCAAGACCGAAACCATGAATGCTGCGCGTACCGGCTTGTCCGAGGTAGACCTCGTTCAGATAGGTTTCGAGGATATCGTCTTTTTCATAGTGCAACTCCAGGAGCACCGACATCAGGGCTTCGTTGGCCTTTCTCACCAGCGTCTGCTCTCGAGTCAGGCGCTTCGTTGGCCTTTCTCACCAGCGTCTGCTCTCGAGTCAGAAAGAAGTTTTTCACCAATTGCTGGGTCAGCGTGCTGCCACCCTGAACGATGCGCCCGGCCTGGATGTTGGCAAGCATGGCCCGGCCAATAGAAAGTGGCGCGATGCCGAAATGGTCGTAGAAATTGCGATCCTCCACCGCCATCAGAGTGGTGGGCAACAGGGCCGGCACTTCATCCAGCTGAACCAGCACCCGGTCCTCCTTGTGCGCCGGGTAGATGCCGCCAATCTGCGCCGGCTCAAGCCGCACAATCGGGGCATTATCGCCTTCAATCACCGAAAAGCCCTGAACCCGATCGCCAGATATCATCAGTGAGATCCTGCGACTGGGTTCATCGCCGTCCGGGAAGGAAAAGCCCCGGGTACTGATCACAAAGCGATTGCCCGTGCGCTGGTAACTGCCGGATTTCCTGCCGTCACCCTTACGGAAACCGGAGAGGCTCAGTTCCCTCTCCAGGGCGCCGGCACTGACGCTGGCGCCATCGAAAAGCTCCAGAGGGCGCGCGTAAACCCGGGACGGAACCTCGAAACGCCGGCCCTCGAAACGGGAGGTCACCACGGCATCGAGGTAAACCATCCAGCCAGCCAGCAAAACGAGACCGATGGCACATAACCGGAACATAAAACGCCAGAACCACGGCCGGCGACCGTTGTTGGAGGAACGTCTGGAGGGCTTTCGCCTGGGGCTGGAAGATGCTTTGGATTTTTTCATGCCGCGATTATAACGAAGGGAGCGGTGAGGAAGGCAGGCCATCCGTGTGTTATTTCTGTAATCTGCCCGTTATGATAGAGCAAGAAAAATCAATAGGTTCAGGGAACGCGAGGAGAGCACGGTGAGTGAGACATCCCCAGGCAATCTGATTCTGGCCATGCAGAATCCAGACCTGTACGACCATCCTGTCGATGGTTTCCAGGTTATCGAAACTCACATCTCACAGGTAATCCTGACCGGTGACTACGCCTACAAGATCAAGAAGCCCATGGATTTCGGCTTCCTGAATTTCTCCACCCTCGATCGCCGAAAGCATTTCTGCGAGGAGGAGCTCAGGCTCAATCGGCGACTGGCCGACAGACTGTATCTGGAGGTGGTACCCATCACCGGCACGCCCGACAACCCCATCCTCGGTGGGGAGGGAGAGGCCTTCGAATACGCCATCAAGATGCGTCAGTTCGGCCAGGAGCATCTCTTCGATCGCCTGCAGGAACAGGGAAAGCTGACGCCCGAACCACTCACGGACCTGGCCCGTCAGGTCGCGGCCTTCCATGAGCAGCTACCGCCTGTGCCGGACGACAAGCCGCTTGGCACTCCGGAAGCCGTATTCGCCGCCATGCAGGAAAATTTCGACCAGATCCGGCCGATGATTGACGATTCGCATCTGCTCATGCAGCTGGACAACCTCCAGGCCTGGACCGAATCCACCTTCGAGCGCCACCGGGAGCTGATTGCCCGTCGTCGCGACAGCGGCATGGTGCGGGAATGCCATGGCGACCTCCATCTCGCCAATATCACCCGCTTCGAGGACGCGGTAACGGTTTTCGACTGCATTGAATTCAACGAACCGTTCCGCTGGATCGATGTGATCAACGATCTCGCGTTCCTGTTGATGGATCTGGAGTCCCGTGGGGAAAGCGCCCTTACCCATCAGGTGCTCAATACGTACCTGGAATACCGCGACGACTTCGAAGCCCTGCCCTTGTTGCCGCTTTATAAGGCATACCGGGCTATGGTGCGCGCCAAGATCGCCCTGTTTACCATGGGGAACCCGGGGCTCACCGATGCTGAAAAAACCGACCTGATGCAGCGCTATCGAGCCTACGCCCAGCTGGCCGAGGATTACGGCACTATTCCGAATCACTATCTGCTGGCAACCACCGGGCTGTCCGCCAGCGGCAAGACCTGCGTCAGCGCCGCCATGGCAAACGAGCTGGGACTGATACGCCTGCGCTCCGATGTCGAACGCAAGCGCCTGCACGGACTGGACCCCTTGGAGAGCTCCCGCTCACCGACCGGTGGCAACCTGTACACCGAGGAAGCAACAGAGAAAACCTATCAGCGACTGGCAGAGCTCGCCGGCTACGTTCTCGCGGCGGGGTTCCCGGTGATTGTGGACGCCGCCAGTTTGAAACAGAAGGAACGGTACTTGTTGGCATCCGTAGCCGAGGCCCAGGGTGTGCCCTTTGCCCTGATCCATTGCGAGGCGCCGGAAGATCTGCGCCGGGAGTGGATCCGCAATCGCAAGGGCGATGCCTCCGAGGCAACCGAGGAATTGCTGGACGCCCAGCAAACCTGGTTTGAACCGTTAACCGCGGAGGAGAAGAGCCACACCATCCACCTGCACACTGACCAGGAGCATGTGGCAGAGGCGGTGGCCGACCGGATCCGCCAACATCTGGGTATCCCCGGCGGCAAGGCCGACTAAGAACAACAACTGGCTCCCACTGGCGAGCGCGAGGTTCGATATGGACGATAAAAGCGAACACGAAGTACATCAGATCAGTCACCCGCTCTACGATATTCTTCGTAGCGAGGACATGCAGGCGTTCAATGCTGAAAAGGCAAAGCTTGCAGAGTTACCCAGTTTCGCCCATGGCGATTTCCGGGGTCTGGATCTCAGGGGAATGGATGCCAAGGGGCTGGATTTCCGCCACGCCTACTTCCGGGGCGCCGACCTGCGAGGTGTCGACTTCTCGAAATCCCGAATGGAAGGCTCCAGTATTGCCAGCGCCAAGATTTCCGGCTGCTATTTTCCGCATCGCCTGGACGCCGATGAGATCGTAATGTCCCTGAATCACGGGACCCGCATGCGATACACGATCTTGCCGAAATGAGCAGCGTCCCGCATACCTGGCAGCCCGTCTGTCCAGCCTCCGAGCTGACACCGGGCCAATTCGTGGAATTCCGGCTCCGGGAGAAGGCCCGGGAGCCGGCAGGCATGCCGCTGACCGGGTTCCTGTTTCTGGACGGTGGCACGCCCCGCGCCTACCTGAACATCTGCCCGCATCTGGGCGTTGAACTGAACTGGATGCCCGGCCGGTTCATGGATTCCGACAACCTGTTTATCCAGTGTTCCACCCACGGCGCCCTGTTCAAGCCCTCAGACGGCGAATGCATTGCCGGGCCCTGCCAGGGAGATGCGCTCACCCAGCTGGACCTGCGGGAGCGGGACGGCCAGATTGAGGTCAGACTTCCAGAATAACGGGCACCGATTCGGTCAGGGTCAACACACCTGTTGGCGTGCCGTCGCTCTCGCTCAGATCGGCACGATAGGCGATCACTTCCACGCCAGCATCGCAGGCCTCCCGCAGTAACTCACCGTATTTTCGATCAATATGGTCCGCCGGGCGAACGGTTTGAATGCCGGTGTGATTCACCACGAAAAACAGCACCGCGCGATCGCCCTGCTCAACCTGGGCAATCAGCTCCCGCAGATGCTTCTGGCCGCGCTCGGTCACCGCATCGGGGAAAAAACCCTGAGCATCTTCCGCCAGCGTGACATTCTTGACCTCCACCCAGGCATCGGCCGCGGTGTCATGGCCGGAAAGCAGCAGGTCGATCCGGCTCTTCTCCGAACCGTACTTAACCTCGGCGCGGCACTCGGAATAGCCGGCCAGCTCCACCACGGTGCCGGCCTGCACGGCCGCCCGGGCCTGGCTGTTCGGCCGGGCGGTGTTCACGCAGGCCAGTTGCCCGGGCGAGGTTTCCACCAACTCCCAGGTGTACTGGAGTTTGCGCTTGGGGTTATCGCTATGGCTAAGCCAGACTCGCGCGTCCTCCGGCTGACAGCCCAGCATGGAGCCGGTGTTCGGACAATGGGCCGTAATTTCTGAACCATCCGGCAGACGCACGTCTGCCAGAAAGCGTTTGTAGCGGCGGATAAGCCGGCCTTCAACCAGCGGTTCTGGAAACTTCATGTGATCTCCGTACAAAAGTCGATGTCACAAGGCTGGCACCCCCGTGACTAATCTGCTATTTTCCGCAAATTCCCGTTTCAGGACGAATGCTTCATCCAGGGTACAACCGCGCAGCCACGGGGGCTCACGCGGAGGGAAGCAAACCGTTCTTGTGAAGTACAAACAAGAGGCCGGGTTCAATGGCAACTACTGCAGAACAACCACGCGAACGTTTTACCAACTTCACCCCCTATGAAATGAAGAAGGGTGAAGAGTACATGAGTGCGGAAATGCTCCAGCACTTCAAAGATCTGCTGCTGCAATGGAAGCAGGAGCTGATGGAAGAAGTCGACCGCACCATGCACCACATGCAGGAAGACGCCGCAAATTACGCGGATCCCAGCGATCGCGCAACCCAGGAGGAAGAATTCAGCCTGGAGCTGCGTACCCGCGACCGCGAGCGGAAGCTGATCAAGAAGATTGACCAGACCATCGACCGCATCGACAAAGACGACTATGGCTTCTGCGATCAGTGTGGCGTGGAAATCGGTATCCGCCGTCTGGAAGCTCGACCAACAGCCACCCTGTGCATCGACTGCAAGACACTGGCCGAGATTCGCGAACGCCAGACCGGCATCTGAGCCTACTACGCAACAGCTGCCGGCTGGGGCTTTTCCCAGCCCCGCCGGCTGACTGACCGCCATGAACAACCCTCAATACCGGGGCCGGTTTGCGCCCTCTCCGACAGGCCCGCTGCACTTTGGCTCCCTAGTTACCGCACTTGCCAGCTTTCTGGAAGCCCGCAGCCAGGGCGGCCAGTGGTTTATCCGCATTGAAGACCTGGATCCTCTGAGAGAGCCGCCGGAGGCGACCGGCCAGATCATTGCCAGCCTTGACGCCCACGGGCTGTTTCCCGACGAGCCGGTACGCTTTCAATCCAGACGTCACGACGCCTATCAGCACGCCATTAACCGGCTGCTTGAAAGCGGCTACGCGTATCGTTGCCAGTGCTCGCGCAAGGAATTGCAGGCCAATGAGGGGCGCCACCCGAACCAGTGCCGCACTCGCACAGAAATCGACGGTGACCGGCCATTCGCAATCCGCTTTGCCCTCGAAGACGAAGACTGCCACTGGCAGGACCAGCTGCTGGGACCCCAGCACCAGACGGTGCAAGCAGAGCTTGACGATCCGGTCATCCTCCGCAAGGAGGGGTTCTACGCCTATCAACTGGCGGTGGTGGTCGATGACATTGATCAGGGCATCACGGACGTGGTGCGTGGTTCGGATCTGCTGAACATGACGGCGCAGCAGCAACAGATTTATCGTGCCCTGGGTGCTCTTCCTCCACGCTGGCTTCACATCCCGGTCATACTCAACGCGCAGGGTCAGAAGCTGAGCAAGCAGACCCATGCGCCAGCTCTTGATGATGACAAGCCTGTCGACAACCTGTTCATGGCGCTCGTTGCCCTTGGTCAGAACCCGCCTGCCAACCTTGCCAGCGGTTCGCTGGATTCGCTGCTGGAGTGGGGCCGGAGTAACTGGCGACGGGGCGCCATCCACCTGACATCCCGGTGAGGGACATGGTATAAAGCCCTTCTCACACCTCAGCGCGGATAGCATGCCTGATGTATATCTACCGTCTGGTCTTCCTGTTGGTACTGGCCATCTATATCTTTTCTCCCAACATCCTTGACTGGTGGACTTCGCCGGGAAACGTTTGGTATAGCCCCTACCTTATCTGGGCCGGGCTGATCGCCATCGGTTTCTGGCTGGAATGGCGGCGGGACCCCAATGAGTTTTAGTCCCTCCGGCCTGCTGCTCGCCAGCCTCCTGTATCTGATTCTGCTGTTCGGCATCGCCTGGTTTACCGAAAAAGGCATGGTTCCCCGGCGCTGGGTTCGCCACCCCCTGGTTTATGTGCTCAGCCTGGGTGTCTATGCCGGCATATGGGCGGTCTACGGCGCGGTTGGTATGGCCGCCGAATCCGGCTACGGCTTTCTGGCTTACTATCTCGGCATCAGCGGTGCTTTCCTGCTGGCGCCTGTGCTTCTGAACCCGGTCATGAGGATCGGACGCGCCTATCAGCTCACGTCCCTCGCCGATCTGTTTGCCTACCGCTACCGAAGCCAGTGGGCTGGCACCCTGGTCACCCTCTGCTCCGGCGGGGCCATTCTGGCCTTGCTGAGCATGCAGATACAGGCCGTCGCCACCTCTGCCAGCATTCTTGCGCCGGACACATCGCCGGCGGTAATCAGCGTGATGTTCAGCTTGATCGTGGTGCTTTTCGCCATGCTATTCGGGGCAAGGCGCGACCAGAACTCCGAAAACCATCAGGGGCTGGTGCTGGCTATTGCTTTTGATTCGCTGGTTAAACTTGTGGCATTGCTGGTGCTCGGGGGCATCATTCTCTTCGGGGTCTTTGACGGCATGAGCGGACTGGAAAGCTGGCTGGACAACCGGACGTCGCCAGCCACAACCATGACCCTGAGCATTGACGACGGCAGTTGGCGGGCACTGATGCTGATGTCCTTTGCCGCTGCTCTGGTACTGCCACACATGTACCACATGACCTTCAGCGAAAACCCCTCGCCCAAGGCCCTGGCAAAAGCCAGCTGGGGCCTGCCACTCTATCTGTTGCTGCTCGGCCTGCCGGTGCCCCTGATTCTCTGGGGAGGCCAGGAGCTGGCGGTGACCACAGGGCCCGGATTCTTTGCCATCGGGGCAGCCCAGGCCATGGAAAGCCCGGCACTGACACTGCTGATGTACATTGCCGGGCTGTCAGCGGCCAGCGGCCTGATGATCGTCAGCACCCTGGCACTGGCGGGCATGGCGCTGAACCACGTGGTGTTGCCCCTGAAAACCCCGAAAGACCAGGGCGATATCTACCGGTGGCTGCAGTGGATCAAGCGCCTGCTCATCGCCGTGATCATTTTCCTGGCGCTGCTGTTTCATGAAGTTGTCGGCAAAAACCTCGACCTGTCCATTCTCGGCGCCATTTCCCTCTCCGGCACTTTGCAACTGCTGCCCGGCGCCCTGGGCGTGATTTACTGGCCCGAGGGCAATCGCCGCGGCCTGATCGCCGGCCTTGTTGTCGGGCTGGCCATCTGGGTGGTGACGCTCGTGCTGCCATTCTCGCACACGGCCAATCTGCTGGCCTGGCTGGATGCGCCACTGATACCGGACTACAGCAACTGGCATATCTTCACGTTCGTAAGCCTGACTGCCAACATTACCGTGTTTGCGCTGATTTCCATCCTCAGCACCAGCACCAGTGAGGAGAACAGCGCAGCCCAGGCCTGCTCACTGGGCGCACTGTCCCGTCCGCAACGCCGTGAATTGCTGGCCACGTCCTCCAGTGACTTTGTGAGACAGTTAGCGGAGCCGCTGGGCTACGGTGTGGCGCGGCGAGAAGTGGAGCGGGCACTGGGCCAGTTGAAACTGCCCAATGTGGAGTATCGGCCGTACCAGCTCAGGCGACTGCGCGACCAGGTGGAAATAAACCTGTCTGGCCTGCTCGGCCCCTCCGTAGCCCGGGACATGGTCAAGCGCCATCTCGGCTTCAAGCCCATGGCCCAGGGCGGCACTGCCCAGGACATCCGCTATGTAGAACGCGCCCTCGGCGACTACCAGAACCGATTGACCGGCCTGGCCGGCGAGCTGGACAACCTGCGCCGGCATTACCGCCAGACCCTTCAGAACCTGCCGATTCCTGCCTGCTCCGTGGGCGAGGACGGTGAAATCCTGATGTGGAACCACGCCATGGAGGCGCTCACCGGCATCACCGCCGATGACGTGGTCGGTGCTAGGCTTATGGCACTGCCCGAGCACTGGCACCTGCTGCTTGATGACTTCAACCGTGGCCCGGACCTGCACCGCTACAAGCACCGGCTGGACCTGCGTGGCAAACCCCACTGGCTGAACCTTCACAAAGCGGCCCTGAGCGGACCGGACCACACCGAAGGTGGCAGCATTATCCTGGTGGAGGACCAGACCGAAACGCGGCTGCTTGAGGACGAACTGATGCACAGCGAACGGCTGGCATCGGTGGGAAGACTCGCCGCCGGTGTCGCCCACGAGATCGGGAACCCGGTCACCGGTATCTCNTCCCTGGCCCAGAACCTGAAACTGGAAACCGACAACCCGGACATCCTGGACACCGCNGACCAGATCCAGCAGCAGACCCGGCGCATCTCTACCATTTTGCAGTCGCTGATGAACTTTGCCCGCACCGGCAATCATGCCCAGGCCAACCGGTACGAGCCGGTAGCGATTCATCGCTGTGTGGAAGAATCNATCAACCTGCTGTCGCTCAGCGACAAGGGCCTNGGCATTCACTATGTCAACGACTGCCCGCCCTCTTTGCAGGTGCTGGGAGATGAGCAGCGTCTNGTNCAGGTATTCGTCAACCTGCTGGCNAACGCCCGCGATGCCTCACCGGAAGGCGGTACCATCCGGGTCAGTGGAAAGGGCGATGGCTACTCCGCTATCATCGAGGTGGTTGATGAGGGCTCCGGTATTCCCGGGGATCAACTCGATCATATCTTCGAGCCGTTTTACACCACCAAGGCCCCCAACAAGGGAACCGGTCTTGGCCTGTCGCTGGTGTACAGCATTATTGAAGAGCACTATGGCAACGTTCAGGTGGAAAGCCCGGCTAATGCCGACACCGGCCGCGGAACCTGCGTGAGGCTGAGATTGCCAGCCTACGAACCGGAAACCGGCACTATTGCCATCAGCCAGAACCAAAGGTCTTGAGACTGTTATGCCTCGCATTCTGATCGTGGAAGACGAAGACATTATTCGCTCGGCAGTGCGCAAACTGTTGTTGCATGCCGGCTATGAGGTCGCCGATGCGGCCTCCGTTGAGGAAGCCGAACAGAACCACGAACCCGATCAGTTCGATCTGATCATTTCCGACCTGCGCCTGCCAGGCGCAGCGGGCACCGAACTGATCAATCGCGCACCCAACACGCCGGTGCTGATCATGACCAGCTATGCCAGCCTGAGATCAGCGGTGGACTCCATGAAAATGGGCGCCGTTGAGTACATCGCCAAACCGTTTGATCACGATGAAATGCTGGCCGCGGTCGAAAACATTCTGGCCCGGAAACCCGCCGGCCGGAACTCGGGTGACGACTCGGCACCAGCCCTGGAAACGCCGGAAAGCAGCGATCCTGCCAACATCATGTTCGGCCAGTGTGAGCCAATGCAGCGGGTGTTCACGCTGATCCGTAAAGTAGCACCGACAGAAACCACTGTCCTGATCCAGGGCGAATCAGGAACCGGCAAGGAGTTGGCGGCCCGCGCCCTGCACCTGCTCAGCCCGCGCGCTGCCAAGCCGCTAATTTCGGTCAACTGCGCGGCCATCCCCGAAAGCCTGATTGAATCGGAACTGTTCGGCCATGAAAAGGGCGCTTTCACCGGCGCGGTATCGGCCAGGACCGGCCTGATCGAGGCCGCCGATGGCGGCAGCCTGTTTCTGGACGAAATCGGCGAACTGCCGGCCGAAGCCCAGGCACGCCTGCTACGGGTTCTGCAAGAGAGCGAGATCCGGAAAGTCGGCTCCACCCAGAGCCGTACCGTCAACGTGCGGATGATTGCCGCCACCCACCGAAACCTCAAGGCCATGACGCGTACCGGAGAATTCCGGGAAGACCTCTACTACCGGTTGAACGTCATGCAGATCCGCATCCCGCCGCTGCGTGAGCGCCAGAGCGATATTCTGGGACTGGCCCGCCGCTTCCTGAAACGCCAGGGCGAGAGAATGGGCAAGCCCGATCTCAATCTAAGCCCCGAGGCGATGCGCGCCCTCGAACGCCATCGCTGGCCGGGAAACGTACGGGAACTGGAGAACGCCATTGAGCGCGCAACCATCCTGTGTGACGGCGACGTGATCACGCCCTCATTGCTGGACCTGGACAGCGAAGGCAGCGATGAATACATCCCCGAGACTCTCGTGGACGGCAACAACGAGCAGACACATACCCGGGAGGTGGACGCGTCCAACGATCTCTCCCTCGAAGATTACTTCCAGCATTTTGTTCTCGAGAACCAGGACCGCATGAGCGAGACAGAATTGGCCCAGAAACTGGGCATCAGCCGAAAATCGCTCTGGGAACGTCGCCAGCGTCTCGGCATACCCCGGAAAAAATCCTCTGGCAACTGAGTCCGACATAGTATGAACCCGGGCTCAGTTGTTACCCCATGTTCCTGTCGGTAACACTCCTCACGAAAGTAACGTGACCTCAGTAACACTTAGGTTGAATACGGGGTAACACTTATGGCCTACAAAATCGTAAGGCTCTGTTAATAAAAGAAATTCAAAAACTGGCACATGGACTGCAACCTATTTGGCGCACAACAACAAAAACAAGAGTGACAAAGCAGCGCCAACAACAAGAACAAAAAGCTGCAGGATGCGTTCGGTAACAAAAACAACAACAGAACGTAAGCGAACTGAGTGTTTTGGGTACTTTGCTTTTTAGTGGTCCCACGGCACGTGCGAGTTGTAGATGTAGAGAAGAATCACCTTCCAGGTGACGCTGCAGCTACCCAAGGCCCGCTCGATGTCTCTGACCGCTCTGTGTATTCAAAGCTTTCCGTTTGCACTGCTGAGATGCCCCTGAAGTGGGGATATGCAGTGGGGTACAAAAACCAAGAAAAATCCCGGCAAAAACAAAAACAATGCAGATCGTCAACGCTTTGAGGGCGGATTCGTGAAAACGGATCCGCCTTTTGATTATCTGGGCTCCAAAACGGTAATCCACGGCAAACGTGTGCAAATCCTGCTCAAACCGTTAAACTCTCGGTTTTTGCTCATCGCAACCACGGATTTCAATGCCTAAACGACTTGTCGACAAACTCCGTTCCTTCATGCCCGGCAACGGAAAAAAGAAAGCCCGCACCTACCAGCGACGGGAAATCCCCAGGGACCAGCACAACGTCTCCCGCTCGGTTATCAGCGAACCCGCCAAGAAAGTTCTGCATCGCCTGAACAAATCGGGCTATGAAGCATACCTCGTGGGCGGCGGCGTAAGAGACATCCTGCTGGGCGGCAAGCCCAAGGATTTCGACATCGCGACCAATGCCACCCCCGAGGAAGTGCACGACCTGTTCCGGAACTCCCGGTTGATCGGACGGCGATTCCGGATTGTCCACGTGGTGTTTGGCCGCGAGGTCATCGAGGTGACCACCTTCAGGGGCAATGCTGCCGAAGCGGACACCGACACCGATGATGACGATCGCAGGACCAGTGAACACGGCCTGCTTCTGCGTGACAACGTTTACGGCAACCAGGAAGAAGACGCCCTGCGTCGGGACTTCACCGTCAATGCGCTTTACTACTGCATCCGCGACTTTACCGTAATCGACTTTGCCAACGGGATCGAGGATCTGCGCAACCGCCAGCTGCGACTGATTGGCGATCCCGAGACGCGGTACCGGGAAGACCCCGTGCGCATGCTTCGCGCTATCCGTTTTGCCGCCAAACTCGGCTTTGACATTGAACCGGAGACCGAGGCCCCGATCGGGGAACTGGCCCCTCTGTTAACCCATATTCCACCGGCCCGCCTGTTTGATGAAGTGCTCAAACTGTTTTCCGCAGGCCATGGCGAAGCCACTTACGACCTGCTGACCCGTTACAATCTGCTGGAGCCTCTGTTCCCGGAGACGGTCAGGGCCATTGAGTCGGGTGAGCCGGACGAGCTGATCCGCCAGGCCCTGAGAAACACGGATGCCCGGATTGCCCAGGGCAAATCGGTCACGCCCTATTTCCTGTTTGCCGCCATGCTCTGGCCGGCACTTCAGGCAGAGTGGCATCGCAGGCAGGATAATGGTGACCCGGTCCAGCCCGCATTGCACGGCGCCATCGGAAAGGTGATTGGCCGTCAGGTGCAGGCAACCTCGATTCCGAAACGATTCTCTGGCCCGATGAAGGAGATCTGGGAACTTCAGATGCGACTGCCCCGACGCCAGGGCAAGCGGGCTTTTGCCACCATGACTCATCCACGATTCCGGGCCGCTTACGATTTCCTGCTGGTTCGCGAGGCGTCTGGTGAGATTGAACCCGGGCTTGGCCAATGGTGGACCGAGTTCCAGCAGGAAGATGAACGGGGCCAGGAGCGAATGCTCTCACAACTGAGCACCGACGCCCCCAAGAAGCGGCGCCGCCGCCGCAAACCGGTCAAACGCCCAGCCCAGTAATGATGACAGACGTCTTTATCGGTCTTGGCAGCAATCTGAAAGACCCTGCAGCCCAATTGGCCCGGGCAGTCTCGGCCCTGGCCAACCTGCCGGAGACGGTACTGGTGGCCCAATCGCCCTTTTATGCCAGCCGCCCGGTCGGCCCCCAGGACCAGCCTGACTTCGTCAACGGCGCGGTATGGCTCAGAACCTCCCTGCTACCACACCAACTGCTTGACGAACTGCAGAACGTCGAACAACAGCATGGCCGGGAGAGACTTCGCTACTGGGGACCCCGAACGCTTGATCTGGACATACTGATCTTCGGCGATCAGATATTGGACGACGAGCGCCTCACCGTACCTCATCGGGAACTGCGGAACCGGGACTTTGCGCTCCAGCCTCTGCTGGACCTGAAGGCCGGCCTGACTCTGCCCGACGGCACACCGATTGCCAAACTGCGTCGCCAATGCCCCGACAACGGCTTGCGCAAGCTTCCACCGGCGGATTACCCTTAACACTTCAATGCCGATACCCCGGCACGCCCAGGCCCATCCACCCAAAAGGCAAGGATTCTATGGCTGTTACCATCAATACCCTGCGTGAGTTCAAGCAGAAGGGCGAAGCCTTCGCTGCCCTTACCTCCTATGACGCCACCTTTTCCCAGGTGGTCAGTGAAGCGGGCGTTCACGTAATCCTTATCGGCGACTCCCTCGGGATGGTGCTTCAGGGGCATGACAGCACCCTGCCGGTGACCATGGACCAGATGGTGTATCACGTCAGCTGCGTGGCCAAAGGAAACCGTGGGTCCCTGATCATGGCCGACATGCCGTTCATGAGCTACGGCACGGTCGAGTCTGCCCTGGAGAACGCAGCGGAACTGATGCGCGCGGGCGCGCACATGGTAAAACTCGAGGGCACGGACTGGATGAAAGAAACCATTACCGCTCTGACCGAGCGCGCCGTGCCCGTATGCGCACATCTGGGCCTCACGCCGCAGTTCGTCAATAAATTTGGCGGCTACAAGGTCCAGGGCCGTGACGAGAAAGCGGCGGAGATGATGATTGAGCACGCCTGCGAGCTGGAAGCCGCCGGCGCCGATGCCATCCTGCTGGAGTGCGTTCCCGCGCCGCTGGCGGCACGCATCTCCCAAGCCGTCAAAGCACCGGTCATCGGGATAGGTGCCGGGCCAGACACCGACGGACAGATTCTGGTATTGCACGATATGCTGGGCATTACCACTGGCCGTAAGCCACGATTCGTCAAGAACTTCCTGGCTGAAACAGATTCGGTACAGGAAGCCCTCCAGGCCTACGTGAAAGCCGTAGGCGAGCGCTCATTCCCCGCTGAGGAGCATACGTTCAAGGCATGAGAACCGTACATTCTTTGAAAGAATTGAGAACCATCCTCCGCGGCTACCGGCAGCAGGGCAAAACCATCGGCCTGGTACCCACCATGGGCAACCTGCACGAGGGCCATATCTCCCTCGTGCGCAAAGCAGCGGAGATGGCGGATGTGGTGGTTACCAGCATCTTCGTGAACCCGATGCAGTTCGGAGCCGGCGAAGATCTCGAGACCTACCCGAGAACCCTGGCTGAAGACCAGGACAAGCTCGCCTCGGCCGGTAACACACTGGTATTCGCGCCCTCCGCCGAGGAAATCTATCCGGAAGGGCTGGCAAGTCAGACCCAGGTGGTCGTGCCGGATGTCAGCGACGGCCACTGTGGCGCCAGTCGCCCGGGTCACTTTGAGGGCGTAGCCACGGTGGTCACCATGCTGTTCAATATGGTGCAGCCGGACTTCGCTGTATTCGGCGAGAAGGATTTTCAGCAACTGGCCGTGATCCGGAAAATGGTCCGGGATCTGATGATCCCTGTGGATGTGGTGGGCGGCCCCACGGTGAGAGAGGACGACGGCCTGGCGAAAAGCTCGCGCAATGGTTACCTGACGCCCGAGGAACGGCAGATTGCGCCAACGGTCTACCAGACGCTGCAGGCTACTGCCGCCAAGATCACCGATGGTCGTACAGACTTCCAGGCCCTGGAAAGCGAAGCTGAGCAGAGTCTCGGGGACGCAGGGCTCAGGCCGGACTACTTCAATATCGTCAACAGTCAGACACTCAAACCGGCCACGGCTGAGGATCGGGAGATTACCATCCTGACGGCAGCTTTCCTGGGCACCACCCGCTTGATCGATAACCTGTCCCTGACCCGATAAGCCAACAGAAAAGGAACCTCTGATGCCCGCACATCCTGAAGTACTGACCTCGAAACCCGAATGGCAGACACTGAAGGAGCAACGGCAACGCCTGGACGGCGTTCTCATGAAGGACCTGTTCAACCAGGATCCCGGGAGGGCAAAGCGTTATTTCATTGAAGGCGCAGGGCTGTCACTGGATTTTTCCAAGAATCGGATCACTGACGACGTGCTCGACGCGCTTCTGGCGCTGGCCAGCAGCTGTAACCTGGAAGCACGGCGGGAGGCCTTGCTCAGCGGAAAGAGAGTCAACGTTACCGAAGATCGCCCTGCCCTTCACACGGCATTGCGCAACCCGGGAACGGACGCCATCACCGTTGACGGCGAAACGTGGTCGCCGAGGTGCAGCGCACCCTGCAACGCATGGAAACCCTGGTGGATGAGGTGTTGGGCCAACACCGCACCGGGTACACCGGCAAACCTTTCACCGATGTGGTAAGCATCGGTATCGGCGGCTCCTACCTGGGCCCGAAGCTGGTTGGCGAAGCCCTTCAACCTTACGCCCAGGCCGGCATTCGCTGCCATTACGTGGCCAACATTGATGGCACCGAGATTTGCGAGGCTCTGCGCCAGGTCAATCCGGAAACCACTCTGTTCCTGATCCAGTCCAAGTCATTCCGCACGCAGGAAACCCTCGAGAACAGTAAAGTCGCAAAACAGTGGTTTCTGGATCATTGCGGGGATGAACAGGCCGTCTCGCAGCATTTCATGGCCGTGACGGCCAATGTGCCGGCGGCGCAGGACTTCGGTATCGATCCGGAGAACGTCTTCCCGATGTGGGACTGGGTCGGCGGCCGTTATTCACTGTGGTCAGCCATCGGCCTGCCCATTGCCTTTAGCGTT
>JGI24652J20063_1000175_pt1 | contig 19916 bp, 15 predicted proteins | sample MalvirmetagMSP97_FD_20063 | JGI IMG/M metagenome (IMG submission 20063) | reverse complement strand
TCGGCCAGCGCCCTCCTGCGCCTCATACAGGACAACCAGCTTGACGCAATTTCGGTCTGTGATCACGCCGCAGGTATCTGCGATGACCTTGTTGCGATCAGCCGCCATGAGTTACTCGCCTATCAGATCAAGTCCCAGACCTATCCCGACCGCTTCAGTATGGCAACTGAACTTGTCGACAACAGGCTGATTGCCGAGATCGCGAAAAGCTGGAGCGCGCTTCGAGAGGAATACCCTGACAAGAGGATCTGCATTCGTTACGTCTTGGCAGGTTATCCGTCCACCAATGATAAGAAAAAACTTGGCGATGTTGGTCATAGTGCGCAGTTATTTGCTTTCCTTACAGACCCCGAGACTGATCTGAGCCGAGAAGCGCTGCTAGATTCCCCTTGGGCGCCGTTCATCCGGGAGCTTATGGTAGTTTCGATGCTGCCAGAAAAACAATTCTTCGAGATGTTCTGTCAGCTGAGATTCTACGATCAGAATGAGCTCACCAGACGTCAGATAGAGAACCTTGATGCATACGCCGCGAAAAAAGCCCGGCAGATAAAGCATCTGATACCTGAAATCGTTGCAGACCGTAATACGAAGAAGCTCTGGACCGAGCAAGAGCTCATCGACACACTTGGTTGGAACCGCATCTCTGGGCTTCGCGCATCACACAGTTTTCCGCTTTATCAAGATGTACAGGTCAACCCTGCTGTTGAGAAAGCCCTAAGACGTGTGATTGACGATCACAGTTCTGGATATATAAGCCTTATTGGTCCACCAGGTACGGGAAAGTCCACAACACTGCAACATGCTATTGCATCCACGCCGCGCTATGGCGTTGCGCGATATCTCGCCTTTGTGCCTGACGAGCGCCACGGTCTTGGTAGAGCCGAGGCTATGGATTTCCTCAATGACGTCACATTCGCTCTAGATAAGCTCGGTTTTTCACGTCCGCGATTTGCGGACGCGGAACAGCTTCGCGAGGAGTTCCTAAACCAACTCGAAGAGGCCAAGGAGCTATTTCTGGAAAAAAGTCAAAAGACCCTCATCATCGTCGACGGTCTGGACCACATTCAGCGGGAAGAAAACCCGCAACACAACCTTCTGTCGATACTGCCACCTCCGCAAAGCGTTCCCGATGGAGTTCTATTCATTCTCGGCTCGCAATACCTAGAGCTTAATGGATTGGCTCCCAGTATTGTTCAACAAGCCTCAGCCGAGGATCGGCGCGTTGAGATGGCACCGCTGCCTAAGCAAGCCATCTTCGATATGGCCGACAAGGCTGAACTACCAGAGCATGTTGATCGGCAAGCGCTCTCCGATGTGTGCGCTGGTCATCCACTTTTAGCCCGTTACTACATCGGAAAACTCTCAGAGACCGAAACCAAGGAGGAGGCAGATCATCTCCTTTCCTCAAGTGAAATCGGCACCAACGTTGAGCTGATGTATGAGCTCGTCTGGAACGGGGTCCATCTAGACGATGACGCAAAGCACGTTCTCGGACTGCTCGCGAGGGCGGATAACAAAATCTCACCTGCGGAGCTCGCAAGCGTTGTCAATTATGCGGCCGTTGAGAGTGTTCGCAAGCAAGCCGGGTTTTTGCTCTCCGGCTTGAAGTCAGGAAAGTGGAGCATCTTTCACAACAGCTTCCGCGTATTCTTAGGCCAAGAAACCAAAAAGCGTTTTGGGCAGGAAGACCCGAGCGTCGATGCCGCCTTATATTCAGAACTGGCAGAAGTTGCTGCGCGCGCCGATAGTACAAGCGATCAGCACTGGCTTGAGCTGCGCTATCGCTCTCGTGCGGGAGACAAGCAAGTTGTAAAGGAACTGGCTAAGCCCGCCCTCTTCCGGAAGCACTTAGAGGAGTTTCGTCCTGGCAAGGACGTTTACGTTGACCTTCGGCTTGCATACAGCGCGATCAATGGTAAGGACGAACTACCAAAACTCATTCAACTGATGATGGCCGAAAAAGAAATCGACTATCGCCTAGAGGCTATCAGTCAGCTCGACCTTGTCGACACCTATCTTACTTTTGAGGAACTGGATCGCGCTTTCCAAACCGCGATAGCGGATGGCGACGCAACCGACGGTGCGTTTGCGCTCCTGGATGAGCTTCATGAGCGAGGGGATTTCGTTCGCGCGCGATCTCTGTTTGAGGTAATCGAGCCTGCCGAGTATTTCTTCGGACAAGGTAATCAGTCAATCCGTAATCCCGAACTACGAGGTCTATATGACTGGATCGAGCGCGCTCATCGCTTTCGCAGCATAGAGAACATCCTTGAGATCGTTGCTGGTCTACCTTTCGATGATCTATTTGAGTATAACCCCACAGATAACCTCAAATTCGTTCTTGCCCGCGGCATCTTATACGACGATCCAACGACCGACATCGACCAGCTCTGTACCGAGATCGGCATAGAGGAGCCGGCAAAGACTGCTCTGCTCGTCCAAGCGGCAAACTACCTGAATCACGCGGAAGACAGCGAGCGCGTCAGAGGTTTGCTGGCACGGCTAGCTGAACAAGCTGCTGATCTATCTATCCCTAACTCGCGCGTGTGCGCCCGTGTTGCATTCGAGCAAGGAGATCAAGATCTCGCAAGGCGTTTTCTCGAAAACGTTCGTGTTAGCGCAAGCGACAACTTTCGTGAGTACGGCTACCGCGAGCATATCGGCGGGCTCCTCGCGAGTGCCTTTTCGGTTGCACGACTGAGTGAGCACCTTGGGGTAGACGTTCTCTTTGAGGCGTCTGAAGAAGATGAATTCCAGAACAAGGTGTTGGAAAACGTCATTCGATTAGGTCGCTTGCAGGGCAAGTTGGAGATGGCAAGTGATCCCCGTGACGTCCCGGTCAAGGAAGAGGTGGTCAAGAGCTGCCTATTCGTGGCTCTCGCTGACTCGGGTGAAAGGCACCAATCCCTTGGGCCACTCTCGGGTGATAGCTTGAAGTGGTACGCAAAGACGCTTGTTAGGATTTCGGCGCTTCATAGTGGTGCAACGCTTGAAGCTCTGGAAGAGCAGGTAGGACGACTTTACGCGCGAGGTGATACGCGGCTTCGCTTTACGCCGTTCAGGTTAGCGTTCGCGAGGGAGGTTTATGGTGTAAACGGTGATCAGGACAAGGCACTTGAGAGAGTTAGATACCTAGACCGCCTCATCGAGACGGAGTCCTCGCCGCACTCCGCGGTTCAATTACGTCTGGATCTTGCAACGGCTCTAGCAGAGATCGATGCGGCTGATCAGGGGAAGGCCGAACTGGCTCTCATTCACAACGATACCTGCGGGTACTGGCTTGCGGCAAAGAAGGAGCCGCAATACGTCTTCTGGAATGAAGCCTTCGAGCGGGCATGCAATACGGTGCCTGATCGCGCGGGAGAACTAGCTCTGGAGTTCGCGCGATTTGTCATCGGCCTGTCCGATACAGAAGGAAGCGACACAGGTCATCGCGTTTCCTATGGGTTACTAAAGAATGTCGCGCGGGCCCCTGGTCATTGCGCAGGGATCATCTCTCGGGTCATCGGAACGCGCCTTCTAAATTGGGCAGATATCGTTGCTGCCACCTTGCACGGGATCGTGCTTGAGCGGCCAGACCTAGCCTGGCAATGCTTTACGCTCTACGGCAGGCTCGTTGTACCCTTTGCTGGAGATGATGCCTATCAAGCGATAGCACCAATCTACGACCGGCTGCCGGAAGCTGTGAGAGAGGAGGCGGAGAACGCCTTTGTTACGTGCACGCAGATGTTCGCTGATACGTCCCACGAATCGGCTTTGCTCTCTCGCCTCAAAGATGTGGCAACCAATAATAACGAAAAACTCGATCACGCACTCGAACGTGCAGAGCGTGAACTTACAGAGATCCGTAACGAAGGACCACTGGAAGGAGGTGCTTCATCGTCATTCGATTATGACGAGAAGAAGCTGAAAGCGATTGAGTCCCTATCTGCACTCGTGGCCGCAAATGATGGTGTTGCATCCTACGGTAGAAGGCATGTCGACTATTCATATGCGCGGCGCGCGACCGATCTCCTCGAAACTGCATCGCTCGCGGAAGTAGAGATGTTTCTGAACGAGCGCCCGATCGTTCTGGAGGACGCAAAGTTTGCGATTGCGGCGACATCGCGTCTGATGGATCTTGGTGCAAAGGAGAAAGCTGATGAACTTTATGTTGTTGCCGAAAAATGTGCCTTGAAGGGTAGCTGGTCAGTCTGGCTTGGCGGAGAGAAGATCGCGCTTCAAAAGTTGCGTAAAAAACGCGACGGTGAAGCGAGCCAAGAACAAGGGTTTGGTTCGATCGTGAACGACTTTGCCCATGGAAGGGCGTCCGCGCAGATGGTGCTGCCAGATCTTGATGAGGTATTCGACCTAATTGCCCCCGATGCGGACTGGTACAAGGTGTGGATGCAAGTTCAGGATCATCTGTCAGTCTACCGAGAATACGGCGCCGCAGCCCCTGTCGAAGTGCTCGATGACGTCTCCTCGCACGAGGAGTTGATCGGACATATTTTTCGAACTGGGTTCTCGCTTCTATGCTACCCACTAACGGATAGGCTCCGCGAAAGCTTGCTCGATTTGGCTGCGGATCCCGAAGGGCTGCAGCTATTCGATGTGATTGCCGGGATGTTGTTAAGCGTCGAGAAGTGCCACCGCGAGCTCTCAGCGATCTTCTGGAAGCTCGTTGACAACTCAGCTTGCAAAGACACCCTCATAAAGTACGCGCGCGATCTCTCTCTTTCCGACGACGCGGTAGTCACCAATATTGCGCGCAACATTCTCCATCGCTTCGGGATAGCATTCGATGTGCCTTCACAAGAATTGCCAGTGTTCTACGAAATCTCAGTCCTCGGCGACGGAAACGCAGAAAAGTTCGAGCTCCCTGCGGGTGTGGAGCCGGATTCGAAATTCTGGATTGATGATCCATGGTTCTGGACGGCTGCGCTCGGTTACGAGATCAAGATGGTCTCCCGCGCTTCAGGACTTGAAGTTGAAGCGATCCGAAGGCGATGCGCTCAGTTCATGCGCGAGGTTGGCGGTGAGGAGGCATTTGGCCCCCCTGCCGAGAAGCAGCTTGCGATCGACCTCAAGAGCCTCGATCTCCGTTTTTCTTACGCGCGGCTTATGCCGTATTGCGCTCTGGTTTCCCTCGGGAAGGTCATAGAAGAGCTCACAATAGCAGGCCAATTCGACTTCAGTGTCTTCCAGGTTCTTTGGCCTGAATTGGGAGGAGCGCACTTTTCTCGCCGTGAGATCCCGCGTGAGCCACGACCTGACTGGATTGTTCCTGCAGCTCTGCCCAAGATGGATCATTGGAGGATCGAAGCGGATACGTGGCTTCAGTTGGGCCCGGAAAACTCCTTCGTGCCCATTGCTGATGGTTTTTTCGTTCTCGCTGAACAAGCGGAGTTTGCATTCGTCGGAAACTGGAAGAAATGTTCGGTAGTCCGTACATCACTCCCCGAACTTGAATGGGCTTGTGGACCCGATGAGCATCTGTTCGGTATGGCAAGAGCCATGGATCTCGACAATCTAGGCTCAATGATAAAGGATCGCGATGGTGCGATGCTTTGCACTGTCGCCGACCTGATGTATGGAGATCTGCGCGATCCAATTCTGACCTTGAACCAACGCGTTCTTGATGAGTTCGGCTGGAAGCGCTCGCGAAAGCGTCCATTTGACATTTACGATGCCGAAGAGAAACTCGTTACAACGACGCGTATCTGGATGGACGGGCTCGGCTATCCGGAGAACAGCTTCAAGGAACGCTCAGGCCATGGGCACGTTCTTCTAATTTCTGAAGAAGCGAAAGAGAAGCTAGGCGCGCGCTTCGGAAGTCTCATGGTCAAAACTCGGGTTATCCTGCGCCATGAGTCCAGTGATGGTAAGTACGAGCGGGTGTACTTTGATGCGCTTGTAGCGGATGGCTAACTGCTGAATGTTTGTCGCTTGGATGAAGCCAACAATGCGTAGAATAGATCTCAGGCCTTGAGTAGTCCGAGTGTGCCACCAGAGCTCTCGAAGTATTGTCGCGCCATCGACTATTTTGTTGCTGGGTATGCCATTTCCTCGTTTTACCGCCTGCCTAAGGGTGCGTTTCTCCATCGCCGGGTCATAAAAGCGGCTGAGGCAAGAAGCGGTTGGCTCGCATGCAGGACAAGCAAGCCCATCAATACAGAAAACTGCTTTAAGATAAGCAACGGATTCAATCCCCAGGGTAAGAAAATTGGGTATCTACCCTGATTATACGTCAAGCTTGAGCCTGGCTGTGCAAGATTTCAAGGGTTAACAGCTGTGCTGCGGCCGTGGACGACCATGCATAGAACTTAGCTTACGCAACCATCATTTAGTGGCTTACCCGCTAAAATCCACACAAAGCGCTAAGACTTAAAGTCGATTCGAGAATAGGGCGCGCTCCTCTCGGGTTCCATGAAAAAAAGCTAAACTCGGCGTCAGGCTCAGAGTAAGGAATAGTCTCGCAGGAAAGGTAACTGATGGTCAGTTTCTCAAAGGTGGCAGCCTAAATGTTGGCGCCAAGCACCCCAATATGCTCTCTCCGAACGTTCAGAGTACAACTGAAGAACCACACTTAACGAACAAACCTTCTTCTACAATCAATATCGGCTCTGTTTCCGGTGAAATGGTTCAGATTGGCGATCAAAACGTTCAGGTCGCAAGCGTCAGCATTAAACAGCTTGTCGGGCACGTGGCTAAAAGTGACGACAAGGGAGCAAAATCAAAACTTAAAGCATTGCTTGAGAATGGCACTTTTCACCGTTTTCCAATGTTAGTCAGCTGATGCATTCGCGCCCAAGAATGGTTCGGGTATCTATCTATGCAAACGAGCAAGGGTGTCAACGTCAGTCTCGCTGCATTGCGTCCGAAGTGCTATGTTTGGGGCGGCAAATACGTGTTTGATTCTTGGTTAGCTGGAAGATCGAGGGTGCCCTTATAACCTTGCGTCGTCGGGCACTCGTAATATTCAAACTCTTCAACTTCATCGGTGCTCGCGGGAAGCCGGTAGGCCACCTCCGCCGTCACTTTTTTCTGGATCAGGCTTTCAACCAAACCGACGACCCTTTTATTCCAGATATCGTTGTGATCCTTGACGACGTGCTCGGTGGTGCTCAGGGTGATATAGGGGTGGTTTTTTACAATGCTGTTTTTAAAACCAAACACGAGCTTGTCGTCTTTGAAAGTCAGACAGTGCGTCGCTGTTGCGGCGAAATCTCCCGGACCCTTCAGCGTTGAGCCCTGATTGAATCCTTGACGCTGCAGTAGCACCGACGGGTTCTTACCGTTATCCGCACAAACCAACACTTGGCCGTTGTCTCGCATACGATCGGGCAAGTTCCTGATTAGCTCCCCGGGAGCCAAAAGCAAGCGTACTGCTTTGTCAGCGGTCGAGCTTACAATGACAAGTCGCTTGGGCTGGTTCTCGCTGAATGTGGCACACCCCTCTTGAGCCAAGTTGAACAAGGGCAGGTGGTGCTGTGCCGGGAAAGCAGGGTTGATCAGGACGACCAAGTCACCGAAACCTCTAACGGTGTCCGCGTTCACTTGACGGTCTACCAGGTAGCGACTTTGTAGCACCGGCGCGAGCGCGGTGTAAGTTATCAGCCCTCCGAAGCTGTGCCCCACGGTAACGAGAATGTTGTCAGGGGAGCTTTCGGGTATTTTCACAATGCTTTCGATCTCGGTAAATATGGGGGTAGCACCGAAACCCACTTGATGGGCGGATTCACTGCGGTCCCAATATGTCAGTTCGTTGATCCAAGGCACCAGGAACGAATCACCCCGCCACCCCAGATAGAGGCCAATGATGTTTCGATCTTTGAACTTTCTGGCAAGCCCGGCGAGCATGCCTCGGAACGAAACGACATTGCCATCTTGAAAAAACGCATTGTGATGCCACCCGTGGGTGAAAATGACGACAATTGAAGGCTCGGCCATTTCCTCTTTGAGATAATCGAGCACATACGCTTTCGCCGCGTAATCGTGCAGCGCACCCTGGTCATCAAATTCAATAAAGCCGAGGGAAAACTCGCTATCTGTACCGGGATTCACGACTTCAATTAGCGCCCGCTCTTGGAAAGGACAGTAATCCTGTCCGACTGAACAGTCACTCATGTCCCATTTAAAGACCGCTTTGTCACTGCGCATGGGTTCGTTGGCCGCACAGCCGACAAGGATCAAAACAAAAGGTAAGACCAAGAGCGTTTTCATCGTCGTTGATATCCCTGTCTTTTGGTGTATTAAGCTCCCACAAGCATGCCCTGAATGATCGAAAACCAACCACAGCATGTTCAGAAGTCTAGTTGCCCCTTTAGCAGGCCGCCAGGTGACTAACCTTCCAGGAAGTCGTGTAAGCCGGGGACAATATCGGCCAGCCAATGGCCATGTGCTGTTGGCGCCCAAACCTGATCGAATTCCAATGTGGCACGTTAATTCATGCCAAAACCGGGGGAGACCCGATCGAACGAACCTTCATTGGAAAGTTCGGGTTCGGTACCGGCTGCGATACGCATAGGCCCAGCCGAATGAGTTACCAACTTTATTAACGTGTTACCGACTTTATTATCACGCCACAATAGTCTCACTGGAACGGAAAGATGAGAGGCAAGCAACAGGCCTTGTTAGCAGGAGGCGCAATTAAACATAAGCGTGCTTTGTTTCCGAATAGCCGGATTGGGTAAACCCCGACCTGAAAAGGTCCGCTTAGTGGTCAATTGAATCATTTCTGAACGTCCGCTTTTGTTTAGCTGAGGCCCGTGAGTAGCCTTGGTCGCAAAGCGAACGTTCATAAGTACTGTTCACTACAAGCCCGAGCCGAGAAGCGGAGCTTGGACAGTGCTCAGTAAATGACACCGCTCGATTTATTGAAAGCCAGCTACTGACCATCAGCAGTACCTATCGACCTAACAGCTCGATAAATCGGCACGACAATCTGTGAGAACAGCGCCAGCCCCCAAAGAGCGTTGCCGAAAATCGACGGCACGAAAGGGTGAACGGCCAATAGGACCAAGGCCATGAAAATACCGAACACCCTCAAACCAGTGCTGTGGTAGTGGCAGCTGGCATCGTCTTTGGCCACCATCCGCTGCAGCGTCCAGAGCGCCGCAAGAAAAACGGCGAGGCCGACCGAACCGAGCGCACCATAGCCTTCAGGATAAGGCTCCCGCAGACCGACATAAACTTCACCGGCTAGCGCGACGCTAATCGCCACCGCGCTCCAAAGGATCGCGATGTGTCCCAGCCAGTATCCCACCAGTACACCGATATGGCGGCTCTTCGGCTTCGCATTGCCGACGCTGTCGAAATAGATCCAGGCCAGCGCGAAGAGAGACAAACCGCCCATGGTCACATTGAAAAGCGTCCCCGCGCCAACCTTATAGATGCCCTTATCCGCCAGCGTTAGCACCAGCTTGAAGAAGCCCTCTCCCAGCAGAATCAACACCAGCAGGCCGAAACGCTCCGAGATATGGCCAAGACTCGGCACGAAGCGCTCGAAACGCAGGGTACCGACGCGCGGCAGCATGTACTGCAGCTGAATGGCTACCACGCCGGCACCGAAAACCCAGTAAGCATGTGGTTTTGGTAGAAAAGCCGACACCGCGAACAACCCGGCCAATACGAAGAAATTCCGCCCCTGCTCCTGCGCCAGCTCGTTACCCGCGCTGTCGACACAACGCGCACGCCAATACAAATAGGCCGTCAGCGCCCGATTCAGCGCGTAGCCCAGCGCGAAATACACCCAGCCTTTACCGCCCACGTCTGGAATCGCCGCCGCAATCACCATCATCGTCACGATCTGCAGTGCCATCGCCACGCGATGCGGCATGTCCGTGGAGATATACAGCGAGTTGTAGACCGAACTGTCTGCCCAGGCGTAGAAAATCGCCAGGAACAGACCGGTGAAAATCCAGAAGCCCGGCCAGTCCAGATGGTGGGAAAGNTAGTTCCCCAGAATGAAGATCGTGACAACATGGATCAGATCGAAGAACAGNTCGACCCAGTGAACATGGTCGTGNGCATCATCCACATCCATGTAATGGCGCGGTCGCCGCCAGAGAAGATCGTTCAGTGCCATACGCTCATCCTGTTTTGCATTGCCGTGGCGGCAAGTATCAATGCAGTCACCGCCAACCCCAAAAACGCAAACGCTCCAAGCGCCTTGATCTCTCACCACTTTGGTCAGCAAGTTATCCGTTGAGCTTTTCACAGGTAATTTTATGACGTGATCAAGCCTGCTCACCTGCCTTTCAGAAACCCTCTAAAACGATCTTGCCCTTCGCTTTTCCGCTTTCAATCAGGGCATGGGCGCGCTTGAGGTTTTCGGCATTGATCGTCCCGAAACTCTCGGTCGCGGTCGAACGAATCTTCGCGGCGTCGATCAAAGCAGCGACGGCATCCAGGATTTCACCCTGACGCGCGATGTCGTCGGTGGTGAACAGCGAACGCGTGAACATCAGCTCCCAATGAATCGACACGGCCTTAGCCTTGAATGGCATGATGTCAAACACTTCAGGATCGTCAATCAGGCCAAACCGACCCTGAGGCGCAATGAATTCGACGATCTGCGGCACGTAGGTTTCGGAATAGTTGGTCGAAAATACGAACCCTGGCGCGCCGATGTTCAGGGCTGCAATCTGTTCCGACAAGGATTTGGAATGGTCCACGACATAATGCGCGCCCAGCTCCTTGACCCATTCCTGCGTTTCGGGGCGCGAGGCCGTTGCAATGATGGTCAGATCGGTCTGCTCGCGCAAAAGCTGTATCGCAATAGAGCCAACGCCGCCCGCGCCGCCAATGATCACGATGGCATTCGCGGCACCCGGCACGGAATCGGTGACTTTCAGGCGGTCAAAGATCATCTCCTGGGCTGTCAGTGTCGTCAGGGGCAAGGCGGCAGCTGCGGACGTTTCGATGCTTTTCGGCGCGTGGCCGACGATGCGGGCATCAACGAGGTGGTATTCGGCATTGGTGCCGGGGCGGTTGATCGCACCCGCATACCAGACCTTGTCGCCGGTTTTGAACTGGCTAACCTTGTCGCCAATTTCCACAACCTCGCCCACGGCGTCCCAACCGAGGATCACTGGCGTACCGCCCTCGCCAGCGCGGCTTTGGCGGATTTTCGTGTCGATCGGGTTAACCGACACGGCCTCGACCTTGACGAGGATGTCATGGCCGGTCGCGGTGGGTTTTTCGATCTCAAGGTCGATCAAGGCGTTGGCGCGGTCAATTGCGCCATTAATGGTATAGCCGATAGCTTTCATTTTCGTTCTCCAGAAGTGGCTTGGGATGCACGGCACGCCACTGTTTGTGACGACGGTTTCGATGGATCAAATGTACAAGCCTTCCATTGCCGGATAAACGATCGAAACACGAAATAATAATCCGGAAAATCCGGACATTATTTTTTACGGAGATACCCTGTTCCAGTAACCCGATCGCCTTCGGTTTTCGGAATTTCGTGACAGAGGCCGAGTCATTTAACTGTTTGCCATGGTCGGATAAATGATAAGATCACAAGAGATAATTCGGAACTTCCTTTTAATGTTGATTGATAACATCCGCCTTTTTCTAACCATCGCCGAGAAAGGCAGTCTTGTCGCTGCCGGCCGTGAGGTGGGCCTTTCTGCAACCGCGGTTTCCGAGCGGCTTGCCGCTCTGGAAGCACATTACGGCGTTGTTCTTTTCAACCGCACCACACGGTCGCTAAGCCTGACCGAAGAAGGCCGGACGTTGCTGAGTGGTGCCAAAGAGGTGCTGGCCGAGATCGATGACCTCGACACTCGAATCCGCCACGGGGCCGAGACACTGTCGGGGCCGATCCGCATCAGTGCACCGATCGGTCTGGGCCGCAGTTTCGTTTCGGATGTGATCTCGACCTTCACAACTGAGCATCCCGCGATCTCAGTCGACTTGCACCTGTCCGACGGATATGTGGACATCGTTGGCCAAGGTTTCGATCTTGCGTTGCGCTTTGGCACGTTGACAGACAGCACCTTGAGGGCCCGAAACCTTGGACACCATCGCCGGATTGTCTGCGCATCTCCTGCATACATTGCTGCACATGGCGCACCGCAAGAGCCTGCCGACCTGATTCGACATAACTGCTTGGTCATGCGGTTCGGAGCGATCCCTGACAATGTGTGGCGCTTTGGTACGGAGAAAAGCCCAATGAGTGTGACGGTGCGTGGCAATAAGACAGTTAATGATGGCTCTTTAGTGCGACGATGGGCGCTTGATGGCCTTGGCATTGCCCTCAAGTCAGAACTGGAAGTTGGGCCCGACATTGAATCCGGGAGGCTGGTGCCTCTGTTGCAGGAGTACAGCCCGCCGCCGACCCCTCTTCAGATGATGTTTCCTCCGGGGCGATCACAGTCTCGGCGCGTGCGCGCTCTGGCGGAAGCATTGACTGACGCCGTTGCGAAAAAGATAAAGGTGTAATCGGTTTCAAATGTTTACTTTTGTTTGCGACTGGAGGAGCCTGATCGAAACGCGAGGGTGGTCATTTCAAATCCTACGAAGGGATGAGTCACACATTTCAGGCGGAGCGGGAGTGGCCGGTCGTCGCCAGGGATCTTCTTCGTTTCTTTGCGGGAAGTTAGCACCAGATAACTTATGACCGGTGCCCGCTAGGGTCGCATACCGGGCGTTGAACACGACGCTCTGGGCGTCGCATTCACCGTAACGCATACGGAAGCGAAAGCGGAACATCAGAAGTGAATCACCGAACGGATGCTTTTGCCTTCGTGCATCAGGTCAAAGGCGTCATTGATCTGTTCAAGCTTCATGTCATGAGTGATAAAGACATCCAGCGGAATCTCTCCGGTCTTGGCCTTTTCCACGTAGCCCGGCAGCTCGGTGCGGCCTTTCACCCCGCCGAACGCAGAGCCTTTCCAGACCCGGCCGGTGACCAGCTGGAACGGACGGGTGCTGATTTCCTCACCGGCACCGGCCACCCCGATAATGATGGATTCGCCCCAGCCCTTGTGACAGCACTCCAGGGCCGAGCGCATCAGCTGGACGTTGCCGACGCACTCGAAGGAATAATCCACCCCGCCGTCGGTCATTTCCACAATGACTTCCTGGATCGGCTTGTCGTAATCCTTGGGGTTGACCACATCGGTGGCGCCCAGGTCCTTGGCGATGTCGAATTTACCCGGGTTGATGTCAATGGCGATGATGCGGCTGGCCTTGGCCATTTTGGCGCCAATAATCGCCGCCAGGCCGATACCGCCCAGGCCGAAGATGGCTACAGTGGCGCCTTCTTCCACCTTGGCAGTATTGAGCACGGCACCGATACCGGTGGTGACGCCACAGCCCAGCAAGCAGACTTTTTCCAGCGGCGCTTCCTTGGGAATTTTTGCCAGCGAGACTTCCGGCAGCACCGTATACTCGGAGAAAGTGGAGCAGCCCATATAGTGATATACCGGCTCACCCTTGTAGCTGAAGCGGGAGGTGCCGTCGGGCATCACACCTTTACCCTGGGTCTCACGCACGGAGCCACAGAGGTTGGTTTTCCCGGACGTGCAGAACTTGCACTGCCCACACTCGGCCGTATACAGCGGAATAACATGATCACCGACTTCTACAAACGTCACGCCCTCGCCAACCGCTTCGACAATACCGCCGCCCTCATGGCCCAGAATGGCTGGGAAAATGCCCTCCGAATCGGCGCCGGACAAGGTATAGGCATCGGTGTGGCAAACACCGGTCGCAACGATGCGAACCAGGACTTCGCCTTTTTTTGGCGCTTCAACGTCAACTTCTACGATTTCCAGCGGCTTGTTAGGCGCGAATGCCACGGCGGCACGGGATTTGATCACTGGCAGACTCCTTCAATACAGTTCAGGGGTAATTCGGCTATTCGGGACAACATGTCTCGGGTTATACGAATTTGACTCATTGTAGACGACCGGTCTATTATAACAAGCATGACATCTACTGACACGCGTAACCACATCATCCAGACCGGCGCCGACCTGATCGGCCAGAAAGGGTTTGGCGCGACAGGCATCAACGGCGTACTAACATCGGCCGGCGTGCCCAAAGGGTCGTTCTACCATTATTTCAAGAGCAAAAACGATTTCGGACTCGCCATCATTGATTTCTTCGCCGAGGAATATGACGCAAAGTTGGATCGGATTTTCAACGACACCAGTCGTTCCTGCCTTGATCGTCTTCGCGCCTACTTCGACACCGGCCAGGAAACCATGACCAGTTGCGAGTTCACCCGCGGTTGCCTCATTGGCAATCTTGGCCAGGAACTGGCCGGCCAAGATGAAGTTTTCCGCAAACGTCTGGATACTGTATTTCAGGGCTGGGAAAAGCGTTTCGAGCGCTGCATTGAAGAAGCCAGACTGGCTGGAGAAGTGGATGAATCCATCGTTCCCGCCGATGTAGCCAGCTTTCTGCTTTCAGGCTGGGAAGGCGCCATCCTGAGAGCCAAGGTCCTGAAGAGCACCGAGCCGATGGAGCGTTTTGTTTCCGTCTTTTTCCGTCAGTGTCTTGGCATTGCCTGACACCTCCTTTTTTTTCGCCATTCGACTAGTAGACTGGTCTAATTAAAATCATTTCATCCTCAGGAAGGATACTTAATGAGCAATCCAAACGATCCACTGTTTCAGACATATCTTCTGGGCGATCTTGCCCTTCCCAATCGGGTACTGATGTCGCCCCTTACCCGGGCCCGCTCCACTCAGCCCGGCGATATCCCGAATGAGATGAATGCCCGGTACTACCAGCAGCGCGCCGATGCGGGCCTGATTTTGAGCGAGGCCACTCAGGTATCGCCCCAGGGCAAAGGCTATGCGTTTACCCCAGGCATTCATTCCCCGGAACAGGTTGTGGGCTGGAAGAAGGTAACAACTGCCGTGCACATGGCCGGTGGACGCATACACGCTCAGCTATGGCACGTAGGCCGGATTTCCCACACCGCCCTGCAGCCAGATGGCAATAAGCCAGTGGCTCCGTCTGCCATCCAGCCTGAGGGTGCGAAAACCTTCATCAGTGCCGATTCAGGAATGGTGGATGTGCCGGAACCAAAAGCTCTGGACGCGGGTGAGATGTCGGCTATCGTAGAGCAGTTTCGTCAGGGCGCCATCAACGCCAAGTCCGCAGGGTTCGACGGTGTTCAGGTACACGCTGCCAATGGCTACCTGCTGGACCAGTTCCTCAAAAGCGGCAGCAATCAGCGCACCGACGAATTTGGCGGTGCGGTGGAAAACCGCATGCGCCTGCCGCTGATGGTGGTGGAAGCGGTCATCGACGTCTGGGGTAAAGAAAACGTCGGTGTGCGTATCAGCCCGACCGGCAGCTTCAATGCCATGTATGACGAAGATCCAGTGGAAACCTTCGGTGCTTTTGCCAGTCGCCTCAATGATCTGGGCATTGCCTATCTGGAAGTGGTTGAAGATTCCTTCCAGGGCAACCATGCCAATGGCCGCCCGGAAGAAGTGATCGACGTTATCAAGGCCGGATTCAAGGGCACTTATATTGCCAACGGTGCCTATACCGCAGAGGAAGCGCGCAAGCGCATCAGCGCTGGCCGTTGTGACCTGGTCACCTTTGGCCGTCCGTTTATTGCCAATCCCGACCTGCCGGCGCGTTTCCGCGAGCACGCCGAGTTGAACAAGTGGGACGACAGCACATTTTATGGCGGCGATGAGCGCGGCTATACCGATTACCCAACGCTGAAAGAACTCGAAGTCAGCGCCTGAAGAAAACTTTTATCACCAAAAGGAAACAAACCATGAGCAACACCAACGATCTGATCAATAGCAAAGTTGTGATTATCACCGGCGCCAGCAGTGGCCTCGGTGAAGCTACGGCCCGCCGCCTGGCCGACCGCGGCGCAAAACTGGTGCTAGCAGCACGCCGGGAAGACCGCCTGAAAGCCCTGTCTGAGGACCTGAGTGCCAAGGGCGCCGAAGTCATCTGGCAGGTCACCGATGTAACCGACCGCAAACAGGTGGAAGCCCTGGCCGCCTCGGCAAAAGAAGCTTTTGGCAGGATCGATGTACTGGTCAATAATGCCGGCTTGATGCCATTGGCACCGCTGGATGCGCTCAAGGTAGACGAGTGGGACCAGATGGTGGATGTAAACATCAAAGGTGTGATGTACGGCATTGCGGCGGTGTTGCCCACCATGCGGGAACAGCACAGCGGCCACGTGATAAACCTGTCCTCCGTCGCCGGTCACAAGCTCTTCCCCGGTGCCGCTGTTTACTGCGCAACGAAATTCGCAGTCAAAGCCCTCTCGGAAGGCTTGCGGATGGAAGCCGGTGATGAGATTCGCAGCACCAACATCTCACCGGGTGCCGTAGCGACCGAACTCACCAGCACCATTACCGATCCAAATGCCAAGAAAGCGGCAGAAGATCTGTACAGCGTTGCGATTGATGCCGATGCCGTGGCGCGGGCCATCGTTTATGCCATCGAGCAACCGGCCGATGTCGATATTAACGAGATTATCTTGCGGCCCACCGCCCAAGAACTGTAAAAGTCGAGTTCGTCGTGACGTCGCCCTCCTGGGGCGGCGTCACGACAGTATCACCGGCCAATTTCATCGATCGCATTCTGCACATCGCTGGCGCCACCCTGGATTTCAGCAACGATCGACTCAGCATCTGTTACCTGCTTTCTGCCTTCAACGGCCTTGCCAAGCAACTCACGTACCTGACGCTCGACGCCCCTTGAAAGCTCCAGAATGGCATGAATTACGTCCGCAATTTCTTTGATAGAGACGCCTGTATTTGACGCCAGCGTGCGAACTTTATCAGCAACCACGTCCAATCCTCGCCCATGCTCACCAGCCCGGGCTGCTTCTACGGCTGCGTTCAACGACATAAGATTGGTCTGGTCAGCCACGCCGGCGATGGTGCCGACCATTTTTTCGATACTCTGAAAGCGTTCGTTCAGATCCGCAATGATCGCCGTTGCCTCGTCGACACTCGCTTTTTCAATACTGCTTCAGATCCAGCAACAACGACCATCCCATTTGGAGTGAGGTAGCCTGTCGCGGTGACATGTTTGATAGAGAAGTTAAGGATTTCAGTGTCTACTCCTGGCTCTTCGTTACCGCCGGGTTCTACCCCGTTTCCACGGATGACTTACTAGAGGCAAATGTTCGCTTTTGGTCGCAAAGCGAACATTCAGACGCACCTTATTGCGACCACATTCCTAGCCTCCCACGGCGCTCGGTACAAGCTTGGAAGTTAACCCTGCGGATGAGTCCCCAAGCACCATTTAGCTGCTGAAAAGACATCCAGCCCCGTGAGCACGCGGGGCTGGATGTTGCTACGTTTATCTAATGGTTAATCACAACATTTTCTTCAACTGACCGTAGTCTCCTCCAGTACGCAGTACCAGAGTGATGTCGTTGTCGTTCCGATTTCTGAAGAACCAGCCGTGATTGCCGGTAAAGGCTGCTTCCAACTCGCCCTCGTCTTCAGGCACGCCCCGGCCTTTTTCGTAGGAAATTGACTGACCACTTCCATCACCATGGGTATCGAAGTTGATCGGGCCACCCTCTGATACCCAGGAGAATCGGGCTGTAGCGCCTTCCTCCATAGTAAGTTTGAACTCTGTGCCTTCTCCCGGTGTGAGAACCACGCGCACTTCATCCTGCCACTGCGGTTCCACAACTTCTGGTGCAGGCGCAGGTTCTGGCTCGGCAGGTGCAACCTCTGCTTCAGGTGAGGGAGCTGGCTCCTCAACGGCTTCAGCCACGACAGGCTCTTTGACTTCCGGGGCCTCTCGCTCAGTTGAGGATTGAACAGCAACCATCTGAGCAGCCTCGTCAGCAGCAGCCTCTTCGGCGAGCTGCTCCTTGATTTCGCCCATTTCAGTCAGGCCCAAAAGGCGACCTGCGCCGGTTGGGTCCAGGGCATACTCGGCGGGCATGACCACGGTTACAAGCAGAACCAACGCCACAATTGCCGCAATGATGGTTGATCGAACCAGCTTGGCAGTGCTGGGCAGTTCTTCACGGTTGGGAATATCGGTGTTGTACATAAAAAATCTCCAGAATCAGGCGACGAAGTAACCGGTGAGCTGATAGGCAAAGAGCAGAAAACCTGCACTCATCATGGCCACGTTGGCGGTGTAGGCATGGCGGAAAAATCCGTCGGTTTTTCGCCAGAAGCTGATGACAATCAGGATCATGGCCAGGGCGATCAATTGTCCGATTTCCACGCCCACATTGAAGGCGAGGAGGTTCGGAATCAGGCCGTCCTGTGAGATGTCGTATTCGATGATCTTGGTGGACAGACCAAAGCCATGGAAGAACCCGAAAATCAACGTGGCGGCTTTGGTGTTGGGCTGGAAACCAAACCACCGCTGATAGGCACCGATGTTGTCCAGTGCCTTGTAGACGATGGACAGACCGATAATCGCATCAATGATGTAACTATTGATGCCCACGTTGAAGTAAACCCCCAGCAGCATCGTGGTGGAATGCCCCAAGGCAAACAGGCTCACGTAGATCGCGATGTGCTTCATCTGGTAGAGGAAGAAAATGACACCCAGCAGGAACAGCAGGTGGTCATATCCGGTGACCATGTGTTTGGCCCCCAGATAGATGAACGAAATAAGGTTTATCCCGGTAATTTCCTGGATGTACCCCTTGTCGCCCTGGGCGACGGCATGAGCGAGTACATCGGTACTCAGACCCAGCAAGCCCAAAGTTAGAAATATCCAGAGTAGACGATTGCCTGTGCCCGTTGAGGACACACCACGGCATCGGCCAGGCAAGCTTGACAACATAAAGACTCCAATCGAATTTGTTTTCTCGGGCCGCGTAAGCGGCAAGAATCAAGTGGAAAGGGAGGCTTTTGGAGGGCGTTCAAGCCGATAACGCAAACTGCGGGGAGAACCTCCGGCAAAGGGTACGGGCTGCCGGAGAACGGTCAGGCTTTGGGAAACAAACGGAACCCTGAGGTGGTCCACGGTCTCGTGGGTATGATTGCCAGCATCATGATGCATTGATGATGTCTCTGGCTCTTTGTCAAAATCGTGGGTGTGTCCATGCGCACCATGATTGGCTGGATGGCCGTCAGACTGCGATTCCCACTCGCCTGCCAAGTTGGCCACACCGTGAGAGAATGACTCGCCAATCACCGACAGTGACAGGCCCGCCAATGCCAAGAGCATGACGAGCGTCGGAAGCAGTTTTCTCTGGTGAATGGCCGAAATCATCAATCTAATGCGTCGAGTCTGTGGTTGGATTTCAACGAAAACAGAGGATACCATCCCCCCATGGGGGATAGGAATTAAACATGGTAAATGATCACACGCATCAATCTCACCCGAACATTATCAAACGTCTTAAGCGGGCTAACGGCCATCTGGAAAGCGTGATTGGCATGATTGATCAGGGAAAACCCTGCCTGGAACTGGCCCAGCAACTTCACGCCGTGGAAAAGGCCATTCAACAGGCCAAACGCGTGCTAGTACAGGACCACATTGAGCATTGCCTCGACGATGCTATCGGGCCGCTGGAGCCAGACCAGCAGCGGCGTGTCGATGAATTCAAGGCAATTGCCCGGTATCTCTGACCTGATTGCTTTTCAACCTGCGCTCTCCCCGTTAATCACACCGGAGAGGCTCCACCGTCACGTGAACCAGGGACTGGCAGTGTGCCTGAATGCGCTCCTTATAGACTGTAGGCGACTCGGGCTGATGCGAGACCACTGAGACAATAGCCGCATGAATGTTTGGGCCTATCGCCCACACATGCAGATCACTGACTTTGGCATCGTCGTCTTCGACGGCCTGTTTAACAGCTTCCTCCATGTCCTGATGTTGCTCGTCGAGGAGGACCTTTGAGGTGTCTTTCAGCAGATGCCAGGACCAACGGGTTACCAGAATCGCACCGATAATCCCCATCATCGGGTCCATCCAGTTCCACCCGGCATATTTACCCGCCA
>JGI24652J20063_1000174_pt1 | contig 19949 bp, 19 predicted proteins | sample MalvirmetagMSP97_FD_20063 | JGI IMG/M metagenome (IMG submission 20063) | reverse complement strand
ACCAGGTCTGTTACCAGTCTTAACGGCGCCATCTTCTCATCGAGAAACACCAGGGAGGGCACCACCACCCCGTCTTTGGCATAGGAGCGCAGGCGTATGACAAGACTGCCGTGCTTATCCGCGTCCGGAAGTGCAATCAGTTGATAGGGGCTGGTTCCGGTAAGAAACGGATATGTAGCTGAACGATCCGAGAGGGTAACGCCAAACTCCCGTCCCGATTGCCACCCTTGTCGACTGGCGGCATCCATGGAATCGCAACAGGTCGCTGAAAACCGGGCAAAGAAATCGTCTGTTGAAGCCTCAATGCCCAGGATGGCAAAGGCGTCCGGATCATAGCCCTCTACCGGAGCCTGGCCTGCACCATCGGGACCTGAATGGTAAACGCTGGCTTCGGTGATCTGAACGGGTGGCTCCACCAGCCCTTTCTCAAGATCAGAGCGGATGTCCGGCCGGTAATAGCTGACCCGGACATTGCCCTCGGCGTCTCGCCAGGTGAAATAGGGTTGCCGCTCCCCCGGCCGAACGTAGCCATCTTTTTCAAGCTCGCCGGCATCCGGGTAGTTTTCGAGTGTGTACTCGGTGTTTTCCTGCGGCCCTGACTCCGGGCTCGCCCCACTATCTGACTGCACCGGGTGTTTCTCGGATTCCGGATCGCGCTGCTCTTCAGCTACCTCTATAGCTACCTCTTCAACTACCTCTGCAGACTCACGATTCAAGTCTTTCTGCTCGGCTCCGGTTATCGGTGAGTATCGAACCCTGCCCTGCTCGTCTACCCACGTGAAATAACCTTCCCGTTCCGACACCGTAGACCCGCCAATCTGGCAGCCTCCGAGAACTGCTGCCAGAGAAAGGCACAAGGCTGATTTCCGTAAAGAGCCGTTAATCACTGCGAATGACTACCCTCTGGTCAATGGCACCACTCAGAACTTGGTCCGGAAACTGAGGCCCGCCATCACAACCCGTAGCGAGGTTTTGACATCCAGGCCTGCATAGGGGTTGTAGATAATGTTGGTGATGTTGTCGCAGTTCAGATTACAGCTGGTGTCCGCGGGAATCGACTCCACCGAATGAAGATAACTGAGATTCATGTCAATTTCGGTGTCCTTATCCCACTGGTACCCCATACCGATGCTGTAGAGGTTTGCCCCACCAAATGGCGCCATAACCTGTCGCTGATCATCCGGGATAACCGAATCCCGTATTTCCACGCCAGCACGCAGGTCCAGACGGGAAGACGCATGAAACTCCATGCCAAACGCCCAGTTCCACTGGCTCTTGAAACCCAGGGGCAACCTCAGGGTATTCGGCGTGGCATTGTCCGGCGACAGGATCCGGGCCGCATTGAGAAACTCCAGATTACGATCAAACCGGAAAACAAAGGCGTCCCACTGTTTGTAATCGGTCCAGCCAATGTCGGCGTTGAGGGTCAGTTTCGGATGCACGTCAACACTGATACCAGTCTGGAAGTGCTGGGGATACACCAGATCCATACTGACGTTGCCGGATTCCTTGGGCGCACCGGACGGAAGACTCAGGATCGCCGAGGTAATCGCACCCAGCACCGATCCGTTAACGCTCTGCCAGAAGCCGGACCAGTCATCGGTGTACTGGATTTCGAAGGTGCCCTTCATGTTCATTTCAGCTTCAGAGGTATAGCTCGCCCCCCAGCTGAACCAATCAGTTGGCTCCCACATCACCCCTAGTGCATAGGTGGGTGACAGGGTTTCCTGAACGTTGATACTCAGAGCACCGATATCGTCCCAGGGACCGACATTACCGCCACAAAGCGCTAGCCAGGGCTGCAGGGGCTCGTCACCACTCTCGCAGTTGAATGCGTCCTGCAGAACTTCAGCCACCCCCAGCAGCAGGTTGGGCGCCCGCATGTACTGGTCTGCCGCGATTCCCATATGGGACAGGTGGATACCGGCACCCACGGACCAGTCGTCATTGATTTCATAACCGACCGTGGGTGAGAGATAAGTCGTGCGCTGCAGCGCCGTGGCCTGGGGCTGGTAACGGCCAGGGTCATCCTTATCACGGTAGAAACCGGCTGCCAACGGCAGGTAAAAGGCATTCCCGAAGGTCAGTTTGGAGCCCGGCGGGTTGATACTGATACCTGCTGACGGCGCCAGGGCCGGTCCCGGGGGCGCGCGGAGAATACCGTAACCCGGCAGATACAGGGCCACGTTGTTGGTATGGCTGCGGGTATTGGCAACCGGGTCCCGCTGCTTTCCGGTCAGTGGATCCGTTTCAAGGCCGTCGATACCGAAAATCTCATAGCCTTCCGGTGCCGTGAAATCCGCGTCAATGTCCAGATAGACGCTCATCAGATTCACTTCCAGCTGACGCCCGTCCAGTTTGGTCAGGCCAGCAGGATTGTAGTGAATCGCCATGATCCCGGGCGGATCGGCGGTCACGGCGTTGCCAAGTGCCAGTGCCTTGGGATGAATGGTCAGGTTCTGCGCCAGCTGGGCCTGGGCACCGCAAGAAAGGGTCGTGGCAACCAGTGCCGCGAGAATCTGACGGTTGTGGTTTCTCTGTCCCATGAAATCCTTCCCTTCCCGTAGATCGTCAACGACACCAATCACTCTTTGAGACCGGAGAAGTTAATGGGCAGGGAGACCCCCAGGGAGAAGTCCGGGGCATCCTCGGTAAGACCGATACCCAAACTCGTGTTTACAATGGTGGTATCACTGATACGGGTCCCCAGAGACATGCTCATAAACCCCGTCATCTGGTCCTGGGCGACGGCCTGGTCGCCATTCGTGAAGGTCAGGACGGTTTCGTCGCTGTAGCTGAGCTGGGCCGAGATGCTGAGAGAAATGTCGTAGGACAGGGAGTAGGCGAAACCGGCGGACCCGGAGAGCCCGAAGCCAGGGTCCACCTCTTCCAGAAGACGTGCACCACGCACCTGCTGCAGATCTTCAGCCGGCAAGTTATAGGTGGCGCTCACTGAGCCGAACACCACCACCGGATCCAGGACCTTGGACAGGCTCGCTCCACCCCCGATGGAATAGTAGCCACTGCCGGTGGACAGCTGCTCGTTGATGTCTATCTCGTAGGGGCTGACGCCGGTCTTTGTGGAGAGGGTTCCGAACAAGGTGGTCGACATCTTGCCTGGAACGTAGGCAAATGGCTGCCAGCGCCCGGTAAAAGAAATATCGCCAAAATCATAGATATTCAGCTCGTCCTGAGTGTCGTATTTGACGACCAGCGGAATACGGGTACCCACCGTCAGGTTGTCCAACAGGCCGTAATCGTAGGAAAAGGAATTGGTGAAGCTGTGGGTTGCCGACGGCACCACGTCCAGGTTTCTCACTGATCCATTGGTGATGGCCAGATCCAGCCGCTGGTCTGCCGTGTAGGAATAGTCGAACGAATAATTCAATGAATGGGAACCCTTCTTCTGCAGCGAATAGTTCTTCTCTGCAGCCTGGAACACCTCTTCAAGCTGTTGTGAAGCGTCCTCGTCTCCTTCCTGCTTGGCCAGCGCTTCCCGCGCCTGGTCCACACTCCCTTCCTGCGCCAGGGCCATGCCCGGAAGCAGACCTGCCGTGGAAACAAGGATAAAACCTCGCACAAACCAACGATTCATCCTGACTCCCTTATTTTATTTGTAGTGTTCCTGCCCCGGGGATTACCCGGCGAATTAGTTACGACGGTAGTGCAACTGCTTTCGGGTGTTTTCTACACTGCCGTCGGGATTGTTTTTCTGGCGTTCCAGCAGATTCTGGATCCGCCGCTGGGTGGATTCGTGAAACGCCGGTATCCGTTCCAGCGCCAGAAGGGTCATTGTCTGGTCATCCACGAAGCGAAGGTCTTCCTCCTTCAGCTCGAGGTTATCCAGGGGCTTGTCACTGCCCGGAAAGACGATGAAAAGCACGTTGTCGTCCCACTTCTCCTCGAACTGGGCCAGAGTAAAGGAGATATTGCCGACTGAAGGATCTGCCAGGTAGGCGCGCCCGTCGCGGATCGTCCGTAACACCACGAAATGCTTGAAGCCCGCGTGGTGGATGGGCACGATCGCCGGGTGATCGAGGTCCCTGAGGTCATCGATGGTGGCCCGGAAGCCGCCTGACGGGTAACCGAGTGCCGTCACCAGCCGCTTCATATCGAGCATGGAGAACGCGCGCCGCTCAACGATGCGCTCACTTTCGCCGTAGTGGAGCAGCCCCTCCATGACCTGTCGTTCTGACAAGGTCCGTCCGAGATAGAAGTTCAGCACCGTGGTCAGCGCCGCGCTTCCACAGCTGTAGTCATAGGCCTGACGCACGATATTCCGGAACTTCTGTTCAACCAGAGGCTCCACCCTGACGTCGGAGCGCAATTCAACAGGACTGGAATCCACATCCTGCTCAATGACGATCTGGCCCTTCTCAAAAGGCTCCACCACGGTCGCTTCCTGCACCATGGTGAATGTAAGAATGGATCCAGCGAGCACCAGCAGCATGTCAGACGAAGTCCCTGTTTTTATTGGCCACGTTATTAAGCGGGTTACATGTTGTTACGGTAAGATACCGAAAAGCCTGCGCCCTTAAAGATAACTGTGCCTCAAATCTGTCGCTGCAGGAGGGGCCTTAGGAAGGGGATTTGAGAACTGTTTCATGACATGGATGGGAATCGGGAAGCAGGCCCGGTTGCCGGGCCTGCCGTTCAAAAGGTAAAGACCACGCCGAGTAACAGGTAGCTCAGGGCAGTTACCACGACAATGCCCATCAGATTGAGAGCAAACCCGGCTCTGATCATGTCGCTGATCTGCATGTGACCACTGGAGAACACGATGGCATTGGGTGGCGTGGCCACCGGCATCATGAAGGCACAGCTGGCCGCGATGGCGGCAGGCACAGTGAGTAGTAACGGTGACACGCCCTGACTCAGGGCCAGCGCCCCAGCAACGGCAGAAACGCCGCCGCGGTTGCGGTATTGCTGGTAACTTCGGTCAGAAAGATGATGATACCCGCCACCAGAACAATCATGACAAGGGTTGGCAGGGCGCCGGCCATGCCCAGCCCGAAGTCGCGCCGGGTCAGCCACCACCAGGCCAGGGCCAGCATGACAACCGTCACTGGAACCCCCAGCAACATCCATTGGGCAAAGCCCACAGAAATACCCTGGTTTTCGCTCAGGTAGGCCGCCAGCAAGGCATTTGGCGGTGTGCCGATAAGTGTGGCAATACCACCGATACTGGCGGAATAGGCGATAGCCAAAAGGAGGGCCGTGGCGTAACGCCGAATGCCCTCGGGATTGTCATTGCTGTTCATCATCGCCACCACCGACAGACCAATCGGCAGCATCATGATGGCTGTTGCAGTATTGCTGACCCACATGCTCAAAAACGCGGTTGCCAACATGAACCCGGCAATCTGCCGCCGGGGTTTACTGCCAACGGCCTTCAGCGTCATCAGGGCGATCCGGCGATGCAGGTTCCATCGCTGCATCGCAAGCCCGAGTGTGAAGCCCCCCCCAGGAACAGGAAAATGATCGGATTGGCATAGGGCTCGGTGGCTTCACCAACCGTCCCGAGCCCGAGCGCGGGAACCAGCACGATTGGCAGCAAGGCAGTGGCGGGAATCGGAATGGCTTCGGTAGACCACCAGGTAGCCATCAGCAGCATCAACCCCAGCGCCGCCCAGGCTTCCGCGGCCATGGTTTCCGGAGGTGGGAGTATGATGGTTGCCAGCAGAAAGGCAGCCCCGAGGATCAGTCCAATGACCTGGCTGCGGGGCAGCCCCTCGGCCTGTTTGTCAGCGTTGAGCTCTTCGGACATACAGTTCTATTCCATCATTCAGACATTCAACATCAGCAGGCGGGCGAAACGTCAGAGCGCCTGAAGCTGGCGATCATGAAAACGCCCGAGCAGGATAAGAGCCAGAATGGCGCCGGACAAGGCCCAGGCCATATCCGACTGGGTATCCCAGACGTAGCCCTGTGTGCCCAGAAAGGCCTCGGCCGCTTCGTCACTGAGCAAGGCCACCCACCATTCAATCAGCTCGTAAAAGGCGCTTAGCGCCAGACAGAAACAGACGATGAAAAACGCCGCCCAGCGGCGACTGGAGAACACGTCGAAGCGAATGACCACTTCCCTGGCAATGATTGCCGGTATAAACCCCTGTGCCAGGTGGCCAAGCTTGTCGTAGTTATTGCGCTCCCAGTCAAACCAGTCCCGAAACCAGTCGAACAAAGGTACTTCCGCGTAGGTATAGTGCCCTCCAACCATCAGGATGACGGCGTGGACCAGAATCAGGAAATAGACAAGAGGCGTCAGGGGATAACGGAAGAAACACCAGACAACCAGCACAAAACCAATGACAGCGGGCAGGACTTCCAGCGCCCAGGTGGCCCGATCCCTGGGTCCGATGGCAGACCAGACAAAGACTGCAAGAAAGACCACCACCCAGACGGCGGGCGCAAATCGCAGGTTCATAGGTTTCCTTTTGTACGTGGTTATCCAGACGCACCGGCGCGCAGGAAGTGGCCATAGCCAGGCTCCCGGCCCAGGGCAGCTTCAACCTCACCATCCGTTACCGCGGGTCGGCCGTTGATCAGCACCTCTCTGATACAACCAGGCACCCGGTTGACCATTCTCTCCAGTCCGAAGTTTTCCATCTCGGCCCACTCAACCTGTTCCAGATCCTGATCAAGGCCACGGGGGTCCAGTACCGTTATATCCGCCCGGTCACCTTTCCTGATATGACCGGCATCAACACCAAGCCAGTCTGCCTGTTCGCCGGTCAGTCGATGTACGGCACGTTCCAGCGACATGACCGGCTCACTCTCCACATGGCTTTCGTAAACCAGCTTGAGAAACCGCAGAGGCAGATTGTAGAAGGCCATATTACGGATGTGGGCGCCGGCATCGGAAAAGGTGATCAGGGCACCGGGATTGGTGACCATTTTCCGGAGCCGATCCTTTCTGTGGTTGCCTACCGTGGTGAACCAGCGCAGTGAACGGCCATGGGCAACCACCATGTCGAGAAAGAAATCGACCACATGGATGCCACGGTCGGCCGCCAGCTCAGCAAAGTTGCGGCCAACCACGCTTTTATCCGGGCAGTCGAGAATAACGGCATCGCCGAAATCCCTCTGCCATACCCGGGGCGAGAGCTTTTCCTTATAGAATTTCCTGAATTTCCGTCGGTACTGTTCGTCCTTCAGAAGCTCGTTGCGCTCAAGCTGATCGCGGATATCGAGGGCCATTTCACCGGCGCCGAATTCTTCAAACAGTACGATATCCATACCATCGGCATAGACCGTGAACGGCGTTGGCAGGAGCTGCCAGCGGAAGTTGCCGCCAAAGCTGTTGGCCAGCCACCCCACAAGGCTGGCCATGGGTTTGACCGTGGGATTGCCTTTCAGATCGATCATGGCAATCAGAGTTGTTTTCAGGGGCTTTCTCAACCAACCCAGGGTCTCTTTCAGGTACTGGGTCACCTGCAACGGATTGGCCGCATTCGGTGCGCCCTGGTGCACCCGCCCGTACCGGCGCAAAAGTGCATTCAGACGGCTGACCTCCCGCCAGCGGGCGTAAGTGCTTGGCAGGCTCTTGGACCACTCCCGATCACCGTCCACCTTGTCCCATTTCAGGCACATGGTGGAAAGACCGAGGAATCCTTCCTGCAGCGCCTCCTCCAGCAGAGCCTCCATTTTTTGCTGTTCTTCGGGAGTCGGCGTCACGTTCCTGTCGGTGGCGCGATGAAGACCCATCACGGCGGTTCTCAGATCACTGTGGCCAAGAAAACTGATGACATTGGGCCCCAGTGGATGCTGGTCCATGAACGCCACCCACTCTTTTGGTGTCTGCCAGGACTTGTGCTGCTTCAGAATGGGCAGCACTTTTTCCCTCGGGACCGTTTCCACCCGGGTAAAAATATCCGAGGCGTCCTCCGGATCGGAACAGACCATGCTCAGGGAACAACTGCCGATCAGCACCGTGGTGACACCGTGACGCACGGATTCAGACAGGGACGGCGCTACCAGCAACTCGGCATCGTAATGGGTATGGGTATCGAGAAATCCCGGCGTTACCCAGCAACCGCTGGCGTCAATCGTGCGCGTCGCAAGGCCGGGTTCGGGCTGCTGGTCAAAGACTTCGGCAACCCGCCCATCTTTGATGCCAACATGGGCGATGCGTGAGGGGCCGCCGGTACCGTCAAAGTAGCGGCCGCCGACAATAAGCGTATCGAACTGGTTCACCGTGCCAGTCTCCTTTTTGTTTTTATGTGCCGTCAGTCTAGCCAGCCAAACGTGATATGTCCTCTCATTTTAGCCGGCGGACCGTGCAATGCAGGCCATTAACGAAGACGGATACGGCTGCCGTCTTCAAGCTGACGATCCGGGTGTCGGACGACGTTGTCTGCCTCAGTCAATCCTTCCTGGATAACTGTATGAAATCCGTTTGTGCGACCGACCGACACGTCTGTCAGAACCGCAATGTCATCGACAACGCGGAATACCTGGTGCTGCCCATCAGTGACAAAGATGGCGGATTCCGGAACCTGAAGGACATTGTCGGAACGCCAGAGCAGAAACTCGGCGTCTACCCGATAGCCGTCCCCCAGGCTTTGCCAGGCATCAGCAGGACTGGTGATATCCGCAACCACCTGTACCCGCCTTTCTTCCACACCCAGGGCCGACACGTCCTCGAATCCAACCGGCTCAACGCGCCGGACAGTAGCGTCCAGGGTGCCGCCACCCCACCCGGTGAGGCGCGTCACCATACCGGGTTGGAGATTCACGGCATCAAAACTCAATACATCCACAACCACCTCAAGCGCCCCGGGATCCCCCAGTTCCAGAATGGCTTCACCGGCCTGAATCACACCCTCGCTTTTTCGAACAATTCCCAAAACAGAGCCGTTTACAGGGGACCTGACCGGCACACGTTCAACCGCTCCATCGCCGTTCGCACGCGCGGCAGACACCTCAAGGCGCGTTCGGGCCGCTGCCAGTTCGTGGGCCATCACTTCTTCGTCAAAGCGCGCGGAACGCAGAATGGCCTGGGTTCTGGCCGCAGTGGCCCGGGCCTGCTGCAAACGCTCGTCGGAAACAAAACGATCATCACTGAGTGCCTGGAGGCGGGCCAGCTCACGCACGGCGAGGTCTGCTTCAGCCTCGGCCGCCGCCACTTTTTGACGAGTGGAGTTCAGCGCCGAGCGGGCCGACTGCACCTTGGCCTCCGCTTCGGCCCGACTTCGGGCATCAAGGGTGCTGGCAGGCATGGGGTCAACCTCCGTCAGCAGCTCTCCCGGAATCACCGGATCCCCCACTTCCAGCAATACCCTGTGCAGATAGCCGGCAACCGGTGATGAAACCACGTATCGGTCACGCACCCGCGTTTTGCCCTCCTCCTTGATAGTGATTTCCATGGGGCCACGGGTTACCGGCGCCAGATCCACCCAGACCGGATCGGGTCGGATCGTGACCACAACTGCAACACTGGCGAGCATTACGAACACCCCCCAGAACAACCATTTTCCGGCAAACCCTTTTTTCGCCATAACCTCAGTTCACTCCCCGGTTGCTTTCGCACCTATTCCCGTGTTTTCAACACCGCTACAAGATCCAGCCGTTTCAGGCGCCACCAGGCAATAACCCCGGAAGCGATCGCCGATACCACCACGACCAACGCGGACATGCCAAGTGTCTGGCTGGTGATCGTCAAGGGCACCCGATACAGTTCGGTTTGCATGGCAGTAACGATCATGAGCGCCAGACCCTGGCCAATCAGCCAACCGAGGGGAATACCCAGAAACAGCAAGAGCGCAACCTCTCCCAACAATATATGCGCAACTTCATTCTGGGTGTATCCCAGCACTCTCAGGCTCGCCAACTCCCGACCTTTTTCCGCCAGTGAAATCCGGATCATGTTGTAGACCACTCCAAAAGCGATGATTCCGCCCATCAGGCTGTTGAAAAAGGTGAACGTCAGGAAGGTTCTCGCCAGGGTGTCGTAGAAGCTGTCGAGCATGGCCTGCCGGATGCTCAGGCCAAGCACTCCCGGGGTTTCGCGAAGACTGTTATAAACTTCCGAAGCCTTGTCCGGGTCCAGGTTGATCAGGGCCTGATTGATCAGGGGCCCGTCCCCCAGTGCCCGGTTGAGGGCATCCAGATCCATGTAGGCACCAACCCCGAGAAACTCGCTGGTGATACCGGCGACCGGAACCATAACCGTTCGGCGGTCGCCCTCCAGGAGCTCCAGCTGCAGAACATCTCCCGGACCGACACCCAGTTCATCGGCCAGAAAATCGGTCAACAACAACCCCTCCCTGGGGAGCGGAACCGGCTGCAGGTCACTGTCGATGACAAATTGCAGGCGCGCCTCGGAGGGTATTCCGGTGACTGCGCTTCGCCACTCCCGATGGCCGGAAACAAGACGTGCCGGGACCGAGCGTCGCCCCTCCACGTAACGTATCCCGGCTTGCCGCTGCAAGCCGAACAACGCCGCGCTGTTCACCGGATCAATAAAGGTCGCGGACAGATCCTGTTGCTGAACCCGTGCAAACTGCGTGTGGACCATCAGGGACACCGAGTCGAACTGGAAGTTTCCCACCATCACGATGGCAGTGGCCATAGCGACCCCAGTCATGGATAACAGGGTCCGAACCGGACGACGGGAGAGCTGGCGCACGATCATTCGGGAGGGCTGGGCGAAACGGATTCCCGAGAGCAGCTTTTCCACTATGGTCACCCGGTACCTGGCGGGCCCCTCAGGCCTCATGGCTTCAGCGGGTGGCAGTGCCGCTGCCTGCCTGATGGCTCGCCAGGCACCGAGCCAGGCGACCACAATTGTCATCAACCCCAGCAGCACAACCCATGCGGGGTCAATGCGAAACAACAGCCCCGGAAAGCGGTAATAATCCATGTACAGTTCGCCGAGAGAGCGTCCAAGCCATAGGCCAAGGCCAAGCCCCGCCAGCAAACCGATGACGGCAATCACGATGACCAGTTTGCTGTAATGCCAGGCGATCTGACGGTTGCTATAGCCGAAGGCCTTGAGTACCGCGACGATATCCCGTTGGGTGCTGATCAGACGGCCAATCACCACATTCAACAAAAACATGGCGACACTCATGAAAATGAGGGGGAAAACCGTCGCCATGGTTTTCAACTGATTGAGCTCGTCACTCAGAAAACGGTGGGAAAACTGGTCGTCCCGGCCAAAAGCCCCCGTTGCCCCATACCGGGCCAGCAATCGATCCAGAGCATCAATGACGGAGGCAGCAGAATGGCCAGGTTTGAGCGTCACCACCAGGCTGTTGAAAGCGCCCCGCATATCCATGGCGGATTCCAGGGACTCTCTGTTCATCCAGAGAACACCATACCGCTGATAGTCCGGCAGCATACCGCCCGGAGGAATGACGTAGATGAATTCCGGTGACTCAACAATGCCGGTTATCGTAAGAGCCTGCCGGCGGCCGTTGATAATGGCTTCAAACTGATCTCCCAGAACCAACTCATGCGCTTCGGCAAAGCTTCCGATAACTGCGATCTCCTGGCTTCGACCAGCAGCCGGGAGCCGTCCCTGGCGAATAAAAAGGCGGTTGACGTCAGGCTGACCTTCCGGCGGAACAGACACCAGGCGAGCCGACACCGGATCCGGAAACCCGGGTATTTCCAGTTTCGCAGCGCCTTCGACCCTCCCCTCGTACCTGGCGATACCAGGCAGCGCAGCGGTGTCCTTGAGAGTATGGCGTGGAGCCCGTTTGACCGGCGCAAAGACCTCGGCAAATTCGTGTTGTTCGTAATACTGGGCTCTGGTTGCCAACAGCGATGAATAGTTCACGAGAGACATCACGCACACGCCCACGCCTCCGGCAATAACCAGTGCGATGGCCAGTACCTGACCGCGCATCTGCCAGAGTTCCCGCCGTAACTTTACGTTCAGAACCGTGTTCAATCCCTTCGGGGACATCGCTGTTACTCTTCAGTACCGTTACCAGGACAGTGTACGGGGATCCTGGCGACGCTCATTAAGACGCTCACCGCTGATGTTGCCGTCCGAGAGCGTTATCACGCGATCCGCCATGCCGGCGATGGAAGCATTGTGGGTAATGATGACGGTAGTCGTGCCGGTCTCCCGGTTGGCTTTGTCCAGTGCCTCGAGCACCAATACGCCGGTGGCGGAATCGAGGGCGCCGGTTGGCTCGTCGCACAGGAGTACATCCGGTCGTTTGGCAATGGCCCGGGCAATGGCAACGCGCTGCTGTTCACCACCGGAAAGCTGGGCCGGGAAATGGTCAATGCGGCTCTTGAGCCCAACCAGTTCAAGTGCCTCTTCCGGCGTCATTGGATTGGTCGCTATCTCGGTCACTGCCGCCACATTTTCCCTGGCGGTGAGGCTGGGAATGAGATTATAGAACTGGAACACGAAACCCACGTGTTCACGGCGATAACGGGTGAGTTCGCGGTCGCCGGCTGCACTGAGATCAATATCCCGATACCGCACCTCACCGGACGATGGCACATCCAGCCCGCCAAGAATGTTCAGAAGTGTGGATTTGCCAGAACCGGAAGCGCCCAGCATGACGACCAGTTCGCCGCCATAGAGATCCAGATCTACGCCACGGAGGGCATGAACCTGAACCTCCCCCTGATCATAGGTTTTCGTCAGGCCCCGGGTCTGGAATACGGCCGAGCCGGTCGTGGATGCCTGCAGTGGCTCCATGGTGTCACTCAGTCTTCGGCACAATCCACGCAAACCGTGGTATAGGGCAGAACCTGCAAGCGGCGTGGGTCAATGGCCTCGCCGCAGGATTCGCATTCGTCACCCACACCGTTATCAATCCGAGCCAGTGCATGTTCAATCTGAGCGAGTTCGGAACGGGTTTCGGTTTCCAGCGAATCGACCACTTCGTCGTTCTGGGTCTGGGTAGCCTGCTCCTCGAAATCCTTGTCTAACGCACCCCCTTCCCGATGCTGATGCGCCTCATAACGGGAAAGTCTGGCCGTCAGGTCGGCTCTCAGTGTTTCAAGTTCGGATTTCCGGTTGGTCATATGGCGCCTCCTGCCTTGCCGGGAAAACATGTTCCTACAGTAAAGCATAAGCTGAACCCGGGATTGATGCTTGTCAAAATTGCGTCACGCAGGATGAGGCAGAATAGAATTCCATCAAATCCATACGCAAAGGAGTTGTGACCATGAACACCGAGCTTTTCGAAAAAGCGACCCGTCTGAACGAAACCCTGTTCGAGCAATTTGGCAAGGCTGCAGAAATGCAGATGAACGCCTTCCGACGTTATGCCGATGTCACCATGGAGCAGGCTAAAAAGGTGTCTGAGGTCCGTGATCTGGAGAGCCTGAAAAGCCTGACTGGCGATCAGGCGGAGACCCTGAAATCACTGAGCGAGCAGTTCACCGCAGACTGGAAAGCCTGGCAGGACTACTTCAACGAAAGCAGGGAGCAGATTCAGAAGGTGTTCGAGAAAGCACCCGAGGCATCGGCCAAGCCCGGCCCGAAAACCGCCAAATAAGGGATAGTTATGTTCGGTCTGGATACGCTCGGGAAAGCCGTAGGTCAGCTCGTCAACGGCTTCGAAACCAACGTCCGCCAGGGACAGCAGCAACTGGAGAAAGCATTGGGAGATGCTGGCGTCCTGGATGCGGCAACGCTCTCCACGATAACGGAAATGTCCGATGCCTACCGCACAATGGCCGAGGACCTGCTCCTGCACCCGCTCCGGTTTGCAGGAGCGGAACTGGATCTGGCCCGCAAACATGCCGCGCTGGGGNACTACACCCTTGCACGGCTCGTGGGCAAGCATAAGNAGCCCGTTGTCGAACCAGAGGCCGACGACCGACGCTTCCAGGCCGAGGAGTGGCACAAGCATCTGCCTTTTGATGTNCTCCACCAGGCCTATCTGATCAACTCACAGGCCTTTCTGAACTGGGCGGCCGGCATGGAAGGGATTCCCCCGGCAGGACGGGACCAGATGCTGTTCTACGCCCGACACCTGACCAGNGCACTGTCGCCATCGAATTTCCCCGCCACGAATCCGGAAGTGCTCAGGATTACNTGGGAACGCAAAGGGATGAACCTGATCGACGGTGGACGGCAGCTGATCGAAGACCTGCGGCAGAATCCTTCCCTGTTCAATGTTGGGATGACAGATCGCTCTGCCTTTGAGGTAGGACGTAACCTGGCAACTACNCCTGGCAAGGTCGTGTTCCAGAACGAACTGATGCAGTTGATCCAGTACTCNCCAACAACAGAGACCGTCAGCAAACGCCCGTTGCTGATTGTTCCGCCATGGATCAACAAGTACTACATCCTGGANCTCACCGCCAGGAACTCCTTTATCCAGTGGTTGGTCAACCAGGGACAGACTGTTTTTATTATTTCCTGGCGAAATCCCGGGCCCTCCCTGCGGGACAAAGGCTGGGAAGACTACATGGAACTCGGGCCACTGGCGGCCATGGATGCGGTTACCGAAGCCACCGGCGAAGANCAGATGAATCTGATCGGCTATTGCATCGGTGGCACCCTGCTGGGCTCAACATTGGCCTGGCTCAAGAAAAAAGGCCGTAATCCGGTAGCCAGTGCTACCTATCTGACGACACTTCTGGACTTCTCGGACCCTGGCGGAATCGGTGTCTTCATCAACGATCACTCGATCCGGGGTATTGAGAAAATGCTGGAGCGCAAGGGCTACCTGGACGGTCGCGCTATGGCGTTCACGTTTAACCTGTTGAGAGAAAACGAGCTGTTCTGGTCGTTCTGGACCAATAACTACCTTAAAGGCCAGAAGCCCGCGGCTTTTGACCTGCTCTACTGGAACACCGACGGCACCAACCTGCCAGCGCGAATGCACAGTTACTATCTGCGCCAGATGTACCTGAATAATCGTCTGGTGAAGCCAGATTCCCTGAATCTGCTNGGCGAGTCCATCAACCTGTCCGAAATCGATGTACCCTCTTTTTTCCTGTCCGCCAGACAGGATCACATCGCCAAATGGAAAACCACCTACAAAGGGGCGCTGGCCCACGGCGGTGATGTCCGCTTTGTGCTCTCCGGCTCCGGCCATATCGCTGGCGTNATCAACCCGCCCTACAAGGAAAAGTACGGCTACTGGACCAATGACACCCTGGTGCCGGATGCAGACNCCTGGTTCGAGAAGTCCGAACACCATCCGGGATCCTGGTGGCCTCACTGGCTCGAGTGGATTGCCCGTTTCTCAGACGGCGACGTGCCGGCTCGCATCCCCGGCGAAGGGAAACTTCCTGCGATTGAGGANGCACCCGGCAGCTACGTCAAAGTNAAAGCTGCNGAGGCCGTGAAGCAGTAGANCTCTGCGTGGCCCGCATTCCTGCGGGCCAACGTATCTCGCCCCGCTTCCGCCGTTGTGGCACTATGGCCCGCTTGATGAACGGCGGAGAACCTCCCGATGTTTTATACCACCCTCGCGGCGATCGTGGTCGCCATGATCCTGTTTGCCTGGCTCGGACTGAGAGCCCGTCTCGCCGACGGCGGACTGGATGACTATGTAACGGCAAGAAACAGTCAGGGAGCCAGGGCCCTCGGACTGTCTTTCCTCGCTTCCGGCATGGGCGGCTGGATACTGTTTGCCCCGCCTGAGGTTGGCGCACTGGTNGGCCCTCTGGCTCTGGCTGGCTATGCCCTGGGCGCCGCCTTGCCGTTTATCGTGTTCGCTTTCTGTGGCCCCGCTATTCGCCGCTTCCTTCCGGAAGGACGCAGCATCGGCGAATTCGCCAACGCCTGTTATGGCAATGGCGTACGCCGCTACGTTTCGACGATCTCGGTGCTCTACATGCTTTGCTTTCTCACCGCGGAGCTTACTGCCATTGGTGCCATAACGTCGCTGCTTTCCGGTATTGACGGCGGCGTTGTGGTCATTGGCGTTGCCATAACCACACTGGTATACACCGCTGTCGGTGGTCTCAGGGCCAGCATCGTTACCGACCAATGGCAGGCGCTGTTACTGATCGGCTTGCTGGCTATCGTCAGTTTTGTTGCCGTAGGCAAGCTTCCGGACGCAGCACCCGCAGCGCTACCGGATATCCCTGCGTCGGCGGCCCTGAGCGTGGCGCTAACCCTGGTGATTGCCGTCACCGCCGCCAACCTGTTCCACCAGGGATACTGGCAGCGTTTATGGTCGGCTCGTGATACGGACGCCCTGAGCCGCGGCGCGTTGCTGGGCGGCGTGGTCACCATCGCCGTTGTCGCCGTGGTTGGCGGCCTGGGAATACTGGCGGCCATGAGCGGCGCCGACCTTGGCAGCCCGCCGATTCCGTTTTTTGCCTTGCTTGCTGATGCGCCGGCCTGGCTCGCTTTACCGGCCCTGATCCTGGCCATCACACTCGTGGCATCCTCGGTGGATACCCTGCAGAACGCACTTGCGTCGCTGGCGGTTACCGAAAAACAGGGGTTGTCCATTGTCAGTGCCCGATGGTTTACCGTGCTGCTGATGATTCCTGTGGTTCTGGTGGCACTTCAGGGGATTTCCGTGCTGCGGCTATTTTTGATCGCAGACCTGCTTTGCGCCACGGCGGTTCTGCCTGTACTGATGGGGCTCTGGGGAAAAATGACCACGAGGGCGGCGATCCTGGGCTGTCTGGCGGGACTTTTCGGCGCGATTCTGCCCGGATGGATTACCGGTGGCAGCCTGATGGCCGGATTGGAAGCTGCCAGCTTCCCCGGCAGCATTCCCACCCTGATGCCTTTCGTTGGTGCCCTGGTAGGCTCCGGACTGGTCAGTGTCGTGATCGCGACCACAACCCGGAAACGCTAAGCGGCATCCTTGCTGTCCAGCGCCTTAGCTGGACAGCAATTCGATCGGATAACGGATCTTGGTTTGATCAACGCCCGGTCGGGCCCCGAAATCCACCAACCTCAGACGATTGCAGATCTTGCTCTCCAGCGCCGGCTCATTGAGTGTAGATTCCACCACCGAACAACTCGATACTGCACCGTTCGGCTCAATGACCAACTCCGGGGTAATACTTCCCTGCAGCGACGGTTTGCGCCGAAGCTCCCGGTTGTAGATGCTGTAGATCGCGGATTTGTTGGCATCCATGGTCCGGCGCAACTCTTCCTTGCTCCGGGTTCTGGCCGCAGTTTCCTGCTGTTCCTTGCGTGCCGCCTCTTTCACCGCAGCAACTCTCTCTGCTTCGGCAACTTCCGCGCGCTGACGCTCGGCCAGGGCGACCTGACCGGCCTCCCGATTGAGCGCTTCCTCGTTCACCCCACTGCTCTTCGCGCTCGCGGTCGCGCGCGAGGCCAAAGTATCACCGGTTTTGCGGGCAATAGGTTCCGCTGTATTGGCAACCGGGCCATCCAGCTTGACCGACTCCGCCAGCGAACTAAGTTTCTTCAGTTCGTTCCCCATTGCCAGAATACCGGTATTCTTTGCCTTCTCCCGCGCCTTGGCGACCTCTTCAGGCTTGGGTTCTGGCTTGGGCTCCGGTTTTTCGGCTACCTGAGGCTCCGACTCGGGTTCCGGCATCACCGGTTCAGGAACCGGCTCCGGCTTGGGCTCTGGTTTGGCCTGTTCCACCGGCTTTTCCTCAGGCTTCGGCGGTTCGGGCTCCGGCTCGGGCATCACCGGTTTTGGGGGCTCCTTTTTCTCGATGATCAGCTTGGCCAGCTGAGGCGGCAGAGCTTCCTGTTCCTGCCTGTCACGTTCTGGCAGCTCTACCCAGCTGACATAACCTGCAATTGCAAGGAACAATGGCATCACAAAAACAGCGGCGGCCAACAACCGCTTACGTTCACCGCGCTCCTGATTCCAGGGCAATCCGTACCGATAATCCATCATGGTCAGGCTCCCTGTTCCGCACGCTGATTAACCGCCAGGGAAATACTGGCGTAACCGGCGTCCACACAGGTGGACATGATTTTTTTCAGCAGCTCGTAGGGCAGTTCGCGGTCTGCAAGAATGGTAATGGGTCGACCCGCATCCGGGGCAGGTGCCGACGAGCGACTGGCCTGATAGTCCAGTTCCTGCTTCAGGGCAGGCTCCACCTGTCCGTCAAACATCTGGAAGGCGTCGCGTTTCACTACCAGCCGACCGTTCACCAGGATATCCCGGTCTGTGACGGTCAGGGCCAAGACATCACCAGGAGGTTGCTGAGCGGTGGAATCCGGCAGTTTGATAGTGTTGTTCTGGTTCAATACCTGTACGTCGGAGGAGGAGTTCACCATCAGGAAGAACACCAGGATGGTGAAGATATCCATCAACGAGACCAGGTTCATCTTTCCCTGGCTTTTATTGCGCCGGTAATGGCGTTTCTGGCGGCGGGCCTTGGCAGATTCTTTCATGAACTNACCTCCGCGGATCCCGAAGGCTGTGCGGGCGCATCGCCGAGAGAGATCTCGGGGAACAGCTCCGCTTCAACCACACTACCAGCCACAACCGCCTCGTATGAGCGCACCGTGTCCATCACCGAGACCAGAGACTGATAGGACGTCTGCCGGGACGGCATAATAATCACATCCTTNTTGTCNGGCACACGGCTCTTGATTTCCTTCATGACATCCTTGAGCAGAACGAAATCATACTCGCCCTCGCGCTGGGGGATGTTCTTGATNACGCCGCCCTGGTTATCCGCAACGACCAGGCGATCCTCATAGATCACCACCTGGATCTGCAGCTCTTCCGCCTGCTNGNCCGACAGGCTCTCACCGGTCGGGAAGTTGAGTTCCAGAACGCTGGTGTGGGCGAACACCATATTCAGCAGCAGTACCGGCACCAGCACAATCATGAGATTCATGAAGGGCGTGATGTCGAGATCGGCCTCACTTTGTAGGCGACGATGTTTCCGTCTCATGGCCTGACATCCTTCTGGCTGGTTATCAGGCCGGGCTACCGGCCGGAGTCGCTACCTGTGCCGGCGCAGCGGCATTCTGTCCCTGTGGTTGAGCGGCGGTCTTACTGCCGGAACCATCGCTGAGGAGGTTCAGGACCTTGATGCCCGCCATCTCAAAGCTGTCGACGATCTCATTGGTCTTGGTCTGCAGCAGTGAGTGGATCAGCAGCATGGGAATTGCAGACATAAGGCCGAAGGCGGTGGTGTTCATGGCAACCGAGATACTCTGGGACAGAAGGCTCGCCTTCTGGGCCGGATCCGCTGCAGCTACCGCCGTAAACGCTGCAATCAACCCGATAATCGTACCCAGCAGGCCAAGCAGCGTGGCAATGTTGGCCAGCGTTGCCAGATACTGGGTGCGCTTTTCCAAACGCGGCATCACATCCAGCAACCCCTCTTCCATCGCGTATTCGATCTCTTCACGACCCTGGCGGCGGGCCAGACGCTGAAGGCCAAAGCCGATCATGGTCGACATGGCACTACCGGATTCCTGGGTGTAATTCAGGGCGCCNTTCAGNTCNCGCTTGGCNATCATCTGNTGCAGGCGGTTGAAGTCCCGACGGTTGGTCAGTTTCTGGGCGGAAAGGTAAACGTAACGTTCAATGGCAACAATGAGTCCGACAATCAGCACAACTGCAATCGGAAACATAAAAAAGCCACCTTCCTGGAAGAAGCGAACGGCGGTATCGATCATTTTCTGGGCACTCCATGGTCCGGTTTTCAGATCAGTCTAAGCGCGTCACTCCCCTGCAAGGGTAAGTTCGCGAAAGTCTGTGTGAGGGTTTGTTTAATCTTGCGCAGGAACACACTCATGACGTGACAGGCATCACACTCTACTGCCCTGTGCTGGCCTGGGTCTGTTTGATAAACGCTTCGTGGTACTTGATAAAACGCTGGAACTCATAGCGTTCCAATGGCCGGAGACCCTGATCAACCATCAGGCGTTCTTCTGGCGCACGCAACTCGTCCACTTCCGGTGGCTGCCAGGGCACCAGATACATCACCGTAGGCACTTCCTGATCGCCACGGATTCGCGTGCCCTCAATGGTAACCACACCCGGGGCGTCCTGGGCGAAGACCATCGGCGCCGTGGGCAACAGGGCGGAAACTGCCAGAGCGATTAGCGC
>JGI24652J20063_1000170_pt1 | contig 20243 bp, 20 predicted proteins | sample MalvirmetagMSP97_FD_20063 | JGI IMG/M metagenome (IMG submission 20063) | reverse complement strand
AACGATCTGGTCACGGCCTTCCTGACCGGCGTGCCCGGCGTCAATATGCCCGTTGGCGTAACCGCCTCCGAGATGCTGCGACTGACGCCCGCCATTGCGCCAACCCCTCTGGACAGCCAGAACGACCTCGGTGTTCTGGCCGGTGACAACGCCGGCTTCCCGAATGGCCGCCGGCCTTACGATGACACCGTCGACATCGCACTTCGGGTCGCCATGGGTGTACTGGCAGACCCTGCCGATGCGCCCGATGGCAGCCTCGAGTACACAGATGGCGTCCAGTTGGCAGCAGATCCTGCCAGCCTGCCTGCGGACTACGAGTCGTTCCCTTACCTGGCGACACCAATCGCCGGTTCACCCAACGAATAACCGGGAGATGGCTATGAAATTATTCACAAAGCTCACGGCGATCTGCGCGATGGCGCTATTCATGGCCGGCTGCTTCGATGGGTCGAACAGCCGGGCGGAGGCGCCGGCTCCGACCATTGATTTCACGGAGTTTGTTAAAACCCAGTTCGCCCGGACAACCGACGACGCCCAGCCGGCGAACGTCAACGGGATCGACCTGAGTTTCAATGACCAGAACAATCCACAGGCTTTCGATGACCTGCTTCAATAAACCTCCAGGTGGCCGGTTTTCCCGTTGTCTCGGGCCGGTCTTTTCCTTGCCTGCCCTTCGGGGCAGGCCTTTTTGGTTGATCGCCACATTCGCGGCCTTTCAGGCGCAGGCCGCGCCTGATCCAATTATCACCGACTTCGGGGTTGATCAGATACTGACCGAATTACCCCGCTCTGCTGCCGAGGTCTTACGGGAGACGGACTCGCCCAAGGAGGCCGGGGACCGGCTGCAAATACTGATCACACAAGCCAGAGCCAGTGGCGACCCGAGATACCTGGGGTACGCCCAGACACTGGTCAATCGCTGGCCGGAAGAACAGCTGACTGACCGTCTGCGGGTCCTCCGAGCGACTTTGCGCCAGAGCCTGCATCAATTTGATTCCGCCCGTTCCGATCTTGAACGGGTAATTTCAACCTCTTCGGACACGCAACAACGTATCCAGGCTCGCCTGACCCTGGCCAACCTTGAGCTGGTTCAAGGTCGTTACAAAGAGGCTGAGCAGCATTGTCGGGCACTTCAGTCTGCCTATCCGGGCCTGATAGCCCAGAGCTGCCTGGCTTCCGTGCAGGCGAGGACCGCCGACCCTGAAAAAGCCTATCGGAATCTTGCGTCACAACTCGCCGAGTCGATAAATCGCCAGCCTGCCGATTCCACCAGCCGACTCTGGGCCGAGGGCACTCTCGGGGACATCGCTGCCCAGGCGGGATTGCCTGAGGCCAAAGTGCATTGGCAAAGAGTAGTGAAGGCGACACCGAACGACCTTTATGTCCGGGCCCAGCTCGCCGATTGGCACCTTGAGAGAGGCCACTTCGAGCAGGTTTTGAGGCTCACCCAGGGGTTCGATGCCGTCGACACACTGGCCGTAATTCGGGCCATCGCCATGGAGCGCATGGGCCACCCCGGCAGTAACGAACTGAACAGTCGTTTACGGCAACGGTTTGAAGAGGCCCGCTGGCGAGGCGCTTTATTACATGCCAGGGATGTTGCCCGATTCGAGCTGGATATCGAAAACCAGACGGAAAAGGCGCTGAGACTCGCAACAAAAAATTGGGAGAGCCAGAGGGAGCCGCTGGACACACGACTGTTACTGAGATCGGCCCTCGCCGCAGGCGACAAAGTCCAATACCAGAGAGTCAGGGACTGGCTCAAAGACCTGGGGCAGAGCGATGCCCGCTATCCGGAGTTCAAACAATGACGGTCACACGAGGAATCTGGCTTGCTTTGCTTACAGTGACGCTGGTATCCGCCAGTGGGATGGCAGCGGCACACAAGGCAAGCGACAGCTTTCTTTACCTGGACAACGGCCCGACCGAGCTTCGAATCGATGTTGCACTACGTGACCTCGCGCTGCTGACAAGCATTGATCGCAACGGCGATCGTCAGGTATCGGGTCAGGAACTGCGACAGGCAAGACCCGAGATCACGCGAACCGTGGAATCTGCCCTGACCTTTTCGAACAGCAGTGGCAACTGCAATCTGGCCGGCAAGAAATGGGGCATCAGCGAGCACAGTGACGGATTCTATTCCGCCGCCCGTTACGCTATACAGTGCCCCGATGGTGAGCCGCCGAGAGCGCTGGAGTACAACCTGCTGTTTGAACAGGATGCTCTGCACCGGGGCCTGGTGAGCCTTGACCATGATGATCAGACACGTCTGGCCGTACTGGGACCCGATTCCCGAACGCTGGATCTGGCTGGCTCGGACACCCCGGGCTATTTCGATGTGTTTACCACCTTCGTTTACGAGGGCGTTATCCACCTACTTATCGGCCTGGACCACATCCTGTTTCTGCTGGTTCTGGTCATTCCGGCAACGCTATCCACTGCCAAAAACCAGGCATCCAGCGGCCAGTCACGAGCCTTGCGAGGCCGTCTGCTCGAACTGGCCGGCATTATCACGGCCTTTACCTTGGCGCACTCCATCACGCTGGCGCTGGCCGCCCTCGATATCGTTTCACTCCCCATCGCATGGGTGGAAACGGTTATCGCGCTTTCCATCGGCTTGGCAGCATTGAACGTGGCCTGGCCGATTCTCGGGCACAAAACCTGGAAGCTCGCGTTCGGATTCGGTCTGGTGCACGGTTTTGGCTTCGCCAGTGTTCTTGGCGATCTTACCAGTGGCGTATCCGGGTTGGCGGTGGCGCTGGCAGGTTTCAACCTCGGTGTGGAACTCGGTCAGCTGGCGCTGCTCGTGGTGGGATTCCCGGTGCTGTATTACCTGGGCAAAAAACGGGTGTACCAAAAGGGCGCCGTGCCAGTGATGCTGGCAGCAACAGGTGCTATCAGTCTGTTCTGGGTTGTCCAGCGCGCGCCCCTGTTCTGAGCGCGCACCGGATGACCTTAGTGCAGAGCTCGCATCTGACGCGGATAGAGCGCTGCGCTGACTTCAGGCTCTTCCAGCAGGTCGGCCAGCTCGCGATCTACGGTGGTCTCTTCACCTTCTTCGGGCAACGGCTCGAACAGGGTGCTCAGCCAGGAGGCAACGGAGGGCGCTTCGTCGCGTTTGTAATCGGTGGACAGCGCCTTGATGCGGCGGAAGCCGATGATGCGCTGGTGCTTGGGGTCCCGAATCTGTTCAAAACCCCGCCAGTAAACATGGTCCCTGGTGTGCAGCTGCACGAACAGGGTGTCTATAGGTCCGTCTGAATCGTCTGCACCCTCCGCTTCTTCCTCAACGGCTTCTGGGGCCGCTTCGGCTTCCACTTCAGGTTTCTTGTGACGGATGGTGGTCCAGGCCGGGTACAGCACAGCCACGGCATCCGCTTCAACATGCTCGCGGGCGGCGCGGAGGATCAACCCCCAGCGGGCCTTGTCGGCATCGGTTTCAAGGGAATTGATGGGCAAGTCGTAGCTTTGCTCGCTGGACAGAACGATGGCCATCATCGGGGCGTCTAACTCCCCCATGGCCTCGGCCTGTGCTACTGATACCAGTTCATCGATTGCCATCGGTTGGTTCATAATACGCTCGCCTCCTCGATGCCATCAGGGTCGTTCAGGAAGAAGGGGTCTTCCTGACTAACAGCATAGCCTGTTCCGGCTACAAAGATAAACGTGGAGTTTCCCCAGCCGGATCACAACCCCGGATAACTCAAAACGCGTCCTCAAGTTTTTCATAATTGCCGAACCAGGGGTTTGCCTCTTCCAGTTGGCCCGCCAACTGAAGCAGGGTCGCTTCGGCGCCGTGGGGCCCGCCGAACTGCACCCCCACCGGCAAACCTTCGGCAGTCCAGTGCATCGGCACAGACATGGCAGGTGTCCCGGTGAGGTTGGCCAGCTGGGTAAACGGCGTTCGCGCCAGGCTTTCCAGGGCCATCTGGTCCACCTGTCCAGAACGATGCACCAGTTTACCGGCCTTCAATTTCAGCATCAGGCGTGCTGCAAACTTGAGATGGGCCGGCGTTTCCAGTTCACCGATGGCCGCCGGCAATTGCCCGGTCGCAGGGCTGAGGTATAGATCGTAACTCCCGAAGAACGCGCCCAGCGCCCTGGCAAAATCGTTCCACTGCTGGCGGCGGCGGACATAATCGGAGAGCGGCATGGTCTCTCCAAGCATGCCGATCAGCCGGGTATCCAGCTCGAAATCGCTGTCGATAGCGCCGAACTGCTCTTTCGCCTTCGCCATCAGCGCCGACACTTCGCCGAAATACAGGCCCAGGTAGCAGCGGGCAAGAGCCATTCCGTCGAATTCCGGCGCAGCGTACTCAACCCTGTGACCCAGATTCTCGAGAACCCGGGCCGTTTCCTCCACGGCTGCAACGCACTCCGGTGCTACCTCCGTATTGTAGGGTGAAGACGTGAACACGCCGATTCTTAGCTTGCCCGGAGACCGCTGCATGAGCTCGGAGTAGGCCGCAGACGGCCCGGGAATCTCGAACGGGTCGCCCGGAGCCGGCCCACTGAGCACATCCAGCATCGCCGCACTGTCTCTCACCGTCCGGCTGACCACATGGTCGGTAGACGCACCGGTCCAGGCTTCACCCATAAAGGGACCCGAGGAAATGCGTCCCCGGGACGGCTTGAGGCCAAACAGGCCATTGTAGGCAGCTGGAATGCGGATGGAGCCGCCGCCATCGTTGGCGCCGGCCATGGGTACAATGCCGGCCGCCACCGCCGCGCCGGAGCCGCCACTTGAGCCACCCGGGGTCAGCTCCGTGTTCCAGGGGTTGCGGGTTGGCCCCCAGAGCTCAGACTCGGTCACCGCTTTCAGACCAAACTCCGGCGTGGCGGTTCGCCCCAGGAAAACCAGACCGCCGTCCCGGGCCCGACGGACGAATTCCGAGTCCTGGGGCGCAATATTCTTTGTCATCCCGCGACTGCCATAGGTACACGGGTGCCCAGCCTGTTCCTGGGCAAGGTCCTTCAGCAGCAGAGGGACGCCGGCAAAAACGGCCTGCTCGGGGAAACGCTGGGCTGGCGCTTCGGAGAACTGGGGATAGCAGATCGCGTTCAGCGTGCCGTTCACTCGGGTTGCCCGTTCCACGGCCGCCTCGCATACTTCCCTTGAAGTGACCTCGCCCCGACGGACAAGATCAGCGAGTGCAGTAGCATCGTAACGTAGGTATTCAGATTGCTTCATGGCAGGTTCCATTTGTTATTCTGTTTTGAGGAAGGTCACGGGTATAACGTCTATGGTCAGAATTCTCAAGAGCTTACGCCAGCTTGCCGTGATTTTCATCCTGGCGGCATCGGTGACCGTTGCCGCCCAGGAAACGCCGCCAGCCACCAGTGACGACAGCGACTGGACCCGCGTCGTCCGTTCCTCGCCCTATTGGGTCAGCCAGGGGGTGTTTGAAAACATTCTCACCATCAGACGCTGGGTATTGAAGGAATCCGGCTATTGCGCCAGTGCCGATCGCCACGTTCTATACGACATGCGCGGCCGGTTTCTGGCCTGGATCAGTGACGGTGACGACCGCGACACCACCCAGCGACTGCTGAACGCAACCCGGAAATCATTGTATGAGAATGGCAAGGTGGAAGACTGGGTTGCCGGAGAGACCGGCCAGACAGGCTATCCGTTCGCCCTTTCCTGCGACCAGCCCCATGTAAACGTCGATGAAGCCGTTGCCCGCTATCTTGGCACCCTGCCGGCAGACCGGATCTGGGGCGCCTGGGACGACCTCAACTTTGCCGACAGTAGTGCTCCGGAAAGCCTGCATGATGCTCTGATCTACGTATACGAACACCGCAGCAACCAGAACCGCCTGACCCTGCCGCAAGCCTTGCCCCGATATCTGGCCGGCCAGATCCTGATTGAAAGTGGAGCCCAGGCAAGAGCCCATTCCCGGGCAAACGCCAGGGGAATCCTGCAGCTTTCACCCGCCGCCCTGTCCGACTGCGAGATCGCCCCCGACAATTACTGGCACCGGCTGGCACAGATCGATTGCGCCCTGCGTTTGATGAACCAGAATGCCCGCAATCTGGCACCGGTGTTCCAGCAACGGTTCGGCCATTTGCCGGAGGCCAAAAGGGACCGATTGTTCACCCTTTTACTGGTTCAGGCCTATCATGGCGGCGCCGGACGGGTCCAGGCGCTGCTGGACGACCCGGTGCTGGCACAGCCAGCCGAGTATTTTGCCGCCAACCATGAACGCTTTACCGCCGGCGATATTGCCTTCGGCCTGATTTTTCACAACCTGGGGCGGGACCGCCTCGGTCTTGCATCGCTCTACTATGTGGCCGACGTTCAGCTGGCAACCGAGGCCCTGTGTCGCACGGCCAAACTCAAATCAACGGAATTCTGTGAATGGAAGTACTCAACCAACTGATACCCGAAAGCCTGAGCCTCCCGGTCGCCGTTTTCCTGCTTGCCAGCTCCACCATAACTTCGATGATCACCGCCAGCCTAGGCGCCGGTGGCGGCGTTCTGCTGCTGGTACTGATGGCCAGCTGGATGCCGCCTGCGGCCATCATCCCGGTTCATGGCATGATCCAGTTGGGCTCCAATGTTGGCCGGGCGGCACTGACCTGGCGGCACGTAGACTGGCGGGTGATTGCCGCGTTCCTGCCCGGTGTGATCGCAGGGGCGGCGCTGGGCGCCTGGCTACTGGTGAATCTTCCGGCCCACATCTGGCAGCTGACCATCGCCCTGTTCGTTCTCTATCTTTGCTGGGGGCCGGCACTACCAAAGGGTGCCTTCGGTGCCCCCGGGGTGTTTCTGGCCTCGGCCCTGACCAGTTTTGTCAGCCTGTTCGTGGGCGCCACCGGGCCGCTGGTTGCGGCGTTCATCAAGCAGATTCACACCGACAGGTTCAAAACCGTGGCCACCTTCGCCACCGCCATGACGCTGCAACATGCGCCCAAGGCGCTGGTGTTCGGGGCGGCGGGTTTCATGTTCTTTGAGTGGCTCCCGTTTATCCTTGCAATGATCGCCTGCGGCTTCGCCGGCACCTGGCTCGGGCTCCATGTACTCAGTTCCCTTAGCAACCGGAAGTTCACACTGATCTTCAATATCGTGCTGACCGCGCTTGCGATCCGCCTGCTATGGCAGGCCAGTCTCTCAGCCGGCTGGTGGTGACGGAACCACAACAACCCTGTTACGTCCCCGGGATTTGGCGATGTAGCTACCCTCATCCGCCCGGGCCATAACCTCCCGGGGGCCGCTGTCTTCCGGTGTCAGTTCCGTCAGGCCGATACTCGTGGTTACACCGAATGACCGGCCGTCATGCTCAATGCGAAGAGCCTCAACATCCGCGCGGATCCGTTCCGCCAGAGCCTGCGCCCTTGCCATGCCACAGGCGGGCAAAATAATGCCAAACTCATCCCCGCCAAGCCTGGCCACGGTATCGGACTGGCGAACCGAGTCCTTGAACAGGTCCGCCAGCCGTTTGAGCAGATCGTCGCCCAGCAGGTGCCCACCTTCATCGTTTACCGGTTTGAAGTAGTCGAGATCAATGAGCATCAGTACCGAACGGACGTCCTGGCGATCGGCTTCTCCCAGACATCGGACCAGCGAGGCGTTGAACGCCCGCCGGTTGAGTAACTGAGTCAGACTGTCGTGGGTTGCCTCCCAGGACAGCCGTTCCTCCTGCCGGCGGCGGTCGCTGTCATCCCGTAACACGAACACCAGGCGCTCATCCTCGCGACCCTGACGAATGTGCAACATAGTGAGATCAATCGGGAATGGCACACCCAGCGAGTTCCGCAGAGTCACGTAAAGACTGTCCAGATCTTCTCCGGACAGGAACTCCTGCGCTGTCAATTCCCGCTCTTCAGTTTCAATGGTGACCAGCTGGAAAAAGTTCCTGAGTAAGCACTCACCCTCTGTTCCCAGAAGCCGACAGGCGGCAGCGTTGGCAAACCGGATCACACCCTCGACGTCTACCATGAGAACGCCTTCCTGGAGGACGCGAAGAATCGTCTCGGCGCGCTGCTGCTCTGTCCTGAGCGCCTCTTCCACCTCCAGTTCATGGGAAATGTCGCGGACTACGGTGATGGTACCGAGGGCCTTTTCCGGCGTCTGAATTGCTGCCGTCATCACATCCCCCCAGATCACCTGATCCGGAGCAGGGGATTCCAACCTTAACCGGCCACGGAAAACGCTCTGGTTCCTGATCGCATTTTTCCAACCGGCAATCGCCTCCTGTCTGTCGGTGCTATGCACTCGATTGGCCAGGTAACTGTATGTGAGTTCTTCTGCAGGCCGACCGACGATGGCCTCGAAAGCCGGGTTGGCAAATTCGATACGGCCCAGAACGTCGGTCTGGACGATGCCGATAGGCGCGCTCTGGGTGAGGGAACGGAAAAAAGCCTCTCTTTCAGCAAGCGATACCAGAACCTCGTCCCGCTCATCGGTCACGGTATTAAAGATTTCTGCGACCTGGCGGATTTCCTTGCCTCCGGCGACGTCCACCGGATCGGAGCGCATACCAAGGTGGCGCTCGCGGATCTGGCTGCCCAGTGTTTTGAGCGGCGCCATCAGTCGCCGGAAGCGCCACAGTGCAATAGGTGCGATCAACAGGATCACCACCAGCAGAATCCATAAGAAGGCATCCACAGTGCGGGTAATCGGCGCCAGCGCTTCTCGAGCCGGCCAGGAAGCTGATACGAACCAGGGAACCTGGGTAAGCTGCTGCACCGACATGATGGTCCGTTCACCCTCGCCGCTGTTAGTCTCCAGCGTGCCTTCAAACCCCTCCATGGCATCCCGGAGCACAGGATTCGCTACCCGCACCGGCGCCATGGCCTCGTCGTCCCTTTGACTGACCACCACAAAACCACTGCGGGTTGCCACTCCGAGATAACCGGTAGTTCCTATGCGGATGTTGATAAACTGATCAAGAAAATTGTTTCCATCCAGGGCAATGGCACCGCCAAGCACACCAATGAAACGTTGGCGGTGGTCGAAGATCGGCGCAGCCACCATGATGGCCGGCTTTTCCTGATAGTTGGAAATATAGGGTTCGCTGATCACCGGCGTGAGCGTGGAGGAAATCCGCCTAAAATATTCCCGATCACTGACATTCAGCCCCGCCTGACGGTAATCCTCCGGGTGCTCAGCAATAACCAGGCCTTTTTCATCCATCAGGTAGACCGCATCAAACAGATGCTCCAGGGCCGTTTGCCGACGAATCAGAACCCTGGCCCTTGCGTCCAGAACATCGCTGGACATGGTCAGGTTCTGGGCCACGTGGTTGAGTGCTTCAAGACGCAGGGCCAGCTTGTCATCCAGCTCCCCGGCAATCAGGGTGGCAATGGTTTCCACCTGGTTCCGGGCCTGCTGTTCCAGTTCAGAACGGCTCAGCAAGAAACCGGCGACGGTTACCAGCAAGGCCGTCAGTATGATCGCGACAACCACCAGAGCAACGGCCCGATTCGCCAGGCTGCCCAACCATCGCTTGATCAGCATGACTTCCAGACTCCGCAGCGGATTCGACAACCGGTAATGATCTGACCTCCGTTTTCAAACTCTTATTTGTGGTTCTTATGCATGACTTAAGTCTAACAGAGGGGGTGCCATAGTCAGATTACAGGCTTGCAAATTCAATGATAATTGTTATTATTTAGTTCCACTTTTGCACATTGAGAACTCCTCTCATGACGGACATCCTCTCGCCTCTGAATACCGGCCCGCTCGCGCAAGTTATTGATATGGGAGGCCCTGTGATGCTGGTGCTGGTGGTGCTCGCGATCATTGGCTTCGTTACCTTCGTGTATCTGATGCTTATCGGAACCCTTTATGCGCCCCGTTTGTCCGGTCAGCTTAAAAAAACCGTAATGAACTGGCAGAATAATCCGGCGTCGGTACGGCCGTCAGAAGTGCGACATCAGGCAGGCCGCTGGGGGCGGATGAATCCGCTGCAGCATCTTGTCACCGATACGATAGAGGCCATTCAGAACGATCAGGACGACCGGCAGATCCGGGAAACCGCCGCACGGGATGCCCAACATGCCCTGGAGCCGTTCGAGGCACCGTTGAAGATCATCGAAGTCATCGCAGCCCTGGCCCCTCTTCTCGGCCTGCTGGGAACCGTACTGGGCATGATGGAGGCCTTCAGCGCCATGGCTGCTACCGAAGGCCGTGCCAATGCCACCCAACTCAGTGGCGGTATTTACGAAGCCCTGACCACTACAGCCGCGGGCCTGGTAGTGGCCATACCGTTTGCTGCACTGGCTGCATGGATCGAGTTCCGGCTGCGACGCATCCACAAGACCATCAACAGCACACTGGTTTCGATTCTGCATATCGTGCCGGAGCAGACTCTGGACGCCGTTGAAGCAGATTACCGGTCGCCGGAAAGCCAGCGTGCCGCCGAAACCGCCGTCGACGAGCCCGACCGTTACTCAACCGCCCGGGGTCAGCGATTCGCCCATGCAACTGGTTGAGCCAAGGCCAAACCGTCCGATTCCAATCCGGATCACGCCCCTGATCGATGTGGTCTTCATTCTCCTGGTGTTCTTTATGCTGACCACCCGGCTATTGCCTGTGGACTACCTGGAATTGGCCAATAACACGTCGAGCCGCAGTCCGGTCACCGGAGAACCGCTACCAGAGCTGACGGTCACGGCCAACGGCGACGTAAGATGGCAGGGCCAGACGTTACCCCTGGAGCGCCTGGTCACCGATCTGTCTGAAGCCGGTACCACCGAAGTGAACCTCTCAACAACGGGCGATACACCCCTGGGAGCTTTTACCGCGGCCCTGAGCGCTTTGACTGACAGCGGCATCGACACTCACTGGAAGCGGACAAACGCAACGACACCATGAGCGATCTGGTTCCACCTCCGTTTACCTCCGGCAAAACCCTGATGGAACGCGTGGAGGATGCGCTTCTGCCGTTGATCAACCTGGTCTTCCTGCTGTTGATGTTTTTCATCGTTGCCGGCCAGCTTGCCGATGACCCACTGCCCGAATTGCCCGCCACCGAGCAGGGCGAAGACCGTCAGTCTCCTCATGCGGACATGATTGTAAGCGCCAACGGAGACTGGAAGGTCGACGGTGAGCTGCTCAACAAGGAATCCCTGGTTGCCAGGCTGCCGGAACCTGATGGCCAGCAGCCCCTGAAAATTGCCGCTGCCGAGAGCATCACCATGGCAGACCTGGAAACACTCTTCCGCTTGCTGGAGCAGGGCGGATACCAGGATATCCTGCTGTTGACGGAGCCCGCCCGATGATGCCGCAAAAGCCGCCCTTCCGGTGGGCACTTCTGCTGCTCGCAATCGTAGTGACCTTCGTCGCCCTGGCGATCGCCGCTCCCGAAGAGACGGTGGAACTCAACACCCTGGGCGAATCCGCGGTCAACACAGCGCCAGCCATCCGAATCAAGCTGGCTGGCGAACCCGAGCCGAAACCCGACGCCGCGCCAAAGCCAAAACCAGAGCCGAAGCCACAGCCTGAACCTGAACCTGAACCCAAGCCCGAACCCGAGCCCGAGCCCGAGCCTGAGCCTGAGCCCGAGCCAGAACCTGAGCCGGAACCTGAGCCTGAACCGATAACGGAACCAACGCCCGAGCCAGAGGTTGCCGAAGAGGTCGCGGAAGCGGAAACACCGAGCGGTGATCCGGCAGAGACTGCAACAGAGAAACAGTCACAGGCGACCGTTGCACTGCAAAACGCTGGCGTTAGATCGGAAGTGGATAATTACCTGTCCAAACTCAGCCGCCATCTTGCCCGATACTATGAATATCCACGCAGGGCGAGGCGCCTTGGCCAGGAAGGCACACCCGTGATTGTGTTCGAGTTTCAACGGGACGGATCCCTGGTGGCCCACAGCCTCAGAACCAGCTCCGGACATCAGCTTCTGGACGAGTCGGCGCTGGCCATGCTCGAACAGGCAGCGCCTCTGCCATCAGTGCCGGAAGCAATTGCAGGCCAGAAATTCCGCTACGCCTTGCCCGTACGCTTCAGTCTTCGCTGAGACGTTGCCCTGCTGCGCCAGGTTGCAGCAGCGGTCAATGGGAACGCACCGATCAGGTGCGTGAGAGCGGAGGTCGCCTCTTCTGCCGAGCCCGGCAACCACAGCACGAAAATTCTTACCCTTCTGATTTAATTCCGGTTTCCTGGCAACCTGCGATTCTGGCACAGTCTCTGCAACTTCTCAGACAGCGGAACCAATGTCGGTTCTGTTCACAGCGACAGATTTATTCAGACGACGGCGTCTACTTGCACCTGCAGATTGCAGGCAGCGGGTATCGCCGTTTTTTTATGGCCGTTTCAAAAGTCTGGTCATCCGATAGAAGTCAGAGGAAAACACTATGTCTTACATCGTGCCTTCGGAATTCGTCACCAAAATGGTCGACGCCGGCGAATCCAAGATCTACATGTCTACCCGGGACACCCTGATCCGGGCTTTTATGGCCGGCGCCATTCTGGCGCTGGCTGCAGCGTTTGCCATCACTGTAGCGGTCGAGACCGGAGTCTTTCTGATCGGCGCTATCCTGTTCCCTATCGGGTTTTGCATGCTCTACCTGATGGGCTTTGACCTGCTAACCGGGGTGTTCATGCTCACGCCCCTGGCATTGCTTGATAAACGCCCCGGAGTGACCCCGGCAGCCATACTGCGCAACTGGGGTTGGGTATTCCTTGGCAACCTGGGCGGCGCACTGACCGTCGCCTTCATGATGGCGTTTATCTTCACCTACGGTTTCAATACCGATCCCGGTGCCGTTGGCGCGAAGATCGCCAGTGTTGGTGAAGCGCGCACGCTTGGCTACGCGGAGTTCGGTGCTGCCGGCTGGGCCACCATTTTCATTCGCGGCATGCTGTGCAACTGGATGGTCTCCATGGGCGTGGTTGGCGCCATGATTTCCACCAGCGTCAGTGGCAAGGTACTGGCTATGTGGATGCCCATCATGCTGTTCTTCTTCATGGGTTTCGAGCACTCCATCGTGAACATGTTCCTGTTCCCGTCTGCCATCATCATGGGCGGCGAGTTCTCGGTGATGGACTACCTGTGGTGGAACGAGATTCCCACCGTTCTGGGTAACCTGGTTGGCGGCCTCGCCTTTACCGGCCTGACCCTCTACACCACCCATGTGCGCACCGCGCCCAAGCGCAAGGTTGCGGAAACCTACAACGACGCTGCCCTGGCCCGTACCAACTGAGTCGGGGCGTCCTGCAACTCCGGCTGCCGCACCCGCCGGAGTTGCGTTTTCCTTGATCGAGGAAATGCCGTTTCCCAATGACCAGCTCCCTTTCCGTTTCCGCCGGCCAGTACTCCGACGCTGGCGTCAAACCAGTCAACCAGGACTTCCACGGTTTACTGGTGCCAAAGGGCCACCAGCTGATCACCAAAGGCATCGCCGTTGCCATCGCCGACGGCATCAGCTCCAGCAATGTCAGCCAGATTGCCAGCGAGTCCGCCGTCGCGGGTTTCCTCAGCGACTACTTTTCCACTCCGGAAAGCTGGTCGGTGAAACAGTCCGCCCAACGGGTGCTGCTCGCAACCAATGCCTGGCTTCATGCCCAGACCCGGCAAAGCCAATACCGCTATGACCGCGACCGAGGCTATGTCTGTACCCTGAGCGTGATGGTGCTCAGGTCCGCCACCGCACATCTGTTTCATATCGGCGACACCCGCATCTACCGGGTTCACCACGACCAACTTGAACAGCTCAGCACCGATCACCGGCTCTGGCTCTCCCCGGAAGAGAGCTGCCTGACCCGGGCCATGGGCATTGGCCATCAACTGGATATCGATTATCGAAGCCTGCCGATCCAGCCCGGCGATACCTTTTTGCTGGCGACCGACGGCATCCATGAGCACCTGGATGAGCGAACCATGGCCGGTATCATCCGGGAATCTGGCGATGATCTGGACGCTGCCGCCCGCCGGTTGGCAGCCCAGGCCCTCGAACAGGGCAGTGATGACAACCTGACCGCCCAGATCATCCGGGTGAACTCGGTCCCCGCGGTTCCGGAAAGCAGCGAGCTGTTTCACCAGCTGGCCCAGCTGCCCTTTGCGCCGGAACTTCAGCCGGGCCAACATCTGGACGGTTACCGGATTCTGAGACAGATTCACGCCAGCAGCCGCAGCCATGTCTACCTGGCGGTGGATGAGGAAACCGATACCCGGGTGGTGCTGAAGATGCCCTCACTGGAACAGAGACACGATCCGGTCTACCTGGAACAGTTTTCCACCGAGCAGTGGATTGCCAGGCGAATCAGCAGCGCTCATGTCGCAAGACCGTTCCAGTCCAGCCAACGACCCAGCTTTCTCTACCAGGCCACAGAGTTCGTGGAAGGCTGTACCTTGCGGCAATGGATGCTGGACAACCCGACTCCGACACTTGATACCGTGCGTGATCTCGTTGAGCAGATTGGTAAAGGCTTGAGGGCATTCCACCGGCTTGAAATGGTGCATCAGGACCTGAAGCCGGAAAACGTGCTGGTGGATCCCCATGGCACTGTCACGCTGATTGATTTCGGTGCCACCCGGGTCGCCGGCCTTGAGGACTCTGAGATCGGCGAACAGGCGGTTCCTCGGGGGGCCGCCCTTTACAGTGCCCCTGAGACCTTTCTCGGCGAGCCCGGCAGCTGGCTATCAGACCAGTTCTCCCTGGGCGTGATTACCTACCAGTTGCTCACCGGCCAGCTTCCCTATGGCGCGGAAGTACCGAAAATCCATAGCCGGAACCAGCTTCGCGGGCTGAACTACCGGCCCGCGAGACACTTACGTGAGAATCTTCCCGCCTGGGTCGACGATGCCATTGAAAAAGCGGTTCACCCTCAGGCCCACAGACGTTACCCGGCGCTCTCGGAATACCTGTACAAGCTGCGACACCCATCCGTCGACTGGCACAAGCGTCATCGGCCGCCGTTAATGGAGCGCAATCCCGTGGCCTTCTGGCAGGGTGTATCCGCGTTATTGCTCCTGGCGTTGCTGGCAGCCCTCGGCCTGGGCTGAAGCGGGTATTGCCCGAGCAAGTTTTTGCCCCACCAGCAATCCTTCGCCCGGCGTTCGGGCGCGCGGTTGCCTGGCCCGCCGGGGACATCTCCGAGAAAAAAGATAACCCACTGTTTTAAAAACTATTTCCTCTTCTGGCACAGGCTTTGTAATGAAAGTCCGCGTCCAGGGAACACCCGGGGACACTATTCATTCACAAGTCATGGAGCAGACTATGCCAACTCCTTGTTATATCAGCATCGAAGGCCAGACCCAGGGCAACATNACTGCCGGCGCATTCACTTCCGATTCCGTCGGTAACATCTACGTGGAAGGCCACGAAGACGAAGTGCTGGTTCAGGAATTCAGCCACGTCGTTACCGTACCGACCGATCCCCAGTCCGGTCAGCCTTCCGGCCAGCGCGTGCACAAACCGTTCAAGTTCACCTCCGCCCTGAACAAGGCCACCCCGCTGATGTACAACGCCCTGGCCTCCGGCGAGATGCTGCCCAAGGTCGAGCTGAAGTGGTACCGCACCTCCGTTGAGGGCAAGCAGGAGCACTTCTTCTCCACCATCCTCGAAGATGCGACCATTATCGACATCAACTGCAACATGCCCCACTGCCAGGACGCCGGCAACGCCGACTTCACCCAGCTGGTCACCGTTTCCCTGTCCTACCGCAAGGTAACCTGGGAGCACGCCGTTGCCGGTACTTCCGGTGCTGACGACTGGCGTTCGCCGATCGAGGCGTAATCACGCCAGAAGGGCCCCGCAGGGGTCCTTCTGCCTTTGCAGGGATGAAAAAAATGGATAGTCAATTGTCGGCCGAAGACATTGATAAAATCAGAGCCATCATGAAGGCGTTCTACGGCCATTCTGTTGCTTCAGGATTCACTGAAAGCAGCGTAACCGAAGAAACCGTGCGCGCTATCGCCCATATGCTCGTGGAAACCGTCGATTGTAGTAGATGGGTTGATGCTGTTCCTTCTCCACAGGACCTACTACGACCAACACGCAGGATCACAAAATGGGCTTTACGCCTGATTCGCGAGGCAGGGAAACCTTTTTTGCAGAACGAAGTGAAGGTAAGCTGGATTTGCCGAACTGTTCGTTCTGGCCAGTTCAGATCCTCTATCGAAACGACATTGAGATGAGACTCCCACCATGGCAAGGATAGCCCTAGCTTTATCATTTTTACTTCTTCTCTCCGGCTGCGCATCCCAATCTTCATTGGTCATTCAACCATACAGCGAACTAGCTATAGAAGTACCAGAAAAGATGTTCTCCTCTGTGAAGATGAGGGATGGCGAGCTTGTATTTTTGAGAAACAACCGGGTCGTAGGTTTTGTCAGATCGGAGGAGATTCCAAGTACAGTAAGCTCAAGTTCAGCGATTGACACCTCAACGACGCTTTTTGAGAGTGCCAATCAGGGTTCAAGTAAACCAATTTGGATGGAGCAAATTCCCGAAGCTCAGGTATTTGGAGTAGTTCAGGGGGACTTTAGAACCGTATTTATTGTACCGAACGGCCAAGCTCAATCGCTTATTACCTTCCAGGGCCCAGTTGAAAGCTCAACGTCATTGCGGATAAATGGCGCGAAGATTTCAGAATAATGCATAGCTACCACTCACCCGAGTCCCGAATTCAGCAGCCTTCCAGCAGCTTTACGTCGAAATACAACCGGTAATGAGAAGATTCATAATTTTAAGGATTGTTTTGGCCAGCCTGGTCTCAGGTTGTGCTGTAACTGACCAGGCATCCATTGAGTTTCGCACCTCCAACGATCTGACGTTCGAACTCAGTAAGAGTCGGTTTGATGCTATCGAAGTGCAGCCTTTCGAAACACAACTTTGGCTTGATTCAGCAATCGTTGGTTCGTTGAGGACTATGGAAACCAGCCCAGATTTTGAAACGGCCGTTGACGAAGTTCGGCAAGGATCTAACGAAACGCAACAATACTCTGGTAAGGTCAAAAAGTTGGATTTGGGTGGCAGCGCCTACGGCTTCTCGGTCACCGTCAAAGGCTACACCACTGCATTTATCGCGACCTCGGAACACCCTTCTTCATGGATTACCATTAGTACTCAGGATGACGTGTTCGGCGAAGTTCTATCTTCTTTGTCTGTCAGTAAAACACGCGAATGATCTATGCTGTCTATGTCAGGTTTTCCAGCTTTTCGGTATGACGGTCCAGCCCATTGGAGCCGTAAATATGCTGCAAGCGCTGCAAAAGTTCTTGCTTGATACTGTCTTCCGAAATAAGACTAGCCATAAGCCTGCCGACTCCATGGACCGGGTGGGCACCAAATTTCCTTGGGCGCGTCCACGTCTCTGCTCAGCATCAAAGGGCCGAGGAACTCAACCACCGCCTCTACTACCTCCGAAAAAGCCTCTGGCACATGTTCTTGGCCAAGGCGCTTACGGAAAGCCCGCCACTGTGGTTGCTTGCTGTCCATAAAAGCGGCAGAAAAGGGACTGGTTTCAGGGATTGCTGTCCCACGCTTTCGGAAGGTGCCCTCAACCGCCCCCTCGAGATTTTCCAACCGGAACTCGTGCTGACGCGAAAGCAGCCAGATATCGTAAAAGTCCTTCATCCGGCTGTTCAGTTCGCCAAGGTTGACCATCGCCTGGAACTTCTCAGCAATCGACGATTCCGGGGTGTAGCACTTAATCCGTGCAGTTGGAAAATCCAGCAAGCCCGGGAACTCCAGCCAGGATGGGAACGGAAATATGGGATCGCCAAAGCCAATGTCCAGTTGCATTGGAATCCTGGCGTTGTCGAGAAAACCGCTGAAGGTCACCCTTAGCCCCTGATAGTCTGCATCTTCGGTAATGGTCTCCGCCTTCAGGGTATCCGGATCAAATCGCAAGCCATCATCCGGCACCTCAGTCGCAATAATCTCGCCCACCTGGGCCAGAATAGCCTCTGGATCATTGCTGGTCTGGCCCGACATATCGATATCCCGTGTCGGTCTGCTGTTCGGCCCCTGCATTGCCCAGAACATCAGCGCACCTTTGAGGGTAAAGCAGCGGTTATGGGGCGACTGACTCAACCGGTAAAGAAACCGCTCCATGGCGTAATACTGCAGCAGTTCATCAAAGCGACGCTTTTCTTCCCGGGACTTATTCAGCAATCTCTGCCGAACGGACGCAGCAGTGTTTTGTGCCACCGTGATCTCCTTTCACTCTTTTTATTCCATCGCCAGGATGATTCTGTTCACAGCTTGGCTTCCAAGTAGGGTGCCATGACATTGGCGACCCTGCAGATTCTGGCATATTCCATCAGTTTTCCTGGACGGAAGTTTTTGCGGGTGCGGTATAGATCCAACGCCTCCAGAACCACATCCATGCCGATTCGATTCCGGAACTTGAAACAGTCGGCCAGGGTTTTCTCCGGGTTGTAGACGTTCAGGGTGATGGCATCCACGTCAACCTGTTCAATGCCTTCACTAAAGGCCCGCCCGGAGAACCGGTACCCGGCTACCGGCGGATAATCCAGCACCGGCAAACGGGCATCCCGCTCCACCGCCAGATGCACCTGATGGGGAATCTGTGTAGTAATGTCGTGCCAGGCCAGCGCGGAAATCAGGCAAAGCACCGCATTGGGAAAACGGGTAGCGGCAGCCACCAGATCCGGGTTCTCTATTGAGGGCAGGTCCGCCAGCCGGTAAATGCCACGGCTGACCGGCTCAATCAGCCCCTCGTCCCGAAGCTGATAGAACTGGTACCGGCTAAAGCCCCGAGCCAGCGCTTCTGTCAGGCGGAGCTGACCGCCGCGTTGACGGAACATGGTTTGGAGTTTTGCCCTGGAAGATCGGGCGGAGTCGGAGCCAGACAAATCGTCACCACTTATTTATATATGGTGACAGTTTGTCTGAATGGCATAGGTCATTCAAGTGTCGGCTTTGCTGGACCTTTCCCAAGGTCGATAATCAGTACCACCGCATAATATTGCCGAGCCAGACCATAGCAAACCGTAAATTCGAACGTTAAGCTTGTTTGGTATTACGCATCCGTGAAGTAGCCAGGTACCCAAGTTTGCAGAAAACGCCCCTACCAACCCAGACCGCCATCAGCCTTGGCGAACTCATGTGCGCCGTCACCCGGGACTGGCTCTGGCAACCGGCGGAGCAATGGGTCCGGGAACGCAATCCGGGCAGCGTCCTGCATTGCCGGGTTGGGTCCGGCCAGGCCACCTATCACCGTTACGATTCTCGAGACCGGCAACACCTGATCACCTACGGTGCCCGCATGATTGCCGCCAAGCACCAGCCGGAGACGGCGAGCGGCTGGCTGTCAGGCCGAGAGATCCGGAAACGGGGGTACTTTGGCGGGGAACTGAGCACTCTGAATCTGTTGGCACACACCTGCTGCCACGAGTTTGCCCATCTCCTGCAGCAAAGTGCCGGCCAGCGATATCGGGGCTCTGTGCACAACCGCCATTTCTATACCATTCTGGATGAGTTGCACGAGAACGGGGCGGCGCAAGCGACCCGTAAGGCCCTGGCAGATGAGGCGAGGGAACAGGGTCTGGCGCTACCGGATACGCCCTTCGAGCCTGTGGACACAAGGCAACAGATGGCCCACTGGCAGGTGGGCGATACCGTGCGTTTTGGTGCCGGCCGGCGGGAACTGCACGGGCAGATCATTCGGGTCAATCGAAAGACCTGCACCGTGGACGGCATCGGGCACTCGAAAGGGGTGCGATACAGAGTGCCTGTGCAGATGCTAAGCCCGCTTACACCACCTCGGTAGCGGCAACCAGAAGGCTCCGTATCTCCGGCACACAGGACCCACAGTTGGTGCCGCATTTGAGCTCACGGCCGAGGGCATCAAGGCTGTTGGCACCCCGCCCAATCGCCTGCTGAATCTGTCGGTCCCCAACCTGGAAGCAGCTGCAAACCAGGTTGCCGGCATCATCCCCATCGACGGCCTTTGCCGCCAGCAGGCCGCGCCGGCTCGCCTCGTCGAGCTCTGGCTGACTAAAGCAGCTGACCAGCCAGTCCACGGATGGCAGGGCAGCCGCGTCACGATCCACCATGAGTACCGCCTCCAACTGACCATTGCGCAACCGCGCCGCCCGGAAGCGGCCTTCGCGGACATCTTCCATCACCAGCTGCGGCTGGCCGCCGAGCCAGTCTGGCACAGCACTTTTCCAATCCATTTTGCACTGCCCCGCCACGATCCAGCTATCGCAATCGGGCAGAACCTGTTGGGCCCAGTAGTCTGCCTTCCAGCGTTTTGGACGATCCCGTCGCACCAGCAAACGTCCATACCAACGGGCAGGCCAGTGGGTGAGGGT
>JGI24652J20063_1000162_pt1 | contig 21307 bp, 19 predicted proteins | sample MalvirmetagMSP97_FD_20063 | JGI IMG/M metagenome (IMG submission 20063) | reverse complement strand
CCCCGGGGAAAGCCTCGCGCCCCGGCGGGCGCCGCAGTAGCAGCGACAACTCACGATAGGAGCGCGCGTGGTGAGTCAGGTCGTCGAAAACCACCAGCACGTCACGCCCCTGGTCCGCAAAGTATTCGGCCATAGTCATCGCGGCATAGGGCGCAACATAGGCTAACCCTGGGGCATCCTCATCACCGGCTGCAACCACGACGGTGTTTGCGAGCTGGCCACTTTTGCGCAGGGTTTCGATAACACGGGCAACCGCGTCTCCGCGCTGGCCGATGGCGCAATAAATACTCACGACATCGGAGCGGGCCTGGTTAAGAATCGTATCGATCGCAATGGACGTTTTCCCTGTCTGGCGGTCCCCAATGATGAGCTCCCGCTGCCCCAATCCGATAGGGACCGCGCCATCGATGACCTTGATGCCGGTGGCCAGGGGCCGGTTGACCGGCGCCCGGCTGAGTATACCCGGTGCGCTGGCCTCCACCGGCCGCTCAGCGGTCGACGCGACACTCCCGTTGCCGTCCCGCGGGCCCCCGGTGGCATCGAGAATGCGGCCAAGCAGGCCATTGCCGACCGGCACACTGAATACCTTGTGGGTTCGCCAGACATCCTCCCCAGCCGTTATCCGATCGGACGGTCCCAGCAGAATCACGCCCAGCCGGTCCGGTTCCAGATCCAGCACCACGCCGCGCACGCCTGAAGCGAACACCAGCAGCTCGTCCGCCAGGGCCCGGGCCAGGCCAGCGACAACTGCAATACCATCACCAACTTCGGCCACGGTTCCTACTTCGGTCAGTGCCGGGGATGGCGCCGGAACGTCCAGCAAGGCATCCAGAAAGTCTTCGGCCGGGCTCAACGCGGGTCTCTCAGCCATGGTTCTGCACCCAGCCCGTGCCACCCGACGCCAATCGCTCAGAGAGCATCCCCGTCAGCTCGTCGGTGTAACTGTCGACTGTCCAGGCCATCTGCACACTGCCGATCCGCAGGATCATCCCCGGAGCCTGACGCGGATCCACCGAAAACTTCAGATCAAGGCCCGGTGCCATGCCAGCCAATGCGTCCCGGATGGTTTCCTGAGTGCTGTTCGGGAGCGATTTGTGAGTGGTCGCGACAGCCTGTTCGGCGTTGGCACATGCGGAGACCAGTTCGTGGGCCAGGGGCTTCAGCTTGCTGATGACATGCAGGCCAATCCGTTCTTCCAGGTCTTCATCCGCCAGATCGTGCAGGGCCCGACGCACAAGCTGATAGAGCGTTTCGGCGCTGGCACAGTGCAGCTCACTGATAAACCGGTCCCGCTCGGCCTCCAGATGGGCCTGCCACTCCTGCTTTTCCCGTTCAAGGCTCTCCCGTGTGGCTGCAAGCAGGGCATCTTTCTCCTTTTCTGCCTGCTCGCGAATCCGCTCGGCCTGCTCGGAGTTGTCGACCAACAATGCCTGTTTCTGTTGGACAAAGGCAGCCTCTGCTGCGGCCGCTTTTTTTCGCGCCACCTCGGCTTCACCCATACGAGTCGCGATTTCGGTCTCACGGGCATCGATACCGTTCAGGATGGGCTTGTACAGAAAACGTTTGAGCAGCCATACCAGCACCAGGAAATTACCGATCTGGGCAAGCACCGTTATCCAGTCAATGGCCATGATTCAACCTGCCGCCGACTGGGCAGCCTGCAGCGCCTGATCCCAGAACGGATTGGCAAACAGGACAATCATCGCCACGACAAAACAGTAGATGGCCGTGGACTCGATCATGGCCAGGCTCACGAACAGGGTCCGCGACAGGGTAGAGGCGGAATCCGGCTGCTGCGCGATGGCAGAAAGCGCCGCAGCGGCCGCCCGCCCCTCCCCAAGCGCCGGGCCCAGGGCACCAAAGGACACAGTCAGCCCAGCGGTCAGGATGGACACCATGGCAATGAGTGCGAGATCTGTCATTTATCTTTCTCCTTCTTCAAAGGCTTTGTCGCTGTCGCCGATGAGATATAAACCGTCGCCAGGATGGCGAATATATAGGCCTGAATCAGGCCCGTGAGCAGTCCGAGCATGTCCATCACGACAGGGAAAAAGAACGGCGCCACACCCAGCAGGATGCCGGCGATCACCGCACCGCTCATAACGTTGCCGTAAAGCCGGATGGCCAGGGATATGCCGCGCGAGAATTCGCTGATGATATTGAACGGCAGCATCACCACGGAAGGTTCTATATAGGTCTTCAGATAACCGCCGATGCCCTGCCGGGTAATGCCGAACAGTGGCACCGCAATCAGCACCGACAGTGCCAGCGCTGCGGTGGTCGACAGCGAGGCCGTCGGTGGTGTGAAGCCCGGCACAACGAGCAGAAGGTTTGAAAAGGCGATGAACAAAAACAGGGTTCCGGAAAAGTAGAGCACATGTCGAGAGGCCCGCGGGGAGATGTCCTCGATCTGGCTCTGGATGGCCGTCACAATGACTTCCAGGGTCGTGCGCCAGCGGTTCGGAGGCACATCCGGGCGCAGATTTCGGGTAATCAGAATGGACGTGACGGTCAGCAGGATCATAACGATCCAGGTGAAGCCGATTGTCTCGTTGATATCCAGGCCCCAGATTGTGAAGAGCGTTGCTTCATCGGGCGTCAGTTCCATCAGACTTTCTCCGGATGCGGTGTTCGCGCAAGAAGAGTGGCCAGGTAACGCACCATGAAAAACGCAGCACCGTAGCCCACGAACGCCCATACCTGGGTCGCCCCCGCTGTAACCAGCCACCCGACGCCCAACAGCAGGGCAATTCGGACTGCGGCACTGGGCAGAAGCACCGCCCCTGGCCGTGATGTGCCCAGGGCAAACCTGACGCTCACCGCCAGGCCCGCAAAGTAAACAAGGCTCACGGCGAGGCCGGCCCCGAAGCCCCAAAGCATGCTCGCCCAGTCAATCATCATGACCATCCTCCTCTTCCCTGCTTTCTCTTCCGATCCACGCCCAGGCGATGAAACCGCCCAGAGTGACGCCACCCAGAATCAGCGCAAGCACCCAAGGGAAATCCTGGGGCATGGTGCGATCCAGCCAAAGCCCGAGAAACGCGCCGCCAACAGTCGGGACAGCAATCGACCAGCCGATCATCCCGAAGGCACCCAGACCGCGCAGCGGGCTTGCCCCGGGGTTTTCCCGGGCTTTCTTCAGGCGCCGGGCCCGGCGCCCGATCTCATCTTCCGGCGTTCTGCGCTTCTGAGTCATGGCTTGGGCCGCTGCAGGTCTGCGAACCGCCGGACCATGCCAGCCTCCAGCCTGGACAGGGCTGACCGGGCCACCCGTTCGTCTTCATCCACCTCAATAAAGTTCTTGCGGACACTCTCCTGCAGGGTGGCCAGATCCGTGCCCGGAGCGCCGCGCCGGATCGCAACATCCACCTTGTGCCCCTGTTTCACAAGAATGCCCTCGTCGATACCGAAGATTTGCTCATGGCCGTCCTCCAGGGTCAGAATCAGCACCGACGGCACCAACGAGGTGACAAAATCGATGTGATTGGGCAGCATTCCGAAGGCCCCATTTTCGGCCACCGCGAACAGCTTGCGGGCCCTGCCCTCAAAGAGCATTCGGGTCGGCAGCCGGATAGTGACGTCCATTGCTTCAGCCAGCGTCATGCGACCACCTCTGGCAAAGCGCCAATCATGTAGTACTCACTCTCATCCCGATCGAATTCGGTCTGCTCCAGAATCGCTTCACAACCATCGAGGGTCTCGGCAATGGTCACCCGCTTGCCTTCGGCACCGGTAAACGCGGCGGTGGTAAAAAACGGCTGGGTCAGGAAGCGCTCCAGCCGGCGGGCACGGGCTACGGTGGTTCGGTCAGCCGCCGAGAGCTCCTCGATGCCCAGCATGGCAATGATGTCCCGCAACTCTTCGTACTCGGCCAGGGTTCTTCGCACCGCCCGCGCAATGTCGTAATGCCGTTGGCCGACCACCGACGGTGTGAGCATGACCGATGAAGACGCCAGGGGATCAATTGCCGGGTAAAGCCCCTCACTGGCCCGTTTGCGGGACAGCACCACAGAGCCGGACAAGTGCGAGAAGATATGGGCGGCGGCAGGGTCCGTGAAGTCGTCCGCTGGCACATACACCGCCTGAACCGAGGTAATCGCGGCACTGTGGGTGGAGGTGATTCGTTCCTCCAGCTCGGCCAACTCGGTCGCCAGGGTGGGCTGATAGCCAACCCTGGAAGGCATACGCCCAAGCAGCCCGGAGACTTCCGAGCCCGCCTGGACAAAGCGGAAAATATTGTCGATCAGCAAAAGCACATCCCGATGCTGTTCATCGCGGAAATATTCCGCCATGGTCAGAGCGGTCTTGCCGATCAGGAACCGGACCCCTGGAACCTCGTTCATCTGGCCGAACAGCATGACGGTGTTCTCGAGCACGCCAGCCTCACCCATTTCCCGATAAAGCTCCTCCGCTTCCCTGGAACGCTCACCAATGCCGCAAAACAGGCTGACGCCCTTGTGCTGCTGAACGGTGTTGTTGATCAGTTCGGTAATCAGCACCGTCTTGCCGACACCGGCACCCCCGAACAGACCGGTTTTGCCGCCACGCTCTATAGGCGATAACAGGTCAATGGCCTTGATGCCGGTTTCGAGGATCTGGCTACGAACCACGCGATCTTCCAGCAGGGGTGGGAGCTGATGAATCACGCGGCGCTCGCTGGTAGCCGGCACAGGCTGATTGTCGACCGGCGCACCAAACACATTCAGCATCCTTCCGAGAATGGCATCACCCACCGGCACCGTGATCGGTGAGCCGGTTGCCCGAACCGGCATCCCCAGGCCGAGCCCCTTTACCGGCGCCAGTGCCATGCAGCGGACCACACCCCGGTCTTCAAGCGCGGCCACCTCAAGCGCAATCTTGCCGGCATAGAGAAGCTCGCGTATCTGGGGAACCGGCTCCGGAAACCTGACGCTCACCACACCACCACGGATGGCCACCACGGTACCTTTACCGGCATCCTGCAAGGTATCCAGAGACTCGTTGTGGCTCATGACAAATGCCTTTTATTTGGCCGACACTCGAGTGCCCGCCGATCCCTCAAGTATAGCCACGGCATCCTGGAGGCGCCCGATGCCGCTGATCCCGCCAGCCTGGGCAAAATCGCAGGCGGCCTGCAGTTTCGGACCCATGGAGCCGGCAGGCATCTCCAGGGCCCGTGCCTCTGACACTGTCAATTCCGAAAGCGCCGTCGACCGGTCGGTCCCGAAATCCCGGTAAACCGCCTCAACATCCGTTAGCAGGAGCAACGCCTCCGCACCCAGTTGCCTGGCCAACAAGGCACTGGCGGCATCCTTGTCGATGACCGCCTCAATGCCGACCATGCTGCCGTCGTCCCTGCGCAGCACCGGTATTCCGCCACCCCCGGCACACACCACAACCACGCCCTGGTCGAGCAGCAACTTCAGTACGCGCATGTCCGGTATTTCCAGGGGCTTAGGAGAAGGCACCACCCGGCGCCATTTGTCGCCGTCCGGCGCAATGCTCCAGCCCGCAGCGGCTGCCCGGCGCTCTGCCTCTTCCCGGTCATAGACCGGGCCCACAAACTTGGTCGGCTTTTCAAAAGCCGGGTCTCTGGGATCCACCACGACCTGAGTCAGCAAGGTTGCGACAGGCCGGTCATGTCCCAGGGCGTTCTCCAGCTCCTGTTCGATCATGTAGCCGATCATGCCCTCGGTTTCCGCTCCCAGGACATCCAGCGGGTAAGCCTCATCCGGTTTGTAGGAAGCGCCCTGTAAAGCCAGCAGCCCCACCTGGGGCCCGTTGCCATGGGTAACCACCAGATCGTGGCCGGCCCGGACAACTGCGGCCAGAGATCGGGCCGCAATCTGCACATTGTTGCGCTGAACCTCCGCAGTCAGCGGCTCCCCGCGTTTCAGGAGGGCATTTCCCCCCAACGCTGCCACAACCAGCATGTCAGCCTCCCAGGGTCGCCACGAGGACGGCCTTGATGGTATGCATGCGGTTCTCGGCCTGATCGAAAACAATCGAAGCGGGGCTTTCGAAAACCTCTTCAGTCACCTCCATGGCGTCAATGCCATAGGTCTCCTGAATCTCCTTGCCCACCACGGTTTCGGTGTTGTGAAAGGCCGGCAGACAGTGCATGAAACGCGCCCGTGGATTGCCGGTCTTGGCCATCAAGGCCGCATTCACCTGGTAAGGCATCAGCAGTTTGATCCGTTCGGCCCATTTTTCCTTTGGCTCGCCCATCGAGACCCAGACATCGGTATACACGAAATCGACTCCCGCAACGGCGGCGTCAACATCCTCCGTGATGGTGATGCGGGCTCCGGTTTCAGCCGCCAGCGCCTGGGCCTCTTCCTGAACGGCCTGGCCAGGCCAGCAGGCTTTTGGTGCGCACAAGCGCACGTCCATGCCCATCTTGGCGCCACCAATCAGCAGGCTGTCGCCCATGTTGTTGGCGGCATCGCCAATGAACACGTAGGCCACATCCCGCAACGGCTTTTCCACATGCTCCTGCATGGTCAGGAAATCCGCCAGTATCTGGGTGGGGTGAAATTCATTGGTGAGCCCGTTGTAGACCGGCACGCCGGCGTACTGTGCCAGCTCTTCCACAACCGATTGTCCGAACCCCCGATACTCAATGGCATCGTAAACCCGGCCAAGAACCCGGGCGGTGTCCTTAACCGATTCCTTATGGCCAATGTGGGTTCCGGTCGGCCCCAGGTAGGTTACCCGCGCCCCCTGGTCGAAGGCAGCAACTTCAAACCCGACCCGGGTCCGCGTGGAATTCTTCTCGAAGATCAGGGCGATGTCCTTGCCTTCGAGCTTGGGCACTTCGGTGCCCGCGTACTTGGCCGTCTTCAGATCCGCAGACAGCTTCAGCAAAAAAGCGATTTCCCTGGGGCTGAAATCCCGCAGGGTAAGGAAGTGTCGGTTCTTGAGATTGAATGCCATAGCGTTTCTCCCTGGCTGTCAGATAGCGTCCCGGATGGTCGGGCAACTCATGCACCGACCGCCGCCCCGGCCACGGCCCAGCTCGGCGCCGGGTATTGCCAGAACTTCGATGCCCGCCGCCGAAAGCGCCGCGTTGGTATCGTCGTTGCGGTCGTAACCGACAACAACACCCGGGCTCAGGGCCAGCACATTGTTGCCGTCGTTCCACTGCTCCCGCTCGCGCTCTTCCGGCGTGTCACCGCCGGTTGGCACGACCTCCAGGGCCGGGTAACCGAGAATCTCCGCGACCACCTCAAACAGATGCCGCGAGTCCTGATTGAACGCCAGTGTTTTTGCTCCCTCACCGGGGCGCAGGTCGTAGCAGATCACGGCATCCGCCACTTCCTTGAAGGCAGTGACCACGTTGCCACCACAGAAGGTAAACACGGTGTCCAGGTGCATGGCCGACCGGGTTTTGGGCAGTTGACAGGCGATTACCCGATCCACCATTCCGCCATCAAAGAGTGCTTTTGACAGTTGCCCGATGGCCTGGGGAGAGGATCGCTCGCCCATGCCTACCAGAACCGTTCTGTTCCCCAGCGGCATGATGTCCCCACCCTCCAGGGTTGCCAGTCCATGATCTTCCAGAGGATCGCCCCAGTGCACGTTCACCTTGCCGGCGAATTTCGGGTGGAATCGGTAGATAGCGGCCATCAGCAGGGTCTCAGGCTTGCGGGCAACCCAATACATCGGGTTGAGAGTAACCCCGCCATACACCCAGGCGCTGTTATCCCGGGTGAACAGGAAGTTGGGCAGCGGCGGCAGCACGAATCCGAAACGCCCGAGGTGGTTGCCGAACAGTCCAACGGGATCGAATGGCAGATCCCCCACCTCCAGACCACCAATCAGGAATTCGGCGAGCGCCTTTTCGGGCAGTTCATCCATCCAGGCGCGCAGGTCCGACACCATGCCCACGCCGATGTGGTTCCAGTTGATCCGGTGATCGAGAATCCAGGCACGTCCCTCGGGATTGGCCAGCGTTTCCGCCAGCAACTCGTTGACATCCAGCACCTCCACGCCCCGACCACGCATCACGCTGGCAAACACGTCATGATCTTTCTGGGCCTGCTTGACCCAGAACACATCATCGAACAACAGGGCATCGCAGTTGGACGGCGTCAACCGCCGGTGCGCCAGCCCCGGCCGGCAGATGATGACCTGGCGCAGAGTCCCGGTCTCAGAGTGCACTCCAAGTGTTTGTTCAGACATGACAAAACTCCTTTTGTCGCAGGGTTACAGCGGGGGTCACAAAAGTGTGCCGACGCTGATAACCACAGTGATAAACACGGTCAGAATGAGCAGCAAGGGCCAGATAAAGGCCAGCCAGCGATCGTAGGACACGCGCCCGATGGCAAGCCCGCCAACCACCACCGCAAAGGTGGGATTGATCAGGTTCACCAGGCCGTTGGCAGACTGGTAGGCAGTCACCACCAGATCCCGCCCGACGTTGGCAAAATCCGCCAGCGGCGCGAGGATCGGCATGGACAGGACGGCCAGGCCAGAGGACGACGGCACGAAGAAACTCATGCCCACCTCGATCCAGAACATCAGGTTGATAAAGGCCAGTTCCGGCAGGCCACCCAGCGAGGTTTCGGCGCTGTGCAGGATGGTATCGGCGATCATGCCCTGTTCCATGATCACCACAATGCCGCGGGCCAGGCCGACCACCAGCGCAACACCCAGGAGATCCCGGGCACCATCGACAAAACTGCCGGTCAGTTTCTTTTCACCCAGTCGTGCGATGATGCCGATCACAATGGCTGCACCAAAGAACAGAGAGCCCATCCGGGCCATCCACCAGCCCTGGGATGACACACCCCAGATCATCACGGCAAAGGTCAGGGCAAAGATAACCAGTGCAATAATCTGGGTGGTTGTCAGGGTGGCGCTGTGAATCTCCTGGTCACCTCCCTGCAGAAACAGTTTCTTGTGCGCTGCCCATTGCTTTGCCACCACCGAGCGTGAGGGGTCGGTTTTTACGCGATGGGCATATCTCATAACGTAGCCGATACAGATCAACAGGCCGCCGATCAGCAGAATGAAACGCAGCACGATGCCGTCGGTGAACGGTATTCCAGCAGCATTGGCTGCAATCACCGTGGCGAACGGGTTGATGGTTGAGCCCAATACGCCGATCCCGGCTCCGATCAGGATGATGGCAACGCCTGTAACGGCGTCGTAGCCGGCCGCAAGTATCACGGGAATCAGAATGGCGTAAAAAGCCAGGGTCTCCTCTGCCATCCCGTAGGTGGTGCCACCGATGGCGAAGAGCACCATCAGTATCGGAATCATCCAGATCTCATGGCCTTTCAGATGCCGCATCGCGCTGCGAATGCCGGTATCAATAGCTCCGGTCGCATTCATCACACCGAGGAAACCACCCAGGAACAGTATAAACATGGCGACATCGATGGCATTGGCAACGTAACTGTCGGGGTCGTAGAACCCGGCTGTGGGTGCCATCAGGACATCAACGAACCCCTGAGGATTCGGATCAACGGTCTGGTAGGTGCCCGGAACTGCCACTTCCCGACCAACCTCTTCATTCATGGCGCGCTCGTACTGCCCGGCCGGAATAAGCCAGGTCAGCGCGGCCACCAGAATAATCAGGCCGAAAAGAATGGTGTAGGCGGTGGGGAATCGGGAAGCAAGGTCGGTTTCAGGGTTTTCTGGCAATTTTTCGTCTTCAGTCACGATGCGTCTCCTTTCGTGAATCGCATTGTGCAGACAGGTTCCTTCCGGGAACCTCAAGGAGCCAAACACAGCCTCAGCGGCTGATGGCCACTGGTCCAGATCTGCATGAGGCCAGCATAGTGCAGCCCGCCGCTTCCTGAATTGAGATAGCGCAATTTTTAATCAACCATAAAAAAGCCCCGGGTGGAGGAGTTGTTTCCACTCGGGGCAAGAATGTCACCCGCCGGCTATGAGAAGCGGGTAACCGCCATGCAAGGTCTTACCACCTGGCTGTCAGTGCGGCACGCAGGGTCCTGCCAGGCTCATTAACTCTTACGGCTTCGGGATTGAATGGATCAGTATTGGCCCTGCTAACGTGGGGCGCCCAGGTATTGTCGAACAGGTTATCCACTGCCCAGCTGATGCTCAGATAGTCGGCGAGCGGGTGGCTCCCGGACAGGTTCAGCACGCCGTAGCCTGGCGAGGTGCCGGGATCCTGGCCGGATTCCAGATCCACCCGGTCCTGTCGGCGGGCCAGCACCCACTCCAGTTCAATGCCATGCCCCATGTGCTGCCAGCCAAGAGTCTGAATAAACTGCACCGGCGGAATCTGCGGCAGGGGTTTGTTTTCGTCACGGTTTTCACCTCGTACCGAGGCCAGACTGCTGTTGGTGCTCCAGGTGCCGTTGCTCCACCCAAGCTGAGCCTCAACACCCATCAGCCGCGCATCGATATTGCGGTAGACGCTGACCTGATCCACATTGCGAGTGCGCAGGACGAAGTCATCCACCTGATCCACCCACACGGCCGGGCGCCAGTGCCAGCCGTTGCTCTGGCCAGGCATCGCCACTTCCACCTTGCGATGCGTCTCAGGGTCGAGAGAAGGGTTGCCTACCCAGCGTCTTGCCGGATCCATATTGTTCCAGCTGGCAATGTAGCGTTCAGTCACGCCCGGGCTGCGGACGCTATGGCTTGCCGTAACCACCAGCGACTGGATGGGGGAAAACCGCCAATCGCTGCTTACAAAGCCACTGAAGTTGTCATCGCTCGCATCGGTGTTGGTAGTGCCGTAGATCGCCTCGTAGGCATCGGCGGCAGACATGGCCATCATGCCACTACCAAACACCTGATCGGCGGCCCCAGCGGACATTTCCACGCGATCGTAGCGCACGCCACCACCCAGTTTTAACGCCGGGGTTACCCGGTAGAAGCGCTCAGCGAAGAGGCCGAAACGGTCTCGATCCACGTCGGGCCAGAGTACCGACGTCAGCATATCCAGATTCGCGCCGCCAAACCGTTCGGCGTGCGAGTTATTGGTCTCGACATCCGCACCAATGGCCCAGTCTGTTCTGGCATCCGGACTCTGATCCAGGGTCAGACGGAGGCCCCGGGTTTCGGTCTCGGAATCGGTCAGCATTTTCATCATGGACTCACGGAGACTGAAATTATCCATGATGTGATCAACATCGGCCTGCCAGGCCAGCAGGTTCCAGTTGCCGTTGGCCACGGGCGAGCCCAGCTCCAGTCGCATGATGTCGGTATCGGTTTTCGGCGCATCCATGCCGGAGCCGGCGTATTTCACGTCCCGCTCCTCCTGACGGCTTACCAGGCCTTTGATATAGAACCCGTTATCCGCCTTCCACGCGGCATCGAGGCGGGCCTCAGAGTTCTTGTAGGCGCTGCGCACTTCGTTGCCATCGCCGTCCTCGTAATCGTCCGCCTCGTCGTAACCGCCTGCGAGCCGAAGCCAGGCACTGTCACTCCCCACTGCGGCACTGCCATTGACCAGTTTGCCATTGCCGTTGTCCGCGCCGCCCACCGTCAAATGACCTGTGGTGGCGGAATCATCGAAGACAGGCGCTGCTGTGGTGGCAATAATCTGGCCACCGGTGATCGGGCCCCAGCGAAGGGTCTGGTTACTGGTGCGCAGCTCGAGCAAGGGCGCCAGTGCCGAACTCAGGCGACTGGTTGGGGGATCCATGCGATTCGGGCAGGCCCCTTCAACGCGAATACCGTCCAGAAGCACATCCACCCGCTCCTGGCTTTGACCACGAATCACCGGTTCCAGGCCGCGACCTCCCATTCGGGAGAGCGACACTGACGGATCAGAGGACAAACGTTCAACGGGCTCTGAAGCCAACGTACTCGAGGCCTCTTCTATGCTCTGCCCCTCAGTAACATGAATGACCGGCAAGTCGGGAGAACTCTCCTGGGCCAACACTCCGGCGGGCAAGGAAACCAATCCCGCAGCACACAATCCGATGAAACGCGTTCCAATTACCGTCGCCATACAACCTCATCCTGACCAGCTCTGATAGTTGGCGCCAATCATAAACATCAGCCGGCGCCGGCGCCTGAGACCAAATGCCGCATCCCCTCGGAGGTATTACCGCGTATCCCGATGGAAAAAAACGCTAGAATGCCCGCTATGGAATGGCTGACCCACTCACAGACCGGATTTCAACAGACTGCCCGCTATCTGCTGGGCATGCGTCTGGCTATTGTTGCGCTACAGCTGATCTCGATCGCCGTGGCGGAAACCATGGTAACCCTGGCCCATCGGGCTGAAGCGGTTATCCTGCCCCTCGCCTATGGGGTTATGGCAACCCTGGCCTGGCTCTGGTTTACCCGTCGCCCACCGCGTTCGACACAGGCCGTCAGCCTGGTGCTGATTGTCGATTTGCTTTTGATCGGAGTCTGGCTTTACCTGACGGGCGGCTATACCAACCCCCTGGTTTCCCTGTTGCTGCTGCCTATCGCCGTTGCCATTGTGCTGGTGCCACTGGGCCAGAGCATTGCCGTTACCGTCGCCGGCGTTGCGGTTTANACCTCCCTGGTGATCTGGCATACGCCGGTCACCCATGGACATCACAACGCCAACCTGGCCCAGTTACANCTGGTCGGCATGTGGGTGACCTTCGCCACAACCGCTGCCATCCTGCTGCTGGTTGTCGGTGCCCTGGCACGTCGCCTGCGCCAGCAACAGGCCCAGCTCGCACAGATACGGGAAACCCGGCTGCGAGATGAGCAGATCATCGCCCTCGGACTGTCGGCTGCTGCAGTGGCACATCGCCTGGGGACGCCGCTGAACACCATGACGCTGCTGGTGGAGGAAATGAAATCCGCTGCCCCGGTCGGCGACCCCATTGCCGACGACCTCGCACTGATGGAAAGTCAACTGGGCCTGTGCACGACCCACCTGCAACAGCTGTCTTCGGCGGCCGTGCAGGCCAAGACCGCGCAACTGGAAACCCTGCCAGCCCGGGACTGGGTGGCACGTCTTCGGGAATCCGCTACCCTGCTTTGGCCGGGTGCCGCCATTGAATGGCGTCAGCCTATGTCGGACTGCTCGGTTGCCGTGGACGCCACCCTTGATCAGGCCGTTCTGAATGTGTTGGCCAACGCAGTAACAGCCAGCCCGTCTTGGGTCGCCGTTGCAGCCAGTGAGGGTGCCGATGGCCGGCTGGAACTGGTTGTCGAGGACCATGGTGATGGCCTGGAATCCACCCCGGAAGGTACGCTCGGGGACAAGGTAGTCAGTTCGGAGAATGGGCTCGGAGTTGGCCTTTTCCTTTCCAACGCCACCATCCAGCGTCTTGGAGGCACACTGAAAGCCCGGGGTAGTGCGGACGGTACCACCATCATCATAGAGCTGCCGATAACGGCAGCGACCAACGGCCTAGCGGGAGAACAGGCGTGAGCAAACAACAGGCGTGGCTGCTTATTGATGACGACGACGCCTTTCTGCAGGTGCTTCAGCGCTCACTCGGACGCCAGGGCATCGAAGCACAGCTTGCCCACGGGCATCAGGAAGCAAAAACCGCCCTGCTGGAGGGAACCTTTCACCGGTGCGTACTGGATCTGAACCTGGCCGGCGAAAGCGGCCTGCAGCTTCTGCCAGAGATTCTGGACATGCATCCGGATCTGGAAATCCTGGTGCTGACCGGTTACGGCAGTATCGCCACGGCGGTCGAAGCCATGCGCCGCGGCGCGGTGAACTATCTGTGCAAACCGGTAACGGTCAACCAGCTGCTGGCCGGATTCGAGCCGATTGATGCACCGCCGGATCTCCGGGCGGAGCCGCCCTCGGTCGAGGAAATGGAGTGGGAGCACATCCAGCGGGTTCTCAACGAAAACGAGGGCAACGTCTCTGCCACCGCCCGCGCCCTGAACATGCATCGACGTACCCTGCAACGAAAGCTCCAGAAGCACTCGCGCTGGCGTTGACCGGTACCCATAGGTATTTGGCGCAAAACTGACATTTATCAATTCACCTAGACCATTTACCCATGGTTTTTCAGGGGTATTGCGGTAGCATATGCGGCCGCTCGAACAGGTCTCACAGGGAGGAGAGTTCATTAATTTAAAGACCGGAAACTCAAATTACTGACTCTCATGCCCAGATCCCCCACGACGATTACACCACCCTCAGACATCGACCCCAAGCGCCTGGCCATGGTTGCGGCGGCTACGCCCAATTTTCTGGTGATGCTGGATGATGCCGGCCGCATTGAATGGGTTAACCCCAGCTTTGAGGAACACACGGGGTATCAGCTTGAGGAGGTGCGCGGATGCCTCCCAAAGGAAGTGCTTTACGGGCCGGACACCGACCCCGAAACCATCAAGCGCATTAACCAGAAGCTGCATCGGGCCGAAATCATTGAAGAAGACATTCTTCACTACACCAAAGCGGGACAGCCCTACTGGGTGCATACCTATTGCGTTCCGATAGGTACAGAGCAGGGCGTTGCCCCTGGTTATATCGCCATTCAGAACAACATCTCCGACAGGAAGAACAGCGAGCGGGGCCTGCGGATCGCGGCCAGCGTGTTCGACCGCAGCCACGAAGCCATCCTGATCACCGACCAGTCGAACCGGATCCTGGATGTGAATCCCGCGTTTTCGCGGATTACCGGCTATAGCCGGCAGGAGGTTCTGGGCCTCAACCCGGCGATTCTCAGCTCCGGCCGACATTCCGGGGCATACTACCGGTCCATGTGGCGCACCATCGAGAAAACCGACCACTGGCGGGGCGAAATCTGGAACCGTCGGAAAAACGGTGAAGAGTTTGTGGAGCTGCTATCCATCAGCCGCGTGCATCTGGAAGAACCCGGGCAGTATTACCATGTGGCGGCCTTCTCGGACATCACCGCACTCAAGAACCATGCGCGCGAACTCGACCGGGCGGCCAACTACGACGATCTGACCGGCCTGCCAAACCGCCAGTTGCTGGAAGAGCGACTGCGCACAGCCCGCAGCCACGCCGACCGGCAACATCGCAGCGTGTCGGTGTGCTATCTGGACCTCGACGGCTTCAAGGGTATCAATGACAAATGGGGGCAGTCGGCCGGTGACCAGACCCTGCGCACCCTGGCCGAGCGACTGACCCGTGCGCTGCGCAGCGGCGACACCGTTGCCCGGATCGGTGGCGACGAATTTGTCCTCCTGCTGCAGGGCGATGACAACCACGAAGCGGTTTATCAGCGCATTCTGGCCACCGTCGGCGATCCGGTAACGGTGGGCGATCAGAATGTTTCACTCACGGCCAGCCTCGGCATTACCCGCTACCCGGAAGATGGATCAGACGCCGAAGGTCTGATTCGGCATGCCGATCAGGCCATGTACTCCGCCAAGGAAAAAGGCCGCAATCAGTATCACTTGTTCGATCCCGGCCTGGACGAGCATCGCCGGAACCGGCGCAATCAGTTGATGGAAATCTCCAGGGCCCTGGAAAACGAGGAGTTCGAGCTGTTTTTCCAGCCCCAGATCCGTGTCACGGATTGCGAACTTTTCGGTTTTGAGGCGCTGATCCGCTGGAACCACCCCCAGAAAGGGCTGGTTTCACCGGGCGAATTTCTGCCGATTGTCGAGAACAGTCACCTTGAAGTACCACTGGGACAGTGGGTATTGAAAGAAGCCATTCACCAGATGAACGCCTGGAAGGAAGCGGGAGAGAATCTGGCGATCAGCATTAACATCAGCGCTCCGCACCTGATGGACCGCTCATTTGCCGACTACCTGGAGAGTTACCTGCACAGCCACCCGGAGGTGGCACCCGGCCAGATCACGCTGGAGGTTCTCGAATCGACTGCACTGGAGGACACCCAGCGAGCCAGCAACGTTCTGGCGCGCTGCCAGAGCCTCGGCCTTCAGGTGGCGCTGGACGATTTTGGCACCGGTTTCTCATCCCTGACCTACCTGCGTACGCTTCCGGTGGACATCATCAAGATCGACCAGAGTTTTGTTCGCAACATGCTTGAGGATGCCGGCGACCGCGCCATCGTTGAGAGCGTGATCTTCCTGGCCCAGCGGTTCGCCCACCCGGTTCTGGCCGAAGGCGTTGAAACCATGGAACACGCCCGGACACTCAGGCAGATGGGATGCAATTTCGTGCAGGGCTACGGGATCGCCCGCCCCATGCCGGCAACCGAGGTGCTGGGCTGGGCAAGGAAATGGCAGCATAGGGCCCGTTCCGGCAAGGCCGGCGACCTGCTCAGCACCGCCGTCGCCAGTGGCAAGGGCCTCTGAGCCGGAAAGCTCTACCGGTAGCGTCTCTGGTCCAGCGTGGTCAACCGGTCCGGATGGAAGACCATGAGGCCAGTCACAAAAGTGCCGTTCACGAACCCTTCGGGAATCATGAACAACGGCAGGTAACGGATGTACTCATGCACCAGTTGGTCAAACGTGTAGACGCCACTGCTCCATAGCATGAGGCACATGACACCACCAGCGGCTGCCACGGAAATGCCGGCCCCGAAGAACCCGCAGAAGAAGATATAGGCGAAGAAATTCCGGAAATCCCGCCGGCGTTCCCAGAGCATGATTCCGTGGCTGACAATGGCAGGCACCATCACGGTAATCAGCCCGTTGGCCGCAAACATGATCAGGGGTTCTCGTCCGGTAATTACCGTGATCACCAGCGCCAGCAATCCCGCCAGCACCGCAAGCGCCCACCCCAGCATCAGCGTTATCACCGTGATCCCGAAAATGTGGATGGCCAGGCCGGGAGAAATGCCTGCCCTCAGCTGCCAGACGAATCCGAGTACCACGGCCGCACCGAAGAACGAATGCTGGAGCGCGTTGTCCTTGCGGAAGGCTGGCCAGTCAATGGAGCGCACCGCCCGGACAAGAATTACCAGAAAAAGCAGCAGCGTGATGATCCACTGGCTGGTGGATAGCAGATTTTCAGTCATGCCCATAGTGAACGTACCGCAGTAACGGGGTCGGGTATGACACCTTAGCGGCTCGCCCCACCCCCGGTGCAAGCGAGCCCAGATAGATCAGGCGACCTGTCTCTCTTGCTTGCCAAGGTCAGTGAGGCGCTGCCAGGCTTCAAAGGTGCTGAGGAAAACCTCGCCACCCAGGTGGGAAAGCAGTTCCGTGCCTTTCAGTTTGTCCATGACGGGGCCTTTCACTTCCGCCAGGTGCAACCTCACTCCTGCATCCTTCATACGCTCGTTAATCGCCTCCAGACTTTCGAGGGCCGAGGCGTCCACCAGATTCACGGCCGGACACATCAGCACCAGGTCCTTAAGCTCAGGCTCCCGTATCATCAGGTCCATAACCGTTTCCTCAAGGAAGCGTGCGTTGGCGAAGTACAGGCTCTCGTCCACCCGCAGGAAAGTCACCTTCGGACACAGCTCCACGTCATGGCGGAGCACGTTGCGGAAGTGTTCGGTTCCCGGTACCCGACCAACCACCGCGCTGTGGGGGCGGCTGGTTCGATACAGAAACAGGCCTATCGAAAGCGCCACCCCGGCGATAATGCCGGCCTCGACACTGTGCACCAGAGTCAGCACGATGGTGGCGAGCATGGCGCCAAAGTCCGTGCGGGAGTAGCGCCAGGTGCGACCCAGGGCCGGAAGGTCGATCAGCGTGGCCACGGCGACGATGATGGTCGCCGCCAGGGTCGCCTGGGGCAGATAGGCAATGGCTGGCGTCAGGAATAACGTTGCCATGGCGATACCCACAGCCGCATAGGCGCCGGCGGCAGGAGTCTCGGCCCCAGCGTCAAAGTTGACCACGGAACGGGAGAAGCCACCGGTGACCGGCATGCCGCCGGAAAAACCGGCGCCCAGGTTGGCAGTGCCCAGGCCAATCAGCTCCTGGTCCGGATCAATACGCTGGCGACGTTTCGCGGCCAGGGTCTGGCCAACAGACACCGACTCCACGAAACCCACAACACTGATCAGCAACGCGCTGACCGCCAGCTGCTGCCACAAGCCCATGTCCAGGCTCGGCATGGTGAAATCGGGCAGTCCCCGGGGCACATCCCCGACCAAACGCACACCCTGGCCATCAAGCTGGAACTGCCAGGCCACCAGGGTGGTGACCAGAACCGCCAGAATCGGCGCGGTTTTGGTAAGAATATCCGCCATTCTCGGGGCCAACCCCATTGCCATCAAAAGCGGCTTCAGGCGTTTGCGGGCAAGCATCAGGAAAATCAGCGCTCCGGCACCGACCCCCAACGTTGCCAGGTTGGTGTCACCGATGGATCCCAACAGGGAGTGAGCAATCTCCAGAAGGTTGTGACCCGAGGCCTGGATTCCGAAGATATGCTTCAGCTGACTGGCAGCAATCACAATGCCGGAGGCCGTGATAAAGCCCGAAATCACCGGATGGCTGAGAAAATTAGCCAGGAAACCCAGCCTGAGGACACCCATCAGGGTCAGCATCAACCCAGACATGACCGCTAGCAAAACGGCACCGGCCACGTATTCCGGTGTACCGGACTCCGCAAGAGGCGCCAAGGCCGCTGCGGTCATAAGGGAAGCCACAGCAACCGGCCCCACCGACAGTGTTCGGCTGGTGCCAAAGACGGCGTAAATAACCAGGGGCAGGATACTGGCGTACAGGCCCACCTGGGCAGGCAACCCGGCCAGCAAGGCGTAGGCCAGCGACTGGGGGATGAGCATGACGGTAACGATGATCGCGGCCACCAGATCACTGGTGGCCTGTTCCCGGCCATATTTTGGGGCCCAATCCAGAATGGGCAGATAGCGTTTAAGATTCATCGGGAATCTCAGAACAGGTTAACCGGTACTTTCAGGTAAACCTGACCATTGTCTTCAGCCGGAGGCATATGGCCTGCCCGCATGTTGACCTGGACCGAAGGCAGAATCAGCCGTGGCATATCCAGGGTCGCGTCCCGTTCGGTCCGCATCTTCACGAACTCGTCCTCGGAAACACCTTCGTGGACATGGATGTTCGCTTCCCGCTGCTCGGCCACCGTGGTCATATGCTGATACTCGTCACGGCCGGGCGCCTTGTAGTCGTGACACAGGAAGATACGGGTTTCTGCCGGCAGAGACAGTACCTTCTGGATAGACTGGTACAGGGTGCGGGCATCGCCACCCGGGAAATCACAGCGGGCGGTGCCGAAATCCGGCATAAACAGGGTGTCACCCACGAAGGCGGCATCGCCAACCACATAGGTCAGGCAGGCAGGGGTGTGCCCCGGGGTATGCAATACGCGCCCCTCAAGACCACCGATGGCGAATGTGTCGCCCTCTCTGAACAGCTGATCGAACTGGCTTCCGTCGCGCTGGAATTCGGTGCCGGCGTTAAACGCCTTGCCAAATATTTCCTGTACGTCTCGGATGTGCGCACCAATGCCGGTCTTGCCGCCCAACTTCTCATGCAGGTAAGGCGCGGCCGACAAGTGATCCGCGTGTACGTGGGTCTCCAGAATCCACTCGACCTTCAGATCGTTGCTGCGGATGTACTCGATAATCTCGTCTGCAGAACGCACGTCGGTGGTGCCAGCGGCGTAATCAAAATCCAGGACCGAATCGAGAATGGCACAGGCCTGGCTGTCCGGGTCGCGCACCACATAACTGAAGGTATTGGTGGGTTCATCAAAAAAATGCTGAACGATCGGGTTGCTCATGGCAGTCACCTCTGGAGTATCCGAATATCAATTTTAATCTAAGCATATACTATTTCGTAATATGAGGTGAAATGATCTTTTTTTATATGCGCAATGTTCCTGATGCATCAACAAGGCAGTCCCGCCCTGCCTGCTTGGCCATATAGAGCCGATCATCTGCCCGGGCAATCAAGGCATCGGGAGTCGCTGGCTGGTCAACGAACTCTTCGATCGCCGCCACACCCGCACTGACGGTCACCGGAATGTCCGTGTCATTGAACACAAACCTTTCCTCATGCACAGCTTCGAGAATTCGCTGCACAAGCTGTCGCACATCCCCGTGCTCCACGGCGCTGAAGACAACAATGAACTCTTCCCCCCCGAAGCGCACAATTACATCCATGGAGCGGGTCTGGCTCACCAGTATGTCAGCAAAGCGCTGGAGGATATAATCGCCCCCGAGGTGTCCGATGGAGTCGTTGATCTTCTTGAAATGATCTATGTCGAACATGGCCAGCGCGAACCGTTCCCCATGGCGATTGCTCCTGCCCAACATCTCATCCAGCCTGGGCATCAGGTAGCGACGATTGTGCAGACCCGTCAGCGGATCACGAATGGACTGGTTCAGCAGCTCCTCTTCCAGCCGATTGCGCTCCAGGGCACCCGACAAGAGGCCAGACACGATAATCAACAGATCGGCCTGGTCCAGACGCCAGGTTCTTCGGCGAAGGGAGTCGACGCCAAAAAAACCCGTCACCCGTCCGCGCACCCGGATAGGCACGCAGAACATGGACGACACCCCTTGTTCCTGAAGCAGCGCCCGCTCGGGTGCAGCTTCCCGGTCCAGTCGGTCGACATCCTCAATAAACACCACCCGGCTGCCACTGACCATCCCCTCAATCTGTTCCTGCCACCAGTGAAAATCTTCGATCGACACCTGCTGCTGGGTATCGATCAGCGCCGGCACACCGTCCCTGCACCACTCATGGGTATTGGTCATCACGGAGTAGTCATCGGAAAAGCAATACAGATAGGCTCGGTCTACCTTGAAAAACATTCCGATGGATCTCAGAAGTTCATCAATGCACTGATCAATAGTGCCAAAACCAAGGTTGATGAATTCGGTGGATAGACGGGCAATCAGGCGCTGGAAACCGGCCTGGAAGGAAAACTCCGCCTCGCTCTCGCGCAGGCTCTGTTCAAGGTCCTTATAGTGCTGAATATTATGGAACTGACCGTACCAGAGCGTGCTGCCATCGGGCTGACGCTCAGGCTCCGCGTTAACCTCAAACCACTCGTAACCGCCATTCTCCAGCCTGAGCCGGGCCCGATAGCTCCAGGTCCCCAACGTATCTGCCGAGGCCCGGATGCTCTCCGTAACGGCATCAACGTCCTCAGGATGGATCATGGCAAAAATCGGATCCGCGTTATCACTCAGATCCGAAGGATCAATGCCAAAAAGTGATTGCACATGTTCGCTGATGAAGGGACAGCGGTGGGAATCTCCTTCCAAACTCACCCAATAAACGAAAAGGACTCCAGGAACTCCTGAGGCCAGCTTCTGAAAAAAACGGGCAGACAACTCAGTTTGCTGCCCGTTACCGAACCTTGACGCCATGGACAACACGTCCTCCTGACGGACTCTTCACCCCTCTCCAGTTAAGAGTGTAGCCCAAGCTGACAGGAAACGAGGATTCAGAGTGAGTCCAGACGGTTCCTGGCTTCTTCCCGCCGACCGGCATCAGCGACGTCGCGGCCCGCCCTGTCGGGTGCTTCGAGGACTTTCTGCAGATAGCTCCGGGCTCTTTCAGG
>JGI24652J20063_1000125_pt1 | contig 24539 bp, 27 predicted proteins | sample MalvirmetagMSP97_FD_20063 | JGI IMG/M metagenome (IMG submission 20063) | reverse complement strand
GGCCAATCTGGTGGCTGCCATTGATCGGGCCAGAAACCCCGTGCTCTGGCGGTTCCTGTATGCCCTTGGCATCCGGGAGGTGGGGGAGGCCACCGCTAAAGCCCTGGCGGGCCACTTCGGAACTCTGGAGACCATTGCTGCAGCGGATGAAGAGAGCCTTCAGACGGTTCCGGATGTCGGGCCGATCGTTGCGGGTCATATCCGTAGCTTTTTCGAGCAGACCCACAATCGCGAAACCCTGGATGCCCTGCGTGAAGCCGGTGTGAGGTGGCAGGAAGAGGAGGTTCGGGAGGGAGAGAAGCCTCTGAAAGGCCAGACCTGGGTGCTGACCGGTACGCTTTCCGGAATGACACGGGACGAAGCCAAAGAAAGGCTGGAATCCCTCGGAGCCAAGGTGGCCGGCAGCGTTTCCAAAAAGACGGCCTGCGTGGTGGCTGGCGAGGCCGCCGGTTCCAAACTGGCCAAGGCTGAACAGTTAGAGGTACCTGTTCTTGATGAAGCCGGGCTGGTGGCGTTGCTGGAAGAGCACGGCCTGGGCGCGGGCTAACCGAATCTGAGAACTCGCGCAGATCCCCTGCGTATCAAATTGGCTACCATGGCGTTGTTCTGTAACGGTGTGTAAACCGCCCGGTGTTCATGTTTCATCCGGGTGGTCGCTGCCATAACAACAACGATTGAAACGGATTTTTTCATGGGCGCCGATTTTCTCTCCCGCATTCATCCTGTTCGCCAACTTGCCGTTCTGGCCCTGCTTTCACTGGGGCTTGCTGCGTGCAAGACGGAAAAGGATCCCGACCAGCCCACAATCCTTGGCGTACCGCCGGTGTTCGCCTATCTCGGTGTTGAATACTCCTACAACTTCGGGGCCTACGGTGGCGAAGATATCCTTGATTATTCCCTGACCAATGCGCCGTCCTGGCTGGCGCTCGAGGACACCAGTAACAAGGCTCGCCTGGGCATCATTATGCGCGGTGTCCCCGGTCTCACCGGCGGTAGTCGAGGAGAGGCGGACCTGGGCAAGACCGAAGGCATCAATCTGGTAACAACCGACGGCCGCATGGCCGGCGCCCAGCCGTTCGATATTGACGTGAAATACAATGTAATGTCTCTGGATGCAGAGCCGTTTACGGAAGGTGAAAGCCCGGAAATCCCTGCCAGTAACCGCGAACAATGCACCTTGCCCGATCTTGAAACCGAGGGTGAGCACAGCGTTACCATTAATCTCTACAACGATGACGGCTCCGTATCCGGTACCAGGGAGCTGACACTTCCGACGCGCCGCGTCTTCGTCAAGGTTACCCTGGATCAACCGTCGGTAACCCAGGTAGCGGTAGCTTTTGAGCTTTTGTCTGACTATGACGCATCCAGTTGCGACGTCGGATTCTCGCCTCCACACCAGAACTGCGATCACAGTGCCTCCAATGCGGGAGATGCNATCCTCGGCACGGACATTGTCGGGTTGGGCAGCAACAGTTCATTGCCTCNCGATGAGACGGGGGAAAGCGAGCTGGNCTATATCGACTATGAGCTTGACGAACAGGGNTTCTATACGCGCGGNGTGATCACACTTGAGCCGGGTATTACCGAGTGTTATCTGCCATTGGAGGTGGTCGAGGACAGCTTTGCCGAGCCCGTCGAGTCCCTTCGCCTGGCACTGACAGAAGTACGATCCGGTCTGGCCGGTCTTGGCAGCGGTAACGGTGGTGTCGTTACCAATTTGTCCATTCAGGACAACGAGCCGGTTCTGTCGCTGGAAACTGTAAACGGTGGCGGCAGGGATACGCTGAACGTAGGTGCTGTGCGCGAATACGTCGCGAGACTCTCTGGAGACAGAGACCGGGATATTTTTGCGAAGCTGAGCCACACCGAAGACTCCACCGCACGTCTCGAATCCGAGTTCGTTATCGAGCGACTTGAAGACGGAAACTGGGTTGAGAATGACGAACTGATTTTTCCAGAAGGGACCGATGAAGTGCCTTTCCGGATTCGGGTACCGGAGGCCGGCTATGCCAACCCGGCCTTCAGCGACCGGTTTATCCTGCTGGGTCTCAACGAGAACTTCCAGGCCGGTCGAGAGGATTATGCCCGGGCGGAGGCTGAAAATCTGATCCGGGTCAGCCTCAACGAGCTGACGTCTCCGCTTGCTCTGAACCCTGGCGACGGCTTTGTGGCCACAGACATCTCCATGGGCCATGACGGCAGGCTATTTGTTGCCGGCTACGACACCCAGGATAACGACAGGGTGCTGGTGCGGATTTTTGACCAACGAGGCACTCAGTTGCAGCAGGTTGACATATCCTCTGCGAGCGACAGCCTGAGCGCTCCGGATCCGGTCATNAACGTGGTGCAGCGGAAGGTGACCGNGGGTGGGACCAAGGTAGACCGGTTCGAATTTGTCGTNGCCTACAGCACCGATCAGTCNGTGGCGGGAACGTCCGGTCTGGGCNGCCTGGATTCAGTGACATCGCTTTACTGGTTTGATTCCGCCACCAACGGTGGCGAATACGTTCCCACCTGGACCATCCGGACCGGAACGGATGCTGATGATCAGGTTCGCTGGGCCGGAATCAACCGTGACACCGGCTACGTGATCCTGGCCGGGGAAACGGAAGGTGTGTTTGATCAGCAGCAGGGATCGGGCGGCAGGGACAGCTTCCTGCAGCGAATTGATACTGAACTGGACGGCAACACGCAGCAGCCTGCGGTTGCCTGGACCCGCCAGGCCGGCTCAGCAGCCGATGACCGTGTTGCCGGCGGCGGCACAGAATCTGTGAACCCCGGGTTGTTTGGTTCGGCCGCGGGATCTGTGGAAGGCGCTTCAGTCATCGGCGGCATTGATGCCTTCTTCTTTAACGCCTCCAGTGCCACCAGCGAACTTGATGTCAAACAGGTTGGCACCACTGGCGATGAACCGGTTTCCAACGGACTGTATACCGGTAGCACGCTCTGGCTGATTGGTGCCAGTGATGGATCCTATTCTGTGCTGGAGCAGGACGAGGAAGACCCCGTTCTGGAGAGGGAGGCGCTTTCCAGTGCTGCCGGGTTCCTGCTGGGATATTCAGCCGTCGGGAATGTCAGTCGGGCCTTCACCCTGAATGACGAAGACGATCAGTCCAGCGAGGCATTTCTTGGGTTGGCTGATTTCGATGGCGACATGGTTGTGGCGGGTACCACGAACGGCGACTTCTCCAGCGGCGGTGTGGTGTCCGGAATGGAGCAGGGCATCGCTGCCCGGGTATCGCTGGTTCCAGAACCGGAGACGAAAGAGGAAGAGTCGGAATTCAGAAACAACTGGCGATACCAGCTTGCGGCCGATGACTCTGCCATAGTGGATCTCGAAAACTACCGCGATGACGAAATACCTGCATTAACCCGAGTAGGCAACAACTGGTATGTGCTTCTCTTCAGTCCAGAGGGAGAGCTGTTGACGCCTCTGAATTAGATGCCGTTGGAACTACACCGTTCCCTGATGGCGGCCGGCGCTGGCGTAAAGTCGCAGGTAGTCCGTGCTGGTAACAATTCCGGAGGCGGCGCCTTTGGCATCTACCACCAGGGCTGCGTTGAGCTGGTGGGCCAGCATGAGCCTGGCGAGCTGGTGGGCATCGGTCTCGGGTGAGGCTGTCAGGAACGCGGGCAACTCGATGTGAACCAGGCTCTGGCTCATGGCATCGGCTTCGTTCTCGTGAAGCCAGCCCAGGAGCCAACGCAGGTCGACAAGGCCGGCAACGTTGTTATCCGCCATGATCACNAGGTGATGCACCTGGTGCTCGTCCATGACGGTTAAAGCCTCAGAAATCGTTGCNGACGCCGGAACGGAATACAGGGTTTGAGACGAGATGCTGGATACCGGCAGATANGGGCGGTCTTCNCGGCGCTCGCCAGCGGCCGCCGCGCCGTATTCCTCCAGCGCTTTGTAGCGACCGGCATTGGCGGCCTGCTGGAACTCGGCGTCCGTTGCCTCACTTCGGCCAGGATTGATGCTCTGGGTTTCTGCCAGCTCTGTAACATCACCCACGGGCCTTGCCCGGAACGTTTCCGGTAGCCGGGTTCCGACCGGGCGGCCGGGTTCGCTGACAAAAATGGACATGGGTTCTCTCCGTGACTATGCCACCATTTCGATGGTTATCGGCAGTCTGACCGGAAACTTCAGCTGGAGTTTATTACGAAACCACCACATTCGTCTGATAGAGGCGTCGGGTTTCAAGGCGTTTGGTCAGGTTCGCGGGAAGGCAGGGAGGTTGTCCGGTAAGCAAGTCAGCCAGATATTCGGCCAGGAGCGGTGCGTAGGTCAGTCCTTTGCTGCCAAGGCCAGTAAGGAGGTAAAGGCTATCGAGATCGCCGCTCTCGCCGTCGAAAACGGGTCCGGCCACTGGCTGGTAGTCATGGGTGGTGCATCGGAAGGCAACCCGGCCACTGAGTTCCTCGCCGCGAAGNGCATNGCTTTCATNGGAAAACACCGCAGGCAGCATCGAGCCGAGTTCGTCGATGTTCTCGTTATGACTTTCCACNGTGGGCNANGGGTTGTTATCNCGTANATCGAAGGTTGCGCCGGTTACGGCAAACTCGCCCAGTGCAGGGTTCAGATACCGGTTCCCACAGATAACGGCCGTTGGGCTTCTGAGAGCTGTGGCTGGCAGGTGGCTAACCTGGCCACGAATGGCTTTCAGCCGGAAACGACCCTTTGTCGGGATAAGATCCGGGCTGAGATGGCCCGAGCAGATGACCACCCGGTCAGCGGTGATCGATCTGTTGTTTTCCGTCGAAATGCTCCATGTTCCGTCCGAACGCCGAAGATTGTTGACCTCGCTATGGAACAGCGTGGATATCAGCGGGTGGTTCGCCAGTTCCTTGCAAAGGTTTGCGGGTTCGAGCCAGCCACTGCCGGGGAACCAGAGCCCGCCGGATTCCGTGGGCACGCCTGTCAGGGCGCTGGCCTGTTCCCGGGTCACCGGGTAAAAGATACTCCGGGGGTAGTCGTTCCTTTGGAGAAACCTCCGCTGCCGGTCCGCTTCCTGGGAGCTGTGGGCCAGCTGTAGCAGGCCGGTCGGATGCCAGTGCTGGTCGCGCCAGTTGTGGTAGAAACGCTGCGCGAACGTGAGGGATGTGAGCGCCAACTCGGTCTGGTCGTTGAACTCTACGCCCAGCTTCACATACAGGGCGCCCTGAGCGTTGCCGGACGCTGCTGCACCCGGGCCATGGGCGTCGATCAGTGTTACCGGGTACCCCCGGTCTGCCAAGTTTCTTGCCAGTGCGCAGCCGGCAACACCTGCGCCGATGATTAAGATCGATTCCTGTTGTTCCGTGGGAGCCGTTTTGATGGGTGCCGGGTTCTCCGCGACAAGAACGCCTTTCAGCATATCCCGTTTGCGACCGTACCCGGCGGTTTTTTCCATCCGGAATCCAGCCTCCATCAAGGCCCGACGAATCCGGCCAACGGAGGTAAAGGTCGCCAGAGTTGTGCCCGGCCTACTGTGTGCACGGATCTTGTTGATGATGTTTTCCAGCCACATATCCGGGTTGCGGGACGGAGCGAACCCGTCCAGAAACCAGGCGTCGGCTTGAAAATCCAGGGATTGCCAGGCGTCGTTAATGTCGCCGAAAAATAGCGTCAGTCGAACCTGCCCCCCGGCCAGGACCAGCCTGTGTACCCCACGCACCAGGGGTGGGTAATGCAGAAGCAGTTCGTCGGCCAGCGCAGCCAGTTCGGGCCACTGTGCCAGGGCCCGGGCCAGGTCCTCGTGGGTGAGGGGGAAACGTTCAACGGAAACGAAGTGCAGCGTCGCCGCATGGGCCGGAGCGTGTCGCTGCCAGGCTTGCCAGGCAGCGAGAAAGTTCAGGCCGGTTCCAAAGCCGTTTTCGGCAATAACGAAATTGCCGCCTTCGGGAATCTGTGCGAAACGTTCGGGCAACTGGTTGTGTTGCAGGAAAACGTAGCGTGTTTCCTCGAGACCATTGTCACGGCTGAAATAGACATCGCCGAACCGGATGGACTCCGGGACGCCGTCGTGCCAAGCCAGTTCAGCGGGCTCTATTCCGGGCGGCAGGGGAGCACGGTCCACGGTGTCAGCCTTCGGGGTCGACCACGGTGACGGTTTCGATGATCACAGGTTCAACCGGCACATCGGCCATCCCCTGTTTCCGGGTGGTCTGTTTGCGGGCAATGGCATCGACAACGCCCATGCCCCCGGTCACCTTGCCAAAAACCGCATAACCCGGGCCGCGAACTCCGGCGTTCAGGAACCCGTTGTCGGAAAGGTTGATAAAGAACTGGGACGTGGCGGAATCAGGCGCACTGGTGCGAGCCATCGCAATGGTTCCACGAAGGTTGGGCAGTGTCTCTTTCGCTTCGTTGCGGATAGGGGCCCGAGTGGACTTGCGGGAGAGATCCCGGGTGAAACCGCCGCCCTGGATCATGAATCCGGGTATAACCCGATGGAAGATGGTGCCGTCGAAAAAACCGTCTTCGGCGTACTGCAGGAAATTGTCGACCGTTTCGGGCGCAACATCCGGGCGAAGCTGAAGCTCGATAGCGCCTTCACTGGTCACCATGCGGACCTTTGGAAGTGGATCACTGGCCGGCTGCTCATTGGTTTGCGCCTGCACCGCGGCAGTCGGCATGAGCAGGGCGAATGCCATAAGCAATACGGGTGTCACAGTTTTCAGGGGTTTTACCATGTTTGTCATTTGCAGCCGTTCTCCGTGTTATTAGCAGGTGTGTTTCCTGCGACAATTCGGCGAATTCTGTTATCAGGTGCCAGATCTTACCAGATGGTGATGGTAAAACGGGCACTGCATCCACGCACATCGTTGTGTGATCGGCTAACCTTCCCGATATCGGAAGTCATGGATCACACTGACCGGGCCGGGTTGTACGGTTTTCACTGTTTAAAAGGAGACACTGGGTGAGAATCCGTCAGGGATTTGAAGAGAAATCACGCCTCGGGCGATTGCTTATCAATCGTGGGTATCTGTCTGAGGGGCAGGTTAACGAAGGCCTCAGGCTTCAGCGCGAATCGGGACAGCGCCTGGGTGAGGTATTTATCCAGGCGGGCTGGATCAGCGAGAAGGAGCTGCACCGTGTCCTCAAGCACCAGTCCCGCTATCGCAACGCTGCCGCCCTGGTAACAGCGGTCACGCTGCCATTCCAGCCCCTGGTAACCTTTGCGGCCAGCAATTCGGCCGAGGCGTCACAGGCAATACTGGAAGCCGGCGAACTTTATGACAGAGGCAATCTTGCCCCCATGAGCGAAGCCGAGCTGGCGGCGATTTCCGGTCAGGGCGATCCGACCTTGCTGCAGCGCATTGGTATTGTCAGCAAGATGGCGGAGAACCCCGCAGGAAATGGGGAGCAGGGCTCCGAGGCATCCGCAGATGTTATTGAAGGTCTCAAGCTTTCCGCCAATATCTTCGTGCCGGTTCTGAACTTCCTGGATTCAGATCTCAGCATTTCCGGTGTGCACGGATGGACAATATACGGGTTACGGGAGGCCAGGGAGCTTCAATGGGCAACGTGAGCATTCACGACATCCGGTTTCATCCCGACTCCCAGATGACCATCTACACCCGATGAAGTGGAAAGCATGGCTCGGCAGAGCCATGCGTCCGGGCTCAGGCGCTGGCGAGCACCGTGCTGCTTGATACCGTGGTCTGCTGACCCTGTGCACCGTACAGCTTTTGCTGGCCGGTGGCGCCGCGGAAAATATCTGTGAGCCTCGACAAACGCTTTTGCAAGTGGCTGATTACGCGACCGTTGGTCTGGTTCAGCGTCTGACAGGTTCGCAGCTTCTGGTCCGCTTCNTGCCAGAGTTCGAAGAGATCCGAGAATCCGGCGCTGCGGATAAAGCGGGAAGGCTCGCCACTTTCGGGGCGATATCCCATTTGTACGAGCGTTCGGATTTTCTGTTTGGCGCGTTCGCGGACTGCACCGAGGAGATCGTTCTTCTCTCTGGTCAGGGCGTCCAGCTGGCGGAGGTCGGAATTCGCAAGGCAGGTCTTTTCCTTGCCGAGAACGTCAGCCAGTGTTTCAAGCTGGCTGATATCCTGGGAAAGAAGGGTCTTCAAATCATCAATTGCGGCCATGGTCTACTCACCCGAAAATGCTTTCATCCATCTCAAGCATTTTCTGGGCCAGCTTCTCGGCGTCAATCTTGTACGTGCCATTTTCGAGGGCGGAACGGATCTGCTCGATGCGGTCGTCATCCATTTCCGGATAATCGCCCAGCTTTTGTTCGAGCTGCTTCAGATTCTTTGCCTGATTGCTCAGGCTGACGTTCTCACCACGGGCCCCCTGGGCCTGTGTCTTCGCCTGTTCGTTGGATGCCGGCTGGGTATTCTGTGCGCCGGAGCTTTTGTCGGCCGTGGTTCTCTGGGTGTTGACCTGGCCGGGGCCAATTCCATTTAAGTCAACTGACATATCTGTACCTGCTTGCCTGTCGCGCCACGAATGCGGCGCTTACTCGAGTTTATGTCTTCTTAACGGCGGCGCCGCGAAAACCTTTAGTACTTTTAGCACTTTTTTTCATCTGCTTTTACGACCGGTTTTGCGGCATTCACTTGCCGCTCCGGCAAGCCTCTGCCGCACGCGGCTCACATCGGAATCTCCACGTGGCCCGGCGCGACAACGCTGGCTCTTATCGTGCGCGATGAGCGCAGATTCTCAACCAGAACCTGTTCGCCAACGCTGGCGCTTGCCAGGGCTTTGCCCCGGGAACGTACTGAAAATCCGCCGGTTTTGGCGGTGATGATAACATGATCGCCTCGTTCGACCGCATTCGGGGCCGAAAGCATGTCTGGTGTAACGAGCGATCCGGCATTCACTGCGCGCCGCACTTCCATGCCAATCGCCTGCTTCGAGTCGGTAATCACGCCCCGTCTGGATGAATTGATTTCAACAGACTGCTTCGCAAGCAGCCCTTCGGTTATTCGCTCTCCACGTGTGAGTGGCCTCGCTGCCACCAGGGCTGGCCCATGGATAGAGACTGAAGCGGTAACAAACATTCGCCATGGGCGGGTTCCTTCGCAGGCTACCTGCAACGACGGGCTGGTGCTTTTCCATGGATCCCCGCTGAACTCTACACTCAAAGGCTTTTCGCACTCGGCGAGAGCGAGGCGGCTGTCGATGGAACCGGGTTCGAAGGAAACGGTGTAGCCATGCTCGGCCTGTTCAGACGCAAAGCTGTCCAGAAACGCCAGGGTTGCTTTCTGAATCTGTTCAGCCGTCGTTCCAGCAAGGAGCGGCGTGCTCAGGCCAGACATTAGCAGTAGTAGGGCGAAATTCGTGATGCGCATACGTATCAGTTTGTCCTATGCTGTCAACAACAGGGCAGAAAAGCCCGAATCAGGCTAAGGATTCGGTAAAAGTGGCCGTTAAATGGGCTGACCCACCCCTGATATGACGGGTTTCCGTCGATCAGGCTATTATTCAGTGAACAGCAAGATATATGCCGTTGTAATTCCGGCAAGCCAGGAGAATCGAAATGGCAGGGGTTTTGGACAGTGTCAACCAGCGCACTCAGATGGTCGGAAAGAACCGCCTAGAGCTGCTTCTTTTCCGTCTCAGGGGGCGTCAGATCTACGGGATCAACGTGTTCAAGGTGAAAGAGGTTCTGCAGTGTCCGAAGCTGTTCTCCCTGCCCAACAGCCGGCCGGTTGTTCGAGGCGTAGCCCATAGCCGGGGTGAGACTATCCCCATTATCGATCTGGGCATGGCAATCGGTCTGCCCGGTATCCCGCAAGAAGAGCTCTCCACCAGCTTCGTCATCATCACTGAATACAATCGCAAAACGCAGGGTTTCCTGGTGAGCGGTGTCGAGCGAATCATGAACATGAACTGGGAAGAAATCCTGCCTCCACCCAAAGGGGCCGGCAAGGATGTCTATCTTACCGCTGTCACGAAAATTGATGATAAGCTTATCGAAATCATTGATGTAGAGAAGATTCTTTCAGAAGTTTCTCCGCTTGGGGAGGACGTAACCGAAGCCGTTCTGAGTAAGAGCGCGGATAGGGTACCGGGGCATCTGCCCGTGCTGGTGGTCGATGATTCATCCGTGGCCCGGCGCCAGATACAGCGGTGTCTCACCGCAATTGGCATGGAAGTGGTGCTGAAAAACGACGGCAAGCAGGCTATTGAACATCTGAAGGAAATCACTGCGGATGGTTCCCGGGCCAAGGATCACTTCTCCCTGATCATCTCGGACGTGGAGATGCCTGAAATGGATGGCTACACCCTCGTCACCAAGGTGAAAGAGGACCCGGCGCTTTCGGATATGTTTGTTATGCTTCACACCTCACTCAGCGGTGTGTTCAACCAGGCCATGGTAAAGAAGGTCGGGGCCGACGACTTTATGGCAAAGTTCAGTCCGGACGAGCTGGCAGAGCGGGTGATGGAAATCATCGACCAGGGTTGATGGAGCCGCTCAAAGATTCACTCAGAACAGAGACCCAATGAAAGCGGAAATAACGCCACAGGAATATGAAGCCTTCAAATCGTTCCTGCAGGATGCCTGTGGGATTTTACTGGGCGATAATAAACAGTACCTGGTCAAAAGCCGGTTGCGCAGGATTCTTGAAGAGAACAGCCTGAATACCCTGGGTGAACTGCTCGAGCGCCTTAAGCGCCCCGGGCGGGGCGGTCTGAAAGAGACTGTCATCGATGCGATGACAACCAATGAAACCCTGTGGTTCCGTGACAATCACCCTTTCCGGATTCTTCAGGAGAAACTGCTTCCCGAATTCGCAGAGCGCAACTCGATGCAGCCTTTGCGTATCTGGTCTGCGGCCTGCTCAACCGGCCAGGAGCCGTATTCGATTGCCATGATCGTCGAGGAGTTTCGGCGGGCGAGGCCCGGGAAGCTGCGGGATGTAAAGATCACCGCGACGGATATCTCCAAAAGCGTTCTTGATGTGGCTCGCAAGGGCGAGTATGAAATGCTTGCCATTGGTCGGGGGCTCTCGCCAGAGCGCCAGAAGCAGTTTTTCACGCCGTCCCTGAACGGTGGCTGGCAGATCAAACCCCAGATCAAGAGCATGGTGGAGTTCAAGGAGTTGAACCTGCTTGAGCGTTATATGCTGGGCAAGTTCGATATTGTGATGTGCCGGAACGTTCTGATCTATTTTTCGGCGGACCTGAAAAAGGACATTCTCACCCGGATGCACGCCACCCTGAACCCGGGCGGCTACCTGGTTCTTGGTGCCTCGGAATCGCTCAACGGCTTGCCCCATCTCTATGAGATGGTTCAGTGCCACCCCGGAATCATCTACAGGAAAAAATAATCCATGCCCCTCAATGTCTGGGTCCTGGTTGCCGCTCAGGCGCTGGCCATGTGCACAGCGCCTTTTATCGTTTTTATAGGCAGCATTCAGGGCAGAATGCTCGCCCCGGCGCCCGAGTACGCAACACTTCCCGTCGGGCTGGTGGTCGTAGGCACCGTTCTGGCTATCAAACCGGCAACCTGGTTAATGGAGCGCATTGGGCGCAAGCGCGTGATGCTGCTGGGTGCCATCATGGGCATTGTTGCAGGTCTTATGGGAGGCCTGGCGTCCTGGACTGGTCTGTTTTCCCTTCTTTGTCTTGCGGCCGTGGTCGGTGGTACCGGGCTTGCGGTGGTTCACCAATATCGGTTTGCGGCCATGGAATCCGTGGCGCCGGGTATGGCGGGTTCTGCTGCCGCTCGCGTGTTGCTGGGTGGTCTGGTCGCAGCCTGGCTCGGGCCGGAAGTTGCGGGTCTGGGTAGCGGCGCGGCGGAGCAATACCCGTTTCTGGTCAGCTGGATCGCGCTGGCGGCCGTCCAGGGTGCGGCTTTGCTGATCCTTGCTATCGGTTACCGGGCAGGGGCCGAGCGCGTCCAGGAATCCCGGCCGGGAGGAGGCCGCCCCCTACGGGAGATTATGGCGAACCCTTTGATCTGGGCGGCCATGAGTGCCGCGGCCATTGGCTATGCGGTGATGAGTTTCATCATGACGGCGACGCCGCTGAGCATGACCGAAATGGCCGGCCATGACCTCGACGATGCCAAGCGGGTGATCCAGCTCCACATAATGGCCATGTATCTTCCGTCGCTGATCAGCGGTTGGCTGACACGCGTGGTAGGCATTCCCCTGATGATGGCAGCGGGCCTGCTGGCCTATCTGGGCTGTATTGCCCTTGCCGCGAGTGGTGTCAGCTTCCACCACTATCTGTCAGCGCTGTTGTTGCTCGGCGTTGGCTGGAATTTCCTGTTCGTTGGTGGCACAACGCTGCTGCCCCGGGGGTATCGGGATGCCGAACGCTTCCGCGTCCAGGGCCTGAACGACATAATGGTTTTTGGCTCCCAGGCGACCGCGGCGCTGTCTGCCGGCGCAATTCTGAGCTGGCTGGGCTGGGGCGGTCTGGTCATGGTTGCCGTACCCTTCCTGATACTTCACGGGTTATTGATGACTTTGTGGCTGTTGCGCGAACGAACGCCCGAAGCTGCAGTTAACGGGAGAGAGTGATGCTTATAGATTTCGAGGATATGGATCCGAAAGATGCCTACCACATCCTTACCCAGACAGTGATTCCGAGGCCAGTTGCCTGGGTGCTGAGTGAAAATCCGGATGGGGACTATAATCTGGCGCCATTCTCGTTCTTTACGCCCATCACCAGCAATCCCCCGTTGCTGATGATTTCCGTTGGTAAAAAACCGGCGGAGGGCGTTTCGAAAGACACCCGGGTAAACATTGAAGCGAGAAAGAATTTTGTCGTTCATATCGCCCACCGGGATCTCGCCGCGGCGGTCACAGAATCCTCGCGAACCTTGCCCCATGGCGAATCCGAACTGAAAAATCTTGATCTGGAGCTGGTGGATTTTGAAGGCTCGAGCCTGCCTCGGCTCAAGGACTGCCACGTGGCTTTTGCCTGCGAGCTCTACGACATCAAGGAAATCGGTGCCGGGCCCCAGTCACTGGTATTCGGAAAAGTCACCCGGGTATGGGTATCTGATGATGCAGCTCGTTACGATGACAAGAATCGCCTGACCTTCAGTGGCGCTGCGATTGATCCGATCGGCCGTCTCGGGGGAAGCGAATACGTCACCTTCGGTGAAATCCTCAAAATTCCGCGGCCATCCTGAATCGGGGGCAGGGCAAAGGAATGGAACAGCTTAACCTCCGCCATCTCTACTATTTCTGGGTGATCAGCCGGGAAGGTTCGATCGCCCGAGCCAGTGAAGTCCTGGAACTGGCGCCGCAGACCCTCAGTGGCCAGCTTGCCACGTTTGAAGCCTCAGTGGGTGGGCGCCTGTTCTCCCGGGAAAGGCGCAAGCTGATCCTCACAGACTACGGCCAGCTGATCCTCGGCTACGCCGACGACATATTCGCCCTCACCGGTGAGCTTGCCGAAACCCTGCGGCTTGATCCTTCCGAGCGCCCGCTGACCCTGCGAGCCGGCGTCTCCGCTTCCATTCACAAACTGATTGCCTACTACCTGCTGCAGCCGGCGATGGCGGGCGAGCGGTCCATCCAGCTTGAATGCCAGACCGGGCGCACCGAAGATCTCGTGCTCAGCCTGAAACGCAAGGAGCTGGATCTGGTTCTGACCGACCGGGTGCCACGGTTGCAGGAGGACGGCAATCTCACGGTACACCCTCTGGCGGGATCCAGCATGAGCCTGTTCGCCGCACCAGAGTTGGCAAGAAAGCTCAAAAAGGGTTTTCCCGAATCCCTGAATGGCCAACCGTTGCTGGCCAACGCCACGGATGCACCCTATTTCGAGCGACTAATGAACTGGTTTTCCCTGAATGGGGTTCGCATGAAACTTGTCGCCCGGGTAGATGACAGCGCCCTGATCAAGGTATTTGGCAGCCAGGGCTATGGCGTGTTCGCTGCTCCAACCTCAATCCGCGAGGAGGTCTGCCGCCAGTATGAGGTAGAGCAGATTGCCTCAATTGAAGACGTCATGGATGAATTGTTCGCCATCACCCGTGGCCGAAAAACCGCCCATGAGGGCGTCCGTGCCATAGTCGATGCCCACACGGGCGATCGTGACGCCTGATTTGCATCGAAAAGAACGATCTTAAAAGCTCACAAAAGCTTATTTTATCGAACTCTGTTCCTGTCCATTATGGAGTTGTGAAAGGCAGCAACCCGAAGAGGAGCAGTAGCTATGAAGACCATCCACAAATTCCGTCTGGAACCGGGCAAAGAGCCGACCACGCTCACGCTCAAAGAGGGTTACAGGGTGGTGCGCAGCGAATACATCGTGCCCCATAAGGCCGTCTACCTCTGGGTGGAGCAGCCCCTGAACGTAACCACACCAACCCTTGAGCGGCAGTTCCGAGTCGCTTATTCGGGAGAACCAGTGCCTGACAGCTTCGAATACCTCGATACCGCACTGGATCCATTTGGCCCTGAGGCGTACCACGTGTTTGCAATACCTGCCGGTGAAGAAGAGCTCTTCAATACGGCATCTGACGGTGCAAGCAACGACGCGTTCAGCAGGCAGAACTGGCAACACACAGCGATCTCTTGACCACTTCAGGGCCCTTCGGGGCCCTTTTTTATGGCGTCTCGATCGGCAGGTGGCCGGTTTTTACCCAGATGATTGTTTCCTTGTCCACGAACGGGTGATGCTGGCTCAGGTGGGGGCTCCGAATCCAGGTGCCCGCCGGGTAGCGACCATGTTCATCGCAAAACTCACCGGACAGCACAAATATCTCCTCTCCGCCGAAGTGCCGATGGGGTTGGAAAACCTCATTGGCCGGCCACTTCACCAGGGCCACATGCTCGTGCTCGAATTCGTGCAGCGGCATCACCTCAAGCCCGCCCATACCGGGCCGCCACGGCGCAGTGCGCGTATCGATGCGCACTGTGGATCCATCGCGTTCGTCGAACTGATGCAGCTTGACCAGCAGCGTGCAGCCTTCCTCGCTGAAAGGGGCGTGTCCACTGCCTGGCGGGTTCCGCAAATAAGTGCCGGCCGGGTAGTCGCCGGTCTCGTCGGAAAACACCCCATCCAGAACGAGGATCTCTTCGCCCAGGGGGTGCTCATGCCGGTTGAAGGAGGCACCAGGCTCGTACCGGACCACACTGGTTGCATGACCACGCTCTGCTTCCTCGCGGGCAAGAGGCTTTCTCAAAACACCACCGGCAGGGCTGGGCACCCAATCCTGCTCTTCGGTGCGGATGATGACTTTCTTGGAAAAGTCCATGTTGAGCATTGCGAACCTCAAAACCACCTGAAATTGAAGTGACTAGTTACGTGGGCGCCAGCCTTCCGGATGCCTCTATTTGATCAGGGCCTGAATGTTCCGGAACTGCGGATGTTTGCAATGACGCATCCATTCAAACGCCACCATCTCAAGCGTTACAATCCTGGCGCCGCTCTCGTTCAGGCGGTCCAGAGCGACGTCCCGGTCAAACTCGTTGCGTGAGCCGGTGGCATCGGCCACCACCCATACCTTGTAACCAGCATCCAGCAGGCTAAGGGCGGTTTGCATCATACACACATGGGTCTCGCAGCCACCGATTACAATGTGCTGCCGGCCCTCCGGCAACTGGTCAACGAGCCCATCGGGGCAGGCATCAAAATGGTGCTTGGCCAGGGTCTGGTTGCAGAGCTCCCGGACCGCTTCAACATTATGTCCCAGCTTGTCCGGCAGCTGCTCGGTGCCCAGCACAGGAACTTCCATGAGCCCGGCAATGGTGGCCAGCACGATGCAGCGGTCCACCACCTCGTCGCCATGGCTAATGGCCGGCATCAGCTTTTCCTGGACATCGATGAGCAACAGCGTCGATTGCTCGGCTTTCATCAGCATGAATAGTCTCTCCCCACAAACTGGATGATTATACTCGGCGTTGTACTAACGATAGTCCTGAATCTGCTCAACCGGTAAAGAGAAAACCCGTCTCGCCCGAATTTTTTTGACGATTTTCCCCGGGGGAGTTGCCAAGCGCCCGTAAAACCATTAAAGTTTGCGCCCTCAAATGAGCGACGACGTTGCTGATTTGAAACAGTTTATTGGAGAGGTGGCCGAGTGGCTGAAGGCGCACGCCTGGAAAGTGTGTAAACGTTAATAGCGTTTCGAGGGTTCGAATCCCTCCCTCTCCGCCAATACAAAACCCCAGCAGAAATGCTGGGGTTTTTTATTGGCCGATTGGCAGGGTAGAAAGAACCCTCCCGGGTTCGAGCTAGGATTTTCTCCAAACCAACAACCGATTATTAGCCGGCATCCCGAAATCCTTTTCAAGCTTCAGCCCGGTTTCTTCACCAAGAGCTTCAAGATCCTCCATATCCCGTATTCCCATATGAGGCGCCTGTGTTCTAAGCGACAGGTCGAACCGTACATTGTTTTCACTGGTGTGCCGACCGCCATAGCTGAAAGGCCCATAGAGGCAGAAGATTGCGCCCTTGGGTAGGGCCTTCGCCAGGCCGCGAAACATTGCCTGCACTTCTTCCCAGGCCATGATATGCGCCGTATTGGCGGAGAACGCGCCGTCGATGGCGGGCAGGCTGGACCAATCTCCGTTCAATACCTCCAGGGCAATGGGCGGGTTGATATTCGTAAGGTGGGCGTCGTCGATCCACGCCCGGGAAAGCTGGGCGTTCTGAGGGTGATCGGTCGGCTGCCAAACCACGTGGGGTAAGTGAGCGGCAAAGTGAACGGCGTGCTGGCCAGTGCCCGTGCCGATTTCCAGAATGGTGCCCGGCTGTTTGAAAAGCTCGACAAGTTTTTCCAGAATCGGCGCTTTGTTATTCTCGCAGGCTTGAGAAAACGGCTTGTCTTTTTGCATGCTCCGACCTTTCGACAGGGGGTAGTTTATGGCGGTTTCAATACGCCGGCTCAGCGGTGACCAGATTAAACCATACCTGGATGATCTCGCGCGCCTGAGGATCGAGGTGTTTCGCCATTTTCCCTACCTGTATGACGGTGATATGGACTACGAGCGCAAGTACCTCGATACCTACGCCCGCTCGCCAGAGAGTCTCTTCGTGCTGGCCCTGGATGGCGAATCGGTTGTTGGCGCCGCCACGGGCATCCCGATGGACCACGAAACGGACGAGTTCAAAGGGCCGTTCATCGAGCAGGGTTATAAGCCAGACAAGATCTTCTATTTCGGTGAGTCGGTGCTGCTGCCGAATTACCGGGGGCAGGGCATCGGGGTGGCCTTCTTCGACCACCGGGAAGGCCATGCCCGGGAACAGGGCCGTTTCACGCACTGCTGTTTCTGCGCGGTCGAGCGGCCTCAAGATCATCCACTCAGACCCGCCGATTATCAGCCGCTGGACTCATTCTGGCACAACCGCGGCTACCGAAAAGTACCGGAGCTGACCACCACCTATGCATGGAAAGATGTGGATCAGGCGGCGGAAACCGCCAAGCCCATGACGTTCTGGCTGAGGCGTATTGCCTAACGAACGCTGAAGTTGCTGAATTCCCCGGTTGGCGATTCCGGCGCAATATCCACCGCATCCACACGCGCATCCGGTGGGCCTTCGGCGCACCAGGTTCTGAGTTCGTCCAGGCGTTCCTCCGGGCCTTCGGCCACAATCTCAACTCGTCCATCGGGCAGATTGCGAGCGAACCCCGTCAAACCCAGGGAAGAGGCCTTCTGTTCCGTGGAGGCGCGATAGTAGACCCCCTGTACCCGGCCGGATATCAGAAGTTGCCAGCGTTTGGTATCCATGGTTTGCTCCCGCTCGTTCTGTCGTGTCAGGCTTTATTTCAATCTACCGGTTCGGGCACGACCACTTCAAGGAGAGAAAACGCCGATGGCCTCCACCCACCTGAAACACAATGCGACTGGTTATGCCGATGCCCTGGTCTGCGAGGCGGAGGGATTGGAGCGCCTTGCAGGCGCACTTGATGAGGCCGGGGTGACCGACGTCGGTGTGCCGCACGTTTATCGGGTGAACGAAACCGAACTCGAAATCACCGCCATCCGGTCTTCAGGTGGCTCAGATCGGGCGCGCGAGGTGCTTGGTGAAGGTCTGGCCAGAATGCATGCCCTGCGGCAGGAGGCATACGGCTGGGGCAGGGACAATTACATTGGCCTGGCACCGCAACCCAATCGCTGGTGCGACAACTGGGGTGAGTTTTTTGTCCACGACCGCCTTGGCTACCAGGTCTCACGTATTCGTGACGCCAGCCAGAGGACTCGATTCGAACAGGTATTGGACCAGCACGGGGGCTTCCTGATGGACTGGCTGAACGCCCACTGTGAGCACCCGAGCCTGCTCCATGGTGATCTCTGGAATGGTAACGTGCTCTATGGCTCTGACCGCCCCTGGCTGATTGACCCGGCCGTCTACTGCGGTGATCGTGAAGCGGATATCGCCATGACACAGATGTTTGGTGGTTTCGGCGAAGCATTCTACCGGGCCTACGACGCGTGTTACCCACGTACACCGGTTTATGGCATCAAGCGTGAGGTCTACAACCTCTACCATTACCTGAACCACTACAACCTGTTCGGAGGTGGTTACCTGGAGGGTTGCCAGCTGGGTTTTGCCGCGATTGAAGCAATAGGCCGGGGCAGGGCCTAGATCAGGCCGGTACTGCGAAGCACGAAGACTCCCAGAGTGACAGTAATGCTTGCCAGAAGGGTCGTCAGGGCGATGATATTAGCCGCCAACCGGTCATTACCGCCCAGCGCCTTCACCATNACGAAACTGGCGGCCGCCGTCGGGCTGGCGAAGAACAGGAACATCAGGCCCAGCTCCGAACCCCGAAAACCGGCCAGCCACGCTGCGGCAGTGCAAAGCGCCGGTAGTATCACCATCTTGAACAGGCTGGAACCCAAGGCCGTTTTGCTGTCACTCCGGATGGCGCTCAGGGATACGGTTGCGCCGATGCAAAGCAGCGCCAGGGGCAGCGTGAGTGAGGCAAAGTAATCGCCGCTGGTCATGACCCAGCCCGGCAGTGAGATATCCAGGGCAGCGAAGGGAATCGCCACGAAGACTGCCAGGATGAGCGGGTTGCGGATGATGTCGTGGAAGATCTTCGTCCAGTCCGTTGTTTGCCCCGGTTGGTAGGCCACCAGCACGATCACCGACAGTATGTTGTAGGAGATGATCACCAGGCCAAGCAGGATGCCACCTGCCGACAGGCCGAAGTCTCCGTAGAGATTGGCGGCGAGCGCCAGGCCGACGATACCGCAGTTACCCCGAAACGCGCCCTGCACGTAAACGCCACGATCCTCCCGAACCACACGCCAGCGGGCCCAGAGCCAGGTGATGGCGAAACTCCCCAGAGTCGCGACCAGGTAGAAGACCAAAAGGCCGGGATTGAACGCGGTATCCAGATCGGCCCGGATGATGCTCAAGAATACCAGGGTCGGTAGGGTGGCCTTGAACACCAGCGCCGAAGCAGTATTCACAAACGCGTTATCGATCCAGCCGATCCGGCGAAGTCCCAGGCCGATAAAGACCATGGCAAACACGGGCAGTGTCGTTTCCATGGTTTGCAGGAACAGATCGATCAGGTTCATCAAGAGTGGCCGTCGGGTCGAGGAGAGTGACTGGGTTCACCTGAATTATAAGCGGGGAGAAAGCTAGGATGCTATGGGAATACCACGAAGGTATGGGGCGGAGAGGGGGAGTGCCGTAAAAAAAACAGGGCCCCGAGGGGCCCTGATCACTTTCAGGCTTTCAGTTGGTCGCCAACGGGCAGGCGCCGGATGCGTTTGCCGGTTGCGGCATAGATCGCATTGCACAATGCCGGCGCTACCGGAGGCAGGCCTGGCTCACCAACACCACCCATGGCCTCATCCGGGTTGTCGACCAGGTGAACCCGCAGGGTTTTGGGTGCATCCGGCATGCGCGGGATCAGGTACTTGTCGAAGTTACCCTGCTGCGCCACACCGTCTTCGAATGTCACCTCGCTTTGCAGCGCGATGCCAATGCCCATCACTATGGCGCCTTCCAGCTGGGAGCGAATCCGCTCCGGGTTGGCCTGCGGGCCGCAATCGAAGGCAATGTCTGCCCGATGGATGGTGAGCTCGCCCTGATCATCGACTTCCACATCAAAGACAATCGCGGTGTACGATACGAAGCTGTGGTGGAAGGCGAGGCCCAACCCTCGATTCTTGCCGGTGGATTTACCCCAGTCTGCCTCCCTGGTTACCCGCTCGATTACGTTACGCATGCGCCCGATGTCGATAGGGTAGAGATCCGGGTCTTCGCCATAATTCCAGCCATCGCCCACGGTGAGATTGTGGATCTCCCGGTCCGGGCCGAGCAGGTCCAGCACGTAGTCGCGATGGTCCTTGCCGGCGGCTACAGCCATCTCATGGGCAAAGCTCTGGATCGCCCAGGCATGGGGCAGGTTGTAGACCGAGCGGAACCAGCCGATTCGCACATGGGCGGGCGCAGGTGGATTCTCCAGCCTCAGGGCCGGCACCGAGAACGGCATGGTGTTGAAACCCATGCCCAGTTCGAATTCGCCCTTGTGTTTCGGGTCGGGCGCAAACAGCGAGCCAATACTGGGAGAGAGGGTCCGGTGCAGCCAGCCGGTGGCCTGCCCGTTGTTGTCCAGTCCCGCTTCGAGATAATCCACAGACACGGCGTGATAGTAGGCGTGGTGAATATCATCTTCCCGTGACCACTGCAGCCGGACCGGCCGACCTTTGAAGGCCTCGGCGATACTGGCCGCTTCAATGGCAAAATCCGGTTTGGACTTGCGACCAAAGCCACCGCCAAGCAGGGTAACGTGAACGGTCACGTTCTTCGCATCCAGGCCCAGTCGCCCGGCCACGGTATCGCGGGTCGCCTGCGGATTCTGAACGGGCGCCCATACCTCTGCCTTGCCGTCCTTGATCCGCACGGTCGCCACCGGGGGCTCCATGGGAGCCTGGGCCATGTGGGGCATGTAGTAGGTGGCGGAGACCCGCTCGCTAGCGTTTTCCAGAGCTGTGTCCAGATCGCCATGCTGACGGACGACCTTGCCAGGTTGCTGCGCCGCTTTCTCAAGGGATTCCCTGTAAGTGGCCGACGTATAGCTTGCGTTGTCGCCGGCAGGCTCCAGATTCCAGTCGATCTTCAGAGCCTTGCGACCCTCCATGGCGGCCCAGGTATTCGATGCCACCACGGCAATACCGCCGAGCGGGCTGAAGCCCGCCGGTTGGCCGGTGCCCTCAACCTTGAGTACCTTCTCAACACCGGGCACCTTGAGGGCCTCGGTGTCGTCGAAATCGCCAACAGTAGCCCCGTAAACCGGTGGACGGGCGATCACCGCATAGAGCAGGTCCTCGAAGGGAACATCAGCGCCATACACCGCCTTACCGGTGACAATATCTTCACCGTCGATGGCTTTCGGGTAAGCAGACTTCAGCTCGCCGTTAATGAGCCCGGTTTCCTTGCCGACAAATCGCAGCTCATCGTCGCGCTTGAGTACCAGTGCATTGCGCCCGGGAACGTCGAGCTCCCGAGCCTTGGCTGCGAGTTCCCCAAAGCCGAGTTCCTTGCCGGAAGGCGTGTGAACGATGGTGTGTACGCCAGCCTGCACCTCACTAACCGGCACGCCCCACTCATTGGCGGCCGCCTGCTCCAGCATCTGTCTGGCCGCCGCTGCGGCTCGGCGCATGGGCTGGTACCAGTGGCGCATGCTGCGGGAACCGTCGGTGTTCTGGTTGCCGTATTTGTCGTGATCGCCTTCGGCCTGCTCGACCCTTACCTGATCCCAGTCTGCGCCAAGCTCGTCGGCACCGACCATCACCAGGCTGGTCCGGATGCCTTGACCCATTTCGGAGCGGTTGTTCACAATGGTAACCAGGCCATCAGCGTCGATATGGATGAACACGTTCGGGTCGTCCACCCATCCGCCGGGCATGGCTCCGGCACCGAATTGAGCCTTTTCATTGCCAGCCAGGGCCACATCCCAACGGGCTGCAAGCACCAGGGCCGAGCCACCCGCCAGGCCCATCAGGAAGCGCCTGCGGCTCACGTTGGCTATCATCAAGTTGTCATCGGCGCTCATGCTTCACCCTCCTTGCCGGAAGCTCGTTCAATCGCCGCCAGAATGCGGTTGTAGGTGCCGCAGCGACAGAGATTCCCTGCCATGGCATCCACAATCTCCCCGGTCTCGGGGTTCGGTGTTCTTTTTAGCAGCGCTGTGGCGTTCATGATCTGGCCACCCTGGCAGTATCCGCACTGGGCCACCCCAAGATCGAGCCAGGCCTGCTGAACTTTGCTACCAACCGGGTCGTCGGCCATGGCTTCAATGGTGGTGATCTCGCCACTGGCCGCAGAGACCGGTGTGACGCAGGAGCGGATTGCCGTTCCGTTGAGATGAACTGTGCAGGCGCCGCACTGGGACATCCCGCATCCGAACTTGGTTCCTTTGAGGCCGACAACGTCGCGGATTACCCAGAGCAGGGGCATGTCGTCGGGGACGTCGAGCTCGTAGCGCTCGCCGTTGATCGTGAGGGTAGCCATAACGTCCTCTCGTTTGTGAGTTTTGCGTCTCCTTCACTGTAGCCCTACGAACTGGCAGAGTAAAAAGAGCAATCTGGATGAAAGGTAATAAAATCGCTTGCACGCTCGCCTCGGGCCTGGGCTATAGTAGGCCCCGGAAACAAGAGAAGAAGAGGATAAGGATGGACGCCGTTAATCCCACCCCCGAACAGCTGCAAAAAGTCCTGGCGGATACCCCGAAAGACCAGCCCGTTGTCATGCTGAATCTGCTGCGCTTCCGTGATCGGGCCAATTACAAGGAAGAGGCGCCGGAGCGAAGCGGCCGCGAAGCCTACAAGCTCTATATGGAGGAGGCGGCCGCCTGCGTAAAATCGGTCGGCGCAGAAGTCATCTGGTCTGGCCGCAGTGTTGGATCGCTGATTGCGCCCCCGGATGAATCCTGGGATCAGGTGCTTCTGGTCAGGTATCCCTCAATCGATGCCTTCATGGCCATGATCGAAAGTCGGGAATACAAAGGCGTGGTCAAACACCGCACCGCTGCCCTTCAGGATTCACGGCTCGTCGCCAATGTTGAAACACGGATGTAGTTAAAGCCGGATCAAAGCCCGGCTTGCTGGATGGCCATGTAGCTGATGGTTCCTGCGGCGATAGAGAGCAGGGCATTGCGGCGCCAGAGGTGAATAATCACCACGAGGACGCCGGGAAGCAGGGCTTCGAACCCCATCCATGAGCCGGACCAATCCGCCGAGCGCTGCAGAAATACCGTGGCCAGCAACGCCATCACGGCCGCAGGGAGGTAGCGCCCCAGATGGCGCACCAGCGGATGCTCCGTGTGCCTCTCGAAAAACAGAAAGGGAATCACCCGCGTGGCAAAAGTCGCGACTGCCGCCACCGCAATGAATGCCGCCAGATAGCCGGATTCACCCATGGCTGCTCTCCTCGCCCGGTACCTGCCCGCGATGCTTCCGGTATTCGAACAGCAGGACGGCAGTGACCAGCGCAATGGCACCGATCAACTGATGTGCCGGTGGCAAAATCAGCATGGCGACGCCCGCGGCCGCTGCTCCGAGCCAGATCGGGAAACCTTCTCCCAGGGCTTTGAATTGCTCCAGAGTCAGAACTATGAACAGAGCCACCAGCGCGAACTCGATGCCGGTGCTGTCAAAGGCGACATTGTCGCCAAGCAACGCACCAATTGCGCACCCCGCCACCCAGTAACACTGGTTAAAGCCGGTAATTCGGAAATCGACCTCCTGTTCGTGGGCCCGGTCGCTTCCTCGTGGGCGGCTGGTGAGCAGGGAATAGGTTTCATCGGTCAAACCGAAAATCAGATAGAGTTTTCGCCAGCCCGCGCCCTTGAACTGGCCCAGCAACGAAAGCCCGTAAAACAGATGGCGGGCGTTCAGAACAAACATCGCAATGAAGACTTCCAGCAGGCCCGCGTTAACGGCCAGAAGGCTGACGGCCAGTATCTGGCCGGCTCCGGCGTAAATCACGATTCCCATCAACGGCGCAGCCCACCAGGCGTAGTCGAGCTGGGTTGAGAACAGCACGCCAAAGGCCATGCCCAGCGGTAGATAGCCGAACAAGATGGGCAGCGTGAGTCTGAAGACGGACTGGTTCATTAGCATCCAAACGGTCAGAAAGCGGCGATCATAGAGAATTCGTCATACTTTTTGAAGCCAGTCGCAGAAGCCGCTCAGGTTTTCAACAGCTTGTTACCTTCATTCCCTGTCCGTTTATCCGTAACATGGGGGTTCACAGGAGATAGTATGACCGACAGCGCCGAAAACCAGCCCGAGCAAGACCCCAGACAGGAAAAATTCGTTGTCGACACCGAGTTGCTGACCGAAGACCAGCTCCAGGGCCTGGTGGAAGAGTACTGCACCCGATACCACGGACTGAACGACACCGAGAACCCGATGGGCGAGCAGAGCAGGGTCATGTCTGCGGTGCGCCGGGGCGATCTGGTGGTCTGGTTTGATCCCGTGGAAAACACCGCCGGGCTGGGTGTGCCGGCTTAGGCGTCAGGTGTGTCACGGTATTTGTGTTTGCACCTACCCGGGGCAGGAACTAAACGTTACAATCGCGCTGTTTTCCGAAAGCCGTGTGCGAGGTGAATTTTGATCAGGGTACTGGTTGTAGATGACCATGAGCTGGTGAGGTCCGGTAT
>JGI24652J20063_1000117_pt1 | contig 25603 bp, 18 predicted proteins | sample MalvirmetagMSP97_FD_20063 | JGI IMG/M metagenome (IMG submission 20063) | reverse complement strand
TAACCACCACCGGCTATGCCTCCGAAGATTATTCGGCCTGGGGCCCTCTGGCGTTCGTGCTGTTCTTTTTCCTGATGTTCGTGGGCGGCTGCTCTGGTTCCACGGCCGGCGGCATGAAAATCTTCCGGTTCCAGCTTTCCCTGATCATCCTGCGTGAGCAGTTGATGCGCCTGCTGCACCCTCGTGCGGTTCTTACCCGTAACTACAACGGACGAGCCGTGAGCGATGAGATTATCTCGTCGATGATCGCCTACACGTTTATTTTCCTGCTCTGTCTTTTGCTGATTACGATTGCCCTGGCTGCCATGCAGTTGGACTTTGTGACGGCACTGTCTGGCGCCCTCACCTCGCTGACCAATGTCGGCCCCGGCCTTGGGGACATAATCGGCCCTGCGGGTAACTTCGGGCCGCTTCCCGATGCCGCAAAATGGGTACTGTCTGTGGGTATGCTGATGGGGCGTCTGGAGATACTTAGCGTGGTGATCGTTCTATCGCCGGCGTTCTGGCGCAGCTGAGGCCTACCTTAGCCAGAGTATGGCGGGGTTTTCCAGGGGAAGGTTCAGGCGTTCATCCCGCACTCGCAGGCGCGGCGTGTAGTGTCCTTCGGGGCGTGAAGGCACCGTGCATTCATAAAGATAGGTATGAGGGGAACCACCCAGCGGATGCTTCATCTGCATGGCCGAAATGGTTCTTGGACCATGCTCGGAATCCTCTGCAACAAGCTCTACTGCAATCCGCTGCTCGTCAATTCCATCCAGATAGACTTCCACGGTGAAAGTCTGGCTACCCGAATCTTCGCTTGTATTGAAGCTGTTGAAACGCAACCGGGACCAGTGCCTGGAGATTTCTCCGTATTCACCAATTAGCTCCCGTGCAGTCTCGGAGCTGCGTCGGCTTCCCATTTCTGCCATGGGGAGATAGAACTGCTCGACGTATTCCCGCACCATCCGGTTGGCAGAATAGGCCGCCGTCAGTTGATCCATGCTCGCACGCATGCGCCCGACCCATTTCCGGGGAATACCCTCGCTGTCGACGTCATAGAACCCGGGAATTACCTCGTTCTCCAACAGATCAAACAGCTGTTCCATGTCTGAGAGATCGTGGTCGTGATTGTTTGACCCGCTTAGCTCGTCAAAGGTAGCGCCAGGTCGAATAGCCCAGCCCACATCCGGGTTCCAGGCCTCCGCCCACCAGCCATCGTACTGTGACAGGTTCAGTCCCCCGTTCACGAGTACCTTCATGCCACTGGTGCCGCAGGCTTCCCAAGGGTGTCTCGGACAATTGAGCCACACATCCACGCCCTGGATAAGCTGGTTGGCCACGCCCAGATCGTAGTCTTCAATAAACACCACCTTGCCCTCGACATCCGGTCGCCGGGAGAAGGCTTTCCATCGCCGGATGATGTCTTTCCCCGGGAGATCGTAAGGGTGGGCCTTGCCTGCAAGCACAATCTGAATCGGGCGATCGCGGCTGGCAAGCAGTTTGAGCAGGCGCTCCTCATCCTTGAGCAGGAGATCTGGTCGCTTGTATTCCGTAAACCGGCGGGCAAAGCCCAACGTGAGGGTTTCATGGTCCAGCAAAAGGCCACACGCGGCTTCATGGTTGTTTCCGGGATTCTGTTCGCAATGCTGGCTTGCAAGCCTTCGCCGGAGGTAGGTAATCAGCCTTGCGCGCTCCAGGCGCCTCATTTCCCATAATTCTTCGTCGGCGATGTCAGTCATCGGGCAGGTGCTCTGGAGAGGCCTGCGCCAGCGATCCTTGCCACAGGCCCGGGTCCAGATGGCGTCGGATTCCGGAGAATCCCAGCTCGGCGTGTGGATGCCATTGGTCACNTAGTCCGCCGGAATGTCTTCGGCNGGCCAGCGCGGGAAGAAAGGCTGGAAAATGGTCTGGGTGACCTTCTGGTGGATGCGGCTGACACCGTTGAACCGACCACNCATATTGAGGGCCAGCAAGGCCATATTGAGTTTAAGGTCAGTCGACTGATTGTCTGNGNTNGAGGGCTGGCTTCCNAATGCCAGCAATTGATCGACATTCAGGTCGCGGCCTTCGAGCCAGGGTGTCAGATACAGTCGCAATAGCGATCGGGAGAAATGATCAAAGCCGGACGCCACCGATGTGTGCGTGGTAAACAGATTGGTCGCCCTGGTTGCGGTTCGAGCTGTCTGGAAATCACTTTCATGGTCGTCCTGCCAGCTGAAGGCCCTCTCTATGAGCGCCAGGGCACAGTGGCCCTCATTCAGATGGCAGAGTGACGGCGATNTCCCCAGTTGTTCCAGCAGNCGCCAGCCACCGATGCCCAATACCATTTCCTGTTGCAGGCGCTTTTCCGGGTCACCGGTATAGAGTTCGCTGGTGATACCNCGGTCGCCCGGTTCGTTTCGGGGGTCGTTGCTATCGAGCAGCAACAGCTCGCANCGGCCNACCTGGGCNTTCCAGGCCCGAAGGCGCACGTGTCGTCCCGGGAAAGGCACAATCACCCTCACCCACTGGTCGTCAGCGTCCCGCAGGGGCGAGACGGGCAGCATGGTGGGGTCGTTGTAAGGATAGAACTCCAGCTGTTCGCCATCGGTGCTGATGGCCTGGCGAAAGTAGCCCTGCTGGTACAGCAGACCCACCGCCATGACTGGTGCACCCAGATCGCTGGACGCCTTTAGAAAATCGCCGGCCAGTACGCCCAGACCACCGCTGTACAGCGGCAGCGATTCGCTCAGACCATATTCCATGCAGAAATAGGCAACGCCCTCGCCCAGATCGCCCCGACAATCGGTCGAATACCAGGTGTCAGCCTCTGTAAAAGCCTGGTGAGCATGAATCTGCTCACGGTAGCGCTGCTGAAAGTCGGGGTCTGCGGCCAGTTCTTCCAGCCGCTCCCCGGACACGCTGTTCAAAACCAGCCACGCGTTCCGGGTGGTGTCCCAGATGTCCGAATCAAGAGCGCGCCAGAGCTCATCGGTACCGTGATGCCAGGTCCACCGAAGGTCCAGCGCCAACTGGAACAATCCGTTCAGGGATTCCGGCAAGGACCGCGGGGTATAGGCTGCCAGGGTCAAATTTGAACTCCGCTCAGGTTGGTCGGGACATCATCGAGCGGTATAACCGCCATCAATCACCAGTTCACTCCCGGTCACAAACTTGGATTCGTCGGAGGCGAGATAGACCGCGCCCCAGGCAATATCATCCGGCTCGCCCATGTGACCGACAGGATGCATTGCCGCCGTGGCCTTTTTAGCTTCCTCCGGGTCCTGCCCGGTCGTTTTGAGGTGCGCCTCAACCAGCGGGGTCCAGATAAACCCGGGGTGAATGGAATTGCAGCGAATGTTTTCAGTGGCATACAACAGGGCGTCGGTTTTGGACATCAAACGCACGGCGCCCTTGGAGGCATGATAAGGCGGAATATCCGGCGCACTCACCAGCCCATAAATGGATGACAGGTTGATAATGCTGCCAACGCCCGCTTTTTTCATGTGGGGAATGGCGTGCTTGGTGCAGAAAAACACGCCCTTGACGTTCACATCCTGAACATGGTCCCACTCTTCTTCCGTGAGTTCATGGGTCGGCTTGTTCGCCCCGGCAATGCCGGCGTTGTTCACCAGTACAGTCGGGCTACCGAAGGTATTGGCAACGGCGTCCAGAACCTGTTTGACCTCTTGTTCCTTGCTTACGTCACAGTGCCAGTAACCCGCCTTCAGACCGCGGCCTTCAAGTTGTTTAGCCAGGGCCTCTCCCTCGGAATCCTGGCAGTCGAGAATGGCGACAGCAGCGCCCTCCTCTGCCATTCGGAGCGCTGTTGCGGCTCCGATGCCAACGGAGCCACCGGTGATCACGGCCACTTTACCTTTAAGTCGTTCCATGAACAGATCCTCTCCATTGGGTGTTCTTCAGGCTTGTTTCCTGCGGGCAGGAAAATAGTTGACTGGCATGTGGTGGTTTTTAAGCCAGTTGATCAGTGAAGAAATTGTAAAACTGTCGTTCTCGACGCCTTCAAAATCGACACCAAGGCCGCGGTCTGACTTCCGCACAACATGGGCCTTCAGCCGACGGAACCGCTTTTCCTGGGTATCCGGAAAACGGAACTCCAGTTCCACAGTCTGGTTTAACTGAACGTCAGTGTAGTCCGTGGCAATGAACAGACCACGTTTGGAGGCATCGCGAATCTGACCGGTCGCAACCGGCATCCCGCGCTTGTATACCAACAGCCCAAGCTTTCCCTGTACGCGTTTACTGAGTCTGTGTTCCATGTTCCCCCCTCGTGACTCATCTTGAACGCCAATTGTTGATACTGCTTGTGTGTTATATCGAAGGTTGGGGNCCGCCTCTTTGATGCTGATCAAAAAATGCTCAGACCGGAGGAAGGCGCCCATGTCGTTTTACCGATTCAGCGATTNTTTTCGACAAGTCTTTCTCGGGAAAATTCCANTCCAGTTGCCATGTCCAGTTATTTGTAATGGTGCCCGGCGTNTTGAACCTTGCCTCGGTTCCAAGACCGAGGAAATCCTGCATAGGCACCACGGCCAATGAGCAGACCGAACGGAACGCCGCTTCAATTACCGGCCATGGCATCCCATCACCACTGGTGGCCAGATAATCGTTCACATAGTGCCGGGTACGGTCATCCAGGCTGCGGTACCATCCCAGTGTGGTGTCGTTATCGTGGGTGCCGGTGTAGACAAGATCCCGGGGTTGGTGGTTGTGAAGCAGATGCGGATTGTTTGGGCTGCCGTCGAAGCCAAATTGCATCACCGTCATCCCTGGCAGTCGGAAGCGATGACGAAGTTCTTCCACATCGTCGCTGATGATGCCGAGATTTTCGGCCACCAGGGGTAAATCCGGGAAGCGGTCGAAGCAGGCCTGTAGAAAATGGTCAGAGGGGCCGGGAACCCAATAGCCGTTTCGTGGTTGAGGGGCCTCAGCCGGGATCTCCCAATAGGCCTGAAGCCCCCGAAAATGGTCTATCCGGATCAGATCGAACAGATGGCGCTGGCTTTCGAGCCGTTGAAGCCACCACTGGTAGCCATCTTCCGCCATGACCTGCCAGTTGTAGAGTGGATTACCCCAGTGCTGGCCCTCCTCGGAAAAATAGTCCGGCGGCACACCGGCAACCACAGTGGGTTCGCCCCGGGCGTCCAGTTTGAAGAACTGTCGGTTGGCCCAAACATCGGCGCTGTCTTGAGCGACAAAAATGGGGATATCACCAAACAGCAAAACATTGCGGCTTCGTGCATAGTCCCTGAGTGCCTGCCACTGGTGGTTGAACAGGAACTGCTCAAACCTGATGCGAGCCAGTCTGGCCTGGTTCTGGTCGACAAAGGCCTGCAAGGCAGCCGGCTCCCGATCCCTCAAGTGCTCTGGCCACTGGAGCCAGCCTGGCGACTCCTGAACCTCCCGGATTGCGCAGAACAGACAGAAATCATCCAGCCAGTAATCATTTCTTACCCGGAAAGCTTCAAATCCGGCCAGATCAAGGCCCTTCCGGCCTGTGGCATGGCCCTCGTAAAACCGTTGGGCGGCGATGGCCAGCAGCTGCTGGCGGGATTCGGCGATGGGCTGGGCCAGTTCAGCATCGGCCAGCAGTCCGGTCTGCAGCAGTTCAGCGAGGTCAATAAAATCCTGGTTGCCCGCGTGGGCACTCAGTGATTGGTACGGTGAAAGATCCTGGTGTGTTGGTCCAATAGGCAGTGTCTGCCAGATGGTGATGCCACTGTCGGCCAGAAAATCGACGAACCGGCGGGCGCCGGCGCCCAGAACACCCAGGCTTCCGGGCAGACAGGTCGGGTGAAGCAGTACACCGGCTCTTCGAGCACTGAACAGATCCTTGTCATTCGCTGAAGTCATGCAGGATGATCCGCCTCATGGCCCGGCCGCATGGTGCCGCCGCGAGCTGGTTCCCCGCTGCCCTGGCTGAGCTTCTGGAACACGGATGGCGGCGCCGGGTAGCCGATCATTTCATAGAGATTGACGAGGTGGCGGCGATACAGATGCTCAAAGTCGCTGACGATCTGGGCCGGGTTATAGTCACCAAACCACCAGAACCAGTCGGACCCTTCGCAGATAGCCAGTTGCTGCATGGCGGCTGCTTTCTGCTCCGAATTGAGGCTGCCGTTGTCCATCACCCGGTCGAAGTGGGTTTTGGCTTCACAGAGCAGATCCCAGGCCCGGTTCTTGTCCGGGTCACCGATCCAGGTGGAGAACGTGCCGTAAATCCAGCTGCCGGCCACAAGATGCGGCAAACGAACCGGCGCGGCTACGGGGTTCGCCACCAGATCGGCATAAGTGGTCAATCTGAGCCGGGGGTGGTTTGCCAGTACCCGATAAAGTTCGTCGAGGAAGTGAAAACCGTTCTCGGGGTAATACTCCCAGGCATTTTCGCCATCCATGATCACGGAAATCACCGGCTTCGTCTTGCCCTTGGCCTGCCCCGCAATGTTTTCCATGTGATGCACCAGGTCGCCAACGGCATCCCTGGCATGCCAGTCTGCGTAAGTAAAACCGATCAGATCCGACAGTCCGTCGTCACGGAAGAAGACGGCGGTATCCGATTCGCCGAACGTATAGGGCTGGTGAATCCCGGCATCGGGCAAATCCGGGTTGTCCTGCCGCGCCAGATTGAGGCTGTTGTGCACCACAGAATCTCCGCTGGCAGTCCATCGGAATTGATGTTGATCCAACAGGCCCAGTGTGGCCTGGCTGAGTCCACCCTCGGAAGCCCAGCAGCCGGAGGGATCAACACCGAAGAAGCGCTGAAAAACGGTCCTTGCCTGTTGGAGCTGCCATGCGGCGCGCGCTTCACCCTCCGGGTAATGGCTGTGTGCTGGCAAAGCAATATCCGGCATGGCCTCGCGGGCAGCACCCAGGTCGATCAACAGAGGGAGCATGGCATGGGTGTAGGGGCTGACAGACAGCTCCACCTGCCCTTTTTGCGCAAGATGCCGGTACCTTGGGCCGATGCCGGATAACACATCAAAAATCACGTCGAGAAGAGCCTTCCGGTCATCCATCGAAAAGTTGTGGCCCTTCTCCTGAAGGCTCTGGATGCAATGGCTGCTTCTGCGGATGGTTTCTCCCATCCAGCCAAGGTGGTACCAAACCAGCAAGTCGGAAAGAAACCGGCTTGAAATGTATCTCTGCAGCTCGGGCTTTTTGCGGTAAACCTCTGCAAGCTCCGCCAACTGCGCGTAGGCCGGATACCGATTGATGATCCGTTCCCGGTTCGCCCGCAGAGACTTTTCGATCAATCCCAGAAACGCAGGCGTGCCGGTTTCCGGCAACTGTTCTGCAACCAGAGCTGCGAGCAAAGGATCGCCGATCTCGCCAGCGCCATGGCGCCATTTTTCAATCTGGATAAGGTAGGTCTCGATCTGCTCAAGCAGAACCGGGGCAAAATTGACTACCGCCCTGGCGTCCGGATTTGCTTCCAGATGCGCCGCCATGTCGCTGTAATCCTTGATGGTATGAAGGTACACCCAGGGAAACAGGAACTGATCAGTGCGCATATCCTGATAAGACGGCTGGTGCATGTGCCAGCAGAGTACAACCGGTGTTTTGGTGTCAGAGGCCATGGGGATAATCCTGCCCGAGCATCTCGGGCGTGATCAGCACAATACGTTTGGGCGATACATGAAACCGCTTCCGGTCATCGGCCTCGTCGAAACCTATCCTCGTCCCTTCGGGGATGCGGCAGCCACGATCAATCAAGGCATTGCGGATGTGGCAGTGACGGCCAATCTCGACATCCGGGTAGATGACCGAATCCGAGATTTCACTATAAGAATGAATCTTAACTTGCGAAAACAACAAGGAATGCTTCACCAGAGCGCCGGAGACAATACAGCCGCCGGCCACCATGGAGTCCACAGCCATGCCCCGTCGATTGTCATCATCGAAAACAAACTTTGCCGGTGGCAGCTGTTCCTGATAGGTCCATATCGGCCAGTGGGAATCATAGAGATTGAGCTCCGGGCTGATTCCGATCAGCTCCAGGTTTGCCTGCCAGAGTGCGTCAACGGTGCCCACATCGCGCCAATAGGCCGGCTTGTTCTCAACCGGATTACGAAACGGGAAGGCGACCACCCGCAGACGCTTGATGACGGAGGGAATAATGTCCTTGCCGAAATCGTGGGATGATTCGCCATCCATTTGCTGGTCGCGCATGAGTTCGTCGAAGAGCACCTGGGTACTGAACACATAGATGCCCATGGATGCCAGCGCCTTTCCGGGCTGGCCCGGCATTGGCTTGGGCTGTTCGGGCTTCTCGACGAACTCGGTGACCCTCAACTCGTCATCTACCGACATCACCCCGAATGCCGAGGCTTCATCGATAGGTACTTCAATACAGCCCACGGTAATATCGGCATCATTCTCCACGTGATGGGCCAGCATGGTGCCGTAGTCCATCTTGTACACGTGATCACCCGCAAGAATCAGCACATACTCTGGCTGGTGGCTGCGAATGATGTCGAGGTTTTGAAGCACAGCGTCTGCCGTTCCCTCATACCAGGAAGTCTCGATCCGTTGTTGCGCAGGTAAGAGCTCTACGAACTCATCCAGTTCTCCCCGGAGAAACCCCCAACCCCGCTGGATATGGCGGATTAGGGAATGGGATTTGTACTGGGTGATCACACCAACCTGCCCGATGCCGGAGTTGATGCAGTTCGAGAGTGGAAAATCGATAATCCGGAACTTGCCGCCAAAGGGCACCGCCGGTTTGGCCCGCCATTTGGTGAGATCGTGGAGGCGGGATCCCCGCCCTCCGGCAAGTACCAGAGCAAGAGTCTGACGAGTGAGACGACTGACGAAACGCTTGGCCGTTTGCATAGCTGCTTCCCTGAAGAAAACCTTCCCTGTAACCGGTCGTTTAACCGCAAGGGTTTGCCACGTTTTTGACGCCTTAAACTATAGTAGAACACTAGCACGGAATTATGACGTAAACTTGTTTTGGGTCATTTTTTAAACAGGCCCTTTCGCGTCCAATGAAGGGACGCTCAAAGCGCCTCATCTGGTCAGGAACAGCACGGTCTATGGACAGTCCAACGCTCAGCGAATTCGACCTCCACCTTTTTGCCGAGGGTCGCCACTGGCACATTTACAACGTGCTCGGTGCCCATGTCTGCAGGAACCGAGGTGTGGAAGGTGTCCGGTTTGCAGTCTGGGCCCCCCACGCCAGCGCCGTCAGTGTTGCCGGTGACTTTAACGAATGGAACGCGGGCATCCATCCCATGTCGTTGCATGAAGGCACGGGGGTTTGGTCCTGCTTTATCCCGGGCATCGGTAACGGCGTTCTCTATAAATTCGCCATCACGACGGACAAAGGCCGGCAGATCCTGAAAACCGATCCCTACGGACAGGCTTTCGAGCTCAGGCCCTCCACCGCTGCTGTGGTCACCGAGCGCGGCCATTTTGGCTGGGGCGATGGCGACTGGCTGGCCCGGCGGGGTCGCTGGAACTGGCAGGATTCGCCTATTTCCATCTACGAGGTTCATGCCGCCTCCTGGCGCCACCATGGTTCGGGTCGGTGGCTGACCTATCGGGAACTGGCGGACCAACTCATTCCCTATGTGCTCGAACTGGGCTTCACCCACATTGAACTGTTGCCGGTCACCGAACACCCCCTGGATGAATCCTGGGGATACCAGACCACAGGCTATTACGCGCCCACCAGTCGATTCGGTACGCCGGACGATCTTCGTTATCTGGTGGACCAATGCCACCGGCACAACATCGGCGTGATTCTGGACTGGGTACCGGGACATTTCCCGACTGATGAACATGCCCTTGCCCGCTTTGATGGCAGCGCGCTTTACGAACATGAGGATCCCCGCAAAGGGCGTCATCAGGACTGGGGCACACTCATCTACAACTATGGCCGGCATGAGGTGCGGAACTTCCTGATCGGCAGTGCCTTGTTCTGGCTGGACGCCTTTCATATCGACGGGCTCAGGGTGGATGCGGTGGCTTCCATGCTGTACCTCAACTACTCCCGCAAGGAAGGCGAATGGGAGCCCAATGTGCATGGAGGCCATGAAAACCTCGAAGCCATTGAGTTCCTGCGGGAATTGAACCAGGTCTGCCAGAGCCGCTTCCCCGGAACGCTGGTCTGTGCGGAAGAATCGACCTCCTGGCCACGTGTAACCCGGCCACCGGAAATTGGCGGACTCGGGTTCAACCTGAAATGGAACATGGGCTGGATGCACGACACCCTGGACTATCTGGCACAGGATCCGGTGTATCGTCAGTATCATCACGACAAGCTGACCTTTGGGCTGCTCTACGCCTTCTCGGAGAATTTCCTGCTCCCGCTTTCCCACGACGAAGTGGTTCATGGCAAAGGCAGCCTGATCAACAAAATGACCGGCGACGAATGGCAACAGAGGGCTACCTTGAGGGTGCTTTTTACCTACATGTTCAGTTACCCGGGCGCCAAACTTCTTTTTATGGGCTGTGAACTCGGGCAGCGACGCGAATGGAGTGAATCCCGGGAACTGGACTGGTCTCTACTGGCCTACCCGGAGCATCAGGGTATTAAAAAGCTGGTCCAGGACCTGAACGGTATCTACCGACGGGAGGTCTCGTTACACGGCGCCTGCTTCAAGCCGGATGGTTTCGAATGGATCGACTGCCATGATTCCCCCCAGTCAGTGATCAGTTTCCTGCGCACCGCCAAGGGCGAAACCTCGGTGATTGTCGTTAATTTCACACCGATGCCCAGACACCACTATCGGATCGGCCTGCCTGAAGGTGGCAACTGGCGGGAAATCTTTAACTCCGATTCAGAGTATTACGGTGGCAGTAATCTGGGAAATCCCTACCCCATGCCTGCGGATGCCCAGCCCTGGATGAACCGTGAGTGGTCCGTGGAACTAACCCTGCCACCACTGGGCGCGATCATTCTGAGGCCGGCTTTATGATCCGGGTGCTGTTTGCAACCAGTGAGGTTTATCCCTTGATGAAAACCGGCGGTCTTGCCGACGTTTCAGCAAGTTTGCCGGAAGCGCTCTGCCGCCTGGAATACGACGTACAGATACTTCTACCGGGCTATCCCGATGCTTTGAAAGCGGCAAGAAAGGCAGGCTCTCGAAGAAAGGCGCGGTTTCAGCTGGGGCAATACAATGTGAGCCTCTGGCGGACCCGACTGCCCGGCACCGCTGTCACGCTATGGCTGGTGGACTGTCCGCCATTGTTTGATCGCCCTGGCAACCCCTATAAGAACGAGGAAGGCAAAGACTGGTGGGACAATGCCCATCGCTTTGAGCTGTTCGGAAAGGTCGGCGCCATGATCGCCATGGGAGAGGCAGGCCTGTCCTGGAGACCGGATCTGGTGCACTGCAACGACTGGCAAACCGGGCTGATACCGGTATTTCTCGAGGCCTACCACGACAGGCCCGGCACTGTGTTTACCATCCATAACCTCGCCTACCAGGGACTCTTCTCCCATGAGACTTTCCGTGCCCTGGGTCTGCCTGATTCGCTCTGGAACCTCGAGCAGCTTGAATTCTACGGGCAGCTTTCGTTCATCAAGGGCGGCCTCGTTTTCAGTGACCGAATCACCACCGTCAGCCCGACCTATGCGCTCGAGATCCAGACCCCGGAATTCGGTAATGGACTTGATGGTTTGCTTCGACACCGCCAGGACGCGCTCACCGGCATTCTCAACGGCATCGATAACCGGGTCTGGAATCCCGAGGAGGACCCTGAACTGTCCTTTCACTATGGCCGGGATCACTTGAAGAATAAGACGCAGTGCCAGGCCGGCCTGCAGCAAGAGCTCGGGCTGGAGGTAAACGGCGGTCCACTACTGGGCTTCATCGGGCGACTGGTTGAACAGAAAGGCGTGGACTGGCTGGTTTCGGTGATGCCGCACTTGCTGGAACAGGGTTGCCAGTTTGTCGTTCTTGGCTCCGGTGAAGCCAGTTACGAGGAGCCCCTGAAACGCCTTGCCCGGCAATGGCCGGGGCAAATGTCTCTCACGTTGGGCTACAACGAGGGGCTTTCCCATCGCATCACAGCCGGATGTGACCTGTTCCTGATGCCATCGAGATTCGAGCCCTGTGGGCTCAACCAGATGTACAGCCTCAGGTACGGCACGATTCCGGTGGTGCACGGTGTTGGCGGGCTGGCAGACACGGTCCAGGACCCTCAGGAGGTTGGCATCGACAAGGCCACCGGATTCGTTTTTACCGGCGCCAATGCCGATTCGTTACTGGCTGCCGTAAACCGCGCGCTACAGGTTTTTGAAAAACGTAAGCAATGGCGGCGGTTGCAGGATAACGGCATGGCGATCGATTATTCCTGGAAGCAGCGGGCTCGCACCTATGGCGATCTGTATCAACGTATTCTCAAAGAACGTGACCAACAACAGCTGGATTAGTGCGAGCGTTCGCCCGCCTGGAGGCAACCAACATGCATAAAGCAACGGAATTCCGACTTGAAGCTCATCCCCTGCTTCCCGAACCCCTGGAGCGATTGGAAGAGCTTGCCAATGACCTGTTCTACAGCTGGGACCACGGGGTTCGAAGCCTGTTTGTCCGTATTGACCTACCGCTATGGCAGAAAGTCGAGCACAACCCAAAGCTTTTCCTGCGGCGGGTTGCCCAGGATCGACTCGATGAAGCGTCTGAAGACCGGGCGTTTCTGGCCGAGTATCGTCGGGTTCTGAGTAGCTACGATGCCTATCTTGAGGCTGGCCCCGGCCCGGAAGTGACGGAGAAGCTCGATCCGGAACAGGCCCTGGTGGCTTACTTCTGTGCCGAATTCGGCTTCCACGAAAGTTTTCCGATCTATTCCGGCGGCTTGGGCATCCTTGCCGGCGACCATTGCAAGGCCGCCAGTGACCTGGCCCTGCCCTTTGTCGCTGTGGGTCTGTTGTATCGGCAGGGTTACTTTATCCAGAGTATCGACGCCCACGGTCAGCAGATTGCGCGCTATCAGTCCCATTCCAGCGATGAATTGCCTATTTCACCGGTGGAGATAGACGGCAAGTGGCTCAAGGTCTCCGTCCCCTTCCCCGGGCGTGATGTTGTGGCGCGTGTGTGGGAAGCCCGCGTAGGCCATATCCGCTTATACCTGCTGGACAGCAATACCGAAGAAAACGGCCCGGAAGACCGGGATCTGACGCTCCAGCTTTACGGTGGCGACGAGTCCACGCGGATCAGCCAGGAAATGCTGCTTGGCATTGGTGGAACCCGGGTTGTGGAGGCGCTGAACCTAAAGCCGACCGTCTGGCATATCAACGAGGGCCATGCCGCATTCCAGATTCTGGAACGCTGCAGGCACACCATGGTTTCCGGGTTGAGTTTCGAGGCCGCGCTTGAAGCCGTTGCCGGCGCAACGCTGTTCACAACGCATACGCCGGTACCGGCTGGCCACGACATCTTCCCCCGCTCCCTCGTTCATCATGCCCTGGGGCGATATATCGAGGAATCTGCCCTGGATTTTGATCAGGTGTTTGCCCTGGGCTCGAAGGACGGTGGGGACAGTTTCAACATGACCAGTCTGGGCCTGCGCGGCTCTCGTTTCCACAACGGGGTGAGCCGGATTCACGGTTGTGTCGCCTCGTTGATGGAGGGCGATATCTGGCCCCAGGTGCCGTCGGCAGAAAACCCTATCGGGTACATTACCAACGGTGTGCACGTACCGACGTTTCTGGCGCCGGAATGGTCCAGCCTGTTCGATATACAGGCGCCCACGTGGAAAAGTGAACTCCGGAACCCGGAATTCTGGAAGTTTATCGACCAGATCCCGGACTATCACTACTGGAGCGTTCACAAGGCCCTGAAACAGCAAATGGGCGAATACATTGTCCAGCGGCTCAAGCGCCAGCATAAACGCAACGGCACCGGCCATTCCGTCACTGACAGGATGACCCGGCAGCTTGTTTCCTCGGAAAAAGACACGCTGGTTATCGGGTTTGCAAGGCGGTTCGCCACCTACAAACGCGCGACGCTGATCTTCTCGGACCTGGAACGCCTCGAAAGCATCCTTACCGATCCGGACCGCCCGGTGGTGCTGGTATTTGCCGGCAAGGCCCATCCCAAGGACAAACCCGGTCAGCAACTGATCAAGGTAATCCACGACCTTTCCATGCACCCTTCGTTGATGGGGCACCTGATTCTCCTGGAGGACTATGACCAGGCCATGGCCCGCAGGCTGCTCAGTGGCGTCGATGTGTGGCTGAACACACCGGAATACCCGAAAGAGGCCAGTGGCACCTCCGGAGAGAAAGCAGCCCTCAATGGCGCTCTTAATCTCAGCGTGCTCGACGGCTGGTGGGGCGAAGGCTATGACGGCAAAAATGGCTGGGGCATCCCTCCCAGGGATACCGAACTAGACCCTGAATTCCGGAATGAGGAAGAGGCCCGGGACCTGATCGATCTGCTCGAATTCGAAGTGGTTCCCCTCTACTACGAGCGCGCCTCCCAGGGCTTTTCGAAAGGCTGGGTCCAGCGATCCAAGGCTTCGATGAAGTCGATCACACCAAGGTTTAACGCCCGGCGTATGGTGATGGATTACGTCAATAACTATTACCAGCCGGCGTCAACCCAGGGTGCTTTGCTGATGGCCGACAACGGCGAGGTTGCCAAAGAACTTGCAGACTGGAAGGCACGGGTCAGGCATGCCTGGCCGGGAGTGCAATTAAACGTGGTTGGCTGCGTCGAAGCTGCCTGCCCCCATGATGGCGGCGTAGAACTCAGAGTCGAGGCAAGGCTCAATGGCCTGTCAGCGGAGGATGTGCGGGTGGAGTGCCTGGTCAGCCCAGAATGCACCGGCACCCATAACAGCCCGGGGCCCGACAGTTTCTTGCTGGATAAGGAAAGCGAAGCGGAGGGGCGAACCGTGTTCTCTACACGCGTGCAACCCCCCTATCCCGGCTTGCAGACTCTCAGGCTCAGGATGTACCCCTATCACGAATCACTGACGCATCCGTTGGAGATGGGCGCCATGCTCTGGGTCTGACCCAGGGCATGGCGGTGCCTCAAAGCAGGTGCCGGCGAATGAATCGGCCGATGTCCTGTATTTCCTCGAGGCACACACTGTGTTCCATGGGGAATGTCTGATACGAAGGGTCGTAGCCCATCTCCTTCAGGGTTTCGACACTGCGCACACCCAGTGATTCCGGCACCATCGGATCGAAGGTTCCGTGATACACGCTGATCGGCACATCAGCATTGGCCTCTGAGCGTTGAACCGTGTCCGCGGTGGCGAAGTAGGTTGAAAGCGCCAGAACACCGCCAAAACGTTCCGGGTAGCTGAGCCCCAGTTCATAGGCAACGGCGCCTCCCTGGGAGAATCCGGCGATGATAATACGCTCCGGCGGGATGCCTTTGTGTTTTTGCTGCTCGACCAGTTTGGCGACCGCATCGGCAGACGCCCGCAACTGTTCCGTATCCACCACACGGTCGATATCCATGGCCTTGATGTCGTACCAGGCGGGCATGGACATGCCACCGTTGATGGTGACAGGCAGATTGGGCGCATGGGGAAAGATGAAGCGTACCGCTGTATCTTCCGGCAGGCCCAGTTCCGGCACTACGGGCTCGAAGTCGTGGCCGCTCGCACCAAGGCCATGAAGCCAGATGACGGCTGCGGTCGGGCTTTCCCCGGTTTCAATCTGAATGTACTGAAGATCCTGCACGGTTTACCTCATGTCTGAAAATTATGTACCGGTTTATTCGGAATGGCCGGATTTCTCGGCATTGGCCTCAAGCGCGGTGACCACTGGGTTGGCATACATATCCAGCAGATAAGGCCGGATGGCCGGATCGCAGGCTTCCAGTCTCCGCTCCATCTCGGCTTCAGCAGCTTCCATTTCCGCCGGTGACCAGGTTTCGGCAGTGACCACTGAATCGCTGACGGTATCCGGCGTATCGTGGGCCTGGGGATGAAGACCACGCTGCTGATAAGCCACCAGGTTTGAGGCATGCAGGTGATAGTTCGCATGCATCTCCCGATCTATACGGGCGGCCAAATCTTTCGGGTTATCCGGTGAATCATGGATGGGCGCACCAAAGTGCACATGCACGTGCCCTTTGAAACCGGTCAGTCCCTTCATGATCTGTTCGGTATCTTCACCCTCTCGCTTGATGTACTGGCCGGTCCGGGCCCGGGTTTCCAGCTCCTGGGCTTTGTCGGCATCGCACGGATCGTACTCGTAGGCAATGGAAACTGGCACCACATGCAGCCGATTCATGGCTTCGTCAAACCCGAGCCCGCTTTTTTTGCGGCTCATATAGAACATCTTGATGATGGCGGGGTCGGTAAAGTCCAGCCCATCCTTCGCCCGGCCCTCGCGTTGGGCAATCCATATGCTGTGATTGGTATCGATGCTGTGGTTGATAAAGCCGGAGAGTGTGATGTAGGCATCACGCATCTCGCGGGGGCTTGTCATGCTGCGTCGCACTACAAAGCTCTTGTTCAGTCGCATCATTTCAGCGAACACCCGGTTGGCAAGCAGGTTGTCGCCAATGGCAATTCGGGTGGTATGGAAACCATTCTGGAACAGCTGGTAGTTCACCACCATGGGGTCGAAAACAATGTCCCGATGGTTTGAAATAAACAGATAGGCGCCGCGCTTGTCGAGGTTCTCCAGCCCGCTGGTCGTTACTCGCGTGGTTGTGCTCTCAACCAGCTCACCCACGTAGCTGGAAAGCCCGGCCTGGAGATCATCGACTCGTGTGTAGTGACCAAAATGGCTGTTTAACCAGCGACGGGTAAACACACGCAACATGGCCGGCGCCCAGCGGGCGAGAGTCGGTGACTTGAAGCGACCGACCATATCCAGAAATTCCTGATCGTTGACCAGGCGGTTGATAGCAGCGCCGGTTTCTTCGTCCGAATAGGGACGGATGGCATCAAATTCCTGCATGGAAGCCCTGTTGTTATCAGTGTCTGTCACAGTATGGCGTGAAACGGTGGTTAAAAAACGCGGTATTGTAGCGTTTCTTAGATTAGTTTGCCTCCACCCGGCACGCTGGTTTGCTGGCCAATCCTCAGGGTTAATCTGGTATCATTCGCCACTGCGCCGAACCCGGCACTCCACCCGAATCAATACAGCGGCTCCAAGCCGAGCAACCGGTTATTCTATGTATCTTGATCAGGATTTCGAACAGCTTTCCACCGAGCGCCCAACCACCTCGGGCCGTGATCCGGAACAGGTGCTGCACGAAGTCTTTGGTTATGAATCCTTCCGTCCGCTTCAGGGTGACATCATCCGGGAAGTATCGGAAGGCCGCGATGCACTTGTGCTCATGCCGACGGGCGGCGGTAAATCTCTTTGCTACCAGGTGCCGGCGCTGGTTCGCTCGGGCACTGCGATCGTAATTTCACCTCTGATTGCCCTGATGCAGGACCAGGTTGCGGCATTGAAAGAGCTAGGGGTCCGGGCTGCGTTCCTGAATTCAACCATGGATTTCGAGCAGGCCCGGGCGACTGAATACGCGCTCATGACCGGTGAGCTTGACCTTCTGTACTGCGCCCCTGAAAGACTGATACAGCCGCGCACCATCGAATTGCTGCATGACGCCTCCATCTCGCTGTTCGCTATCGACGAGGCCCATTGTGTGTCCCAATGGGGTCACGATTTCCGATCCGATTACCTTCAGCTCAGCATGCTGGCAGAACAGTTTCCNGGCGTACCCCGCATCGCGTTGACCGCAACCGCGGATGAGCGAACCCGAAAGGAAATTGCNGAACGACTGTCACTGACAGAGGCAAGACACTTCGTCAGTGGCTTCGATCGCCCCAACATTCAGTACCGTATAGCGCCAAAAATAAACGCGAACAAACAGTTACTGGATTTTATTAAAGCCGAACATGAGGGCGATTGCGGCATCGTCTACTGCCTGTCCCGGAACAAAGTCGACGCCACCGCGAAAACCCTGGCCCAGAAAGGCTATACCGCTCTGCCCTATCATGCAGGCCTGTCCTCGGAACAGCGTGCCCATCACCAAGAGCGGTTCCTGCGTGAAGACGGGGTGATTATTGTTGCCACCATCGCCTTCGGCATGGGTATCGATAAGCCGGACGTGCGCTTTGTCGCCCATCTGGATCTGCCGAAGAGCCTTGAAGCCTACTATCAGGAAACCGGTCGGGCCGGGCGTGACGGCAAGCCGTCTACGGCCTGGATGGTTTATGGCCTGCAGGATGTCATCAAACTGCGCCAGATGCTGGAAAGCTCACAGGGTAACGATCATTTCAAGCGCGTGGAACGGCAGAAGCTGGATGCGATGCTGGGTCTTTGTGAGGTCACCAGTTGCCGGCGTCAGGTGCTGCTGCGTTATTTCGGGGACGAGCTTGAGCAACCCTGCGGTAATTGCGACACCTGCCTGAATCCACCGGACACCTGGGATGGAACTGTCGCCGTCCAGAAAGCCCTTTCCTGCGTTTTCCGAACGGGTCAGCGTTTCGGCGTTACCTATCTGATTGATGTTCTGCGAGGCTCGGAAAACGAGCGGATTCTCCAATCCGGGCACCATCAGGTGTCAACCTACGGCATTGGAACCGAACTGAGTGCCAACGAGTGGAAATCGGTCTACCGGCAACTGGTGGCCAATGGTTACCTCCGTGCAGATCCGGAGGGCTATGGTGCGCTCCAGTTGACCGAGCAGTGTCGACCACTGCTGAAAGGGCGTCATACCATTGAGCTGCGCAAGGACCCGGAAATCAAGAAGACAACCGGCCGGGCAAACGGCGGCCGGTCGGGTTCGCCGGTCTCAGAACAGATTACCGACAAGGCCGGCTGGGAGGCGCTTCGAGCCTGCCGCAAGGAGCTGGCTGACAAACAGGGCGTGCCGCCCTACGTCATTTTCCATGACACTACCCTGTTTGGAATGCTGGAACGCAAACCGCGCACCCTGGATGAGCTGGCGGAAGTCAGCGGCGTGGGCGCCGCCAAGCTAGAGAAATACGGCGAGATTTTCCTGCAAACCATCGCTGGCCTCGAACAGGCCTGAATTNTTCAGGCCTNTGCTTTAAACCCTTTNTTCCGNACGCGGTAATGGGCGATGGAGGTNGCTACATGGTTGCCCTCTTCGTCCACCAGTTTNCCTTCCAGGGAGAATTTCGCCCGCCCGGTCTCNTCAGCGTCAGCAAGAATGGCTGCCACGGTTTCGGGATCCAGGGTGAATTCTACAGTGACATCGCTGTTGGCTGGCTGGAGAAACTGCAACGTCATTTCCTTGAGAATCGGCGTGTACGAAGGCCCCAGATCAAATAGGGTCAGCACGCCACCGGGAATTTCGGCTACCAGAAAGTACGCGCCCGCATAAAGGCTGCCGAAGTGGTTTTTGTTGCCTTTCAAGCGGATTTTCGCTCTTACATATCCTGGCCTGACCTCCTCAACGCTGAAGTTGTTCCGTGGTGCAAAAGGAATCGACAGTCCGATGATCTTGTTCACCGCTGCATACCCGCCCGTTTTCTTCAGCCAGGCCAGAGGGCTAGCCAGTGTAGCCTTGGGGTCGGTACTTGCCACCCATTGACCGGTCGCTCCGATGAGATTATCGATAATTGCCATTGCCAAGCTCCGAAATTGATTGGGAACTGATGATTACAACGGACTTCAGTGCTCGCAAGAAGGTTTTACAATTTTTTTGGATGTTGTCCGATTTATTTTTGAGTTTCTGTTCTAAAGTGAGGATGCGTGCCTGAATCATGACCGCTTGTTAGCCGGTTTTTCCAGTAGTAAGAAAGGATCTCTGATTTGGAATATTCTCTGCCCGCTTCCCTGGTCTTCCACCGGTTCCGAAAACTGGTTCTTTGCCTGATGCCATTGGCTTTCTGCCTTGCGGCAGGACCACTCTCAGCCACAACGTCATCGACCACTGCGTCGCAGGCAGCCGTGCGCGGTTACGTACTCTGGTACCGGAATTACGACAGCCCTGCCATCCGGGCCCTGGTGGAGCTTGCTCTGAAGAAGACGCCAGAGTACGGGGAATTTCAGATCATCAGAAGTGAAGAGCTGAGCCAGGGCCGCGTACTGAGGGAACTGACAGACGGCCAATCACGATTAGTTGACATCGCCAATGTCGCTACCTCCGCAGAACGGGAGAAGTCCCTGACCGCCATACCGTTTCCGGTCGATGGCGGGTTGCTCGGTTTTCGGGTTTGCGTGGTCATGCCGGAATCCCTGCCACGGTTTGCGGGAATCAAGACTCTGGATGACTTGAGAGACAGTCAGATTCGGATTGGCCAGGGCGCCCACTGGCCAGACACACCGGTGCTTGAAGCCAACGGTATTCCGGTGGTCACTCACTCCCGATACGAAATACTGTTCGGAATGTTGCGTAATGAACGCTTCGAGTGTTTTGCCAGGGGCGTAAGCGAAGTGCTTTACGACCTGGAATTGGAGCAGGATCCCAATCTCCTAATTGAGCCTGATCTGTTGATCGCCTACCCGATGCCGTCCTATCTCTTTGTCGGTCCCGAAGACCAGGAAACCGCCCATCGCCTTCAGCTGGGAATTGAGCGCGCCATCCACGATGGCAGCTTCAATGATTTCCTCAGGCACTACTACGCCCGCGCTGTGAAAGAGCTTGATCTCGACGAGCGTACGGTCATTACTCTCGAAAACCCGTACCTGAGCGAAGAATCCCGTTACGTTGGGCGCAAAACCTTCGAGAACCTGCGCCGTCGGCTGGAAGTCCTAAGCCGCTAACAGTCGCTCTTCGCTTACACCCGGAACCTCGACACGTTCTGGTTCAGTGCGGTGCCGATGCGCTCAATTTGCCCGCTGTAAACATCGTTTTCGGAGGCCGCGGCGGCCGCTTCCTGGCCCTGATCTGCAATCCGGGTAATCGACGAATTCAACTCCTCGGTAACCGACGTCTGTTCCTCGGATGCTGTGGCAATCTGCGACGTCATCTGGCTGATGGACGTGATTGCCTCGGCAATCCGGTTGAGGGCATCCATAGCGTCCTGCGCTTTTTCCATGCTGACATTGGATACTGCAGTTGAGGCATTCATGACATCGACCGCATCATTGGCGCCTTTCTGCAGACGCTCAATCATGTCGTTGATTTCCTCGGTGCTGGACTGGGTGCGCTGGGCAAGGTTACGTACCTCGTCTGCCACAACTGCGAAGCCCCGCCCTGCTTCACCGGCCCGAGCGGCTTCAATCGCGGCATTCAATGCCAGCAGGTTGGTTTGCTCTGCAATACCCTGAATCACTTCAAGCACTGTTGTGATTGATGTAACGTCCTTGCCAAGGGTGTGGATGACCTCTGCGGCCGCATTAATCTCCTTCGAGAGCTTCTGTACGGCGTCCCGGGAGGCAGCGACGGTCTCCAGCGAAGCCCGGCTGTCCGCATCCGCGGTGTTGGCGGCGTCTGCGGTTTGCTGTGCGTTCTGGGCAATCTCGCCGGCAGCGGCCGACATCTCGTTGATCGCGGTCGCCACCATATCGATCTCGGCCTGCTGGCTCTCCACGCTCGAACGACTGGTACTGGCGGTATCTCTCAGCGAGCTGACATTTTCCCCGAGTTCGGCGCTACCCTTCTGGACATCCCGAACAACCGTCTGGATATTCTCGACAAACTGGTTAAAGCTCCGGGCCAACTCACCGAATTCATCTTTTGCACTGTCGTCCAGACGCTGGGTCAGGTCGGCATCACCACTGCCAATGTCCGCCATGGCCTTGTTCAAGCGGCGAACCGGCGCCATCAGGACCTTGATGCCCAGATGCAGAATCACCAGAGAAACGATCAGGCCGATCACGGCCATGATCAATCCAGTCATTCTGGCGCTCTGGACCGGTGCGTTGATCTTGTCCGCGTTTACAAACGTCCCCAGATACCATTGCACGCCGCGCGCTTCACTGATCGGATGGAAGCTGGCCTCCCAGTTGCCGTCATCATTACTGTATTCGTGAGCGTCCCCGCCAAGATCCGGCTTGCCGCCAATGAGCTCACTGATGTTCTTGCCGACAAGGCTTTGCCGTGGGTGGAACAGTATGGTGCCACGCTCATTGATCAAAGCAGCGTAACCGGTGTCCGCGAGTGTGACTGTGCTCAGGGTTTTTGCTATCGCGCCCAGGCCGATATCAGCACCGGCCACGCCCTCGTATTCACCGCGCTTCACGGGCGCAAGTGTGGAGATGATCATGTCGTTGGTGCTGGCATCCTGATACGGCTCGGTGAACGAGGCGCTGCCGAGGCTCATGGCCTTCTTGTACCAGGGGCGCTGGCGGGGATCGTAATCCGCTGGCAGCGTGGCATTCGCCTCCGGCGATTTCATCAGCATGTAGCCGTCGGTACGCCCGACATAGACATCCCGGAAGCCGCCGCCGGTGGTAATAGCCTGAAGAATAACCCGCGCCTCTTCGTCGTTCTCGGCATTCTCCAGGGCTTTGGCGGTGGCTTCAGTCATCACCAGCCGGGTATTGAGCCACTCTGCGATGCTCGACGTGCTCTGCTGTACGGTGTCGTCGATCAGCGCGTTCACATAGGTTTCGGTGGTGCTTTGTAATCGTAAATCGCCAGAGAGCGTAAAAGCCCCCATAACCAACAGCAACAGAATACCGAAAGCAGTCAGGAGCTTTTGCCCGAATGTCAGCTGCACGGTCGAGTCCTCAGCAATAAAATTGATATTCGTTAATGTGTGTTTCGGCCCATGGTGCGAAGTCTTTAGCGGCTTCTGTTAAACTTTCTAATTATTGACGCAGACGCTGAGATTGTCCTCATTCCATAACGAACGGGAGCCGAACTGAATGGCCCATGAAGAACTGCACCTCAACCTCCGGAACCTGAGGCTTGATGACTACGATCAGCTTCAGAAGCTTATGGATCGGGTATACGACGACATCGGAGGCTCCTGGCCNAAGGACACCATCAAGGCATTGGTGGAGCAGTTCCCCGACGGCCAGATCTGCATTGAGGAAAGTGGCCAGCTTATTGCGGTTGCGCTGACGGTNTGCGTTAAGTACGAGCGTTTCAGCAACCCGCANACCTACGACGATCTGATCCTCCGTAACGANAAGATCTGGCACAACGCCAATGGCGACTCCCTCTATGGGCTGGATGTCTTTATCCACCCNGACTANCGGGGCTACCGCCTGGGTCGTCGACTCTACGAAGCGCGAAAAGAACTCTGCCGCTCCATGAACCTGCGTGCCATCCTGGCGGGCGGGCGGATACCGAGCTACTTCAAATACGCCGAACAGTATTCACCCGAAGAGTACATTCAACGGGTCGATCGGAAGGAAATCTACGATCCGATTCTGAGTTTCCAGCTCTCGAACGATTTCCAGGTTACGCGGTTGATGCACAAATACCTGCCTGAGGATGAGAAATCCCAGGGCTACGCGACGTTGCTGGAATGGCGGAACATTCTCTATACCCCACCTTCCCCGGTTCTGAGCGTCAAGAAAACTCAGATAAGGCTGGGCGCCGTGCAGTGGCAGATGCGTGAATTCACCTCGGTTGAAGAGGTGCTCGAGCAGGTTGAGTATTTTGTGGACGCCTTGTCTGATTACAAAAGTGACTTCGCCATCTTCCCCGAGTTTTTCAACGCGCCGCTGATGGGACTGACCGATCAGATGGACCAGACCCGGGCCATCCGTTTCCTCGCCGGATTTACCCAGCAGTTCCGGGAAGAGATGTCTGAAATGGCGGTGAGCTACAACATCAACATCATCACCGGCTCCATGCCACTGATCGAAAACGATCGGGTGTATAACGTGTCCTATCTCTGCCACCGGGACGGTCGGGTTGATGAGCAACGCAAGATCCACATCACGCCCCACGAACGCCGCGACTGGGTGATCGAGGGCGGCAACCAGTTTGAGGTCTTCGAGACCGATGCCGGCCGGGTCGCCATCATGATCTGCTATGACATCGAATTCCCTGAACTGGGCCGTATTGCTGCCAGCCAGGAGGTTGATATCATCATGGTGCCGTTCTGGACCGACACCAAAAACGGCTACCTCAGGGTTCGCCAGTGCGCCCAGGCCCGCGCAATCGAAAACGAATGCTATGTGGTCGTCACTGGTAGCGTTGGCAACCTGCCGAAAGTCGAGAACCTGGACGTCCAGTACGCTCAGTCTGCCGTATTCTCACCTTCGGATTTTGCCTTCCCGCACGATGCAGTTATGGCGGAAACCACGCCGAATACGGAGATGATCATGTTCTCCGATATGGACCTGGAAAAGCTGAAACTGGTGCGTAACGAGGGGTCTGTCACTAACCTGAAAGATCGTCGCGTTGATATGTATGAATTGAAGACCAAGTAAACTGGCCCGATCAGCCAGGTCAATTTGTTAAATAACTGCGTTAGCGGTCGATCGTATGGCACTGATGGCGTTGCAAAACTAGAATTCAGTGTCTATTGTTTAACCAATATCCAGCCTGTCTCCCAATGAGACAGGTTGCTGTGGATACGGAAATCACCAGAGAACCCGATTCATGAACGAAGCATTGCCGGACCTTGTCGCACGATTCCGAGTCAGACAGGGCCTTTTTCGGAAGGAACTTGTCGAAGCTGCCCTTTATGAGCTGGACGGCTACGGATGTGTTATGAAAACCGACAAAGTGTTCAACCCCGGTGATACCGTGGTGCTCGATCTCGTTATGGACATGCCGTTCGACAAGATCCGCGCAGAAGGGCTCGCCGGGCTGGTGACCGAACGCAGAAAACACTGCAGCAATTTCTTCTATTCAATCGATTTTGTAGAGCTCGACTCCAACGGCAGCTCGTCGCTGGCGGAAAAGCTCCGCAGAATCCGGGAAGTGCTATCCAAGAAACAGTCGCTCAAATCACGTCGTTCCCCAGGCTCCATGTCCGGTTTCCGGCAGATGGCCTGATATTGATTTTCGTTGAAACCTGCCCGTAAGGAGACATTCCATGGCGAAGAAAGCCAAACAGAACGTTGATAAAATCGTGAAAAAGGTCAACAAGGAGTTCGAAAAGACTTCTTCCCAGATCGAAGGCCTGGTGAACGATGCGCTGAAGCAGTTCGACAGCCTGCAGAACCAGGTTCAGGAGCCTGTTCGCAAGCTGCTCAAGGAAATCGACGAGCTTCGCGACCGCGAGATGAAGCGTTTCCACGAAGAGTTTGAGCGTCGCCTGGAAGAGTTCCATGAACTGCAGAGCAGCATTCTCGAGCGGCTTGGCGTGGCTTCCAAGGAAGCGGGTGAAGAGGTCAAGAAGCTCACAGATGAAGTGAGTAAAGAGGCCAGCACGGCAGCCAAGAAATCAGCGCCGAAGAAAACCGCCAAAACAGCTTCCAAAGCTAAAGGCTCAACCAGCAAGCCTGCGGCGAAAAAGCCTGCAGCCAAGAAGCCTGCAGCCAAAAAGCCTGCAGCCAAGAAAGCACCAGCGGCCAAGGCTGCAAAGCCGGTCGACAAGAGTGACCTGACGCTGGTTAAAGGTATCGGTCCGGCCACCGCCAAGAAGATGAAGGACGCTGGCATTACCTCCATCGACCAGATCGCCAATCCGTCTGCCGAAGACCAGGAAAAGCTGAAGGCCTTCTCAAACGTCAAGGGATACAGCCAATTCAGCGCTGAAGCCAAGAAAATCGGCTGATGCGAACGCCTGACCAGCCTGTTTTACGGGACATTGTCCTGATTGGCGGCGGGCACAGCCACGTCGGGGTACTCAAGCGGTTCGCGATGAACTG
>JGI24652J20063_1000102_pt1 | contig 28783 bp, 24 predicted proteins | sample MalvirmetagMSP97_FD_20063 | JGI IMG/M metagenome (IMG submission 20063) | reverse complement strand
TACACTACCTCCTGAACAAAAATACCAGCCGTATTCGCCACCTCACGGCCCGAGTATAAAAACAACGAAGTAATGGAGTGTATCAATGGCTTTTTCCTCCCTTTCCCGGTCAAGGGCACTGTCTCTTGCGATCGCCACCGCCTCTGTCGGTTTCTCTGTTCCGGTTATTGCCAGTATGGGCAACCTGGGCACCACCTATGGCGTCATGCCGGTGGATGTCGCTACGGCCCAATCCTTATCAATGTTCAATGACCAGGTGTCAGCCACCTATTACAACCCAGCCTATCTGACCAAAGATGAGCGTGGGGAGCTGACCGCTGGCATTCTGCACGCCGAACAGGAACTGCGTTCTGCCAACCCGAATGCCAATGGCGACATCCTGGCCAACTCACCAAGCCAGCAGGTGCTGATTGGCATGAAAACCAATCTGGGTTCGCTGACTCGCTTCAAGCACCCGATCTATCTGGGCTTCATTGCAGGCGTCGAGAAATACGGCAAGGAAATGCTGGCGTTCGATTCGCAGACCACGGAGAACGGCCAGTTCCTTCAGTACGGTAAAGAGCCCCTGTTCCTGAACATCGGTGGCGCTACGCCGATCTGGCGCGGCATCTCCGCCGGTGCTTCGGTGCGGGTCACCCTGGATGCCCAGGCAAACCTCGATGCGGTCTCTACTTTGGGTGGCGAGACCAGCCGGGAACGCCTTGCGGTCAATGCCGAGCCCTCACTGAAAACCATTCTGGGCACCACCATTGATCTGGGCAGCACGTTCTGCCCGGACAGCGACTGCTTCCTGAACGGTTGGGAAACCGCACTCACTTATCGAACCAAGTCAGCGGCCTCCACATCCGTGGACTCCAACATCATTGTCACCCAGACCATTCCCGATCCCGGCCTGAGTCTGGCGGTCTCTACCATTGATTCCTTCCAGCCGGAAACCTTCGGATTTGGCGCTCAATACATGGGCGAAAACTGGCGGATTGGTGGCAGCGTGGAGCAGCAGAACTGGTCAGAGCTGGAGAAGGAATTTTCTTCCGATACGATCAAGGATCAGCAGTCTGTGCCAGCGGGCAGCCGGATTCAGTTCGACGACGTGCTGATTCCACGGATCGGCGCCGAGTACGCACTCAACAAGAACTTTTCTGTGCGCGGCGGCGTTGCCTATGAGGAATCACCGCTCAAGTCTACCCGCAACCCCGAGATCAATTACCTCGATACCGACAAGATTGTCGTGGGCCTGGGCCTGAGCGCCACGTATGACCGCACCCGTCTGCTGGCCTATCCCGTCCGTCTGGACATCGGTTACCAGTACCAGCAACTGCAGGAGCGCGATTTCACACTGGTGGATTTTGACGGCAACGAAACGCCGGTTACTGCAGACGGCGACGTTCACGTTGTCAGCGGCTCCATCACCCTGAAGTTTTAAGGAGGGCACGCCATGAAGTACAACAACACACTGGCACTTATACCCGCCCTGTTACTGGCCGCCTGTGGTGGCGACGAACAGACCATGAATGAGAAAGTCTCCCCCGGCTCGGTGGTGTATTCCTACCCTGCTGATGGCCAGGCAGATGTCAGCCCGAAAGCCGACATTGTTCTGCGCTTCAGCCATGCGTTGACCGATGAGGATGCAGATCTCCAAAACAAGATTCTGCTGCAATCTCAGGAACAGTCACTGCCCTTTTCTATCAGCCGGATTGACGGCGGTAAAAGCCTCATGCTGTCGCCCTCGTCGGAACTCGACACGCTCGGCGACTACACGGTGACGTTCAGCGAACCGCTGGCTGCGGAGGGCGGTCGCCAGATCGACACCCCCAACGCGGTCGGCGATGCCGGCATCCAGTTCGAGACTCGGGGAAGTTTCTCCGGACCCGCAAGCATAACCAACTCGGCCGCGGATTTTGATATCGCCTGGCAGGTTCCGGCAAACAACAGCCCGTTCGAGGCCATGAACTTTTCCACATTCCGCCTGGCCATGACCCACCCGATCCATCCGGACTGGAAGGCTCTCGGCGGTTCCATCCAGCTGCTGGATGGCAGCGGAGAGGTTGTTCCAGCGATGGTTCTGGTGAAAGGCAATCGGATAACGGTGGACCCTTGTGTGGTCGAGGATCCCAGGGACTGTGGCAGCAAGGACGATGTCCTGGACACCGGCCAGACCTATACCCTGCGCCTGGAAAACCTGGCCAGCCTGACTTCGCCCGAAGCAGACCGGTTCAGTGAGGAAATCGCATTCACGCCCCGCGAGACAGGCCCAACGGTCGTACTTCAGCAGTCTGCTGTTGATTCCGGGCTGGCCGCAGGTATTGCGGAGCAAGACGTCACCCGATCAGTCCTGAACGGCCAGGCCATTAACGGCGTCACGCTCAACTCGGTGCTCCAGGGAGAAGCAGGCCCCTCCCAACAGACCGGCGATCTGTTTGCAGAGCTGGCTTATGCGCCGGCCTTCGAGGCTGATGAAGCGCTTCCGTTGCGTATCGCCCGGGGCAGCGTGCTGAACAGTACCAGTCTGGATGTTCTGGTGGGCGGCGAGGTTCCTGTGCTGGATGCCGCCAACGGTCAGCTCCAGACTACTGGCAACATCAAGGTCACCATGTTGTCAGACGCATCCGGCTACCTGAGCCCCAACCCCTACACCAATGACATTAACGCGCCCAGACATATCACGCTGTTTATGGATGTCTCCATGAACACCGAAAACGCCCAGCCCAACGCAGCACTCTCCCAGGATCTGATGGGGGTCGAGTTGCGCGGCATCGCACTGGTGCAGGATGGCGTATTGACCATCGATGCCATCGGAATGGTGGAGCCAAACCTTCTCGGCCAGGAGTACACAGACTCGACCATCGCGTTCCATCTTCAGGCGGCCACCGATGCCGATTCGGTTCTGGATGCCGAGCTACTCCGCGAGCTGGACAGCACTTCGCCCAGCCTGATCAGCTGGATGCCCGGACCGGACAACGCCATTCCGGATACGCGCCAGTCCATGCAGCGCCCCGGGGATCCGGTCATTCTGTTCTTTGATGAGCCGCTTGCCGCGGACTCCATTGATACCGGAATTTCACTGTTCGCGGATGGTGTTCCTGTTGAGACACTTGAGACACAACTGGACGGAACTGCCGTTATCGTGAATCCGGGCGATGGCCTGCGCCATGGCGTTGACTACGAAATCGTCATCGATGGTTTGACCGATCTGGCCGGCAACCCAGCCACCGTGGCACCGTTACAGTTTTCACTGGATGATATTGGCGGCTCCGCTGTAACCCGACGCCCTGCCCTGGCCCTGACCACCTATCCGGGCTACCCCTGCGAAACCGATCATAGTCTGCTGGATCTCTCCGCCGGCGTACTGGGACAGTGCTATTCCGATGGAGGTGTGGGTGACACTCTACCAGTCAGCACCATGCCGTCAGATCGTCCCATTACCGTTGTCTTCTCCAAGTCCATGGACCTGAATTCCATTATTCAGGGAGACACCTTCATCGTCGAGAAAGTGAGGCAGGAACCCAGTGGTTCGGTCACGGTTGTGGAAAGCAACGTACCTGGCCGGCTTGAAAAGAATCTCCAGCGGATCCGGTTCTACCCGGACCAGCCCTGGGAAGCCGACGCACACTATCGGTACACCCTGAAGTCATCGGAGGATGCAGGAAGCTGCTCGACTGGAAGCTACACCTCAGTTTGCGATTCCGATGGCCTGGCACTGAAAACCGACCTGCTTGAAGGGCTTGATGACGGAGGTGGCAACAACGGACCGGACGACATGGTGATCTATTTCACCGGAACCGAGCCTCTGGACAGCGTTTTCACGCCTCTGCGAAACCTGCCAGTTCGCGACACCAATGCCAACTTCATTGTGGACTGTGACTCCAACACTAACCCGGTCTGTCTTGAGCCGTTTGACCACCAGGGCAGCGACGCTGATGGCTGGGCCGCTTCAGCCAATTCAACGAAACTGAGGGTCCGCAATAACGAAGCATCAGCCTCTCCGCCCGTGATTGTAGCCAGTACCGCCGATGCGCGGGTTGGCTGCGAGACCGGCGAGCGTTGCCTCAAAGATAAGTTCATCTACCAGACCTACGCCCTCAACACGGAAGTTATTGGCCCTGGCATTTATGAGCCAACCGGCGATGAGGGGATTCTGGTGAACCTGTATCCCACACAGTTGGCGACCACATCGATCAGTGTGTTCACAGAGCTTCGGGTTTTTGGATTTATCCCACTCCAGGAGGAGTCCATTACCAATACCCAGGTCCTCCGCATGCGCTATGCCAAGGACGACCCGGCGTGTTCCGGCCCGGGCTGCAGCCGCTCTGGCCTGATACCCGGGGTAATAACCGAGGGTGAAAATGGCCAGCCGGTCTTCAAAACCCGGGCCGAATTGATGCTCGATGCGCCCGATATGGAAATCCCGCTGGGAGGCCGCCACGACCTGTACGGTCGGGAGTTTGTGCTTGAACTGGAGGGCAACATCACCTTCTTCGATGACGGCCGGATGCAGATTGAGCAACGCAACTCAAACCTGGTCGACATTAATGTCCGGGCGCGGGCGCTTGGAGTGCCTGGCGGCGAAATCGTGACGATTGATCTGCCCCTGCAAATCCCCGAACAGGGCGTCTACCTCAACTTCATATCCAACCCGGTCAAAGAGATCCCGGCAGAGCAGTAAAAAGCTGTGAAACCACTGCAAAGGGCCAGCCTTCGGGTTGGCCCTTTTTGCACAGGGTACAAACGGTGGTTATTTCCCCATCCAAGCCATTTGCTGCTAATCTGGTTGCAGATTGAAACTTCTATAGCAAGACAACAACCTTTCAGGAGAGCCCCTTCATGGAAAACGGCACCCACTATCGTACCTGTCACCTTTGCGAGGCCATGTGCGGTGTCGCGATCGAAATGAAGGACGGCCGGATTGCTTCCATAAAGGGCGATGAGAATGATCCGCTCAGCCGGGGGCATATCTGTCCGAAGGCGGTTGCGCTTCAGGATCTGCACGAAGATCCGGACCGCCTGAAAAAGCCGATACGCAAAACCGGGACCGGCTGGCAGGAAATGGAGTGGGCGGAGGCGTTTGACCTGGTCGCCGAAAAGCTCCACCAGACCCGCCAGGACCACGGCCACAACAGCATCGGCGTTTACCTGGGCAACCCAAACGTACACAACCATGGTTCCCTGGTTGCCACCATGCCATTGCTGCGAGCCATCGGAACCCAGAACCGGTTTTCAGCAACGTCCAATGATCAGCTGCCTCACATGCTCGCCAGTCTCGAGATGTTCGGGCACCAGGTTCTTTTCCCCATTCCCGATATCGATCACACGGATCTGTTTATCTGCATTGGCGCCAATCCCATGGCGTCCAATGGCAGCCTGATGACGGTTCCGGACTTCCGCGGGCGACTCAAGGCCCTGAAGCAGCGCGGCGGCAGAATGGTTGTGGTGGACCCCCGCCGCACCGAGACCGCAAAGCTGGCCGACGAATTCCACTTCGTCCGGCCCGGAAGCGATGCCCTGCTGATGATGGCCATGGTGCATACATTGTTTGAAGAAAAGCTGGTGGATCCCGGTCCGGCGGAAAGGCTGGTGAAAGACGCAGACCTTCTGCGCCTGGCGGCTCTCAGCTTCACCCCGGAAGTGGTCAGCGCACACACCGGTATTTCCGCGGAGGACATTCGCGCCCTCACCCGACAGCTCGCCACCACGCGAAAGGCGGCTCTTTACACGCGCATGGGGACAAGCACCCAGACCTTTGGCGGTGTGGCAACCTGGCTGGCCTATTGCCTCAACATCCTGACCGGGAAACTGGACCTGCCCGGCGGCGTTCTGTTCTCGCAGCCGGCGATTGATCTGGTAGAGCTTGGTGCCATGGCCGGTCAGAAGGGTCACTTCGGCAAGCGCCACAGCCGCGTGAAGGGGCTGCCTGAATTCGGCGGAGAATACCCGGCCAGCACCATGGCCGATGAGATGTTAACCCCTGGCGATGGGCAGATCAGGGCTTTTGTCACCGTTGCCGGCAATCCCGTTCTCTCCAGCCCCAACGGCCGACGTCTGGAGGAAGCCCTGGGCGGCCTCGACTTCATGGTCTCGGTGGATTATTACCTCAACGAAACAACCCGGCATGCGGATATCATCCTGCCCCCGACCGCGGCGCTGGAACGCAGCCACTACGATCTGATTTTCAGCATGTTTGCGGTGCGCAATTTCGCCAAATACAGCGAAGCACTGTTCGATGCCGGCCCGGGAGCCCGCCATGACTGGCAGATTCTACTGGAGCTGGCCCACCGGTTGGAAAAGCTCCGGAAAGGTGGGCAACTGGCCCTGCGGGCGGAACTCGGCTGGCGCGCCTTCAAGCAGATTGGGCCAGACCCGATTCTTGATCTGCTCTTGCGATCCGGCCCCTATGGCGCTGATGCCGGGCGTGCGCGGGGCTTGCTGCAGCCTGCGGTCGATCTGGTGATGGATATCCTGCCGAAACGACATCCGCTTCGTGGACTGGCCAAGCTCAGCCCCCTGAACCGCCACTGGCAGGAGCTACCGAAAGGGCTTTCCCTGAGTGCCCTGAAGGACAACCCGAACGGCGTCGATCTGGGCCCTCTCCAGCCGTCCCTGCCTGAACGCCTGTTTACCCGCGATGGCAAGATCAACCTTGCGCCAAGGCGCTACCTGGACGACCTTGGCAGGCTGCATGAGGCCCTGGCTGCACCGGCCGGCGAGTCTCTGCAACTGATTGGCCGGCGCCACGTCCGGAGCAACAACTCGTGGATGCACAACAGTCAGCGGCTGGTTAAGGGCAAGGACCGGTGCACCCTGATGATTCATCCCAAAGACGCCAGCCGCCTGGGTTTGCAGGCCGCTGACTCTGCAGAAATATCTTCGAAATCCAGGCAGATAGTCTTGCCGGTTGAAATTACCGAGGATGTCATGCCCGGCGTGGTATCCATTCCCCATGGCTGGGGCCATGACCGCGACGGCACTGGCCAGTCAGTGGCGGCTGCCCATGCCGGTGCCAGCATCAACGACTTGCTCAGCGACGGTCGAATTGATCCGCTCTCTGGCACTTCCGTATTGAATGGACAGCCCGTTGCTGTCAAAGTCTGGCGCCCGGAGCGCCAACGCAAACGGGCCTGATTCATAAAAGGAGCTGAAAATGCCCCAGTGGCTGCAGTGGAGTCTGATTATTGCTGGTCTCATCGCCATCGTTCTGCTGGCGGTCTTCATCCGGCGTCAGATGGGGTTGCTTTCGGAAAATCGCAAACGGCAGGCCAAAGCCGAGGCGTTCCAGACCAACCGCAGACAAGACATGATCCGCAGTGTTCATGTTATTGCGATGGCGGTTGAAGAGGATCAGATCGAATACTCGGAAGCCTGCCTGAGACTCAAGGGCCTGCTCGATCACATTGCTCCGGAGTTGCTGGAGCAATCACCTTTCAGTGTATTCCAGGAAGTGCATGACCAGTTGCAGCACATGCCCACGCACCGGGCACGGCAAGCAACGGAGACAAAGTTCGTGGACAAGATGGACAAGGAACGTTTCGAAGTGGAACAGAAGCATGCCGATGCGATTCGCCGGGCCGCAACCGCTATCCGACACCACTCCTTTTCAGGTTAGAGTCAGCTATTCAAGCATCCAGGAACTGGTCAGACCTTATTTTTGTAACATTTTGTAACCACTCGGTCGACAAAAAGAATAATTTAGCTCATGAAATCAAAAGGTTCTGACGCGGTGAAAAACTGACACGACGATCATTCCTTCCAGGTTACAACTGTTGACTTTTCTTTTTTCCATCAGGGTCTAAATTAGAAGCAAGGGGGCACCGATCATCTGCGGCAGGTGCCACCTAACGTTGTTTTCTCCTGATAAGTTTGGACGACTCTGCAATAAAGCGGGTGAGCTTGCCGGCCTCTGAGCCGGCTTTTTTTGAATCAAAATATGGGGATGTAGACCTTACTGACTCATCATACCGGCCATTGCCATAACGCTATCTTTATTGTGAACCAGTTCATCGAACTGTTCCTCAACCTGCCCTCGATCAAGACCCAACTCATCGAAGACTGCCTGATCAACCTCTTCACCAGCGCCGAGAGCTACACCTCGTGCCGTTAGCAACTGCCGGCCGAGCCAGAGCAAACGGGCGTACACGCTGTTCGATCCACTGTAGAAGCGATTCTTTTGATAACGGATTGCCAGTGTGACCTCGTCGGGCATGCCCCAGTTCTCCATGAGCTGGGCTGCAATCTGCTCTCGGGTAATGCCAAGTAAATAGTGTTCAGTAACGGAGGAATCAATATCAGGATTCACTTCCAGCGAACGGCATACCAGCTTGAAATGTGGCGGAAACACTTGCGCCAGAACCAGGTGGCCAAAGTTGTGGAGAAGGCCTCCCAGATAGGCAAGACCAAAGACAGGACGCTCTCCGCGGGGCATCATGCTGGCCAAAATACCGGCGGACTGGGCTTGCCAGATAGCCTGCTGCCAGTAATCCACATAACCTTCGGGATGATCCTGAGGCTGCTTTAATGCCCGCCCCAACGAAAGGCCCATGGCCAGGTTCATGACAAGGTCGAATCCGAGAACTCGGGACACCGCATCATGGACTGATTTTACCCGGCCGGCGGCGGCATAGAACGAAGACGACGCCCAACTGACCACCTGCGCTGCCAAGCTTGGATCGCTCTCGACGATATCAACGAGGTCCCCCATCACAGCATTGGGATTTACTCGTAAATGGATGATTCTCTGCGCGGTTTCAGGCAGTGGTGGTAACTCAAGCGTATCTTCAAGTCTCTGCTGTATTCTTAAACCGGTGAATTTTTTGATGGCCGAATGGAATTGATCCCGATCTCTGTCGTGGTCATCATAATTAACCGAAATGGATTCCAGGGCGACTGCAAGAGAGTGTCGATCGGCGTTGGCTGTCAGAGCCTGAAAGTCCTCTGCAGGCATGACCATCGCGAGATTCTGTTCGCCAAGCTCCAACGCAACCGCAGAAAGTTGATCCACACGCTCATCAACAAGCGTCGGCCAGCCGGTCAATGAAGGCAGTGCTGGAAGCGCTTTAAGGCCAGCCCGCTCTCTCACCCGCACTTGCTCGCGGCGCTTCATCAGACGCAGATCACGCCCGAGTTCCTTGTTCATCTGTTCTAAATCAATCAGATCGTCCTTGCGACAAATCACCTGAAGGTTACCTTGCTCATCAGTCAGCAAGACCATGCGTAACAGTTCTTTTCGGCTGGCGGTGCTGACATCCCTCAAGGATACACCCGCTGCGGTCTCACCCAGAGCCTGCTGAACTGCGACAGGTAATTCCATAAATTTCTCCCGAATATTGCTGTTTCCCGCCGGATAACCCGAACCCGAAAATCATACTAAACCCAGTATAGGGCAAAGAAATGACTCTGACGTTGACTGAACTCTATTTCCAGAGCGTTTTCATACGCTTTCAGTGAATAAACGGACGCCTTTACACATCGCCGTAACGGGTTCTCTCACCGAGCCATCGTCGCACCAGAGCGCGGACAGTCTCCGGATGAACCATCAATCCCGGCGCCATTTTCCGAACTGGCTCAATCCAGCCCTTGTCGCGTTCGAAGTCCGCCAGACGAAACTGCATCATACCGGTCTGCCGGGTACCCAATACTTCGCCCGGCCCCCGAATCTCCAGGTCTTTCTCGGCAATAAAGAAGCCATCCTGGCTGTCCCTGAGCGCCTGCAGCCGGGCCTTGCCATTGGCGGACAAAGGCGGGTGGTACATCAGGACACAGAAACTTGCCTGCTCGCCCCGGCCAACACGACCACGGAGTTGATGCAACTGGGCCAGCCCCAGGCGTTCCGGGTTTTCAATGATGATCAGCGACGCGTTGGGGACGTCCACCCCAACCTCAATCACCGTGGTCGCGACCAGCAGGTCCAGCTCGCCAACTTTGAACTGCTCCATCACCGCCGCCTTTTCCTGAGCCTTTAGCCGGCCATGCACCAGCCCCACTTTCAGGTCCGGCAATCGCTCGGCAAGCTCCTGGGCAGTCACCTCCGCGGCTTGACACTGCAGAGCCTCGGACTCCTCGATCAGAGTGCACACCCAATAGGCCTGTCGACCTTCCCTGCAGGCGCCCCGAACCCGTTCAATCACATCTTCCCTGCGGCTGTCGGGAATCACGATGGTTTCGATCGGCTTCCGTCCTGGAGGCAGTTCATCAATCACCGAGGTATCGAGATCGGCATAGGCGCTCATGGCAAGCGTACGGGGAATGGGTGTTGCGGTCATGATCAACTGGTGAGGTGCCAGTGAGCCACCGACACCCTTTTCCCGCAAGGCCAGCCTCTGGTGTACGCCGAAACGATGCTGTTCATCGACGATGACCAGGGCAAGACGATGGAACCTGACGTCGTCCTGAAACAGGGCATGGGTGCCGATCACCACGGCGGCATCCCCTGACTGGACCGCTTCCAGCGTTTCCGTCCGGGTCTTTCCTTTTACCTTCCCGGATAGCCACGCGAGACGGATGCCCAGAGGCTCTAGCCATGCCCGGAAATTCTGAAAATGCTGTTCGGCAAGGATTTCGGTGGGCGCCATCAGGGCTACTTGTGCACCGGCGCCAATAGCCTGCAACGCCGCCAATGCCGCGACAACGGTCTTGCCCGAGCCAACATCGCCCTGAACAAGCCGGAGCATCGGCAGTGGCTGGCTCAGGTCCTGACGGATATCGGCCAGCACATGGCGCTGCGCACCGGTGAGTGCAAAGGGCAGGGAATCCAGGAAACGCTCGGGCAAATCCCCCGTGGGCAGGAGCGGGAGCGCTTCACGGGCCTGAATCTGTTCACGCACCTGGAGCAAGCTCAGCTGATGGGCCAGCAGTTCTTCCATCACCAGGCGCTGTTGCGCCGGATGGCGCCCTTCCATAAGCAGGTTGACCGGCGCGCTGGCTGGCGGGGAATGCACCAGCTGGACAGCTTCGGTGATTCCGGGCAGCTGATACTCGGCCAGCAGGTTTCCGGGCAACCAGTCACGGATCGGGAACCGGTCAAGATAGCCCAAAGCCTGCTGGCAGAGCGAGCGAACGCGTGGCTGCTGGATGCCCTCTGTCAGCGGGTAAACCGGGGTCAGGGTCGCATCACCTTCCGCCGGCATGGGCGGCGGATTGGTCTGGTACTCCGGGTGGTAGAACTCATAACCTGCGCGCCCGGGCCGGACTTCGCCAAAGCAGCGAACCCTGGCGCCCTCGCTCAACTGGTTTTTCTGGGCCGCGTTGAAATGAAAAAAGCGCATCACCAGAAACCCGCTGTTATCCCGGAGGGTTACTTGCAAACTGCGTCTGCGACCCATGATCAGGTCCGCTTTCATAACCTCCCCTTCCACCACGGCCACGTCACCGATGCGAAGNCTTCCCATGGGTATTACCCGGGTTCTGTCTTCGTATCGGTGAGGCAGGTGAAACAGCAGGTCCTGCAGGGAGATAATACCCAGCTTGGCGAGCTTTTCTGCCAGGGAGTTTCCTACGCCCTTGAGCTGGGTGACCGGTATGTCATCCAGTGACGTCATAGTCAGGCTCAGGCGCTTTCGGCCACAACCGGTGTGTCTGTTTTCGCCTTTTCGATTACCCGGCACTGGCTGGCAGCCAGGGAGAGCACATCAATAGCCTTGGGCCGCGGGAACGTGACCCGCCAGGCCAGCGCCACCGTGCGGAACGGCACCGGGGACGCAAACGGTCGAACGGCCAGAATGTCCTCGTGGTACTGCATGGCGGTGGCCGCCGAGAGTGGTAAAACTGTGATGCCCAGGCCGGAAGCGACCATATGGCGAATGGTTTCCAGAGAACTGCCTTCGGTCACCAGCGCCGGTGAGCCGTTGTTTGCCCGGTGGGTTACGGCTTCTACCAGGGGGGGGCAGGATTCCAGAACCTGATCCCGGAAACAGTGTCCGGGCCCGAGCAATAGCAATTGCTCCTTGGCCAGCTCGTCGGCAGTCAACTGCTCCTTGCTGGCCAGCGGATGTCCCGCGGGCAGCAACACTACGAACGGTTCGTCGTAGAGCGGCAGGGTAACTACTTCCGGCTCCTCGAACGGCAGGGCAATAATAATGGCATCCAGCTCAGACTGCCGGAGTTTCTGCCTCAGGTTGGCGGTATAGTTCTCTTCGATATAAAGCGGCATTTCCGGGGCCGCACGCCTCAATTCGGGGAGCAGGTGTGGGAACAGATAGGGACCGATGGTGTAGATCGCACCGACCTTCAGAGGCGAATTGAGCTGGTTCTTGCCATCCTGAGCCATGTCTTTGATCAGGCCGACCTGATCGAGCACCCGCTGGGCCTGCTCGATAATGCGCAGACCGGTTTCGGTCACGCGGATGCTGCTTTTGCTTCGCTCGAATAGAGGGATACCGAGCTCGTCTTCCAGCTTTTTCACAGCAACACTGAGCGTTGGCTGGCTGACATGGCAACGCTCTGCAGCCCGGCCAAAATGCCTTTCGCGGGCCAGCGTAACGACGTATCGTAACTCGGTGAGAGTCATGGTGAGCTCCGGTCAGATAGATGCGGGTCGAAGTTTCACGAATTTATGAGGTAAAGCATAAGGATTGAAATTGTCTATGGCAATCACTGAAAGTCGTAAGACGCCCCGAATTCTCGTTGCCGGTTGCGGCAAACTCGGTGGCGCCATTGCCAGCCGGCTGACAACCTCGGCCACCGTGTTTGGCCTGCGGCGAAATCCCGGGCTTGTTCCCGAGGGCGTTCACGGCATTGGCGCCGATCTGACCAGGCCTGAGACCCTGGCCCGCAAACTTCCTGCTGATCTCGATATCATCCTCTATTGCCTGACGCCCTCCAGCTACGACCAGCAGGGCTATCGCGATGCCTATGTGACTGGCCTGGAAAATTTGTTGGCGGCCGTCGGCAGTCAGTCTCTGAAGCACCTTTTCTTTGTGAGCAGCAGCAGTGTCTATTCACAGGATGACGACAGCTGGGTAGATGAATCCAGCCCCACAGAACCGGCCCGGTTCAGCGGCGAGCAGGTCCTGGCCGGTGAACAGACCGCATTGGAAAGCGGCCATCCGGCGACAATCATTCGATACAGCGGCATTTACGGGCCTTCACGGCGGCGTTTTCTCGAGGAGATCCAGGAGGGGCGCATGAATCCGGCGAAGCCAGCACCGTTCAGTAACCGGATTCATGAGGAGGATGCAGCGGAGGCCGCTGCCCACCTTGTGAAGCTGGCACTTTCGGGAGCGTCACTGGAGACCTGCTACCTTGCCAGCGATTGCGAGCCGGTAAGACTTGATGAGGTAGTAGATTGGGTGCGGCAGCAAACGCCCTGCGCCGATCCGCAGCCTGATGCCCGGAAAGGTGGCCGGGCCGGGAGCAAACGCTGCAGCAACAAGCGACTGCTGGGCACCGGCTTCCAGTTCCGCTACCCGGATTTCCGTGCCGGCTACCGCGCCATGATTGATCAGGGGTGAGCCTTCGGCATTAAAAAAGGCGGCCAAGGCCGCCTTTTCTCAATTCAGGTGTTCTCAGGTCTTAGCTGAGCACCATCACCGCTTCCATTTCAATGGGCACTCCCTTGGGTAGCGCCGCGACACCTACCGCCGCTCGGGCCGGATACGGTTCCTGGAAATAGGTGGCCATGATCTCGTTGACCGTGGCGAAATTGGCGAGGTCCGTCATGTAGATGTTCAGTTTCACAATGTCTTTCAGCTCGCCACCGGCGGCCTCGCAAACGGCCTTGAGGTTATCGAATACCTGCCGGGTCTTGGCAGAGAAATCGCCGGCGACCACTTCCATGGTTTCCGGCACCAGCGGAATCTGGCCAGACAGGTACACGGTATCCCCGGCCTTTACCGCCTGGGAGTATGTGCCGATCGCCTGGGGCGCATTCTCGGTCTGAATTACGGATTTGTTGGTCATGACCCTTGGTTTCCTCTCTTCCAAAACGCCAATCCTCGCCCTTGCGTGGCGCGCCTGTCAACCGGGCTTTGGTCGGGGTCAGTGCCGCACACGGCTGATGTGGGTAATCGCACGAATGTTGCGGATCCGGCGCATCACCCGGGCCAGGTGCCGGCGACCATTAACGTGTACCACGAGACTGACAACGCCAAAGCGGGCGTTCTGCTCTTCCACGTTAATGCGCTCGATGTTGCCGTCCGCCATGGCAACCGCATTGGCCATCTCGGCAATCACACCGCGTTGGCGCTCCAGCTCTACCCGGAGCTCCACGGAAAATTCGTCGGTAATGTCCTTGGCCCATTTAAGATGCGTGAGGCGAGCCCGCCCCTCATCGTCCTCGGGCAACCGGGAGCAGGTATCGGAATGAATCACCATACCTTTGCCGGAATCCATCACCCCAACCACCGGGTCTCCCGGAATCGGCTTGCAACAGCTGGCGAACCGAACCAGAAGGCCTTCCGTGCCCCGAATGGTCACCGGGCTATGATTGCCACCCTCGATATCCCTGGGAGCCTCAATGGCTTCGGCAACCTCCGAGCCGCTCGCGAGCTGACGAGCCACCAGATAGGCCATCCGGTTGCCGAGCCCGATGTCACTGATCAGATCATCAAAGCTGTTCACTTGATTGTGGTTCACCACGGCTTGCTTCTGGGCGTCGCTGATTTCGGACAGTTTCGCACCAAACCCCTTCAGGGATTTCTTCAGCAGGGTGCGACCGAGCTCCAGCGATTCCGCGCGCTTCTGGCTCTTGAGCACGTGCCGGATACTGCTCCGGGCCTTGCCGGTCACCACGAAACTGAGCCAGGCCGGGTTGGGGCGGGCGCCGGGCGCAGTGATGATTTCCACGGTCTGGCCACTCTGCAGAGGCTGGCTGAGGGAACCCAGGTTGCGGTTGATTCGACAGGCTACGGTGGCGTTGCCGATGTCCGTGTGGATGGCATAGGCAAAGTCTACTGGCGTTGCCCCGCTTGGCAACTCCATGATGCGGCCTTTCGGGGTGAAAACGTATATCTCGTCCGGGAACAGGTCTACCTTTACATGCTCGATAAACTCCATAGAGTCATCGGCCCGTTCCCGCATTTCCATCAGCCCCTTCACCCAGCGGTCGACCCGGGCCTGGTTGGCGCTGGTCACGCTGCTGGGTTCATTCTTATACATCCAGTGCGCCGCAATCCCGTTATTGGCGATATGCTCCATCTCCTCGGTACGGATCTGGATCTCGATGTTCACGTGCATCCCGAACAGAGTGGTGTGGATGGACTGGTAGCCATTGGCCTTGGGCATGGCTATGTAGTCCTTGAAGCGGCCCGGGAGGGGTTTGTAGAGGCTGTGTACGGCACCAAGGATCCGGTAGCAGTCGTCTTCGGTATCGGTGATGATCCGGAACGCGTAAACGTCCATGATTTCATGGAAGGATTTCTGCTTGAACTTCATCTTGTTGTAGATGCTGTTCAAGTGCTTTTCCCGGCCCAGAATCCGCCCCGGCAGGCCGCGCTCTTCAAGCTTCTCCTGCAATTTGCCACGAATATCCTCGATGATTTCGCGGTGGCTGCCCCTGAGCTTGTCCACCGCTTTTGAAATGTATCTCGAACGCATCGGATACAGCGAGGTAAACCCCAGATCCTCGAGCTCGGTGCAGATCGAGTGCATACCCAGGCGGTTCGCGATGGGGGCGTAGATATCGAGGGTCTCGGTGGCAATGCGCTGGCGCTTCTCATAGGGCATGGGGCCCAGGGTGCGCATATTGTGAAGGCGGTCCGCCAGCTTCACCAGAATGACCCGAATATCTCTGGCCATGGCCAGAGTCATCTTCTGGAAGTTTTCAGCCTGGGCTTCCGCCCGGGACCGGAATTCGATCTGGGTAAGCTTGCTGACGCCATCCACCAGTTCCGCAACATCGTCGCCGAACTGCTCCGCCAGGGCATCCTTGGGAATGCCGGTGTCTTCGATCACATCGTGAAGCATCGCCGCCATCAGGCTCTGATGATCCAGACGGAGATCGGCGAGAATATGGGCGACAGCCAGGGGGTGAGTAATGTACCGGTCGCCGCTCTTACGCATCTGGCCCTCATGGGCCTGCTCGGCATAATAATAGGCGCGTCGCACCTGATTGATGCGAGTGGTATCCAGATAGGAACTTAGCTCTCGAGCCAGTCCTTCAACCGTAGCCTCTGCCGACACCGCGCCTCCACGACTTCATGAAATTCAGGGACAAAAAAACCCGAATGCACGCATCCGGGTCCTTCCAGAGTCCTTCCAGCAACGTTCTATAGCTACACTATAAAACCGCGGGGACAGATTTCAATGCTTCTCGCTTGCGGACAGATACTTATATACCTGGCTCCGCAGCTGGGTCACTCGTCGTCTTCTTCCTTGAGGAGATCACGAGTAATCTTGCCTTCGGCAATCTCGCGCAGAGCGATAACCGTGGGCTTATCATTTTCTTCAGCCACCATCGGCTCGGCACCCTTGGTAGCGAGCTGACGGGCACGCTTGGTTGCCAGCATTACCAGCTGGAAGCGGTTATCAACGTTTTCCAGACAATCTTCAACGGTAACTCGTGCCATAACTTCCCCGACTCATAAAATGACTGTTTCAGCAGACCGCACAGTTTACTGTGGCCGGTTCAATTTGTATACAGGAAAACCCCGTATCACGCCGGGCCGGACAATCCCGCCAGCAACGCTCGATGCCTTGGCTGCTGCACTTCCATGCGAAGGCGCTGGGCCCGGACAATCGCGAGCAGATCTCCGAGGGCCGCTTCGAAGTCGTCATTGACCACCAGAAAGTCGAACTCCACTGCGTGACGGCACTCTTCCTCAGCCTCGGCCAGGCGCCGCTCCACTATCTCCGGCGCATCGGTGCCACGCCCGACCAGTCGGTCGCGCAGCACTTCCGGAGAGGGTGGCACGATGAAAATACTGACACACTCGGGAATAAGCCGTCGCACCTGAGCGGCACCCTGCCAGTCGATCTCCAGGATCACATCCTGGCCTGTTGCCAGAGTTTCCCGAACCCATGCCTGGGAAGTGCCGTAGTAATTGCCGAAGACATCGGCGTGCTCCAGAAAGTCGCCCTCGCCAATCATCGCCTCGAACACGGTCCGGCTGACAAAGTGGTAGTTCACCCCGTTCTGTTCGCCCTCCCGCATGGAGCGGGTCGTGTGCGAGACGGAAACACCGAGCTTCTCGTCATTGCGGAGCATTTCCGCCACAAGGCTGGTCTTGCCGGCACCGGATGGCGCGGAGATAACGTACAGAGTACCCTGCTCAACTGCCTGACTCATAACCCGAGAACTCCAAACCTGGACACGGCGGCCGCGTATTCCGGCCAGTAAAGCACGGAATTATACGGACTTTGGCAAAACACCGCACCCCACAAGGGCGTCAGCTGATACCATTTGCCTATCCACTGTTCAGCGACTGCAAGAACCCATGCGAACCACCATCGACATCACCGTGAAGCAGCCCGGCAAAGCCATCGACGCCCTGAGCGAGGCGGCCCCCGGGCTTTCGCGTCAGAAAATCAAGGACGCCATGACCAAAGGCGCCTGCTGGTGGACTCATAAGGGCAAACGCCTTCGGCTACGCCGTGCCACAAAGGAGCTGAAACCGGGTATCCGACTACAGCTTTACTACGACGAGAAGGTGCTTGAGAGGAAACCGGAAAAGCCGATTCTCCTTGAGAATGCGGGGCGCTACACCGTCTGGTTCAAACCTCATGGGCTACTGGCCCAGGGCTCGCAGTGGGGCGACCACTGCAGTTTGCTTCGCCTGGCCGAAATCCAGCTTGAGCAACCATGCCATCTGATCCACAGGCTCGACGCCGACGCTGCCGGGCTGATGCTGATCGCCCATGACTCGAAAGCGGCCGGCGCCCTTTCCCAGTGTTTTTCGGGGCGGACCATGACCAAACACTACAAGGCGCGAGTGGCCGGCCTCATCGACGCTCGGGAGCAGCTCGTTGATGCGCCCGTCGAGGGCAAGGCGGCCGTCAGCCGTGTCTCAACGCTCGAGCTGGACGAAACCGGGGAAACTTCACTGTTGGAAATCAGTATCGAAACCGGACGAAAACACCAGATTCGCCGGCATCTGGCGGGCCTCGGCCATCCGATCATCGGTGATCGCCTTTACGGGCGACCGGCCGGCGTACCCTTGCAGCTCCTCGCCTTTTACCTGGAATTCGACTGCCCCCTGAACAAGCGCAAGATGACGTTCGAACTGTCGGCGGAACTGAGCGACCTCACACTGAATTGACCACCGGCGTAGAGATCCGGCTTATTCCAGATTCTGCACCTGCTCTCGCATCTGTTCGATCAGAACCTTGAGATCCACTGCAGTACGGGTAACGCCGGCATCAATGCTCTTGCTGCTCAGGGTGTTGGCCTCTCGATTGAGCTCCTGCATGAGAAAATCCAGCCGCCGGCCAATGGCATCTTCGCTTTTCAGAGTATCGGACACCTCACCGATATGGGCATCCAGCCGGTCCAGCTCCTCGGCCACATCGCTTTTCTGAGCCAGCATCACCATCTCCTGGGCAACCCGCTCGGCATCCAGTTCCACTTTGGCTTTTTCGAACCGATCTCGCAGCGCTTTCTCCTGCGCCTCGAGCAATTCCGGCATACGCCTACGGACGTCGGCAACGAGATCACCCATGGTTTTCAGGCGATCTTCGAACAGTGGCCGCAGGCGCTCCCCCTCCCGCTCGCGCACCGATGCAAGTTCGGCCACGGTTTGCTCGAACAGTCCGACGGCAGCCTCTTTTGCAGGGCTATAATCCTGTTCCGGCACTGACAGCACGCCCGGCCACCTGAGTATGTCCAGGGCATTGATGTGGGCCGGATTATCCAGAATCCGGTTGATGTGGTTGGCCGCCTCATTCACCGCCTGGGCCATGTCTTCGCTGATCTCGAAACTTTGCGAGCCTTTCTCTGCCGACTGCAAGCGCATGGAGACATCCACCTTGCCCCGCTTCAACTGCTTTCTCAGTTCCTCCCGGAACCGGTTCTCCAGCTCACGGAACGCTTCCGGCAGGCGGAAGGAGGGTTCGAGATACCGGTGATTCACGGTCCGGATTTCACAGGTCAACGTTCCCCAGTCTCCCTGGACGTCCTTGCGGGCAAATGCAGTCATACTTCGGATCATGTCAGCTCCGCTTCGATAGTGTTGTATTGATGAAGTTTAACAGGCTCTTAACAGCAACGGCGAACCGGACAAAAGGCCAACCCCAACGTGATATACTGACCGGCCTTTTCGACAAACGTTCGCCCGGGACTCGCTCCCGGACATTCAAAACTGACTTCAGGAAAAACTATGCGTCCAAGCGGCAGAACGCCCGAACAACCCAGAGATGTTCGAATCACCCGCAACTACACCCGTCACGCCGAAGGCTCTGTGCTGGTGGAATTCGGGGACACAAAAGTCATCTGCACTGCCTCCGTCGAAAACAAGGTCCCTCCGTTTCTGAGGGGTGAAGGCAAGGGCTGGATCACCGCCGAATACGGCATGCTGCCCCGCTCTACCGGCAGCCGAATGGGCCGTGAAGCTGCCCGCGGCAAGCAGGGTGGCCGGACCGTCGAAATCCAGCGCCTGATTGGCCGCTCCCTGCGTGCAGCGGTGGATCTGACCGCTCTCGGTGAACACTCCATCACCATTGACTGCGATGTCATCCAGGCCGATGGCGGCACCCGCACCGCAGCCATCACCGGCGGCTGCGTGGCACTGGTTGATGCCCTGAACCACCTGGTTGCTGACAAGCGCCTCAAGAAATCTCCGCTCAAGCAGATGGTCGCCGCGCTTTCAGTCGGTGTTTACAAAGGCACCCCGGTGGTGGATCTGGACTACCCGGAAGACTCCGAGGCCGAAACCGACATGAACGTCATCATGACGGACCGGGGCGGTTTCATTGAGATTCAGGGGACTGCGGAAGGTGCACCGTTCGACCAGTCAGAACTGGACAGCATGCTGACTCTGGCCAAACAGGGTATTGAGCAGTTGTTTGAGATTCAGAAGGCGGCGCTGGCAGATTAAGTTTGTTGCCCGCGTGTCCGGAGGGGGAAACCTTTCCGGGACACGCTACAAGCACATCCATGTGCGCTCGTCTCCGGCCTTCCCTGGCCGGAGACGGTCCCGGAAAGGTTTCCCCCTCCGAACCCGCTACTGTTCGAAAAACCTCACAAGCCTGGGGTGCCTGCGTGGCAACGCTTTCCCAGACTGTTGAGGGCCATGGATGGCCCGATTCAAGCGCACAGGGAAGTGCTTGTAGCGTGTCTGGGGAAGCGTTGCCGCGCAGGCGCCTTCCTCAGAGCTTAGAAGCCGATTTCGATGTCGTAATCCATGATCACCGGGGCGTGATCAGAGAAGCGGGTTGAGTCGTCAATCCAGCCATCTTCGATGGTCTTGCGGATTCCTGGTGTCAGCAGCTGGTAATCCACCCGGATGCCGGCATTCTTGCGGGAACCCTCGGCCTGCTCGGGCCACCAGGTGAACTGATTGCTCTGCTTGTTGATCTCCCGGAAGCCGTCAACGCAGCCCATCTCATCGAACAGACGATCCAACCAGGCACGCTCGTGGGGCAGGAAACCGGAGAAATCCAGTTTGTGGTACAGCGGGCTGGCGTCGGTTACGTGATGGGCAGTCTGCAGGTTGGCGCAGAAGATGAACTGACGGCGCTTACGAAGGGTCTTTTGCATGTGCAGACCGAAGGACTCCATGAATTCGTCCTTGTGGTCGAGAACCGTCAGGTCGTCCTCGCCAATCAGCTCGTCCTCACGACCCAGCGCACAGGGCGCCAGGACGCAGGCAACCGAGACCTTGTCAAAATCGGCCTGAATGAACCGGCCTTCCCGATCGGCCTGTTCGTTGGCAAATCCATACATGATGGCCTTCGGGAAATGACGGGTGTATATGCCGACACCGCCATCTTCATTCTTTTCGCCATCAATAAAGTAGGCCTCGTAACCTTCCGGAATCAGGTTATAGTCCTCAATCTCGTAGGCCCGCATGCGATGGTCCTGAACGCAGACCACGTCAGCGTCCTGCTCCGCCAGCCAGTCGAAAAAACCTTTTTCAACAGCCTGGGCGAGGCCATTGACGCTGATTGACACTACCCTCATACGTGTTCCCTGATTCGGTTTGTGTGTATGATACCGTTTTTACGAGCTAATTAAAGATCAACACCCGCCAGAAGCCTTGTCATGCACGACTATCAGCAAAAATTTATCGAATTTGCCATCCGCCGGAATGTACTACGCTTTGGTGAGTTCACGCTCAAGTCGGGCCGAACCAGCCCCTACTTCTTCAATGCTGGACTTTTCAATACCGGGGACGACCTGCTTCAGTTAAGCAAGGCCTATGCCGCCGCGATCGCGCGCAGCGGCCTGGATTATGACATTATTTTCGGCCCTGCCTATAAGGGCATTCCGTTGGCCACCGTCACAGCAATGGCGCTGGCTACAGACGGTAACAGCAAACCCTTTGCGTTTAATCGTAAGGAAAAGAAAGATCATGGTGAGGGCGGCAACATTGTTGGCGCACCGTTGCAGGGCAAAGTACTGATTGTCGATGATGTGATCACCGCCGGTACCGCGATCCGGGAATCCATCGATATCATCTGGGCCGCCGGGGCTGAACCTGCAGGCGTGCTGATTGCTCTGGATCGCCAGGAAAAAGGCAACGGCGAACTGTCTGCCATCCAGGAAGTGGAAAAGGAATTCGGCATTCCGGTGGTGAGCATTATTCGTCTCGAGCAGGTTTTGGACTATCTTAAAGCCAACCCGGAGTTTGCCGGGCATGCCGAAAAGGTAGCCAGTTATCGGGATCGTTACGGAGTCTGATTGATGGCCAATCGTCTGACCGCACTGTCTGTTAAAACAACGGCGCTGGCGCTTGCCCTGGGGTTTTCTGCCCAGGCGGCTGCCAATATGTACCGTTACACGGATGAGAACGGCCAGATCGTAATCAGCAGCACCATCCCCCAGGAAGCCACCAAGCGGGGCTATGACATCCTGAGCAACAATGGCCGCGTGATCGAAACCATTCCACCGGCACCAACCGAAGAAGAAATTGCTGCCCGGGAAGCGGAAAAACAGCGCCAGAAGGAACTCGCAGAACAGCGCGAGCAAGACCGCGCGCTGCTGAAACGCTTCAGCCATCCGGATCAGGCCGTGAAAGCCATGCACCGGAAAATCCGCGAGCTAGAGGGTCTTATCCAGCTCAAGCGCGGCAATATATCGGTGATATCGAGCCAGCTGGATAACGAACAGAGTCGGGCCGCCAACATGGAGCGGGCCGGTCGCGAGATTCCCGAGGGCACGCTGGAGAAGATCCGGCGGCTGGAGGCCCAGATTCGCGACATTGAGCGGGAAATTGCCTCACAGACCCAGGAAATCGACGAACTACGAAAGGCTTTTGAGGACGACATCGAACGCCTGGAAGAAGTTACCGGCGAGGCACGAACTCTGCCACTGGATCACACCAAGACCGACAACTGATTCTGCACTGAAATTTCCGAGACCAAAAAAAAAGCCACCGGTGTTAGCCGGTGGCTTTTTCATTTCACTCACCTACCGATGAGGTGCTATCCACAATTCAGGCGGATGCAGTGCTCTTCTTGGCAGTGGAAGTGGTCTTGCGCGCAGTGGTCTTGCGTGCAGCCGTCTTCTTCGGCTCAACCGTTTTTTTCGCATCCTTCGCAGCGTCAGACACATCTTCCGCGGCTTCTGCAACTGCATCAGCGCCTTCGGCTGCTTCTTTTTCCAGCTTGGCGACCAGGTCACCAGCAAAGCTGCCAAAACGGCTGTTCAGGTTGCGCAGCTGATCGAACAGGCTATCGCTGTAGCCGTTGTAACGCTTGCGCAGGGTCTTCACGCTGTACTCGCGCGCTTCAGACTCGAGCTTCTCGGCGTAATCGAACGGCTTGGAAGCCAGCTTCTTCTGCTGCTCTTCAGCGGCGTTGATACCCTTGTCCACGATTTCCTGGAGCTGTTCCTGATAAGACTTGAGTTTACCCATGATAAATCCCCTTGGTTTCCTGAAAGTTCCAAGGCCCTGTCGAAACCAGTGCAACGAAGGCCTTACTTCAATCTCACCACCCAAGTTACGCCTTAAAATTAGAATGTTCATACTAAAAGCAGGAAGTGAACGAATAAGGGCTTTTACGGATTATTCACTTGATCCTGAAAACCCGGCTGGCATAATGCCGTGCTTTCACAGAAGCCCGTCTCCCCGTTTTATTCAGGCTCCATACGCTTAATCACCAAAGGCCTCGATCAGGCCCGTATGCGAGTAACCATGACCACCAGCAAAACCCGACAACCGCATTTCTTCATATTTCTTTTACCAGTGATTGCCGCCTCTTTCCTCCTTGCTGCCTGCCAGGAAGATTCCCGCGCCGTCAGCACCAGCTCTGACAGGGCCAGTGAAATCGCAAATTCGCGGCTGAACAAGGCGACCGACGGGCTCATGACCACACTTGGGCAGACTCGGGAAACCGGATATACAGCCACTGAGCCGAAGGAGTTGACATGGACAGCTCCACTGACCCGTGAGGACGGCTCGTCACTGGCACTTGGAGAGATTGCGGAATTCAGGGTCTACTATCGGTTCAGACACCAGGACAACTTCAAGGTTATCCACATTGAGAGTCCTGCAACCACAAGACTCTCTCTGGCGGAGATGGCGCCAGGCGCTTACGAGTTCGCCATCACCACCGTGGATATTCAGGGGTTGGAGAGCCGGCGCTCAACTCCGGTCAACGTCGATCTGATCTGACTGAGGTTTACCAGCGGAAAATCACCCAGCTAGGCACCAACATGTCGGACTCGGTTTCCCGGATCCAACCGCCGCCATCCGCCGGCACCAGGTAATACTCCGGTCCGACTTCCGGTACAACCTTGATTTCCATCAGCTGTCCGTTGACCCGGTATTCATAGAACACTTCCTGCTCACCCGGGCGAATAACAATCTCGGGGCCCTGGCTTGCAGGCTGGTAATCCGAGATCACCACTGGCTCGTCGGGAGTTGTCACCGGCGTCTCATCCAGAGCGCCTTCTTCCTGGGCCAGAGCAGCCAAAGGCAGACAGGCGAGCAACAAAGCCGGGCAGGCGATTCGTTTCATTTTCGTGATACCCTTTCGTCCATCGATTTCAGTACAGAGTTGCATAAGCCAACCCACGCTTCAATCAGATTCCGGACCTGTTTTGACATGACCAGCAAAAACACACCACCTGTGGTTCTTGTGGACGGATCGTCCTATCTTTTCCGTGCTTATCATGCACTTCCACCGCTCACCACAAGCAAGGATCATCCGACAGGAGCCATTAAAGGCGTGATCAGCATGCTCCGCCGCCTGGAGCAGGATTTTCCCGGGTCCAAGATGGTGGTGGTGTTCGACGCCAAGGGCAAAACCTTCCGGCACGATCTCTATGAAGAGTACAAGGCCAACCGACCTCCCATGCCGGAGGATCTCGCCTGCCAGATCGAGCCTATTCACGAGATCGTAAAGGCCATGGGGCTGCCGCTGCTAACGGTGACAGGCGTTGAGGCCGACGACGTGATCGGCACCCTTGCCAACGAAGCAACCAGCAAAGGCATCGATGTGGTGGTCTCCACCGGCGACAAGGACATGGCGCAGCTGGTCAGCGATCACGTTACGCTGATTAACACCATGACCGAGACCCGGATGGACCGGGACGGCGTGGTGGAGAAATTCGGCGTTACTCCGGAGCAGATTGTCGATTACCTGGCCCTGGTGGGCGATAAGGTGGACAACATCCCCGGCGTCAACAAGTGCGGACCGAAGACCGCGGTCAAATGGCTTCAGAGCTACGACAACCTGGACAACGTCATCGAACACGCCGACGATATCAAAGGCAAGATCGGTGAATACCTGCGGGACGCAACGGAGACCCTGCCCCTGAGCCGTGAACTGGCGACCATCCGCACCGACGTGGAACTGGATTTTGGCCTGGAAGACCTGAAACTCCGGGAGCAGGACGACCAGCAATTGCTTGAGCTGTTCAGGGAGTATGAATTCCGAAGCTGGATCGCCGAACTCGAAGAGGACGAAAGTTCCTCTTCCAGCAATGCCAGAGCCGGCGATGAAAACCCCAAACCGGAAACCGGCGAAAAAGACTACAGCATCATCACCGACCAGAAAGAACTGGATCAGTGGATGGAGCGCCTTGGGGCGGCGGAGCTGTTTGCCTTCGACACAGAGACCACCAGCCTTCGCTACATGGACGCCGAAATCGTCGGTGTCTCCTTTGCCGTAAAGCCGGGCGAAGCCGCCTATGTCCCGCTGGGGCACGACTATATGGGCGCGCCCGAGCAGCTGGACCGTGATCAGGTGCTGGACCAGCTTAAACCACTGCTGGAGAACCCCGACGTGGCAAAGGTCGGCCAGAATCTGAAGTACGACAAAAACGTACTGGCCAACCACGGCATTACCCTGGAGGGCATTGCCGAAGACACCATGCTGGAATCCTACGTTCTGAACTCTGTGGCCACGCGGCACGATATGGACAGCCTCGCCATGTACTACCTCGGCGAGAAGACCACCAGCTTTGAGTCCATTGCGGGGAAAGGCGCGAAACAAGCTCACTTTCAACCAGATTGACCTTGAAAAAGCGGCGCCCTACGCCGCCGAAGATGCGGACATTACCCTGCGCCTGCACCAGACCCTGCGACCGAAGCTGAAAGAGACCGGAAAACTGGCCGCTGTGTACGAAGATATCGATTTACCCCTGGTGCCGGTACTGTCGCGAATGGAGCAGCGTGGCACCCTCATCAGCGCGAGTACTCTGCGCCAGCACAGCCAGGAACTGGCGGAGCGCATGGCGGAGCTGGAAAAAGAGGCCCATGAAGTGGCCGGCGAGACCTTCAACCTGGGTTCCACCAAGCAGCTGCAGGCGATTTTCTACGACAAGATGGGCCTGCCGGTGGTCAAGAAAACCCCCAAGGGCGCGCCGTCAACAGCGGAGCCGGTGCTTCAGGAACTCGCCCACGAACACGAACTGCCGCGTCTGATTCTTGAGCACCGAAGCCTGAGCAAGCTGAAGTCGACCTACACCGACACGCTGCCGGAGCTGATTCACCATCGTACCGGCCGGGTACACACGTCCTACCATCAGGCTGTCACTGCTACCGGTCGACTGTCCTCGTCGGAACCCAACCTGCAGAATATCCCCATCAGGAGCGAACAGGGACGCCGTATACGGCAGGCGTTTATCGCACCCGAGGGTTACAAGCTGGTGGCTGCCGACTACTCCCAGATCGAGCTGCGGATCATGGCTCACCTCTCGGGGGACAAGGGACTGCTGAAAGCGTTTGAGAAGGGCGAAGACATCCACAAGGCCACCGCCTCGGAAGTCTTCGGTGTCAGCCTTGAGGAGGTGTCTTCAGACCAGCGCCGCAGCGCCAAGGCCATCAACTTCGGCCTGATCTACGGCATGTCCGCCTTTGGCCTGTCCCGGCAACTGGACGTTGAGCGCAGACTCGCCCAGCAATACATCGACCGTTATTTCGAACGCTACCCCGGCGTTCTGCAGTACATGGACAACATCCGCAAACAGGCCCACGACGATGGTTTCGTCGAAACCCTGTTCGGCCGCCGCCTGTACCTGCCGGAAATCAACGCCCGCAACAAACAGCTGCAGCAGGCGGCCGAGCGCACCGCGATCAACGCTCCCATGCAGGGCACAGCCGCCGACATCATCAAACGAGCGATGGTGGATGTGGAGAATTGGCTGCTCAAGGAACACGCCGATGAGGCCCGCATGATCATGCAGGTTCACGATGAACTGATCCTGGAAGTGAAGGAATCGGCCCTTGACAAGATCCGGTCAGGCCTGGAGCAGCGCATGTCCGCAGCAGCTGAACTGGATGTGCCACTCCTGGTGGAAGCCGGAGCTGGTGACAACTGGGACGAGGCGCACTGATTCGACCCAGAAAAGGGCATGGATGCCCGAAAATGCACCGAAATTGACCGCAATATCCACCGCCTGGTCTGCTCTCAAGTCCCGCGGCTCCAAGGCAGGCCGCGGGCACTACCTCCCGGCGAAATACCACCGTCACGGCACGATATTCGCTACATAATCAGAGTCGGCGCCCTGACCCAACACGCACTTCGGGCAGCGCCATGCTGTGACATCCATCTCCGAGGCTCATACCATGACTTCTCTGGCATCTGAACGTAGCTGGCTGCTGGATCCCAGCGTGCTGAAACTGGTTCACCAGTGCCGCCGCCTGATTCACACGGAATTCGGCGTCAAACTGCACCTCACGGAAGAGCATCTGGACCAACAACTGGCCGAATACGCCCGAAAAACCCGCTCCACCCAACTGATCCGCACCTGGGAAACGCTGAAAGAACAGGTTCCACAGCTGAATATCGAACCGGAGGAAGAAGACGACGGTTTGAAGCGCAACTATCGGGGACAGGTGATTGCGGATGCCCCGACGGCATCAGTGCAGGACCACGAGGAGGGAGAAATCGACCAGCCACGGAAGAAAAAGGTCATCTACCGTGGCCAGGTGGTTGGCTGACCAGCCAGGTTTGCAGGGGCTTAGAAGGACTTGCTTACCTCGATTGCAGCACTCCAGGCGCTTAGGTCATATTCTGCGCTGTAGTAACTCGGGTCTTCCGCACCATTTGATAAACGTGCGACCTGATCCGGGTTCTCGTGCTGGTAATTGCGTTCGATGAAACTCGGATCGTCAGTGAACAAGAGAGTACCTACTGCGGCATCGACTGCCCAGCCACTCTGTGCGTCTTTCCACTGCGCACCTAAAGTCAGCCAATGGCGATCACTGGAAGGAATCCGAGCAGTAAGATATTGATCTACAGGCGATTCATCCCACGCATAGCCGGCTTTCAGAGCCCACTGAGGGGTTGCTTGCCAAACGCTGCCCAAATTGAACTGCCAAGTGTTCTTCCACTTTTCTGTAACGTGCGTTATAGGATCTCCCGAAATTGAAGAAATCTGGCCGTTACCACCTTCACGACTGTAGATATCCAGCTCCTCAAAACGACTCCAACGAGCATAGGTCGCGCCTGCCAATATCGTGACATCGTCCAATAACTGATGACGTATGCCAAAAGTCGCACTTTCGGGAATTGCCAGAGGCACCTCTACCTTCTCACTTAACGTGGTGCTCATACCTGGCTGACCGGGCACAGGAAAGTTGCGGATCTCCGCATCACCCTTCAAATTTAACTCCGTGCCAGTCTGCGCCGTGAGGCCCAACTGGGTTCGATCCGTGAGTTCATAAAGAAACCCAACACGGAAAGTCACAGCGATATCGTCGCCTTCTATGTCGGCATATGGATCCTGAGCAGCGCTGACCGCCTGGCGAGCAATCTGGTCTGCCTGCTGCGGTGAAGCGCCGCCTAGTTGAGCCTGCTCTGATGCAGTCTGGTATATCCGGCCAGCCAGGTCCTGATAGCGGGTCAGACGGCCCTCCGCATAGATCACATTCAGACCGACACCCATGGACAATCCCTGACCATTGCTGACCGATACTGAGGGCGTAAAGGCGATGGCAGTGAGTTCAGTTTCGTCAGCGAAATAACGACCAACAAAATCATCTTCGTAGTCTGCTGCCAGACCATAAGGCGCGTGCACACCAAAACCGACGTCGATGGACTCACTTACCTCATGCGTCAGATAAAGATTGGGTAGGATTGCTGGATCTGCGATATCGCCGCCCCGGGTACCGTCGGCCATAATAGGTGCAGGTCCAGGGAGGTTTCTCCGGGCTTCAGCACCCTCTTTTGCCTCAGCATCAATATCCAGAACCGCCGCACCAAAGGAAATATTGGTGCCAGACAGCTGGCTCATTCCGGCAGGGTTGAACAGAAC
>JGI24652J20063_1000077_pt1 | contig 33082 bp, 28 predicted proteins | sample MalvirmetagMSP97_FD_20063 | JGI IMG/M metagenome (IMG submission 20063) | reverse complement strand
GGCCCGGCCCCGACCAGGGCAACCTCACCCGCGGATGTGTTCGGGTTCGAAGTTACCGGATTAACCCTGTACCTTACTGGTGCAGGGGTTGCACCAACGCCCTTCCCTGGTGCGTTATCTGGCTGATCACTCATTGGATTCTGTCGACGCCTCCCATATACGGCTTGAGAACCTCCGGAACCACAATGCTGCCGTCAGCCTGCTGGTAATTCTCCATGACCGCAATCAGTGCACGACCAACGGCAAGCCCCGAACCGTTCAGGGTGTGGACGGGTTCGGGCTTTCCGGTTTCCGGGTTACGCCAACGGGCATGCATGCGGCGTGCCTGGAAATCACGGGTATTGGAGCAGGAAGAGATTTCACGGAACTTGTCCTGCCCCGGCAGCCAGACTTCCAGGTCATAGGTCTTGGCCGCCGAAAAGCCCATGTCGCCTCCACAGAGTGCAACCACGCGGTAAGGCAGCTCCAGCAACTGCAGCACCTTTTCGGCATGGCCAGTCAGGGCTTCCAGCGCGGCATCTGAATCCTCCGGACGAACCACCTGTACCAGCTCCACTTTGTCGAACTGGTGCTGACGGATCATGCCGCGAGTATCCCGGCCGTAAGAACCCGCTTCACTGCGGAAGCATGGCGTGTGGCAAACCATCTGCAGCGGCAGCTCAGCGGCATCAAGAATAGAATCCGATACCAGGTTGGTGGCAGGCACTTCCGCAGTGGGAATCAGGTACAGCGGATGCTCGCCTTCCGTTTTGAACAGGTCTTCCTCAAACTTCGGCAGTTGGCCTGTTCCGTAAAGGCTATCGGCATTAACCAGATATGGTACGTAGGTCTCCAGGTAGCCATGTTCCTGTGTGTGCAGATCCAGCATGAACTGGGCCAGAGCCCTGTGCAGCCGTGCCACCGGGCCACGCATGACGGCAAAGCGCGAATGGGCCAGGCGGGTCGCGGTCTCGAAGTCCAGGCCTTTCAGACTCTCACCCAGGGCAACGTGGTCCCTGGGCTCGAAATCAAAGCTCCTGGGCGTGCCCCAGGTGCGAATCTGAACGTTATCGTCTTCACTCTCGCCGGCTGGTACATCTTCATCCGGGAGATTCGGGATACCGGCCAGGAAGGCGTTGAGCTCCTCCTGGAGAGTGCGGAGCTCGTCTTCGGCTTCAGACTTCTGTTTCTTCAGGTCTTCCACCTCGTCCAACAGCGGCTGGATGTCCTCGCCGGCAGCCTTGGCCTTGCCGATCGACTTCGACCGCTTGTTCTGCTCGCTCTGCAGGTTTTCCGTGCTCACCTGAAGGGCACGGCGGCGTTCCTCAAGCTGCTCGAAGGTGGCGGTATCGAATTCGAAATTCTTGATGGTCAGCCGACGGGCGATCTCTTCTGTCTGGGTGCGGACACGTTTGGGATCGAGCATGATTATCCTGAATCTTCCGGTTAGCGATGTTTTGAATGACTGGCCATTATACCTGCACTGGCGCTCGTGGCTACCGCCGAAAAAAGGCTCAGGTGTAGCGTTTGCGGGGGCTTTCGGCGTTGCGGGAATCCAGACGCTGGCGTTTTTCAGCCAGTTTTATCTCGAGACCGCGGTTTACGGGCTCGTAGTAGCGGCGCTCATGAATGGCCTCGGGCAGGTAGGACTCCCCGGCGGCGAAGGCTTCGGGTTCATCATGAGCGTACCGATAAGTATCCCCATGGCCCATGCTCTTCATCAGCTTGGTGGGTGCATTACGCAGGTGTACCGGCACTTCATAGTCCGGGTCCTGGCGGATGTCGGCCATACACCGATTGAAGGCGTTATAAACAGCGTTGCTCTTGGGCGCCAGGGCCAGGTAGGTCACCGCCTGGGCCAGCGCCAGCTCCCCTTCTGGAGACCCCAGGCGTTCCTGAGCGTCCCAGGCTTCCATGCTTAGCTGCAGGGCCCGCGGATCGGCATTACCGATGTCCTCACTGGCTATCCGTACCAGACGGCGGGCAACGTAGAGCGGATCACAGCCGCCATCGAGCATCCGGCACAGCCAATACAGCGAGCCGTCCGGATCTGATCCGCGAACGGATTTATGCAACGCTGAGATCTGGTCGTAGAATACGTCACCGCCCTTGTCGAACCGGCGAAGGCTGGTCTGCATGACCTGCTCAAGCTGATCCGCCGTTACCCGATCCGTGCCGGCCTCATCCGGCTCTGCCAGGTCAGCCGCCACTTCCAGGATATTGAGAGCACGGCGGGCATCGCCACCAGACGCGGCCGCCATCAGGGTCAGCACGTCTTCATCAACTCGCAGGCGTCCACCAAATCCTTCATCAACTGTCAGCGCGCGGCGTAGCAACTGAAGGATGTCCTCTTCCTCAAGGTTCTTGAGCACGTAGACACGTGTTCTGGAAAGCAACGCACTGTTCAGCTCAAAAGAGGGATTCTCAGTGGTCGCACCTACGAAGATGAAGGTACCGTCTTCAATGTGGGGGAGAAACGCGTCCTGCTGGCTTTTGTTGAAGCGGTGAACCTCATCCACGAACAACAGAGTGTCCCGACCCTGTGACTGCTTGCGATTACGTGCCCGCTCAACAACGGCCCGGATCTCTTTCACACCGCTCAGTACGGCCGAAACCGTCTCGAAACTGAGATCGCTGACATTGGCCAGTAGTTGGGCGAAGGTGGTTTTACCGACTCCGGGAGGGCCCCAGAGGATCATCGAGTGAAGCTGGCCCTGCTCAACAGCGCGCCGCAGCGGTTTGCCGGGCCCGACCAGATGAGCCTGGCCCACATAGTCATTCAGGCTTGCCGGCCGCATTCTCGCGGCCAGCGGCCGAAAACCCGCGGATTCCGCGAACAGACTGTCCTGCATCAGGCCCCGTCCCGGATAATATCCACACCCTCCGGATAGTCGAGGGTGAACGCACCCGCTTCAACCGGTTCGTTCAGCCTGATCCGGTCGAAACTCAGTACGCTGAGCTGTGCCAGGGAATCCTGCATACGCATCTCCTGGAGCTCACCCTTGAAGAACGTCAGCCTGAGGGACGTAAAGAGGGAGTCCGGGCTTCTTGGCTCCAGAGTAAATTCACGGGTGTTGTCGCCTATCTGGCGACCGGACACCCTGTAGGTATCCTCCAGATTATCCACCTCACCGCTCAGTAAAAGCGCGGGTGTGGATTGCACTCGATCGTCGAGATTGTGGATCGTGACCTGTTCCAGGTCCGGATCGTAAACCTCCACGGTTTCGCCATTACTGACAATAAACTGCGACAAAGGCGCACTGGTCTCCCAGTAGAACAGCCCGGGGCGCTTGGCCTTCAGGGAGCCACGGGTTTCCTGAACCTTGTTGCCATTCTCGTTAACAACAATCTGGATAAAATCCGCCTGGTAGGACTCGTAGCCCTTCAGCAACGAGGCCAACTCGTTCGCGCTGTCGCTGCCCTCACTCGCACTCAGAGGGCCGGCAATAAACACCGCCATGACCAGGGTGGCCAGGCATTTCACAAAAGATCGTCCCATTGCTTGTTACTCCTAATCTCTGGGTGGCGGCGGAGCCAGAACTTCACGTGCCCCGTTGTGGCCTGCGGCGCTTACCACGCCGGATGCTTCCATGGCATCAACCAGGTTCGCTGCCCGGTTGTACCCGATCTTGAATTTTCGCTGTACCGAGGAAATCGAAACACGGCGCCCTTCCGTGACGAAGGCAACGGCCTCGTCGTAAAGGGCATCCACTTCACTATCCCCGCCTCCTTCCGAGAGGTTGGGAACGCCCGGCAGGCTCTCGCCTTCGGCGCCATTGAGAACATCGTCTACATACACGGGCTCGCCCCGGGCTTTCCAGGCACTGACCACGCGATGGACTTCGTCGTCATCCACAAAAGCCCCATGCACCCGAACCGGCAGGCCCGAACCCGGTGGCAGGTAAAGCATGTCACCATGCCCCAGGAGCTGCTCGGCACCACCCTGATCCAGCACCGTACGCGAATCGATCTTGGACGAGACCTGGAACGACATCCGGGTCGGAATGTTGGCCTTGATCAGGCCGGTGATTACATCCACCGATGGCCGCTGGGTGGCAAGGATCAAGTGAATACCGGCCGCCCGCGCCTTTTGCGCGATCCGGGCAATCAGTTCCTCAACTTTCTTGCCGACGATCATCATCATGTCGGCGAATTCATCAATCACCACGACGATGAAGGGAAGAGTGTCCAGCTCGGGGCGCTCCTGCTCGTCGTTGGCAAGGTATTCGTCCGGCTTCCAGAACGGGTCCAGTAATGGTTCACCGGCGGCCCTGGCGTCTTTGATCTTGCGGTTGTAGCCCGCCAGGTTACGGACCCCGAGGCTGGCCATGAGCTTGTACCGGCGCTCCATTTCAGCGACACACCAGCGTAGTGCGTTGGCCGCCTCCTTCATGTCGGTGACCACCGGCGCCAGCAGGTGCGGAATGCCGTCGTAGATGCTCAGTTCAAGCATCTTGGGGTCCACCATGATAAAGCGGACCTCTTCCGGGCCTGCCTTCAGCAGCATGCTGAGCAGCATGGCATTGACGCCGACCGATTTACCGGAACCGGTGGTGCCCGCCACCAGCAGGTGCGGCATTTTGGAGAGATTGGCAACCATCGGGTTGCCGCCAATGTCGTTACCCAGTGCCAGGGTCAGCGGTGAGTTCGACTCCTGAAACACCCGCGCGCCAAGCACTTCACTGAGCCGGACCATTTCCCGTTCTTCGTTGGGAATCTCGATACCGACCACAGACTTGCCAGGAATCACCTCGACTACCCGAACGCTCAGTACCGCCAGTGAGCGGGCCAGGTCCTTTGCGAGGTTGGAAATCTTGCTGACCTTCACACCTGGAGCCGGCTTGATCTCAAACCGGGTAATGACCGGGCCGGGATTGACCTCGACTACTTCAACGGATACCCCGAAATCCCCCAGCTTTTCCTCTAGCAGCCGTGACATATGTTCCAGGGATTCTTCGGAGTAGCCTCTTTCCTTATGCTCCTCCGGCGGGTCCAGAAGAGAAATCGGTGGAATCGGGCTTTCAATATCTTCCAGCAATGAAGGCTGCTTGTTGCCCTTGTCTTTGGACTGGGTCGGCTGTTCGTCCTTCTTGAAGGGCGAAATCTTCAGCGACCGTCCGGCAGACTGAGGAGATGCCTCGGGTTTGGCGGGTTTCCCGTTAGCGACAGGAGCCTCATCCCGTGAACTGAAGCTTTCGAGCCTTGCAGGTTCCGGGTCAACTTCGGCAGAGAGACCATCCAACGCGGGCTCTTTTCGACCGGTTTCTGGCTTCGACTCGGGCTTCGGGGCTTTTGGCTTCTTCGGCCCAAAGCCTGGAATCCGTTGCCACCAGCATGGTTTGTCGGCATCTGCTTTTTGCCGTTTGCTGTCCATGGCCGGCACACGGTCCTTGACCACAGGTGGCTCAGCTTTCGGTTCTGCTTTGGGCTCTGGCTTTTCCGACTTGGGCTTGCCTTTGAAAAGGCCTTTGATGGCAAGGCCCGTTCTGAGAGTCAAACCGCCCACCTGATCCATCAGCCAGAACCAGGAGAGACCGGTAGTAACCGTTAACGCGAACAGGAAAATGGCAATCAGCAGCAGGGTTGTTGCCGGCAGGTTGAAAAACCGCACCATAGCGTCGGCAACAGCCGTTCCAAGGACTCCGCCCGAGGACGCCCCCAGACCAAACACGGAATACAGTGACAACAGACTGGTTGCCGAGAGAAGAATCAGCAAGAAGCCACCGAAGCGCATCATGAAGAGTGGCCAGTGCAGATCCAGGGAATCGTTACGCCGACGGATGAGCATCAACGCGTATCCCGCAATCATGACCGGGAACAGATAGGCAACGTGGCCGAAGAAATCCATGAAAAGGCTGGCGAGCCAGGCACCAGTGCGGCCCGCATAATTCTGCACGCTGGTGTCATGACCGATACTGGCCCAGCCCGGATCTGACGGGCTAAAGGTAACCAGTGCCATGGAAAGGTAGATGCAAAGGGCAATAAGCGCGATGACGGCGCCTTCGCGAGCGCCCTGGGCGGCCAGCCGGCGAAAGCGCTGCTGCTTCTCTGTCAGTTCCTGTGGTGCTTTCTTCGCTTTTGCAGATTCGGCCATGAATGCTCAGACGTTATCGGTGCTTTCGTTCCGAAGCGCCTGAAAGCCGCGTTCAAGATCGGTTTTCAGGTCTTCTACGGCTTCGATCCCCACGGAAATCCGTACCAGATTCTCCGTGATCCCGGCCCGCGCCTTATCCTCCGGGGATAGTCGCCCGTGAGTGGTTGTGGCCGGGTGGGTGATCGTGGTCTTGACGTCACCGAGGTTTGCGGTGATGGAGATCATCCGGGTGCCATCGATGAAGCGCCATGCCTCCTCCCGCGCACCCTTGAGCTGGAACGACAGCACACCACCAAATCCGGTCTGCTGCTTTTTCGCCAGCTCATGTTGCGGATGACTCTGGAGCCCGGCATAGAAAACACGTTCAACTGCCGGCTGTTGCTCCAGCCACAGGGCCAACTCTAACGCATTGTCACAGTGGGCGCGCATACGAATTGGTAAGGTTTCCAGGCCCTTCTGAAACACCCAGGCGTTGAAGGGGCTCATGGTGGGGCCGGCCGAACGAAGGAAGCCATAGACCTCTTCCATCATCTTCTCTGATCCGACCACGACGCCTCCCACGCAGCGACCCTGACCATCCAGATATTTGGTCGCCGAGTGAATCACGATGTCTGCGCCCTGCTCCAGCGGGCGCTGGAGCACCGGCGTGCAGAAGCAGTTATCGACTACGAACAGGGCGTCGTTGTCTCTTGCCAGCTGCCCCAGGATCTCCATATCGGCCACTTCGCACAGCGGATTGGACGGCGTTTCAATAAACAGCATCCGGGTTTCGGGACGGATCGAAGCCTGCCACTCTTCCATATCCGTCAGACTGACAAACGTGGTTTCCACCCCGAAACGTGCCATGTATTTCTGGAACAACACGTTGGTGGTGCCGAACACACCCCGGGAGCAGATCACATGATCGCCGCTCTTCAGTAGCGCCATGCAGGTGCTCAGGATCGCAGACATACCGGATGCGGTGGCGACGGCACGTTCACCGCCTTCCATGGCCGCGATCCGACCTTCAAACGCCTGGACCGTAGGGTTGGTAAACCTGGAGTAGATGTTTCCGGGCTCTTCGCCGCCAAATCGCGCCGCCGCCTGGGCCGCGCTGCCATAAACGAAGCTGGACGTGGGGAATATCGCGTCGCTGTGCTCAAGCTGCCCGGTGCGGATCTGCCCTGCCCTCACGGCCAGGGTGTCCACGGACATCCCGTCCAGGTCGGACTCCGGGATCCAGACAGTTTCTTCGCGGCGAAAAGTCATCTACATCTCCTGCCTGAAAGCGGCGTTCAGTCTTCGTCGTTATGCAAGTCGATAATGCCATTGTCCCCGTCAGCACCACCGGCACTTTCGGATCGCTTTTCGTCATTGCGCAAGCCGTCAATGCGGCTCAGATACGCTTCATCGACATCACCGGTCACATAATCGCCAGTGAATACCGAGCACTCCCATCCCTCAATGTCATCGTTCACTTCACTGACGCAGGTTATAAGGTCCTCCAGATCCTGATAGAGCAGCCAGTCGGCACCAATCAGTTCCCGGATTTGCTCTACGGTGCGCCCGTGGGCAATCAGCTCACTGGCGGAGGGCATGTCGATACCATACACGTTCGGGTAGCGAACTGGAGGCGCCGCAGACGCAAAATAGACCTTACGGGCACCGGCATCCCGAGCCATCTGGACGATTTCCTTGCAGGTTGTACCGCGAACGATGGAATCATCCACCAGCATCACGTTTTTGCCACGAAACTCCAGATCGATCGGGTTAAGCTTCTGTCGGACCGATTTCTTGCGCATTTTCTGGCCCGGCATGATAAATGTCCGGCCGATGTAGCGGTTTTTGATAAAGCCTTCCCGGAATTTCACCCCCAGACGATGCGCCATCTGCATGGCCGACGTTCGGCTGGTGTCCGGAATCGGCATGACAACGTCGATATCGTGATCCGGTGTCTCGCGGAGCACTTTCTCCGCGAGGGTTTCGCCCATGCGCAGGCGAGCCTTGTAAACGGACACCTTGTCTATGATGGAGTCAGGCCGGGCGAAATACACATGTTCGAAAATGCACGGGTACAGATGCGGCTGCTCGGCGCACTGGCGGGTGTAGAGGGTACCGTCAGTTTCGATATAGACCGCCTCGCCCGGGGCAATATCGCGCACGAGGGTGTAGCCCGCTGCGTTCAGGGCAACGCTTTCAGAGGCAATCATGTATTCCTTGCGGCCATTCTCGTCGGTGCGTTCGCCGTAGCAGGCAGGCCGGATACCATTCGGGTCCCGGAAGCCAACAATGCCATAGCCGGTAATCATTGCAATGACGGCGTAGGCACCCCGGCAGCGTTTATGAACCGCGCTGACCGCAGAAAAGATCTCATCCTTGGTCGGGTCCAGCTTGCCAAGCTTCTGCAATTCATGGGCGAACACGTTCAACAGCACTTCCGAGTCGGAGTTCGTGTTGATGTGGCGCAGATCGGTCCGGAACAGGTCCTTGCTGAGATCATCAGCATTGGTCAGGTTGCCGTTGTGAGCCAGGGTAATGCCATACGGGCTGTTCACATAGAACGGCTGGGCTTCGGCGGAGCTGGAACTGCCAGCAGTCGGATAGCGCACGTGGCCTATACCCACGTTGCCCACCAAACGACGCATATGACGGGTATGGAAAACATCCCGTACCAGGCCATTGTCCTTGCGGAGGAAAAACCGTTCATCCTGAAATGTCACAATGCCCGCCGCGTCCTGGCCCCGGTGCTGAAGTACAGTCAGCGCATCATAGAGCGACTGATTGACGTTGGAAGTACTGACGATGCCGACAATGCCACACATGGATAAGTGTATCTCCGAGTGTTAAAACTGAATGTTAGCGGGACACGGACGCGGGTTCCACGCCTTCCTGCTCTGTAACGGAATCCGGTTCCGGCGCGTTTTCAGGCGCAGGCCCAAGAAAGCGCGCAAATTCATCGCCCAGGGTCCGTCTGGACCAGTCTTCAACCACCGCCAGGCGATCGATAATGATCGAGGTTCGCCACCAGGTATCCTGGGCCAGCGGTGTGTAACGGGTAAATGCAATCGCAACGATCACCACCACCACGCCCCGCAAAAGGCCAAAACCCATTCCAAGCACCCGATCGGTGGCCGACAAGCCGGTAGCTCGAATCAGATGACCGATCATGTTGTTGATGATGGCACCGACGATGAGCGTTCCAAAGAAAAGTATGGCAAAAGCAGCAATCAGCCGGACAAGCGGTGTTTCAACCGTGCTCTCCAGCAGGGACTGCATCTGGGGGTGGAAGGTTCTGGCCAGGATAAACGCGCCCACCCAGGTCACCAGCGAGAGGGCTTCCCGTACAAAACCCCGTTTCAGACTGATGAGGGTGGAAACTGTAATCAGGGCGATAATGACCCAGTCAATCCAGATCAGCGCTTCCATTGAAAACCCGGTGGAGAAAAGGAAGCGCGAATTCTATCAGGAAACCCCGGTTCGCCAAACCGCAAGACACACATAAACCGGACCCCGGACGTTATTTTTCGCCGGAGGTCACCAGACTGTTAAGACCAAAGGCATCGTCCAGAGCCCTTTTGGCGGATTCGGCCTCGGTTTTTGACGCAAAGGGCCCGCTGAAGACCCTTGTCAGCGTTGTGTCGCCGCGGACAACCTCCTGAAGATGCGAGCCATAGCCCTTTTCCCGGACCTGATCTCTCAAGCGTCGGGCGTTGTCGGCATTGCCAAAGCTGCCCAACTGCACCACCCAGGCGCCATCCAGCGACCGCTCATACTCTGCAGCTTCTGTGGCAGCATTCTCCGAGGTCTGTTCAGATGTCTGAGCCGGCTCATTGGTGGATTCCTGAGCGTTGCCGCTCTCGGGCTGGGCAGCATCGGACGAATCGGTTACGTCCTGCATCTCATCCTGGCCAGGCGCCTCTTCGAGGATACGATAACCCGGGGAATCCCCTGCTTCTTGCGCGCTTGAGGGTGCTGCCAGGCCGCTATCGCTGGACTCAAGACCGTAAGACGGCGCCGGCGCCAATTCCGATTCGGGCGCTTCCACTTCAGGGAAAGGCGGCTCTTCCGGAATCTTGATGGTTGTGGACGTGCGCTCGGAATGAGGCTCATCAAAAAGCATGGGAACAAAGATAACCGCCAGGGAAACAAGTACCAGCGCCCCGATTATTCTCTGTTTCAGTCCATCCACGTTGCTAGGCTCCCAACTGTTATGACTGCGCCCCGACGGGCACCCATGCGCAGATACTAACTGGCCGGCAAGCGGAACTCAAAGTGTCAGGCACGGCCATGGACAAAGTTTAAGGCGGCCTGCCTAGCTTCCGGCTACCTTGCCAGCGAGCAGAATCTCGCGTGCTTCAGCGACCGTGAAGAAAGAACCGAACACAACCACAAGATCGTTCGGGTCAGCCACGGCCAATGCTGAAACCAAGCCCTCCCGCACGGATTCAAAAGCCGTCGCCTGGATCCCTGAATCGGACAGTCTTGCTTGCAGGTCTTGACCGGACAGGCCTCTTGGTACCTTGAGACCGGCCAGATACCAGGCATCGACCACATCAACCATGGCTCTGCCCACACCTGCCACGTCTTTGTCCGCCAGGGCGCCATAAACACCATGCACCCGTCTGCCCGGGGATTTTAGTTGACTCAGCTGACCAGACAACCAACCGGCAGCATGAGGGTTATGGCCAACATCCAGGAAGATATCCGGTGCGGAACCAACACGCTCGAAACGCCCGGGTACACTCAGACCTGAAAGCACCTGCTCAATGACTGGTACCGGCAGGTTCGGTTCAAGCTCGCGTATGGCAACCACGGCGGCTGCCACGCTTTTGATCGGCAATGGACCGGCGGGCAGACGAATCGCCCGGCCTTTATGGCGAAGCTCTACCGCCGGAGCATCATCGCCTGCTTGCTGTTCAGTCACCAGCTCATAATCACGCCCCAGCAGAGCCAGTTCGACTTTCTGCGCAGTGGCCTGCTGGAGCACCGAACGTGGCGGATCGGAATCGGCATAGACCGAGGGGATGCCCGGCCTAAGGACACCGGCCTTTTCAAACCCGATGACTTCGCGATTGTCGCCAAGGAAGGCAACATGATCGATGTCCACCGATGTCAGGATGGCAAAATCCGCGTCCAGGACATTGACAGCATCCAGCCGCCCACCCAGGCCAACCTCCAGCACCCAGTCGTCGAGGCCCGCACCGGCAAAGGCCACGAAAGCGGCAAGGGTTCCGAATTCGAAATAGGTAAGAGAGACATTGCCGCGTGCTTCTTCGACGGCTTCGAATGCGCTGACAAGCGCGTCGTCGGAGATATCCTCACCATTAAGACGCACACGTTCGTTATAGCGTTGTAGATGGGGCGAGGTGTAGGCGCCAGTCCGGCGGCCAGCCGCGCGCAAAAGCGCCTCAACAGTAGCAACCGCGCTGCCTTTGCCGTTAGTGCCAGCCACAGTGATGATCCGGGCGGACGGCTTTCGTCGGAACAACCGCCGCAGGACCACGAGGACCCGGTCCAGGCCAAGATCAATCTCTGTAGGGTGTATCGCTTCCAGGTAGGTAAGCCACTGATCGACGGTGGCACCAGCCCCCGGCGATGCCGGGGGCTGGTCTGCAGGGTTACTCGGCAGGGGCATCGGTTTCGGGCTTCTCCGAGACTTCAAACTCGATCGGGTCTTCGGTTCCCGGGCGCTCCTGGCCGGTAAACTTGGCCAGCACATGAGCAATGCGTTCGCGCATCTGGTGGCGATGGAGAATCATGTCAATCGCGCCGTGCTCAAGCAGGAACTCACTACGCTGGAAACCTTCCGGCAGTTTTTCACGAACCGTCTGTTCTATAACCCGGGGGCCGGCGAAGCCGATCAATGCGTTTGGCTCTGCAATGTTGAGATCCCCCAGCATGGCCAGACTGGCGGACACGCCACCGAAGACAGGGTCCGTCATCACAGAGATATAGGGAATACCCTCAACTTTCATCCTCTCAAGCACAGCGGCTGTCTTCGACATCTGCATCAATGACAGGATCGCTTCCTGCATGCGGGCGCCGCCGCTGGCTGAGAAGCAGACCAACGGGATACGCTCCTTGAGAGCAACATTTGCGGCCTGGACAAACTTCTCCCCGACCACTTGCCCCATAGAGCCACCAAGGAATCCAAATTCGAACGCGCAGGCAACTAAAGGAACCCCGAGCGTCGTGCCTTTCATTGCTACGAGGGCATCCTTTTCCCCAGTGGCTTTCTGCGCCTGGGACAAACGATCTTTGTACCGCTTACTATCCTTGAACTTCAATCGGTCCCAAGGCTCAAGCTCAGCGGCAACTTCTTCACGACCCTCTGGATCAAGAAAAATTTCGAGGCGCCGACGCGCAGTCACCCTCAGGTGGTGGTTGCATTTGGGGCAAACATCCAGGTTTTTCTCAAGTTCCGGCTTGTAGAGAAAGGCACCGCATTTGGGGCATTTCTTCCACAACCCCTCCGGAACGCCCGTTCTCTGTTTCGACTCCGAGCGAATCTTGCTCGGCATTATCTTGTCCAGCCAGTTACTCATGGTCTCATCCTGTCCTTTGACGCCTGTTTGCCCTCCTCCCCTTCATTCAGGAGGCGAGACTGTCCAGTGCTTCACGCATCGGGTGGAGCAGATCCGTCAATGCCCGCTTGAGCTGGTCGGTATCTGCCTGATTTCTGGCTATTGTATCGACCAGGACGCTGCCAACAATTACACCATCGGATACCCGACCGACCGCCGCGGCAGTTTCCGCATCACGAATACCGAAACCAACACCCACCGGGAGAGCTGTCAGTTCGTGAATATGATTCACCTTGGCAGCTACCTCTTCCACGTTGATGGTGGCCGATCCCGTCACACCCTTGATAGAAACATAGTACACATAACCGGAGGAGTGCTCACTGATTGCCCGGATCCGGTCATCGGTCGTGGTTGGTGAAAGCAGGAAGATGGCGTCGAGATTTCGCTGGGTGAACAGCGGAGCAACCTCGTCGGCCTCTTCCGGTGGCAAGTCAACGGTCAGAATGCCGTCGACGCCAGCATCCTTGGCAGCATCCGCAAAACGCTCGTAGCCCATGGCTTCCATCGGGTTCAGGTAGCCCATCAAAACCACCGGAGTTGCGTCGTCTGACTTCCGGAACTCCTTGACCATGGCAATCACCTGCCTCAGCGAGGTACCGTGCACCAGGGCCCGCTCACAGGCAAGCTGGATTACCGGGCCGTCTGCCATGGGGTCAGAGAACGGCACCCCCAGCTCGATAATATCTGCCCCCGCCTCAACCAGCGTGTGCATCAGATCTACCGTGACATCGGGATGCGGGTCACCGGCAGTAATATAGGGAATAAGTGCCTTACGACCTTGTCCTTTCAGGGCCTTGAGGACCCCTTCAATTCGGCTCATGCCTGCTCCTGTTAATTCTTCAGATCTCGATGCCTTCAAGCTTGGCAACCGTGTTAATGTCCTTGTCGCCACGCCCGGAAACGTTAATGACAACGGTCTGGTCTTTGTCCATGGTCGCCGCCAGTTTGATGGCATAAGCGACAGCGTGAGCCGTTTCCAGCGCGGGCATAATGCCCTCGACGCGGGTCAATTTCCGGAACCCTTCCATCGCTTCGTCATCGGTAACGGACACATAATTGGCACGGCCAATGTCCTTCAACCAGCTGTGCTCTGGACCCACCCCTGGATAGTCCAGGCCGGCACTCACCGAATGCGTACCTGCGATCTGGCCATTTTCGTCCTCCATCAGGTAGGTGCGGTTACCGTGAAGCACGCCAGGACGACCGGCACAGAGTGGTGCCGCGTGTTTGCCAGTATCAATGCCCAGGCCGCCAGCCTCGACACCGTAAAGCTGTACCGATTCGTCAGAAAGGAACGGATAGAACATGCCAATGGCGTTGGAACCACCACCCACACAAGCGACCAGGGCATCCGGCAACTTGCCGGTTTTCTCCAGCGCCTGACGACGGGTTTCCCGACCGATTACCGACTGGAAATCCCGGACCAGCAGCGGATATGGATGCGGCCCCGCAACGGTACCAATGATATAGAAAGTGTCGTCCACGTGAGCCACCCAGTCACGCATCGCATCGTTCATGGCATCCTTTAGGGTTTTGGTGCCACCCTGAACGGCATGTACCGTCGCGCCCAGAAGCTTCATCCGGAACACGTTCAGAGACTGTCGCTGGACATCCTCCGCGCCCATGAACACATGGCATTCAAGACCCAGACGCGCGCAAACAGTGGCAGTGGCAACACCGTGCTGACCCGCACCGGTTTCGGCAATGATCCGCTTTTTACCGAGGAAACTGGCAAGCAGCGCCTGGCCGATCGTGTTGTTCACCTTATGGGCACCGGTGTGACAAAGATCTTCACGCTTGAGCCAGATCTGGGCGCCGCCGGTTTCACGGCTGAGACGCTCGGCGAAATACAGCGGGGTTGGCCGGCCAACATAGTCCGCCAGTTCCTTGTCGAACCGCGCCTGGAATTCCGGATCCTTCTTCAGGCGGGCGTATTCTTTCTCGAGCGTCATCAGGGAATCCATCAGAGTCTCGGAAACAAATCGCCCACCAAAGGCCCCGAAGTGACCCCGCGCGTCCGGCAGTGCGCTCAGCATTTCTTCAGTCAGTTTTACAGACACGGTGAACCTCTTTAATAAAATGAGAAATTTTCTGGATATCCTTGATGCCTTTGCCCTGTTCAACACCGCCACTGACATCTACAGCCCAGGGTTTCACCTGTTTCACAGCGGCAAATACGTTATCAGATGACAACCCCCCGGCCAATATGATCGGAAGCGGCCGGTAGTCAGGGATCAGATCCCAGTTAAACGATTTTCCTGTGCCTCCGTACCGGTCTGGATCCCAGGCATCGACCAGCAGGCCGGAAGCGTTGTGAAACTCCTCGAAGGCGGCTTCAATCTGCCCTGCCTTTCGGACCCGGATGGCCTTGATCCAGCGTCGACCAAAACTGGCACAGAAATCCGCCGATTCGTCGCCATGAAACTGCAGCAAATCCAGTGGCACCCGCTCGAGAACCGCCTCGACTTCCTGCCTGGATGGATTAACAAATAATCCGACCACCGACATGAACGCCGGAACACGCTTTGCCAGTTCGGCGGCCAGCTCCAGAGAAACGGAACGGGGACTCGGTTCATAAAAAACCAGACCCAGGGCGTCGGCGCCGAATTGAACAGCCCCGTCAATATCCTCGGGACGGGTAAGGCCGCAAATTTTGACCCTTGCGCTCATTGGCTCGGAACCCGCTGTTTGACATGGATGTGTGTTGGGGTGAACGGACTGTTCTCTTCCCGAGTGAACCAGGGCCGCAGAAAGCCCGGGCCGCATTCGACATCGGGAATCCCGAATTCGTCCGGGTACCCCACATCGACCAGATACAGACCATGGGGAGGCGCGGTTACACCTGCAGCTGTCCGATCTCTGGCGACCAGTATCTCATGAATCCACTCCGGTCGCTGCTTTCCCGAACCAACCGCCATCAGGGCGCCGGCGATATTCCGGACCATGTGATGCAAGAACGCATTGGCCTGAACGTCTATTACGACAAAATCCCGCTTCCGGGTTACCGAAATACGCTCCAGAAACCGAATCGGTGTTCGAGACTGGCACCCGGCCGCACGGAAAGAGGAAAAATCATGTTCTCCGGCCAATGCCTGCGCGGCCTTGTGCATGCGATCTGCGTCCAGTGGGCGGAAGGTCCAGCTTACCTGGCCCCGCTGTATACCCGGACGCACTGGATGGTTATAGATGATGTAACGATAACGCCGATAGGTCGCGGAAAATCGAGCGTGGAAATCACCGACTCCGTTTCCGGCCCAGTGCACGGAAATGTCATCGGGCAGCGCCGTGTTTATACCCATAACCCAGGAGCGCAGGTTACGGACAGACGGAGTGTCAAAATGAGCGATTTGATAGCTGGCGTGCACCCCGGCATCGGTACGGCCCGCACACACCAGATCAACTGCATGGTTCGCGACCTTTGCCACCGCTGCCGTCAGTTCCGCTTCCACCGATCGAACACCGGATTTCTGGAGCTGCCAGCCGTGAAACCCACGCCCATCATATTCGAAGGCAAGTGCGACGCGGCCCGCGCCTACGGCGTTATCGGTGGAGAGCTGCTGAGTCTCGAGAAACAAGTGCGAATCCGAAGAGAGTGGTTCTATAAAAACAAAGCGCCGACCTTGTTGCCGGGAAGATACCCGGCGGCCGGCGCTTGCTACCTGTCAGAACCGATTATAACGGATCAGGACAGATTTTTAAGGAGGTCTTGCGCCTCTGCTTTCTGGTCTTCGTTTCCTTCAAGGGATACTTCTTCCAAGATGTCGCGAGCTCCGTCGGTGTCACCCATCTCGATGTAGGCCCGCGCGAGATCCAGCTTGGTAGCGGCCTCATCAGTTCCGGCCAGGAAGTCAAAATCGTCCTCGTCACCGAGTTCGCTTTCCTCAATGTCCGCAGCCTGCGATTTGCGCGACTCATCGGAAACTTCATCAGACGCAACCGGGAGATCAAGATCACTCTCAGGTGTCTCCGACTCTTCGAGCTCATCGGTTACACCCAGCTGCTCGAGATCCTCGGCATCTTCAACCGTCTGTTCAGGATCCGCTTCCTCTGCATCGCCCTCACCGAGCGTGTCCTCAAGACCAAGCTCTTCATCGAGTGACGCCTCTTCGCTCTCCTCGGAGTTGGCTGAATCGGCAGAATCGGAAAACTCTTCCATCAGTGCCAGGTCTTCATCGGACACGTCCAGTTCCAGGTCATCCAGTGAAGATTCTTCCATCTCAGTGCCACCAAGCTCGTCTTCTTCACCGGCTACCTTGTCCAGCTCAGCATCGAGCTCGTCCAGGAATGACTCGTCCAGCGAATCAACGTCGGAGTCGCCGTCCAAATCAGAACCCTGCTCAGAGCCTTCCTCGGAGGTGGTTTTCGGCCTTTCGTCTGGCAGCTCCTCCGCCAGGTCTCCTTCGTCCAGATCGCCCTCTTCCAGATCGAGGCTCAGGTCGTCATCAGAATCGTCGAGCGTCTGCTCTGTATCGGTTGGCTTGTCAGAGTCCGCTTCGAATTCCGAAGACAGATCCCAGTCTGTGGACTCCTCAAGCTCGGAGGTGTCTTCGGTCGAAGGCTTTTGTTCATCCGATTCCATCTCCAGACCCGAGAGATCGTATTCGATCATGTCGTCCCGGCTTTCCTCTGCGCTCTCTTCAGACGCGTCTTCCTTGCTGGCCTCGGATTCGTCATGCTCATCAAGCTCGAAATCAGACAGGTCAGTCTCAGAAAGGTCCGAATCAAAGTCGCCAAACTCGTTCTCGACCGGCTCTTCTTTTTCGGAATCAAACTGATCGGCGAGAAGTTCATCAGATTCCGGCTTGTCCTGTTTTTCAGTGGACTCATCACCGGTTTCTTCCGAATCATAAGATGTGGCAAACGAGTCAGAACGTAACTGAGACTCAAGGTCATCGATGCTGGGCATCGACTCCGCCTCTTCCAGCCGCGCGCGCAGCTCGTTCGCAGTGGTCAGCGCTTCTTCATCGTCCAGAGCCTCGACCTCACCGAATTGTTTTTCGAATGAGTCGCGATCCTGGGTATCGGCGTAAACACCCAGCAGCTTCAGGCGCAGATCGGTGCGACTGGGCTCACGGGAAATTGCGGTTTCCAGAGCTTGGGCAGCCCGATCATGCTGGCCATAGGCAATGTAAGAGTCAGCCTCGGCCAGGGCGTCGCCCGCCGCAGATTGCTGATCCTCTTCATCCAGGCTCAGATCGAAGGAATCCGTTTCTTCATCGGTTTCGTTGTTCAGCTGTTCGTAAAACGCCTTTTCCCGGTTTGCATTGCGACGGGCAAGCAGCAGGAGAAGCAACAGCAGAACGATCAGACCGCCACCAAGGGCAATCTGATACATCGGATTACCAGTTATGGCATCAATAACGTTACCGGGGAAACCTTTGTCGGCGGCCGGAGCCTGTTGAGCAGGCTTGGGCGCAGGCTCTGCAGATTGCTCTGTTTGTGTCGGGGCTGGCTCCGCCGCCGCAGTTTCTTCAACCGCATCATCGGTAGCCGCAACCGCCGGCTCATCCGCTCCAGACATTTCCGCCTGTTCTGATGCGTCACCGGCATCGGCACCCATCTGATCATCGGTTGCCTGNTCGGAANCGGCCATTTCGTCAGTTTCATCGACCATAGCCTCGGACTCGGCCATGTCGCCTGATTCACCCGCAGCTTCTGCATCCTCAGCTTCACTGTCCATCATGTCCGCATCGACGGGTGCCGTATCACCTTCAACGGCCTCGTCCATGGCGACAGATTCCTCTGCTCCGTCATCGGCAGCCGGACTTTCAACGGGTGCGGTCTGCTCTGCCGTTTCATCACCGGCAGTCTGTTGCATTTCAGCAAGCTGGGTATTCTTGAGCTCAAGCAGGCGCTGCAGAGTCTGCACCTGGTCCTGCAGGTCCTCAACACGACTGTTCAGCTCATCGTTCTCACGGCGAGCGCTTTCAAGCTCTTCCATCGCGACCGCTGTGCCGGCATCAACGCCGCCCGGCAGTTCGCTGTCACCGCCAGCGGAGCCACTGTCGCTGGCCTCAGTGCCGGCGTCATCGGATACTACGAGTTTGAGCTCATCACCTCCGGCGCCAGCCTGCTGCTGAGGAGCCGACGCTGCCTGCTGCTCGGCGGTTGCATCGACTGTGCGCTGGGGAGTCTGGAATTCCTGATTCTGCTGGGCAACCACGCGAGTAGCTTCAGCGCGAGTTCGACTCTGGATCTGGTCCAAAGACGGGACACGCAGCACTTCACCACGCTTCAGGCGATTGATGTTATTGCCAATGAATGCGTTCGGGTTCAGGTCCTGGATTGCCAGCATGACCTGCTGCATAGAGACACTGTTGTCTGGACGCACCTGAGACGCGATGGTCCACAACGTGTCTGAAGCGCCGGTGGGCCCGAATGTATCAGCCTGATATCCGGAACCCAGCGACCGCTCGGCCTGAGCCTGGCGACGAACTGATTCTGCACTGCGAGTGGTCGTCGGCTGGCTGGTTGTCTGGGAAGTGGAGACTGTTGGAGTGCTGACCTGTTCCTGCACGCCGGACTCTTCCGCGTATACAGGTGGATCCACCAGAACGGCGTATTCCCGCATTAACCGGCCGTTTGGCCAGGTCAACTCAAGCAGGAAGTTGAGGTACGGTTCCCTCAGAGGTTCACGGGAGGACACNTTGACAATGAGACTGCCATCATTNCCGGTGACCACCTGGAACCTGAGCTTNCTGAGAAACTGGTTGCGATCCAGCCCCACCCGCTCATATGCCTGTTCCGAGGCAATNTTGACGAACACNTCCGCTGGATTGACGCCACGGCTTTGGGGCAGAACAATCTCTGCGTCCAGTGGCTCGTTCAGATAGGACTGAAGTTCTATTTCACCCAGCCCCAGGGCCTGTGCGACGCCGGATCCGAGCCCTCCCGCCAGAGCCAGGGCAACCGCAAGCTTGCGTACCTTCATGCTTTTTCCTTTCCAGTCTCCGTTATTCGTTACTGCTCTTTTTCAAACAGAATCGGACGAGGTTGGATGACTTTCGTCTTGATAATTCTCGTTATTATGTGTTCTTTTTAATTTTCAGTCCGGCAAGTATTGTTGATAAAACCTCTTTTATCAATCAATCAGCCGCAATCCTTGTACCATTTTTTTATCAATCACGCGGAACTACTAGCGCTCTTGAAAATAACAGGGGCGGAGGCTGAAATCAGCCTCCGCCCCCTCACCGGTTTATCGAAACCGGACACAGTTGGCATTTATTGCCTCTGTGTAACAATTTTTAACGCTCCTGAAGGATCCGGAGCATACGGCGCAGCGGCTCAGCGGCACCCCACAAGAGCTGATCACCCACCGTAAACGCGGAAATGTATTCCGGCCCCATGGTCAGCTTGCGGATACGGCCGATCGGCACGCTCAAGGTACCGGTCACCTTCGCTGGAGTCAGTTCCTCAATGGTCGCATCACGGTCATTGGGAATCACTTTCACCCAGTCATTCGCTTTCGCAAGGATCGACTCGATTTCAGAAACCGGGAGATCCTTCTTCAGCTTGATAGTCAACGCCTGACTGTGGGAGCGCATTGCGCCAATCCGCACACAGATGCCGTCGATGGGAATCGGGTTATCGGAGCGCCCGAGAATTTTGTTGGTCTCGACCCCCGCCTTCCACTCTTCCTTGCTCATGCCGTTGTCGAGCTGCTTGTCGATAACGGGATAAGACTGCCGGCCAGGGGCACCTGGAAGTGCTCGGTCGGGAAGCCGTCCGAACGCATGGTTTCGGTTACCTTGCGGTCAATCTCCAGAATCGCGGAGGAAGGATCGTCCAGCTCAGACTTGACGCTTGTATTGAGCTCGCCCATCTGGTTCAACAGCTCGCGCATGTTTTGAGCGCCAGAACCGGAAGCCGCCTGATAGGTCATGGGCGACACCCACTCGATCAGATCCTGTTCAAGCAGGCCACCCAAAGCCAGCATCATAAGGCTCACGGTGCAGTTACCACCGATGTAGTCCTTGACGCCTTTCTCAAGCGCAGCATCAATCACGTTTCGGTTGACCGGATCGAGAACAATCACAGAGTGGTCGACCATCCGCAGGGTGGAGGCTGCATCAATCCAGTAACCTTCCCAGCCCGCGTCACGGAGCTTCTGATAAACCGCACCGGTGTAGTCGCCACCCTGACAGGTCACGATAACATCCATGGTTTTCAGAATCTCGACGTCAAACGCGTCCTGCAGAGGAGGAACGTCGTCTTTACCCACGTCCGGCGCAGGCTTGCCAGCCTGGGATGTGGTGAAAAACACCGGTTCGATATCGGCGAAATCGTTTTCTTCACGCATGCGTTGCATGAGGACCGAGCCCACCATGCCACGCCAACCTACAAGTCCAACTCGCTTCATGTGCGATCTTCAGACCTCGTTTTATGCCCGCCCCATGCCTTTATCGCTGGCAGGGACAGGATGGGTGATCCCGCGGCAACTGCATCGCGTTGCCGTCGGGTCTCAAATACGCCTGTCAGGGCCTGGCCTCTTCACAGCGCAGCCAGAACCGCCTCCCCCATTTCCCGGGTGGACACTTTCTTTGCGCCCTCAGACATGATGTCCGCTGTTCGCAGACCCTGATCCAGGACCTTGCTGACCGCCGCTTCAATGGCTTCAGCAGCTTTTTCCTCATTCAGACTGTACCGCAGCATCATGGCAGCACTGAGGATGGTGGCCAGCGGATTGGCAATGCCCTGCCCGGCAATATCCGGCGCAGACCCGTGGCAGGGCTCATACATGCCCTGCTTTTCGGAGTTCAGCGACGCCGATGGCAACATGCCGATCGAGCCGGTGAGCATAGCCGCTTCGTCCGAAAGAATATCACCAAACATGTTGCCAGTCACAATCACGTCAAACTGCTTGGGGGCACGGACCAGCTGCATGGCGGCATTGTCCACGTACATATGAGATAGCTCCACGTCCGGATATTCCCGGCGGAGATCGTTCATGATTTCCCGCCATAGAACAGTCACTTCCAGCACGTTGGCTTTGTCCACGGAGCACAGCTTTTTGCCCCGCTGCTGCGCGGCCTCAAAAGCCACTCGCCCGATACGACGAATTTCCGATTCTGTGTAGGCGTAGGTGTTGTAACCCTGGCGCTCTCCGCTCTCAAGTTCGCGCACACCGCGCGGCTGACCAAAATAGATGCCGCCAGTCAGTTCACGGACAATCATGATATCCAGCCCGGAAACAACTTCCGGCTTCAGAGAAGAGGCGGACGCCAGTTGCGGATAGAGAATTGCCGGGCGCAGGTTTGCAAACAGCTCCAGGTTAGAGCGCAACCCCAGCAACCCCTTCTCCGGGCGCTTGGCCATGGGCAGACTGTCCCACTGAGGGCCGCCCACGGCACCCAGAAGGATCGCGTCGGCTCTGGTGGCCTTTTCGAGGGTTGCATCCGGCAGCGGTGTGTCGGTTTCATCAATCGCCGCACCGCCCACGAGGCCGGACTCGAAGCTCAGGCCGAGATTGAACTGATCATTGATCTTGTTGAGCACTTTTTCCGCTTCAGCGACAATTTCCGGACCGATACCGTCGCCGGGAAGCATCAGGATAGTTCTGGGCATGTTTTTTCCTTGTTCCATTCCTTCAGGTCGAATTAGAGCCAGCGTAATCGGACTGCCTATTCAACCCCCAGCACCAAACAGCCAGGGCGCAGTTTTACGGCGGCTTTCTTCGTAAGACCGGATCAGCTCAGCATCTTCCAGCGTCACGCCAATATCATCCAGGCCGTTCAGCAGGCAATGACGACGGAAATCATCCACCTCAAAGGTAAAGGTTTCGCCGGATGGGGTAGTTACAGTCCTGGCTTCCAGGTCGACTGCCAACTGATAGCCTTCACTCTGCTCCACTTCCCGGAATAAACGATCGACAATTTCCTCAGGAAGAACAATGGGTAACAACCCATTCTTAAAGCAGTTATTATAGAAAATATCGGCAAAACTCGGAGCAATAATCACCCGGAACCCGAAATCCTCCAGAGCCCAGGGTGCGTGCTCCCGGCTTGAACCACAGCCAAAGTTACGTCGCGCCAACAATACACTGGCGTTCTTGTAGCGGTCCTGATTCAGGACAAAATCCGGATTAATCGGACGGGTGGAACAATCCTGATCCGGTTTGCCTTCATCCATATACCGCAACTCATCAAACAGGTTCGGGCCGAAACCCGTGCGCTTGATGGACTTCAGAAACTGCTTGGGAATGATCATGTCCGTATCCACGTTGGAACGGTCCATGGGGGCGACAACGCCCTGGTGTTGCTTCAATGCGCGCATGGTTCTCTCCTGTGGATCAGTTCATCAGCTCGCGGACATCAACGAAATGACCGGTTACGGCGGCAGCAGCAGCCATGGCCGGGCTCACCAGATGGGTACGCCCGCCAAAGCCCTGACGGCCTTCGAAGTTCCGGTTTGACGTGGAAGCACAATGCTCCCCCTGCCCCAGCTTGTCGGCGTTCATGGCCAGACACATCGAACAGCCCGGGTCGCGCCACTCAAGACCGGCTTCGATAAAGATCTTGTCCAGACCTTCCTGCTCCGCCTGGGCTTTCACCAGACCGGAACCGGGAACCACCATGGCCTGCTTCAGAATCGGCGACACCTTCCGCCCTTTCACCACGGCCGCGGCCTCGCGCAGATCCTCAATCCGGCTGTTGGTACAGGAGCCAATGAACACACGATCCAGCTTGATATCGGTAATCGCCATATTGGGCTGCAAACCCATGTACTTGAGAGCGCGAACAATGCCTTCACGCTTGATCGGATCGGCTTCCTGTTCGGGATCGGGCACCTTGCCATCAATTCCGGCCACCATTTCAGGCGACGTACCCCAGCTCACCTGCGGCTGGATTTCCGAGCCTTCGAGCTCAACAACCTTGTCGAAGACTGCATCGCTATCGCTATGCAAGGTGCGCCAGTATTCAACTGCAGCATCCCACTGCTCGCCCTTGGGGCCAAACGGGCGATTGCGAACGTATTCGATGGTGGTGTCATCAACCGCTACCATACCAACCCGCGCACCGGCTTCGATGGACATGTTGCAGATGGTCATCCGCCCCTCCATGCTCAGGCCCTGGATAGCTTCGCCCCCAAACTCAATGGCGTGCCCGGTACCACCGGCAGTCCCGATCTTGCCAATGATGGCCAGCACAACATCCTTGCCGGTAACGCCCGGACCCAGCTTGCCATTGACCTTCACCAGCATGTTTTTCATTTTCTGCTGCACCAGGCACTGGGTGGCCAGCACATGCTCAACTTCACTGGTGCCAATACCATGAGCCAGGCAACCGAAAGCACCGTGGGTCGATGTATGGGAATCCCCACAAACAATACTCATGCCCGGCAACGTTGCGCCCTGCTCGGGCCCGATAACGTGCACGATGCCCTGGCGTTGATCCTTGATCTTGAANTCNAGAATNCCGAACTCGTCGCAGTTCTTGTCCAGTGTTTCCACCTGGATCCGGGAAACCGGNTCAACAATACCTTCGACACCACGATCACGATCCGTGGTAGGCACGTTGTGGTCCGGCGTCGCAATGTTGGCATCAATCCGCCACGGCTTCCGCCCCGCCAGACGCAGGCCTTCAAATGCCTGGGGTGATGTCACTTCGTGCAGTAACTGACGATCGATATAAATCAACGCGGAGCCGTCATCGCGCTGTTTGACGAGATGATCGTCCCACAATTTGTCGTATAAGGTTTTGCCCGCCATGGTTCTCTCTCACTCTCTGGGGGTTTTTGGTTCTGACGTTTGATACCGGTATCTTACCGCCTGCGACCGGATAACCTCAATTCATGTTTTTTATCTATCGCATGCCTTATGGTAATACTTTAAGATTCTGAGAAGGTCGCATGAAGGGATAAGCCTCCCAAAACACGCCCGTAAATACATCCATGTAGGGCTCGGTCGCGCCATCCCTGGCGCTCCACGGTTTTGGGAGGCTGATCCCTCCATACTCCCCATCCTCTCCGGATATTCGCCACATTCTGGGGAGCGGGTTGGAACAGCGTTTTCAAAACCGTAGAGGGCCAGGGACGGCCCGATTCGAGCCCACATGGACGTGCTTGTCGGCGTGTTTTGAAAACGCTGTTCCAACTCGGGACCTTCGGCCAAATTGAAAATCAGGAACGAATGCATGGATTCAAACGCATTAAAAGCTTTTCTGACCATTGTCGATCAGGGCTCCTTCTCAGAAGCCGCGGAAATCCTGCACCTGACACAGCCGGCCATCTCGAAACGCCTGGCCGCACTGGAAAACCAGCTTGGCACCAGCCTGATCGATCGTAGCCACCGCCAGATTCGTCTGACCGATGCCGGCAGTCGTTTGCTTCCCCATGCACGTCGGATCCTCGATGAAATTCACAACGCCCGGGTGGCGTTGTCGCCGGACTCTGGACAAGTCCAGGGCGAGCTGCAAATCATCGCCAGCCATCACATCGGTCTGCATCATTTGCCAAATTGGCTACGACGGTTCAAACGGGAATACCCTCAGGTGTCCATCAACCTGCAGTTCATGGAATCCGATGCCGCCTACGAGCAGATGCGTAAACGTAATGCGGAGCTGGCATTCGTGACGCTGAGTGACAGCATGGAACCGAGCTTTCATGTGTTTGCCCAATGGCCGGACCAGATGGTGTTTGTGGTGGGCGCCGAGCACCCCCTGGCGTCACTCGAAAATCCGAGGCTTACAGACCTAGCAGACCACCCGGCACTATTGCCCGACACCAGCACCGCAACCTATCGGGTTGTGAGCCGGTTGTTTCTGGAGGCGAATCTGCACCTGAACCCGCAAATGCNAATGCCAACCAACTACCTGGAAACCATCAAGATGATGACCAGTGTGGGCCTGGGCTGGAGTGTGCTGCCCCTGCGCATGATTGACGACAGCCTTAGGGTACTGGATGTGGGCAAGCCAGTTTCTCGTGTCCTCGGGGGGATCGGGTTATCCGGGCGGCAGCTCAGCAACGCGGCCAAAGCGTTACTCACCATCGTGCAGGAAGAGGAAAGCGCCTGAGGTTTAACCCTCGCCATGGGCTGGCGGCGGCCGAAGGCCTCGCCAGGTGATCACGATTGCGACGGCCATGGCGGCCGCACCACCCCAGAAAGCCGCCGAGGTACTGAACCCATCCACCAGGAAGCCCGACAACCAGGCCCCAAGCGCACCGCCAGCACCGAAGGTGAGGCCGCTGTAGAGGGCCTGCCCCTGCCCGTGATGGTGCTTGCCAAAAAAGCCCTGGATGTACTGGACAGAGATTGCATGCAGCGCACCGTAAGATGCTGCATGCAGCAGCTGGGCGAACAGCAGGACGAGGACAACATCCGTCAGCTCCGCGATCAGTACCCATCGAATCATGGTGAGCGTAAGCGCGCCGATCGCAATCTGGCGAACCGTGAAATTGCGCGTTAACCGGTGCATCACCAGAAACAGTGCGATCTCCGCAAAAACACCCAGCGACCACAGCAAACCAATCGACAGCTTGCCGTACCCGTGCTGCTCCAGATGGATACTGAAGAACGTGTAGTAAGCTCCGTGCGAAACCTGCAGCAGGAAATTCATCAGAAAAAACGTCACCACTGCCGGGTGCGTGACGATGGCCTTTAAACTGCCTTTCGGAGCCGGCGCCTTTCGCTCACCCCGCTCCGCAGGCACCAGAAATGCGGATACGGCAATGCCCGCAAACACCGGAAGCAACAACCACGGGAGATTCTGAATCGGCACCAGTTCCAGCAAACCGCCAACCAGCGCAACCGCTCCGATGAACCCCACCGAACCCCAGAGCCGAACCCGCCCGTATTTCTCTTTCTGCTCGCCCAGGGTTCGAAGCGTGATCACCTCATACAGCGGCAAGATCGCATTCCAGAAAAACGTGAACGCCAGCATGACCAGCAGCAGGCCATAGAACCCCGGTTCCATGAACACACCGGCGAAGAACAGCGAGCCGATGATGGCGCCGAACCGGACCAGACGAACCCGTTGGCCGGTCTTGTCGCCGAGCCAACCCCAGACGCTGGGCGCAATGATTTTGGTGAGCTGGATCGTCGCCATGAGGGTGGCGATCTGGAGGTAGGAAAAGCCCTGGCCCGCAAGGTAGAGGGACCAATACGGCAAGAGCCCGCCAAGGAGGGCGAAGAACCAGAAATAGAGGTTAGAGAGGCGCCAGTAGATAGAAATACCCCGCAAGTCCGGCTGTTTTGGCGGCACTCACTGCCCAAAAATGTGGAGCGCCAAGGATGGCGCGACCAAGCCCTACAGGGAAGTATTCACGGGCGTTTTTTGGGCAGTGAGTGCCGCCAAAGCAGCTTCACCAAGCCTGACAAACAAAATCAGAGCTGCCCAATCACCGGCGTAGAAACAGAAACATCCGCATTCTGCCCACGATGCCGCAGGTAATGGTCCATCAACACAATGGCCATCATCGCCTCAGCAATAGGTGTCGCCCGGATGCCGACACATGGATCGTGACGGCCGGTGGTAATCACCTCACAGGGATCGCCGTTCACATCAATGCTCCGGCCCGACAAACGCAAACTCGACGTGGGCTTCAATGCGATACTGGCCACGATCGGTTGCCCTGAGGAAATACCTCCAAGCACACCACCGGCATTATTCGAAAGGAACCCTTCCGGCGTCATCTCGTCACGATGCTCGGTGCCCTTCTGGTCGATGCAGTCGAAACCGGCGCCAATCTCGACGCCCTTCACCGCATTGATGCTCATCAGTGCATGAGCAAGGTCCGCATCCAGGCGGTCAAAGATCGGCTCGCCGAGACCCGGTGGCACACCGTCGGCAACCACGTTGATCCGGGCACCGATGGAATCCCCCTCCTTGCGCAGGGCATCCATATAAGCTTCCATCTCGGGAACCTTGTCCGCATCCGGGCAGAAGAACGGGTTCTGGTGAACCTGATCCCAATCCAGTTTCTCGGCCTTGATGGGCCCCAGCTGCGACAGATAGCCGCGAATCCGGATACCCAGGCGCTGCTCAAGGAATTTTCTCGCAACAGCACCCGCAGCAACCCGCATGGCGGTCTCACGGGCAGACGAACGACCACCGCCGCGATAGTCGCGAACACCATACTTGTGCATGTAGGTGTAATCAGCGTGAGCCGGCCGAAACTGTTCGGAGATCTTTGAGTAATCCTTGGACCGCTGATCGGTGTTTTCAATCAGCAGGCCAATCGGCGTTCCGGTGGTCTTACCCTCGAAAACGCCTGACAGGATTCTCACCTCGTCGGCTTCACGACGCTGGGTTGTGTGCCGGGATGTGCCTGGCTTTCGGCGATCCAGGTCCCGCTGCATGTCCGCTTCCGAAAGCTCAAGTCCCGGAGGGCAGCCATCAATGATGCACCCCAGCGCAGGCCCGTGGCTCTCGCCGAATGAGGTAACCGTAAACAGTTTTCCGAAAGAGTTTCCCGACATAATTCAGTATCTTGTTCAGCTTTTATGAGAATTCAGTTTAACTGGAAGCCTGCCACTGACGCAGGTCCGGCTCGGTGATCAGAAAGACGCCATCGCCCCCATTTTCGAACTCCAGCCAGGTCAGTGGCAGATCCGGATACGCCTCATCCATTGCGACCCAGCTGTTACCGACTTCCACGACCAGTAGTCCACCAGGAGTAAGATGTTCGGCCGCTTTGGCAATGATTCTGTGAGCGATGTCGAGCCCGTCTTTACCGGCGGCAAGGCCCAGCTCAGGTTCGTGGCGGTACTCATCCGGCATGCTGGAGAGATCGTCTGCATCCACATAGGGCGGGTTGCTAACGATCACGTCGTAGCGACCTTCAATATTGTCAAAGACATCGGATTGTACGGTACGGACCCGCTCGCGGACTCCGTGCAGGTCGATATTGGATTCAGCCACTTCAAGTGCATCCGGAGAAATGTCCGACAGATCGACTTCCGCCTCGCCGAAAACAGATGCCGCACCAATGCCAATGCACCCGCTCCCGGTGCAAAGATCAAGGATGCGTTCCACCGGCTTGTCTCCGAGCCACGGCTGAAAGCCATTCTCGATCAATTCACCAATGGGGGAGCGCGGTACCAACACCCGTTCGTCAACATGAAAGGGCATGCCCATAAACCAGGCTTCACCGAGCAGATACGCCAGAGGTACGCGCTCATCCACGCGCCGGGCGATTCTTTCCAGTACCAGCTCCCGCTCTTCCCGCGTTAGACGGGCATCCAGGAACAGAGTGTTGTTTTCAAGGGGAAGGTGCAGGCTACGCATAACCAGCTGAACGGCTTCATCCCAGACATTGTCCGTGCCATGCCCGAAAAACAGCGGCGAAGCAGCAAACCGAGAGGAGGCGTAGCGGAGGTAATCCCGAACGCTGTGAAGGTCGTCAATAGGGCTGGTCACTAACGTACATCCTGTGCAAGAGCGTGTTAGCGCGGGATTATACGCTGTTTACCCGCTCGACTGCAGCCCGCCCCCGCCAACAAATTGTTCAGATAGCCAGAGGCCCGGAGCTGTTCCGGCTTTCTTCAAAGCGATCCAGCGCAGCAGCCATCCGCTCACGGCCCAGCTGAATCAATTCCGGGGCCTTGTGATAATCGTAGCTCCGACAGGCATTCTTCGGGATATTCACCAGCAAATCCGGCGGGTAGCCCGCGATCTTGTACTGCACAAGCGCACTCTGCATGGTCTCGATGGTGAGGTTCATCACATCGAATTTGCCGATCCCGAGCTTGTCCCAGTCTATGGTTTCGTGCTCTTCCTGGCTCTTCTTGTCAGCCGGCTTCTTCTCCGTCTGCTTTTGATGCTCTTTCTTGTGCACTGCCCGGCTGATCTTTTCTTCCGGGCTGTCACCGTTGTCCGGCTTCCGGGCAGTCAGGGATTTCAGGGCATCCCAGTCAAACCAGCGCGAGGCCTTCTCACGGATGGTATCCACCCACTCGTCCATATCCGTGTTTTCAGCCTCGCCCGGAGTAAACGCAGCGTCCGGAATCCGTCGACGGCGGTCATCCTCGCCACTGAGATTGACGGCAACGATGATGTCAGCGTGGGAGGAAATGGTCGGGATGATTGGCAAAGGATTGAGCAAGGCACCGTCCACGAGGACTCTGCCATTGAGAACGAGAGGTGTGACAACACTTGGAATCGCCACCGAAGCGCGGATAGCCTGATCCAGAGGCCCTTCCTGAAACCAGATTTCCTTGTGGGCGAGCAGATCTGTCGCCACGGCCGTAAAGGCAATGGGCAGGTTTTCGATCCGGGTATCTCCCAGCATTTCCCTTACAACCGAAAAAATCTTCTCGCCACGAATAGCGCCCACGGAATTGAACGTTACATCGAGGAGCTTGAGGACATCGAACTGGCCCAAGCCGGTAACCCAGTCCTTGTAGTCCTGCATCTTGCCCGCTCCGAACATACCGCCGATCAGGGCCCCCATGGAACAGCCGGAGATAGCAACGATGTCGTAGCCACGCTCCACCAGAACTTCGATGGCGCCGATNTGGGCATANCCTCTGGCACCACCACTTCCCAGCGTCAGAGCCACGGTCTTGCGCGGTTTGTTCCGGTCTTTGCCTTTTTCCGGGTTTGCCGGAGCACGGGTAGCGGAGACATCAGAGCTGCTCAGGACCTTCGAGACGTTGTCCTGCGGATCTTTCTCTGAGGGCTTGTCCTTTGGATCCTGATCGTCATCCTTTGATGTGCCCATAATCATTACCTCGAGATCACCACCACTTCTACCCGGTCGCCCTGCCTGTCTGGATCACTGAAGACACCTGCCGGCCCCACAACGATTATCTCCTGTTGAGCCCGGGAGACACCCGTTTTGGACAGGACCTCCGACAACGACTCGGTAGCCAGGCGGGCACGCTCCATCGCATCACTGAAGGACTCATCAGTCTCCAATACAGAATAGCCCACCAGTGCAACCACCGTACCCTCTTCACGGGCCAGATCATTCACCCGCCTACGATCCGTTGCCTGCCAGTCGAACCGGTAGGTTACACCGCCTTGCCAGGGAACAATAATCGGCCCTTCAACGCGGTTGGCCATGGTGCCAAAGCCGGGAATGGTCGCGCCGGATTCGACCCGCAGGTGCTCCACCCACACATACTCCCGAAGGTTGCCGCGAGTCACCGTGTAAATGAGGGTCAGCCAACGGGCGCCGTCCTCGGCAACGGTGCCCGCCACCAGATAATCCTGGGTTGCATCACGGCCATAGAGAACCGCCTGATTAAAGATCTGGTTCGCCCATACGTTGCTTCTTCCACAACGGATACTGGAGCACTCGAACAGAATCTGGGCGTTTCTCTCGCGCAATAGAGCGAGGTAGTGGTCCCGCGCTTCCTCGCGACTTGAGTCTCGGGCAATCCGGTACAGGCGCCCTTCCCCAGTCACGGGCAAGCGGGCCAGCGTTTCGGAGCGAATCTCGTTATTGACTTCCCGCACGGGGCTGAACAATACCAGGTGTCCCGACGACTGAATCGAGACCGTATCTTCAAGCGTCGACTGTTGNTAGGCCTCGGGCATATCNTCNGGAGCAGACTGCACACCGGAAGACAGNGCCAATAATCCGAGGATCGGAACCAAGAAACGTGTGAACAGTAATTTCAGCAAGCGATTACTCATTTTCCAGGAATTGTNTGATNGCTGTTGCNGCCGGCCCGGTCTCGCCATCCAGATGGCAATGGTGACCTCCCGGCACGTTNACGATCTGGAGGTTGGCGATAGCGTCAGCGCGTTTATCCAGATCCTTTCTGTACGAAAGAAGTCCTGCATCGGCTCTGACAAAAAGCACACGGGTTTCNATAGCAGACAGCGAAGCCAGCACCTGCTCTTCGGTCATCATCAATGGAGACGGGTGCCGTAACCTNGGNTCGGTCTGCCAGACGTAGCCCTCTCCCTCGGGTTTCATATTGCGCGGAATGAGNGTCAGCGCGGCCTCGGGGCTGAGCGGGCTCAGCCCGCCCTCCCGTGCTTTGGCGGCCGTGGCGATATCCGGATAGACAACCTGGCGGCCAGAGCCGGCAATGCGTTTTTTCACAGCTTTCCGGAGCTGGGGAATGGTTTCCTTAACCGGACGGCTCAGTGCGCCCAGGCTGTCGATCATGACAAGGTTTCGAATTCGCTCCGGAAAGGCGGCCGCGTAGAGCGCTCCGACAATCCCCCCAAGCGAGTGCCCGACCAGGTTGATCCTGCCATCCGGTGTTTCCTGGAAATAGCGTTCAACCAGCTCGGCAAGATCCGCCACATAGTCCATCAAGAGGTAACTCTGCCCCTCTGGCCGGTGCCCGGAATGGCCATGCCCGGCGAAGTCCAGCGCGTAGACGGGCCCGAGTCGCGCCAGCTCCGGTGCGAGCTTCACAAAGGTAAGGCTGTTATCGAGCCAACCATGCAGCATTATGATCGGTGTATTATCTTGGGCATCAGTAGCGGCAGGCCAGCTAAGGCCGGCCAGGGTGATGTGCCGGAGTTTCCAATCGGACTCGCGGAACGACCGGGCGGGGTTTTCAATGCTCCCGTCCTTCACCTGGTTTCCGGGGGTGTCCGTGGGAAACGACATGTCGCTCATCCAGGCTCCGCCTTCACATTGTATGGGTGGGGCGATCGGAGCTCAGCGAGCCTGCCAGGTAGGATTCAATCTTGGTTCGGGCGGTCTCATCATCACCGTTGAACTGGACACCGATACCCGCGGCGCGGTTGCCCTGGGCACCTTTCGGCGTTATCCAGATTACCTTGCCGGCGACCGGAATTTTTTCAGGCTCGTCCATCAGGTTGAGAAGCAGGAAGACTTCGTCGCCCAACTGATATTGTTTCTGGGTCGGGATGAACAGACCGCCCTGGCGAATATACGGCATGTATGCCGCGTAGAGCACTGCTTTATCCTTGATTGTCAGGGTGAGTATGCCACTGCGCGCACCAAAACCTGGCCCCATAACTGACACCTTTCTCTTAGATCGTTTTGAACGGTTATCGGGATCCGAAAATCCCTTTCATTCCGGAATCATAGCAGTTGTTGCCCCCAAAGACGCAATTCTGCCGGGATATCCACTAGGCAGCAGGGCGTTTCACCGGCATCAGCTTTTGCCAGGCGATCAGAAGACGACTGGCTTCCAGCTCGGGGCTGGCGTTGTAGACACCCGCTGCGCGTGATTCCTTTACCATATCGAGCAACTCATGGGCCCGCCAGCCGGGCGTCGTTTTGGCAAGAAATCCGAGCATATCGGCCGCATCGGCGTCCCGAGCACTGCCCCCGACTATCAAGCGTGCCAGATCAGCCGCCCAGGTTTCGAACAACCAAAGCGTATCTTCCAGGCCCATGGACTTGAACGCCCTGGCGGCCTCACCGACCGGAATCCTGGACTTCATGAAATCCTTGAAGCGGTCGAGGGCCGTGTCCCGCAAACCGATGAAATCACCTGTTGCGTAGTCCAGTGCCAATCTGGGTGCATTACCCGCCAGCATCAAAGCTTTGGCCAGAACATCTGCAGAGGGTT
>JGI24652J20063_1000067_pt1 | contig 35585 bp, 27 predicted proteins | sample MalvirmetagMSP97_FD_20063 | JGI IMG/M metagenome (IMG submission 20063) | reverse complement strand
GAGAATCGGACATAGCGATTGCGGCCCCGGTGCTTGGCCTGATACATGGCCTGGTCGGCCTGGCGCAGGAGCTGGTCGCCGTCCAGATCCTCTGCCTGCGGGAACAGCGTGTAGCCGATACTGGCTGAAACTTCGACGCTGTGATCGGCAACCCAGACAGGTTCTGCCACCCGCGCCAAAAGACGTACCAACAGGGTCTCAAGAGATGCGTCGTCCTGAACATTCATCACGATGGCCGCAAACTCATCACCACCGAGCCTCGCCAGAGTATCCTCTTGCCGGAGTTCCGAACGCATACGGGCGGCCACCTCGACAAGCAACTGGTCACCCGCCTCATGACCGAAGGCATCGTTTACCGGCTTGAACTCGTCCAGATCAATATAAACCACCGCCAGTTTGCCGCTCTGACGCCGGGTAAGAGCCATGCCTTGCTGCAATCGGTCGGCAAACAGAACCCGGTTAGGCATTCCGGTCAGGGCATCGTAATGGGCCATGATCCGGAGCTTTCTTTCCTGCTCTTTAAGCCGACTGATGTCACTGAAAATACCGACAAAATGCGAGACTTCGCCATGATCGCCACGAACACTGCTCAGTGTTACCGACAAGGTAATCGGCTCGCCATCATTGCGTCTGCTGGAAAACTCTCCGGACCAGAAGCCCTGAGACCGGGCACTGGCGAAAATACCACTGCCTTCCTCCACCGGTAGGGGTGGCAGTCTTCCTATTGCCCGATTGCGGGGCCGGCCGGTTATCGCCAGATACGCATCGTTGGCATCAATCACGATGCCGTGATTATCAGTAATGAAAATAGCCTCGCGGGCGTATTCGAAGACGCTCGCCGCCAGCCGCTGCCGCTGTTCCGCGTGTTTCCGGAGAGTGATTTCATACAGGGAGCAAAGAATCAGAGCTTCCGGTTCGTCCTCGGTGTGGACGGGCGCCATGGTAAGCTCCACCCAGATCTCCGTGCCGTCAGAGCGATTCAGAACCCATTCGCACTGTTCCACCTGACCCGCCGAAACCCGGGCCAGCATGGGCGCCATTTTCTGTCGGGAGATCTGCCCGTCTGGCTGGAATTCCGGCGAAAAGACCGCCAGATCCTTGCCGACCAGTGATTCACTGGAGGTGTACCTGAGCAGGTCAACAGAAGCCCGGTTGGTGTCGATGAAAAGCCCACCCCGGATCAGCAATGCAGCTTGTGGCCAACCCCGGATAAGCTGGCGCAGACGCCTCTGTTCCGCGGCCAGCTGCCGCTTGCTCTTGCCCAGCCAGAGCGACGATGCCACCAGCAACATGAGCAACACCAGAATGGTAAAGACCCTGAGCCGATACTGGTGCAACGCATCCACCCAGGTAAGTTGGGGCACCTGGTCGTAGGGCGGCACCCGCAGAGTGCGAGCCAGGTACTCAACCGACTGGTAGTCTGCAGGCGGCGAAAAACCCGAAATGCCGACTGACAGCGCAACCTCGTCTTCCGGCTCAATGGCAAAAAGCGCCGACGCGATACGACGGACGGCCCGCTCGTTTACATGGGGCAGCGCCACCAGGGGCCATTCCGGGTATAGACGGGTTGAAACAACGTAAGGGAAACCCGCCAGCCGCTGACGGTTCAGAACCTTTACCTTGGTAAACAGATCAGGGTCTTCCTGCGCCATCTGCTCCAGAATGCTGGTTCGGATAAAGCCAACATCGGCATCTCCGGAGAGAACCGAACGAACCACTCGGTCGTGGGTGCCCATAAACCGGATCAAATTCACTCTCCGGATATCAATACCGGCATCCAGGAGCTCGAGAACCTGCGTCTGGTAGCCCCCCAGGAAATGGACACCGGGCGAGGCAATGGTTTTATCACGGATATCGGCGAGCTGTTCAATGTCGTCGCGCTCGGCCCTGGTAAAGATCACGCCACCAAGACTGCCGGTCGAAGACTGGCCGGAGCGCCTGACCAGAGTCGCCAGAACGCCGGTCAGACTGCGTTCGCTTCGGATCAGCAGAAAATGACTGGGATTGGTAAGAAAAAAATCCAGCCGGTTGGCGGCGATCGCCCGGCTCATATTCTCCTGATTGAGAACCTCCAGCCTTACGGATATGCCGGTTTCCCTGGACAGGTAATCCGTCAGAGGCTGGTAACGTTCCTGAAGCACACTGTCCGGCCGATAGGCGAATACACCCATAGTCAGTGTTTCATCGGCACTGGCTGCTGCCATTGCCACAAATTCCGTGGCAAACAGAAAACAAAGACAGGCAACAAACCGGCGAACGTTCAAGAGACCCTCGCTGGCAGAAACGAAGGATCTGACAAGCGCTGGATGCCAGGATTCTGATCAATCATCCCCTCTGCCAGCATAAGACGAGACAGGGATCCCGCCATGGTTTCGATGGGTCCGGCTGCTCTGAGATAACGCTGGTTTGCGGCCAGATCCGGCAGCATAACGCTGGCCAGCGCCGTGCGGACCTCGTCCGGGCTGATCCCCTGACGGGTCGCAATCCGGTACATTGAGTCGTGCATGCTCCGCACCAGGTGCTGCAGGCCGGTAAAATGTCCGGTCAACAGGTCGCGAACCGCTCTGGAATTGCTCTCTGCCGCTTTCCGGGTCACCACCAGCACATCAAAGATGGTTTCCGGAATGTCGCTACTATCGAAGAGTCTGACGCCTCCGGCGTTCTCTATGAGTGACGCTGTTGGCTCGTAGCACACGGAAGCATCAACTTCACCCCGGGACCAGGCTTGTGCATGCTGGCTTACCGGCAAATCCACTTTTATCACGTCGCTGCGACCGAGCCCCGCGACCTCAAGGATTTTAAACAGCATAACGCCCGAGACGCCGTTCAGCTCCACCGCAATCCGCTGCCCCTTGAGGGCTGTCAATTCCGTGATCGATGGCTTGACCATCAGTACATCGGCGCCGGCGGACACATCAGCGACGGCAACCACAACCAGTTCCAGCCCGCTCGACCGGACCCGTATGGTTTCATCCAGAGTCAATGCCGCCCCATCAAGCGCCCCTGAAAGAAGGCCCTCCATGGAGTCTTTGGCAGACGTGCCCGGGACCAGCGCAACCGTATCCGGCAACCAGTTGAAATCACGGGCAAGGTACAGTGGCTCGTAGCCAATCCAGGGGTGGATACCGAACCTCAGCGGGCCGGGATCGCTGCAACCCGGCAATCCCGCCGCGGACAGTCCGGCTGCTATCGATAGACCAAGGAATTCACGGCGTTGCATCAGGCTCCGGACCGGGCGAAGACATTAACATTTGTCAATAAACGACAGTTTACTGCTTCACATACTACCCGTAAAACCGCAACTTGCCTTGCACCGTGTCAATTTATCCCAAAGACAGGAACACCCCCATCAGCACCGGCGAGAGAAAAGACAGCAAGAAACCGGAGGCGATCGCCACCGGAACACAGGTCAGCCCGCCACTACTGCGGATAACCGGCAGGGTGAAGTCCATGGCGGTAGCGCCACCATAACCAATAGCCATGGCCGGCCTGTTGGCAATCAACAAGGGGATGATTGCCAGCGCAACAATCTCCCTGAGCACATCATTGAGGAAGGCCACGCCGCCCCAGGCAGGGCCAAGGGCTTCGCCGATGACAATGCCGGACAGCGAGTACCAGCCAAACCCGGAGGCAACCGCCAGGGCGTCGTGCCAGGGCAACCCAAGCCAGGGTATCAACAGGGCACCGGCCACCAGGGAACTGAGCGTCAGAGCCAGTGCAATGCCGAGGCCCTGCCGATTCATCAGCAGCTTGCGCAGCGACAGCCCGGCATTGCGCAACTGCAGGCCGATAAGAAACAGCAGCAACATCAGGGACCAGGTCGCCAGTTGTTCCGCCATGGGCATGTCCGGCAACAGGTAGTAGCCGGCAAGCAGCCCGGCAATAACCGCCACCAGCGGTTTCAGGCCAGCCAGAAAAAGCCGGCGGTATCCGGGGCTGACACTGCCCTCGACCCGCTCGATGGACATTGGCTGCCAGCGGTGGAACATCCAGAGCCCAAACATGTTGGCGACGAAAAGCACCAGCACCAGTGCCAGCACCTGAGTCGCCATGCCACCCAGTTGCGCCGCCAGGCCCTCCATCTGGCCAAGCCCCAGGCCCAGCAGCAACAGGATGAAGTAAACCAGTCCTTCCACCGTGTAATGGATCACCGTCATGGCCCGGCGGTTTTCCAGGGCGATGGCAAAACCAAAAAACAGGGGAGCAAGAATGAGCAAGGCTCCAGTCAGCATGGCGTCCTCGAAAAGAAAAGGGGTTATCAGGTCAGGGGTTTGAACTGGTCGGGATCGGCATCCGGGGTGGCCTGTTCGCCCTGGGGAGCTCCGATAGTGCGGGCAAGACGCTGGGCGGTAACGGACCAGACCGCATAATCTCCGGGCTTCGGCTCATAGCCTTTTCCCACCATGGTGCCGGCGACGCTCCTGAGAACCGATTCAGCCCGGGCCTGGGTTGGCCAGGGCCCGCGGCAGAACTGCCCAACCGGGCGCCCCTGATCAGGGCCAGACAGAGCGACCAGGCCCCAATGGCCGCCGCCTGCTGGCCGGATGTGTAGCTCGATGCGTTGGCCGTCTTTCACCATGACAAGATCCCGAAGCGGGCTACGGCCGTGGAAATAGTGGAGCTTCATGGCGTTATGCTGTCAGTGCAGAACATGCCCTGACCTGTCCTGAACGAGAACCCAGGGTGCGATGACGACCGCCCAGAGTTCCGCATTGCGATCATACCAATCCTGAGCGGTGTCCGGCGCAACCTCACCAACGCGCCCTTCCTCCATCCACTGGGCAAAAAGCTGTTTATTATCGGCCGCAAGCTCTGCTGCCACATCCAGCAGATCAAGATCCGGTGACACGCGAACCACTTGGCCACGGGCAAAGTAGGTCTGCAATTCATGCCAACAGATACGCGAAGTTTCCAGATTGAGCTTCGCTTTCAGCTCATCGAGGGAAGGAGAAGACGACATTAAGGGGCCTCAAATACAAACCAGAACAGCCACAGGTTAACCGAATCGGGCGCAGCAAAACCACCGGCCTCCTTAAATCCGCAAGGCCAGACAAGTATTTCAGTCGAGATTGTCCCAGATTTCGCGAATCCGATCCGAGAGTGTCATCGGATCGAAGGGCTTGGGGATTACAGCGACGGCGCCCAGAGCAAGGTATCCCTTCACTTCGTCGGGCTGAACCTTGGCTGTCATGAAAACAGCGGGAGTATTCGCAAATCCGGGCATCTCACGGATGGCTCGCAGTGTGCTGGGGCCATCCATTGATGGCATCATGACATCCAGCAGGATCAATTGCGGCCTGAAAACATCAAGGCTCTCAAGTGCGTTGGCACCGGAATGACAGGTTTTCAGGGTGAATCCGCCAACCGCTTCCAGAGCCAACTCGGCCACCGCTCTGATGTCTTCCTCATCCTCGACCAACATGATCTTTTCCAAAGGCGCCACAGACTCCCCCATCTACACACTCCCCGTATCCGATGTTTGTTTCCGGGATTCCAACCAGTCTTCCAGGCCGAGGTGCCTGAGCAGCCTGGCGCACTCCGAATTATCTGTCTGCCCACCCGCAATCAGACCAGCGACCCGCATGACAAGAAGATTTTGCCTGACATCCCCACGTGCGAGGTAATGCACCGCACCGGTCATTTGCCGGATGGCCAGCGGCAGGCGCCACTGTACTTTCAACGTGTTTCCATATTTTTGAGCCCAGTCACGAAGCCCATTTTCAATATCCGCATCGGTCAGCTCCCCACCGTGCTGAACAAACTGATCCATAACATTCAACACGGCGAGCTCTCCCATTCGACTCAACAGTCCGGCTGTCTGGAACTCGAGGGCCTTCTTATCAAGGACGAGGGCAATTTTCTGCGCTTCGACACCTGCAGCCTCGGCCTCGGCCTGGTGCTGTCTGGCCCTGTCTGCCAGGGCAGCCGACCGGAAGGCGGAACCTGAGTCAAGTGCAAGAGCCAGCGCCTGGCTCAAAGCCATGGGCACACCCATCACCGAAATAGCATCTCGAACCGTAGCAACCGGCTCTCCGGTTCGCCGGAACGAAGATCGGTTGGCTACTTCCAGCAATCTGGCACACAACGACGCCTCTTTCTGCCAACGTTCGGCCAGCTGTGCGCCAGAAAGATCGTGGGCGCGTTCCATGAGGCCCAAAATACCGGAAACATCCATTCGGGTTGGTATCTGCAAGCCCGATTCCAGTTTCCGGGATAGCATCTCATCCAGGCTCTCGGAGTCATTGTCTTCCGGAAGTACGCCCTTCAGCATTCTCGCAAGACGCTCATGGAGCAATTCCACACTGAACGGCTTGCTCATGTAACCACTGATTCCATAATGGGCAGCTTTTAAAATCGAATCTCGATCAGCCCGGCCGGTTACCATGACAACCGGCATATTCTCGTCCTTGCCACGTATTTCTCGCAACACATCCAGGCCGGATCCATCCGGCAGCGACCAGTCGACAATGAACAGGCCTGGATCTTTGCCCCGCCAGAGATCCAATGCCTCTCTCTTGGTGAATGCCTTGAAGACGTTTATAGCCGGATGAAGCCCGGCAACTACAGTCTCCAGGAGGTCTGCCATCAACTCGTCGTCTTCGACAATAATGACATTCATGCCGGCTAAGCCCCCTGCTTCATGCTGTCCAGATCATTGACAATGGTAACGCCGTTGCGACCAGCCGATTTACGGACATAAAGTGCCCGGTCTGCGGCTTCTATCGCGTCCTCCGGCTTTTCATAAGAATCAAGAGGCGCGATACCAATACTCAATGTCACTGAAAAGGTGCCGCCGGCCCCGCTGAAAGCAATCTTCGACATCTGCTCACACACCGCCTGCATTGATTGTCTTGCGTCTTCGATCGAGCAATCGGGTAATGCCACGATGAACTCTTCACCCCCGTAGCGCCCAATAATGTCGGTCTTTCTCAGGCGGTGCCGAAGCAGGTTGGCCAGGCCTTTGATAACCAGGTCGCCAACCCGATGGCCATGCCGGTCGTTTACCTGCTTGAAATGGTCAAGATCGAGCATTGCTACAACAGAATGATGCGCCAGTCTCTGACAGCGAGCATGCTCTTTGGCGACTTCCGAATTGACCAACGAATGTTTCAGCAATCCGGTCAGGCTATCCCGCGACGCCAGCTTGTCCAGTTGTTTGGCCCGATAACAGCGAACTTTGGCCGCCTGTACCAGGATCCTGTCGGAAACGGGTTTGGTGAGAAAATCATCGCCGCCCTGGGACAGGGCATCAAACTGGAACTCACGATCTTCTTCCGAGGACAGGAAAATAATGTGTAAACCCACCCATTCGGGATCAAAGCGAAGCATTTTTGCCAGTGTAGGCCCACTAAACCGCCCCATCTGGACATCCATTAGAATGATATCCGGCCGGAACTCTGACAGAACGCCCAGGATATCGGAGGGAGAGCTCACTCCGCGAACCTCCAGCCCGCCACCTTCGAGAATCAGGCTGTATCGCTCCAGCAACTCGGGATCGTCATCGATAACCATCACCCGCCCGGAGCCAGACTCCAACTTTTCATTGGCGAGACGTTCCATGTAATCCGCCAGTGCTGGCACGTCGATAGGCTCACTGACGAACCCGTCTACACCCAACGCCGCAAGTCTGTATCTGTCTTCGAAGGTATCGCTGGAACCAATGCAGATAACAGGAGGCCGGTCGCCTGAAGACAATGGGATCTGTTCCTGCGCAATCAGAACATTGTCCCTTATCAAAACCATGGATATCCGGGACAGATTTTCCGAGACAAGGTTTTTCGGAGCTACGGGATAAGCATTAAATCCATGGGGAGCCAGCGCATTTGAGAGTCGCTCTGCTGCTGCTTGGTCTGGTTCTACGATGAGAACCACAGGTTGGCCAGCCGCATCAACCTTACTGCTTTCCGACATTTCGGCCGTATCCGGACTGGTCTCCTCTATATTGAGCAAACGCTCCAGACCTTCGACTCTTTCGATAAAGCGGGCGTGGTGAAGATCGTCTTTAACCTTCTCGACACTTTCGCCAGCCTCCCCATCATTCTCCGAGAAGGGCTTGAGTATCAGCTCAAGCGCCCGGGCTTCGTCGCCAAGGGCCCGAAAGCCGAAGGTGCCCGCAGACCCGGCGAGCCGATGAAGAACCTGATAGGCACGTAGAAGGTCGTCTGAGCTTCCCTTGCCGGCAATGGCATCCTGAGCCATCAACGTAACCAGATTGATATCGCCCGACGCCTTCTCCCTGAAGCGTGTTTTCAGGACATCAAGTTTGCGTAAAACGTCAGCCGTTTTCTCGTCAGACATACACCACTCAATCAGATCCGCAATAAAGCTGTTTTATGCCATACTTCGGCTAAAATACTTGCATCATTTTTTTCAGAGTACCACCGGGGAAATCGTTTTGCCGTCACTTTCACTCGGGACCCGCCTTGCCGTCATTGTTATCCTTGGTTCCATCTTGACCGTCGGGGCAGTTCTGGCTGTTGCGTACAACGCCCTGGTGGACGATTTCGAGGCAATACTGGCTGAGCAACAGCTCGTGGAAACACGGAGAATCGCCTCCGAGGTAGAGCAGCGCCTTGAACTGAAGCTGGACGTACTCAGTGAGTCTGCTGCCATGATGACCGATGGCAACGCCCTTCACTCAATCGCCGAAATTAATTACCAGCTCAACCGACAGAACCTTCTGCGTTCACTCTTTCCAGATGGTCTTGTGGTCTTTGATGCCGAAGCAACCGCCATCGCAGAGGACTTTCACGTTCCGGGCCGTATCGGCACGAATTACTCCGACCGAAACCATTTCCGGCGCGCAATCACGACCCGATCCCCCATAATCAGCCGACCCATCATTGGCCGTACAACTGGCGTGCCCTTGCTGTCCTTTCTTGCACCCATTCAGTCCGATGAAGGAGATCTGCTCGGATTCTTGGGTGGCACCGTAAATATTGGTCAGACCAGCCTGATACCCAAAGAGATGCTCAGGCGCCTGAGGGAAGAAGAGGATCTGTTCAAGGTTGTTGATATTGAAAACTTTCTTTACATCGAAGGCGGCCCGTCTCCGGGCAAACGTATCCAACCTCTTCCAAAACCTGGCGCCGACCCCCTTGTTGACGCGGCCTTGTCAGGCATCACGTTTGGAACCGTCAGGGACAAAAGTGGCAAGGAACTGATTTATGCGGCCAGTCATCTGGAAGAACTCGGCTGGATGTTCGTTCGCTCTGTTCCTTACGAACGTGCTACCGCTCCGGCAAACGATTCATTCGTGCAGTTCTTTATCATCAGCGCGGCTATTGGTTTGGTCATTGCACTGCTGGGTTTTGTTGCAAGTCGAACGGCCATAAAGCCTCTGGACAGAATGACCGAAAAGATCGAAGAGATGGCAAAAAGTCCCTCCACTGGCCAACGACTGACTGCCAACGGCGCCAAGGAGACCCGGAGACTGGCCACCGCGTTCAATCAGCTCATGTCGGAGCGCGATGCAATCAGCACCATGAAAGAAAACTTCGTCTCGAATGTCAGCCACGAGTTACGAACACCCCTGACCTCGCTCAATGGGGCACTTCGCTTACTGGCTTCCGGAGCTGCCGGTCAACTGCCCGGGAAAGCTGAGGAAATGGCGAGTCTGGCTCTGCGTAACGGCGATCGCCTGCATCTTCTGATCTCGGACCTGCTGGACTTCAGCAAGCTGACTGCCGGCCAAATGAACGTCACTCTGTCTGCTCAGCCCGTGGCGCCTGTCATCAATGCTGCAATCGCTGGCAATATCGCACTGGCCGAGGAACACGTTTTGTCGTTGTCTACCGAAGGCCTTGAGGATCAGATGGTTGTGGCTGACGAGCACCGCCTGCGACAGGTTCTCGATAACTTTATCAGCAACGCCATCAAGTTCTCGCCGCCTGATGAGGCCATCACCGTAAGAGTTGAACAAACCGTCCCGGGCTTTACCCGCATCACAGTCAGCGATTGCGGTGATGGCGTGCCAAAGCAGTTCGAGAACGAACTCTTCGAGCGTTTCTCCCAGGCGGAGGTCGGTACATCAAAGTCCATCAAGGGCACAGGCCTCGGCCTCGCGATCTGCCGCGAATTGGCAAAGCTCATGAATGGAGAAGTTGGCTATTTCTACGATCGCGGCGCCAACTTCTGGATTGAACTTCCCAATAATATGACCAGGAAGAATCACGTCAATGAAAGCGCCAGAAACACCTCCCGAGGAGTTTGAGCGCCAGGCGGCGCTCGAACGTACAGGCCTGCTCGATACAGCGCCTGAAGAACGTTTTGATCGTTACACACGAATGGCCTGCAAGGCTTTCAACGTGCCGATCGCGTTGGTCAGCCTCGTGGACAGCAATCGACAATGGTTCAAATCCTGTCAGGGGCTTTCCGCCTCAGAAACCCCACGCAACGTTTCATTCTGTGGCCATGCCATCCTGAACTCGGAACTCCTCGTGATCCAGGATACGCTTCACGACAAGCGTTTTATGGACAACCCCTTGGTCACAGACGATCCGCACATACGCTTTTACGCGGGCGCACCACTCCATAACAGCGAGGGATTCCGACTCGGCACTCTTTGCCTGATTGACAGCTCGCCACGCAGTTTCAATCAGAATGACCAATCCCTTCTTCGTGAAATCGCCGATTGTGTAGAGCGCGAAATTAACCTGCAGGCGGCAAGCGAATTCTACCGGGACCTCAAACACAGCGAGCGCAGGGCCCGCTCAATTATCGAGGGCACCAGAATTGGCACCTGGGAGTGGAATGTACAAACCGGTGAGACCGTTTTTAACGAGCGTTGGGCCAATATCTGCGGCTACACGCTGGATGAACTGGAGCCGATCAGTATTGAGACCTGGTTGGGCCTGGCGCATCCGGAGGATTTGCCTGAATCAGAACGTTTGCTTAAAGCTCATTTTGCGGGCGAATTGTCCGAGTACGACTACCGATGCCGAATGAAGCATAAGAATGGNCACTGGGTCTGGGTGCACGATCGCGGCCAGGTCTTCCAATGGACCGAGACCGACGAGCCCCTGATGATGTACGGCACCCACGCCGATATCACAGAGGAAATGAACAACCTGAACAAGATCCAGCATCAGAACGAAGCGCTGGCGATCCTCAATGATCTGACCCTCGACACCGAAACCAATGACGACATCCGCATCGAAAGAGCCCTCCGGCTAGGGTCCGACTACCTGAAGCTTCCGCTCGGAATAGTCAGCGAGATCCACAGTAGCGTTTATTCCATCCGGTGGTTCGTCGCCCCCGAAGACGCCGGGTTAGAAAAAAATTCCAGCTACCCACTAAAAGACACCTATTGTTCTATGCTTCTCGGTTCACGGGAAAGCCTGGCCATTGCACACATGGCCAAGTCGAGCTATCGCGGCCACCGTTGCTACGACAAGTTCGGGCTTGAGAGCTACCTGGCCGCGCCCATTTTCATCAAAGACCGTTTGTACGGAACCCTCAACTTTTCTTCGCCGGAACCACGGGAACAGGACTTCTCGGATACTGAAATCAAGTTTGTGACTCTCCTGGCACGCTGGGTTGGAGCCCTCATTGAAAGGCAGCTCAGTATGCAGATGCTCACCAAACTGGTAGAACAGACGCCGGGCATGCTTTATCAGTATCAACAGTGGCCGGATGGCCGTGTTTCGTTTCCCTACACCAGCCCCGGCATCACGGACATCTACGGTGTTACAGCAGAGGAGGCACATGAAGATGCCTCGATCTGCTTCACCAAGATCCATCCCGATGATTTTCCCAAGGTAGCAGCCAGTATTGAGAGATCTGAGGAGTCCTTGACTCTCTGGCACAGTCACTACCGGGTAACAGATGGCAAATCCGGCTGGCGCTGGGTAGAGGGCAAGTCATCACCGGAACGGATGCCAGACGGCAGCACCATGTGGCACGGTTATATTGCTGACATTGATGAGGCAAAACAAACCGAACTGGCCCTTCAGGAAAGCGAAGTTCAGCTCCGGAGGCTCTACGAACTGTCGCCCATTGGCATAGCGCTGAATGACTATGTATCAGGAGCGTTTCTTGACGTGAACGAGGCTCTGCTAGGGCCTACCCGATACAGCCGTAACCAATTGATGGCAATGGACTACTCGCAGCTCCTGCCTCCGGACTTCGAAAACCATCGACAGCAAATCATCGCGGAACTTCAGAGCGACAGACGTTTCGGGCCTTATGAAGTCGAGATCGGGCGCGCGGATGGTTCAACCTACCCTGCCATCGTCCGCGGTATGAGAATCAGCAACCCCTCTGGCCAACCCCTGACCTGGACCCTTATAGAAGATATTTCCGAGCGCAAAAAAGTAGACCGGATGAAAAGCGAGTTCATCTCAACGGTAAGCCATGAACTCCGTACGCCGCTGACCTCCATATCGGGCTCTCTTAGCCTGGTCGAAAGCGGAACTCTGGGCGCGCTTCCCTCACAGGCTGAGCGTATGGTGTCTATCGCCCATCGTAATACCGAGCAGTTGAAACAACTGGTGGACGACCTGTTAGACATGGAGAAACTTGTTTCCGGCAAGATGACCATGAACCTGCGTATACAGGAACTTGGCCCCGTCATTGAGGAGTCGGCAGAACGTCTCAAAACCTACGCCCTGGACAGCGGCGTTTCTGTGCAGATCGAAGACAGTAGCCCCAACTGCATGGCGAAAATCGATCGCTCGCGCTTGGGCCAGGCATTTACCAATTTGCTGTCTAACGCCATCAAGTTCTCGCCCCCTGAAGGTGAGGTTTTGGTATGCACCGAGGTCGAACATGATCTTGTCCGTATCCTCGTTACTGATCAGGGACCTGGCATTCCTGATAATTTCCGCGGCAGAATTTTCCAGAAATTCGCTCAGGCAGACAGTTCCGACACACGTGGCAAACGGGGAACAGGTCTCGGTCTGGCCATCACGAAAGAAATCATGACACAGATGGGAGGAGATGTCGGATTCGAGTCACGGGAAGGAAGGGGCTCAACTTTCTGGCTGGGACTGCCGTTGGAGCAAGTGAAGGCATAGATGTGGGGTTTGACTCAGAGGAAGGGCATGGCGCCTGTTTCTGGTTGAGTTTGCCGGTCGCCTAAACCGGCAATAAAAGCGCTACCTGAAAGGCAGCACTTTTACTCTCCACGGTCAGGCGGCTTAGCTATCCAGACCTTCAAGCAAGCCGGCCATATCATCGGCGTGCTCTTCTTCCTGAGCCAGGATTTCCTCGATAATCCGCCGTGAGGTAGGATCCTGATCGCCCAGATAACGGGCAATTTCGCGGTAGCTGTCGATGGCAATCCGCTCGGCAACCAAGTCTTCAACCACCATGTCCCGAAGGGTATCGCCCTCAACAAATTCCGCATGGGACCGGGTCAGAAGGCCTTCCGGCGAAAAGTTGGGCTTGCCTCCTAACTGCACGATTCGCTCGGCCAGCCAATCGGCGTGCTGCTGTTCCTGGTCCGCGTGCTCCAGGAATTCTTGGGCAGCAACATTGGCATTGATGCCATCTGCACGGAAATAGTGGCTCTTGTAACGCAAGGTGCAGACGATCTCGGTCGCCAGCGCCTCGTTCAGGATTTTTACGACATTGTCGCGGTTGGCGCCATAGCCCTCGGTCAGGGCCCCTTCTTCAATATGTCTGCGGGCCCTTTCGCGAAGGGTTTTGACGTCCGTCAGAAACGGTTGATCGGTCATAATGTCTCTCTCGTTTCTCTCATTGATCTCTTGAATTCGGCATAGCGGCCGCCCGCTATGCCATTTCATCCTGTCCACTCAGGCAGTGCGCAACATTTCCCGCACCACATAATGGAGAATGCCGCCATGCTTGAAGTAGACAGCCTCGTTGGCGGTGTCGATGCGAGATTTCAGCTCGCAGGTCTCCGTGGATCCGTCCTTGTACTTCACCGTCATCTTGAGGGTCTGTCCCGGCTTGATCTCGCCAGACAGGCCTTCGATGCTGATGGTTTCCTCACCGGTGAGCTTGAGGCTCTTGCGGTCCGTGCCTTCCGGGAACTGAAGTGGCATTACGCCCATACCGATCAGGTTGGAGCGGTGGATGCGCTCGTAGGATTCGGCCACCACAGCTTTTACACCCAGCAGACGGGTACCCTTGGCGGCCCAGTCACGGCTTGAGCCGGTACCGTATTCCTTGCCGGCAATGACCACCAACGGCGTGCCTTTCTCCTGATACTTCATGGCGGCATCGTAAATCGCCATCTGTTCGCCCGTGGGCACGAATTTGGTGTAACCGCCTTCCACGCCGTCAAGCATTTCGTTCCTGATACGCACATTGGCAAAGGTGCCACGCATCATGACTTCGTGGTTACCCCGGCGAGAGCCATAGGAGTTGAAGTCTTTCGGCTCNACACCGTGCTCCTGCAGGTATTGTCCGGCAGGGGTGTCCGGCTTGAAGGAACCGGCCGGTGAGATGTGGTCGGTAGTCACCGAATCGCCCAGCAGTGCCAGTATGTTGGCATCCTTGATATCGTCGATCGCGTCCGGTTCTTCCTTGAGCCCTTCGAAGAACGGNGGATGCTGGATGTAGGTGGATTTATCAGACCACTCGTACACCTTGCTTTCCGGCACCTTGATGGACTTCCAGGTGGCGTCGCCATCGAAGACTTCCGCGTATTCCTTACGGAACATATCGGTCTTCACTTTCTCCACCGCTTCAGCGATCTCCTGCTGGCTCGGCCAGAGGTCCTTCAGGTACACCGGGTTGCCATCCTTTTCGTTGCCCAACGGATCTTTTGAGAGATCCAGGCGCACGTTGCCGGCCAGCGCATAGGCAACCACCAGAGGCGGCGATGCCAGCCAGTTGGTTTTCACCAGCGGATGCACCCGGCCTTCGAAGTTCCGGTTGCCGGAGAGCACAGAGGCCACGGTCAGGTCACCATCACTGATGGCTTTCTCTACCGCGTCCGGCAGAGGCCCGGAGTTGCCGATGCAGGTTGTGCAGCCATAGCCGACGAGGTTGAAGCCGAGTTTGTCCAGATCGTCCTGGAAGCCACCCACTTTCAGATAGTCAGTGACGACTTTGGAACCCGGCGCCAGCGATGTCTTGACCCAGGGCTTAGTGCTCAAGCCTTTCTCAACGGCCTTTTGAGCAATCAGACCAGCAGCCATCATCACGCTGGGGTTTGATGTGTTCGTGCAGGAAGTAATGGCGGCAATGACCACGGCGCCCGGATCGAGCCGGCTTTTCTCGCCATTCATCTCAAGGGGTTGGCTGGCATGGTGCTCGTAGCTGTCATCGACGCCTACGGCAGTCTGGCCGCCCTCAGACTCAAGATTCGCCTCACGGTTCTCAGCCGGCCCTTCAGCGGTTTCCATCAAAAGCTCAAAGGACGACTTCATGTTTTTCAGGGCAACACGATCCTGCGGGCGCTTGGGGCCGGCAAGGCTGGCCTCAACTTCGCCCATGTCGAGTTCCAGGCTGTCGGTGTACACCGGCTCATGGCCGGGCTCACGCCACAAGCCTTGGGCCTTGGCGTAGGCTTCCACCAGCTCCAGCTGTTCTTCCTCACGGCCGGTCAGGCGCATGTATTTGATGGTCTGCTCATCTACCGGGAAGAACCCGCAGGTGGCGCCGTATTCCGGGGCCATGTTGGCGATGGTGGCCCGGTCTGCCACCGGCATGTCCTTCAGGCCGTCGCCATAGAACTCCACGAACTTGCCCACCACGCCTTTCTTGCGCAGCATTTCGGTGACGGTGAGCACCAGATCTGTTGCGGTGATGCCCTCACGAAGCTTGCCGGTGACCTTGAAGCCCACCACTTCCGGAATCAGCATGGAGACGGGCTGGCCCAGCATGGCGGCTTCCGCTTCGATGCCGCCAACGCCCCAGCCAAGAATGCCCAGGCCGTTGATCATAGTGGTATGGGAGTCTGTGCCCACGAGGGTGTCCGGGTACGCGATGGTCTTGCCGTCCTGGTCCTTCTGCCAGACGGTCTTGCCGAGGTACTCCAGGTTCACCTGGTGGCAGATACCCGTGCCCGGCGGCACCACACGGAAGTTGTCGAAGGCCTGCTGGCCCCAACGCAGAAATTCGTAACGTTCCTGGTTGCGCTCCATCTCGATGGTAACGTTGTCCTTGAACGCAGAGGCGTCGCCAAAATTGTCCACCATCACAGAGTGGTCGATCACCAGGTCCACCGGCGACAGCGGGTTGATCATCGCCGGATCCTTACCGGCTGCCTTGACCGCCTCACGCATGGCAGCCAGGTCGACGACGCCGGGCACGCCGGTGAAATCCTGCATTAACACGCGGGCAGGCCGGAACTGGATTTCAGTGTCGGAACAGCGATCCTTCATCCACTGCACCATGGCATCAATGTGGCTTCTGTCCACGGTGGTGCCATCCTCATTGCGCAGAAGGTTTTCCATCAGCACTTTGAGCGAAAACGGCAGGCGATTCAGGTCGCCGAGGGTGTCCGCAGCCTTGGGCAGGCTGTAGTAATGAAAGGTTTTACCGCCAGCATCCAGGCTGGAAAGGGTATTCAGACTGTCTTTACTGAGACTTTCGTTCGACATGTGGTGCCTCCTTTTTCGTCGTTATCCGCGTAGTCCGGAAGGCTCTTTCGAAGCCCTTTCAGCAACGCATCGACCGGGAAAGCAATCCCATACCGGGCAATAGCCTGATGAAAGGACTCCACAGCATGAAGTCACCTTTAACTATTGCAGCAATTAACGAGAGTTCAACCGCGGGCCGGTGAATGTTCGGCATCAGCGCGGTGAATATCAGACCAACGTCGGAGAGCCGGACGACTCTCCGACATCAGTTCCTGGAAGGTTTAGATGCGATACAGCTTCACCAGTTCATTCAGTTTTTCGGTGACCGCCTCAAGGTCTGAAGCCATGGTTCTGACCCGCTCCGCCTCGGATACCACATCGTTGTTCCGGTTGGCGATGGAATGGATGTTCTCATTGATCTGAAGCGACGTGGCTGCCTGCTCTTCCGAGGCCGATGCGATCTGGTAATTCATTCGCGAAACCTCGCCGATGGCTGCTTCAACCTCACGGATTGCCTCGCCGGTTTCCCGCATTGCCCGGGTGGATTCGGAAGAGCGTGTACGCCCCATTTCCATGGATGCCTTGGTGGCTTCGGAGATTTCACTCAATTCGCCCACTGTCGTCCGAATCTGGTCGGTAAACTCCTGGGTGCGAAGGGAAAGCGCCCTTACTTCATCCGCTACCACTGAAAATCCACGACCATGCTCGCCGGCCCTCGCGGCTTCGATGGCGGCGTTCAGGGCCAGCAGATTGGTCTGCTCGGAGATCGCATTGATCGAGCCGACGACAGAGGAAATGGATTCGATTTTTTCGCCCAGCTCATCGACCCTTTTGGCACTGCTCTCAAGTGCCTCATCGGTTGCCTCAGTCAGTTTTGAGGCGTTGGCCATAGCTTCACCGCCCCGGTTGGCGGCGCCAGAAGCATTACTGGCCGCATCAGACGCCTGCTGCGCGTTACTGGCCACTTCCTGGATACTGGCAGACATTTCGTTGGTGGCCGTGGCGGCCTGATCCGTCTGGACCTGCTGCTCATTGGCGATCTGTGTCGTGGTATCACTGACGCTGGCCATTTCATCGGCGTTCGAGCGCAGTTGCTCCGACATTTCCCTGAGCCTGGCAATCAACTCAACGAACCGCTCAAGCATATTATTGAACGAACTGGCCGTGACGCTCTTGTCTGCTTCATCAAGACGGGCCGTCAGATCATTGTTGCTGTCGAAGCCCCGGATAATTTCGATAATCCTGATGGACTGCTTTTGCTCCGCGCCCATTCGAATCGCGAAGAACACCAAAATAGCCGCCTCGAAAACCACGAACGCTGCATGCAGAAACGCGATCGACCAGCTGCAGTCATAGTTGAAGATCATCAACGCCATGTTGCCAAAGGATGCACCGCTCAGCTGCAGGCCCGTCAGCGCCAGATGATGAACGGCAATGGTGCCTGCCGCGACCACCACCGGCAGCCAGTCCCGATAAATGATCACCAGAGCCAGGGCGGCAAAGATGTGGAAATGCATTTCAATGCGCCCCATCTGAGCCTGGATCATGATGGCCGAGAACAGCATCAGGCAGACCGCAAACAACGAGGACAGGGCCCGGGTTCCCCGCATAGTGAAATAACCGGCTGCCGCAATGCCACCTACCAGTAAAGAGGCCACCAGCGCAAAGGTTGTTGTCCCGTAGCCCATCGGGACCAACAGGCCGACAACCGGGATATGAGCCAGAAGAATAAACAACACCTGGCGATCAGTGCGTTCCCGGATTTCAACTTCATAAGATTGACTGTTTACCGCTGTAGTCATGTAGAACTCTCACTCTTGTTTTCTTTCAGTAAGCGGCGAATATCCTGTTCAACCAATTCAAGATTCAGATCCGGTGTGGCGTAAATCAGCCTTCTGCGGAAGTCCGGTGTCACCACATGCAGCCTTGCGCTGTGGGCAATCGAGTCATTCGGTGCACTACCCTGTTTAACGGCGAAATCGTTGTAAGCTGAAGCCAGTTTTTGAGCAGACTGGTGAGTTTCAGGCCTGTAGGACTTGAACGCCGCCCCAAGGCTTTCCGTCGTCTGTTGCAGCGCTTCGGGCGTATCGTTCTCCGGGTCGAGGGTGACAAACAGGAACTCCACTGGAGCGTCCTTCAACCGCTGGCTCAGATCCAACAGGTTGACCAATTGAACCGGGCAAACGGTTCCGCACTGGCGATAACCGAAGAACATAACGGCAAGCCCGTTCTGCGGAGGCTGGTAGCCATTCAGGTTCTCTCCCGGCTCGTCGATCGCCATTCCGTAAAACCCGCTGTTGTTCAGCAGCGACGGCATCACCGGGAGCGCGAGTGCCAGCAGGAAAGCTGCGGCGAAAAGCAGAATACTTGTCGTTTTCCTGTTCACTTTTCCTGTCCGTGAAAGATCGGCGCAAGTTTGCAGAGAAGTTTGAAACCGGGCTATAGGTGCATTACGCAACGTTTAGCCCCTAGAACTTGCATTTCCAATCTTTTACGGACGCAAAAAGCGACAGATCTTTTTTTGTTGTAATGAGAAGTAAACTTTAGGGACAGGATTACATCTGGCGCTCGCCATAAAGTTGGGCGTACAGCCCTTCCCTGGCAATGAGCTCGTCGTGGTGACCCTCTTCAATAATCCGGCCATCTTCGAAAACACAGGCACGATCTGCCTGTTTAACGGCGCTGAGGCGATGGGCAATGATCAGCGTTGTGCGCTGTTTGAGGAAAGCTTCGAGGTCCCGATGGAGCTGAAACTCGGTTTCCGCATCCAGAGCCGAGGTGGCCTCATCCAGGATCACCACTGAAGGCTCTGACAGGATCATCCGGGCAATCGCCAGGCGTTGACGCTGTCCGCCCGACAGGCGCACGCCCTGTCGGCCGATAACGGTATCAAGCTGGTCGTGCATTGCCGCAACCGTGCCGTCCAATTGGGCGATTCGCAGGGCATCCCAGAGCGCGGCATCGGGCTTGTCCCGGCCAAGGGTCAGGTTCTGGCGAACGGTGTCGTTGAACAGCGCCGGGTGCTGAAGCACGGTCGCGACATGTTCACGAAGGCAGGGCAAGCCAATGCGCTCAACAGGCACTCCATCAATCAGCACCTCGCCCTGCTGCGGTGTGTACATGCCGAGGATGACCTGAATCAGAGTCGACTTGCCGCCACCGCTGGCGCCCACCAGGGCCACTTTTTCGCCGGGCGCCAACTCCAGATTGATGCCCCGGAGCACCTGCTCCTCGCCATAAGCGAAGTGGATATTGCGCAGGGTAAGCCCCACGGTATGGCGGTCGCGGAACGGGTTCTCCAGCGCCGGATAGCGGGGCTCTTCTTTCAGATCCAGCAACCGGTTAATACGCCCGAGCGCCGCATTGGCGGCGAACCAGGCGTACTGCATGTTGAGCATTTCCTGAACCGGCGTCAGCATGAACCAGAGGTAACCGAAAATGGCGAACATCATGCCGATACTCAGGTCGCTGAACAGCACGGTTACCATCGCGGCGGCCCGGAACGCGTCGACGCCGAACTGGAACAGCGCAAAGCTGGCCCGGCTGGCCGCATCGCTGCGCCATTCGAACTGGATCGCGTGGTCCCGCACGTTGCGGGCGCGGTCGATCAGCTGGCGCAGGTAATGCTTTTCCCGATTAGCTGCCCGCAGCTGGTGAATCGCATCCAGGGTTTCGGTCAGGTCGCCCTGGAACTCTTCGTAAGCGCTGTTCTCCCGGCGCTTCAACTCCTTGACCCGCTTGCCGATCAGAATCGTGGCGAAAATGACCAGCGGATTGAACAGCAGAATGAGTAGGCCCAGCTCCCAGTGCACCCAGAGCAGGACCCCAGCGGTACCCAGCACTGTCAGGCTCGCCACCAGAAAACGGCTGATGGTGGTACCCAGAAACTGGTCTACGGTATCCAGATCGGTAATAAAGTGACTGCTGATTCCGCCCGAGCCGCGAGTCTCGTACTCGGACATGGCCACCCGTTGCAAACGCCCGAGCAGGCGGGACCGGATGCGGAACACCACATCCTTGGAAACCTTGGAAAATTCCCGGGACTGCAAAACGTTAAACGACAGTGCCGCCACACGAAGCAGAAATGCCACCACAACCATCAGGCCGATATAGACCACCGGTGTTTCCCAGCTCCCCGGCAGGAAGGAATCCATTACCGGTAACACCGGGCCAGGCTCGTCCAGCAGCACTTCGTCCACCAGAACCGGCAGCAGCAGTGGCACCGGCACACTCATCACGGTGGCCATGATAGCCAGCAGATTGGCACGCACCAGTCTTGGCTTGTGCTTGAGCGCAAGCCCAAAGATGTCCCGCCAGGTGTACTGCTGCCGGGTTTCTCGAGTATCGATACCGGTTACGCTGTTTTGCGGGTGTTCCAAGCAACCTCCGGAGAATCAGATGTGCCCGGTTGGATACGCCCGGGAACTGACAATAGTCTACCTGTTAACTGGTTTGCTGCGATCAAAACCGACATCTGTCATCATGAGCCATCGATTTTCTGATGGACCAGGACACAAGCACCTGTGAAACACGATTGCCACTACCACCCCGGCGACCCTGCCAAATGGCACTGTGGGGAGTGCCAGATTCACTACTGCAGCCGCTGCATGCCCGACGCCGATACCCGACAGCGTCGGGCCCTGTGTCCGCACTGCAGCAAGGCCATGCGATACCTGGGCGCCGCCACCGAAGTGGTCCCGTTCTGGCAGCGACTCGGCGCGTTCTTCCGCTACCCGTTCCATACCGATCCGCTGATCGTGATCGCCATCTGTACCCTGGTGCCGGTAGTCGCCCCCGCCAACCTGATCGGCATTCTGATCTGGCTGGTGCTGGCGCTTGCGCTCTTCAAGTACACCTATGCGGTGATCAACCACACCGCTGAAGGCCACCTGAAACCGCCCGCCGTGTCCGTCGCCTTCACCGGCAGCGGGTTTGATATTGTCATCCTGCAGTTGCTGGTCTTCGTGCTGATGGGCGGGCTGGTTGGCGCGGCTGCCATGCTCGGCGGCCCCATCCTGATGCTGCTGGCGCTGGCATTTGTCATTCTGGCATTACCGGCCAGCATCATGGTTCTGGCCATGGAACGCTCGGTGGGTGCTGCGGTGAATCCGATGAACCTAGCGGTACTGATCTCGCGAATTGGCACCCCTTATTTCCTGCTGTACGGCTACCTGATCCTGCTGACCCTCGCCTCGGGCGCGGCCCAGGACTTTGCGGTGAATCATTTTCCGTTCTGGGTTGCCCAGCCCCTCGCCGGCTTCCTGAACAGTACCTTCACCCTGATCCTGTTCCACATGCTTGGCTACCTGCTGTTCCAGTACCAGGAAGAGCTGGGATTTGCCTCGGATATCCAGGATGACACCGCAGGTCAGGACACCCACCAGCGCGACCGCAGCGCCCGCTTTGATGCCGATATCGATATGAACCTGAAAGACGGCAACTACGATCGGGTGCAGAACATGTTGAAGGAAGCTTTGAAGCGGGACCGGGATAACGCCCTGAGGATCGGCCAGCTGTACCAGCTACTCACCGCCCGCCAGGACACCGACGAACTCTACCGCTACCATCCACGAATCCTGGGCTGGCTGGCCGACCGCAACGACGGCGAAGGCATCGCCGGTGTGCTGAATACGATCCAGAAAGCAGAACCCGGCTTCAAACTGGAGGATCCGGACCTTTCAGTGCGCTGCGCCCGGGCCCTGTACCACCGGGGCCAGTTCAAACCGGCCTTGCGAGTGCTTCAGGATTTCCACAAACGCTTCCCGGACAGCGAACAGCTGGCCCCAGCCTATCTGCTGGTCGCCCAGACCCTGGCCAACGGCTTGTCCCAGTGGGAAAAGGCAACGGCCTTCCTGACGTTTATCCAGAAAAAATGTGTGAATCATCCGCTGCATGAGCAGATTACGGTTTATCTGGAGCAGGCGCAGAATAAAGAGCCGCTGAAGGGACCGAAAGCAACGTTTTCTGCCCAGGACTGACACAGGGTATGGGAGGGGCTTCCCAAAACCGTGCGGAGCCATGGATGGCGGAGCCGAGCGTACAGGGACGTATTCACAGCGTGTTTTGGGAAGCCCCTCCCATACCCTGCTGCCCCGAGGCTAGCCGGCCTGAAGAAGTTGACGATAATGACGAGCTTTGGGCGCCATCTGGCGCTTTTCAAACTCTTCCACAAGCAACCGACAGGCCTCGGTAGTCAGCATGTCATCGCCTGTGCTTCTGAGCCGCTCGAAAGCTTTCTCTGCAGCCTTGAGGTCATGTTGCTTGAGACTGGTGAACAGGACCCGGTTATGGTCGTCTGCCGCTAGTGGCTGATAACTCTCCCCCTTGCCGAGGTATTCCTGCCAAATCGCAATCATCTGCTCTGGCTGGCGCCGGCTGAGGGCATCGTTCATCAGCTCTTTGGCGCGATCACGATATTCGGGCAAGTCCGGGCGGAGTTTGGCCAACTGGTAAAGGTGTTCCAGCAGAATATGGCGTTCCGGATAGTGCTCACGAAGAGCCTCGAATTGCCGCCGGGCCAAATCGAACTCCATTCGGCCGAGGCTGGCCATGGCCTGGGCGTAACCGGTGGTAAACCGGGCATCCTGCTCTTCCTCTTCCGGTTCAAAAAATTCCTCTCGCACCTGCAGCCAGCTTTTGCCAAGCAGCCAGACCAGGCCGGCACCTGCGATCAGACCGCCAGCGTGGGCCATGTAGGCGATACCGGTGGCACCGGCATACCAGTAATCGTAGATTTCCTTGCCCACCCATACCGGTAACAGAGCAATAGCCGGAGCACGGAAATAGTTGAAGTAAACGCCGAGAAAGTAGAAGAAACGGATCTTCTGCAGGCCATAGATGGCTACGTACATGCCCATCAGGCCGGAGATCGAGCCCGAGGCACCCACCAGGGGTACATAGCTACCCGCCGAAACCGCGGTAAACATCAGGCCGGACAAGGCACCGCAAACCAGATAGGCAATCAGGTACCGACCCGGCCCCAGGGCTTTCTCAACGGTGAATCCCAGCAGGAACAGGAATATCAGGTTACCGATGATATGGCCCCAGCCGCCGTGCAGAAACTGGTAGGTGATCAGGGTATACAGTGACAGATCGGCAGGAACCAGTCCCAACTGGTTGGCACTCAGCTTCTGGATGTACTGCTGCTCTATCGCAGTGCGCTGCTCCTGCCAACGGGCCCTTTCTGTCGGCGCCCAGATCACATCACGGTTCTGCAGCAGATACTGGTAGAACTCCCGGTCCATCATCAGATTGATGGCCAGCCAGAAGGTTTCGTTCTCTTCCCGGAGTTGCTGAAACTGCTGTAGTTCGTATACCCGGCCTTCTTCACCCTGGAACTGGATTTGCCGTTGCAGGTAATCCTCGTAGGCCGGCGCCTCCAGCTCATGTAGGTCGGCGGCCAGGTACTGTTCAACGGCCTGCTCGAGTTTCCGGCTGTCGTCCCCCTGATAAAACAGGAAAACCAGCAGGCAGGCCATGATCAGGCCCAGGGTGACCCAGGGCGGGCGTTTCCAGTTGATGGCGTTCTCGGCGGGGATAATCAGCATGGGCGGTCACAATTCATCATAATCTGTCCCTGAAAGTCTGCTTTTTACCACAGCCACGCCTTCTTTTCGCGCTCAAATGGAATCCAGCGCAAAGGTCGCTATGGGTCAATCCCGGAAATGTGGCACACCCCACAGAGTCGGAAAAGCCCGGACTACCGGTGAGACTGTCATTGGCGCGTCACACAAATGACATTAAATCATTTCCAGCGACGGACTGTGCCGGGACATGTATCGACTTTTCGCCAATTGCCGTTATTCCTGCTCCGGCCAATAGTGAACAGGAATAACAAGAAAAACCGGATACCGAACCAAGGATTTTCAGATGACCGTACTTGTATTGGATAACCCGGGCCTGATCGCCAATGCTGCGATGGCCGCAGGCTTCACCGCTGCCACTTACGATGCCGGGACCAGACGCCCGCACCGCATGAAGTTCCATTACGGCTTCAACAAGCACTCACTGGACAAGGATGACATTGCCTTCCTGCAACAGCACGCCGCCTACCTGAAGGAGCATCCTTCCGTGAGCGTGCGGATTCATGGCCATTCCGACAACTTCGGTTCGGAGGATTACAACCAGTTTCTGTCACGATTGCGGGCCAATGCAGTGGCTCGAAGTCTCATTCAGGAAGGCGTGGAGGAATCCCGGATTCTAATGCGGCACTGGGGCTCAGCGCGCCCTCTGGCAACGCCGGAAGACAGGGCTGCCAACCGCCGAGTAGAACTGGAATACATGGACATGGATGTCGCCCAGGCACTCTGAGCGGCAACCACCAACCCCATAGGCCGCCCCCGGACTTACCGCATAGCGGGGGCTGGATGCACCCTGCACAGGCGTGATGGAACACCCTGCAACCGCTGTTGGCGGCTTTTATGAAATCTTAATTATTCCGATTTCTGAAGCGGTAAACGGATCAATTTCATTAAAACTGAAAATTATTATTCAATAAAAACAAGACTTTATTTACAAACTAGAAAGCAAACTTACATTTATTTAACGAACCTTTTGCCCGAATTCCTCGTCTTAGTCATGTATCCAGGGTTTAACTGTTACCTGACTAGAGAGGTCACTATGAACGCAAAAACCTTCACCACTGCCGCACTCATTGGTTCGATGTTCCTTGCCAGCGCCACATTCGCTGCAGGCGGTCCGCGCAACAGCGACGGCGGGGGTCGATCGGCAGAAACTGCCGATTCGGAAGATCTGACCACCATTGAGGTGAGCGATCTGCAGTTCATGCGCGAAGAGGAAAAGCTGGCCCGAGACGTTTATCTCACAATGGACCAGTACTGGGGCGACAGAACGCAGGTATTCGCAAGAATCGCGCTGTCCGAAGAATCCCATACCAGCACCGTAGACTACCTGTTGAAAAAGTTTGATGTTGAAGACCCGGTAGTGAATGACACGATCGGCGTATTCACCAATCAGGAACTTCAGGCCCTGTATGACGAATTGGTTGCCAAGGGAAAAAACTCGTTTGTTGATGGCCTGTTCGTAGGGGGCCTGATCGAAGAGAAGGATATGAGAGATATTCTGGCTGCGATTAATCAAACCGATGAGCGCGCCATCATTCTTGCCTATTCCAACCTGCTGGATGGCTCAAAAAGCCACCTGAAAGCCTTTGTAAGCGTGATCGAGGCACAGGGACTGACCTATGAGCCTCAGGTACTGGATGCCGAAGAAGTAGAGCTTATTCTGGAGGATGAGAGCCAGGTTGAAGACTGACCGGGTATAAAATCGGGTTGCTGAAAGCAGAACGGGCGGCCATTGGCCGCCCGTTCTTTTCTGGTCTAGCCATAAACCTGCCAGACGTTCCACAACAGCAATAAGGCTGTCACCAGAATCGCCAGCCAGGTCAGCAGAATGCCGATCATACGGGCCCAATGGGTGCCACCGCGACCGTTGATCATGCCGAAGGCATGAAGAATGCGGCCAACCACCAGCGCCATACCGGTCCAGTAAATCAGAGTACTGGAAACGCCGTTGAGCTCAGCGATAGCCAGCATGAGCAGACCGAGTGGCGCATACTCCACCAGGTTGGCGTGGGCCCGGACCGCGGCCTCGAAATCCCGATCATCGGTGACGCCCAGGCCCTTTTTGTACTTCAGACGAAATTTGACGACCTGCGCCGACAACACCAGCAAAAGAATGCCGATAACTGCGGCAAACACTCCGGTTACGGGTACGATCATGCTCAGGCCTTCTTGATTGCGCTAACAATAGCGAGAAGCAACACAGCGCCTACCGTTGCGGTGACCAGCTCACCAACAGCACCCTGGGCCGCCAGACCGAGAAGGCGGAACACAAAACCGCCGAGAAACGAGCCGACAATACCGATACCGATGTTGGCCAGAATGCCAAAACCACGGCCCTTCATGATCAAACCAGCCAGCCAACCGGCCACACCGCCTATAATCAAAAACAAAATCAGATTCATCTCTTGCCTCTCCCTGAGAGTCGTTGAACGAAACGATCAGTCCCGCAAGACTGCCCTGTTTACCGAAGTGCTTCAAGCACTTCCAGACGAGGCGATTACAATGTGGCAATCGTCTCCGACATTTTTTTGTGGCAACGCTCGATCAGCTCCGGAATATCATCAGCCGTGAGACCCTCGGTTTCGATGGGCGGTAAAACCCGAATGGCCACTGACTCACGCCGGCCGGTCCAGCCGACGGCCTCATCGGCGTACTCCTGAACACAGACCATGGTGATGGGCGCGCCCGATGCTACCGCTGCGTGAAACGCGCCTTTCTTGAATTTCTGCAGTCCCCGGCCTCTGCTGCGAGTGCCTTCGGGGAACACCCAGAGGCTCTTTCGATCCCGTGCGATGGCGCTGCTGGTGGCCTTCATGACCGCAATGGCCTTGTGGGAGCGTCCGCGATTAAGGATAACGTTACCGCCCAGCCAGAAGACCTGGCCAAAGAAAGGCACCCAGACCAGTGACGATTTACCAACCGTGACGGTGCGCGGCGGCAACAAGTCGCCCACAACAAACAGATCGTCATTGTGCTGGTGATTGGCAATGACGACGGTAGGCCGGTCCTGCGGCATGTTTTCCCAGCCTTCAAGAGGGCGCTCCATACCCAGAACCGCCCGCCCGAAACGAGCGACGACGCGCGCCAGGATACGGTTGTTGTCCGGATTGAACGGCCTCGCCGCGTAGAACACGAGCGCGAACAGGCAAATGATCGGTACGCTCAGCCACGCCAGCAGTTTTCTGATAATACCCATGCAACCAAACTCTGCAGCGAAATTTTGGCGCACAAGTGTACGCCAACTTTATATTCCGGCAACAGTGTCAATTTGTTCCCTTTGTTTACCCTTTGCCGAGGCTCTGACGACGTATCGCAGTGGCCCACCGGCGTCGACACTGTCGAACGGGTAACAGGTCACCAGCAGAAGCGTCCCCTCTGGCAGACGCTGGGTATCGATCAGCTCTGAACGGCTGTCCACCACCCGGGCACCCTCCACCAGGTAACTCTGCCAACGGCCATCCCTTCCCTGCAGACGCACCTCATTGCCGGTCTCCAGTGCTTTCAGGCTCCGGAAATGTGTATCCCGGTGTCCGGCAATGATCACGGCTCCCCCGACATCTGCGCCTCCGGTTAATCGGCCCGGCCCAAAGGCGAGGCTCTCACCATGGGTATCGGCCAGAACAATCATCGAGTCGTTCAGTTCCGGAATAGCCAGCCGGGCTACCGGCCAGGTGTCCGCCCACGGCCAGGGGCGCGATTCCGTCTGCCGGGCCTGGCTTTCAGCCCAGGCGATCGCCAGCAATTCCTGGGCGATAACCGCCTTGAGCGGAATCCATAACCCGAATACCAACAAGGTAGCAGAGCTGGTCAATAACAGAAGCAGCAGCCGGGTCATGAGAACGCCCTCCTCTGCAGCAGCACAATCGCCAGTGAAAACATCAACCCCACCAAACCGAGCGCGATCAGCAACGGCGCCGATGTTGCCGTCTGTGGATAGCGCAGCATGCCCGCCTGGCTGCCCGCCGGTAGAAGAGTGGGCAAACTATCCGATTCCATGGGCGCCTCTGAACTTCGGGCGGGTGTGGAATCCACGGCCACAAAACTGGTGTAGGCAGACATCAGGCCGTGCTGAACCGCCAGCTCGGTCAGGCCGGCCTTATCGGGCTCCCGGCCTGTGACCTTAGCCTCATCCTCCAAACTGTCGATTTTCTCCCTCGCCCAATGCCGATGCAGCCCCGTTGCGGGAGCGGCCTGCTGCAGATCGAGCGTTCTGGTCCAGTCCCTGCCACCCGGCAGGCGCCCCGACACCTCCAGCTGCCCCATGGCCGGGACGCCACGAACCACATGAATCAGCGGCTCGCCCTGGAACAAATCGCCCGGGCGTCTCGGAAACGACTCCTGACCGGCTTTCTGGCCGGGCCAGTTGACCCCGATATCGGTCAGAACCGGTGACTCCATGGCTGAGAACAGGGCCTGCAGAGGTCCATCCACATCGGAAGGCGAGTGAATCGCCGTGTAGGTACCCCGCCCCCAGCGGGCGGCTTCGCGCATGAAGTGCCGATTCGGCGCAGAGCCAATAGCCACCGTAAACAGCCTCTGGTTTCCAAGCTGCTGGCGGATCTGCCGGAACAGCGCAGCTTCATTTCCCACCGCGCCATCGGTAATGAAAATGACCTGGCGCACCCGTGCGCCGTCTTCAGTCTCGCCTCCGCCTTCCAGGGCTCTGGAAAGGGCTGGAGCCATCTCGGTGCCACCGTCGGCACGAAGGCGATCCACATACTGACGCGCCCGGGCAAGGTTGTTACCGGTGGCCACTTCAGGCTGCATGAACAGGGAATGCGTCTGGCTGTTGAACTGGATGACATTGAACCGGTCCCTCGGTGTCAGTGTGTCCAGACCGGCCTGAAGAGCATCTCGGGCCTGGCGGATCGATTCGCCCGCCATGGAACCGGAGGTGTCGATCACGAACACCAGATCCCGGGGCAACGCCATGGCGCCGCTTTCTCCGGGCACCAGCATGGCCATGAGGTAGTCCTCTCCTTCCCAGGACTGATGGAACACCGCTGCCGAGGGCTCCAGCCCGGCAACCGGGCGCCAGCGCACCACAAAATCCCGGTCCATAAGGATTTCGCCCCCATCGGGACGAACTCTGAACGTCTGGCCGTCCTGACTGGTCGCAAGTCGGTGCGACGGGCTGGAGACGCTCTCAAGGGGGAGCCCGGAATCAATCACCAGATTGATCACCGCCCGATGGCTATCGTCCGCCACATCACCCGGATTGACCGTAAAGGGACTGATGGCACCGGCGTCCGGCACTTCGGTCGTCGGCACTGCCCAACCACCCTGCCACTGATCCGGCGCTGCACTGAGCGCCTTTCCCGGCATGTAACGGGGCGTCAGCGTGGTTGGCACAGTGAGTTCGAACACGCCGGCCTGATACTGCACCGGTTGCTGATACTTCAGCTCCACCGATACCGTCTCCCCCGGGGGAATGTTGGCCACCCGTGCAGTAAACAGATTCGGCCGCTGCTGCTCGACATTCGCCGCGTGCTGCCCGGCCTGTTTTGCTTTCTCATAGGTCCGGCGCGCCGTCTCCTTCGGCTGCACCTTGCCTTCGATCGTCCGCTCGCCCACTGTCATGGTCAGTCCATACACACTGGCCTTTTCCGGCAACGGGAACACAAACACGCCCTCCCGCCACTGGTCGCTGGTGTTTCGGAAACGCCTCAGCAGCCGGGAGTCGGCAATCAAACCGCTGATCCGCACATCGAAATCGCTCTCCAGAACCAGGGCCGGCTCCTGCCACTGACCCTGGCCGTCAACGAAATGGAACTGGCCAACGTTGTCGGTCTCATTCGCCTCGGCATAGAGTGGGTGGACAAACAGCATCAACATCACGGCGAGCCAAAGGCTGATGCCCTCCAGGCAGCGCTTTAACCGGATTCGCTGGCCGCTGTTAACGAAGGGACGTGAATAAAGCCTTAGAAGGGAACTGGAAATAATCATGAGGGAATCCTTGTGACTGCATGACTGTGCGAAACACCGCCATTTCAGCAATCCAGAAAGGAACTCCCATGGCAGATTGCGACAAACCGCCCTCGAAAAATGATGAATTGTGGCAACAACGCCCTTCAAACTTGTTATCAACACCTGCCGTGGTTAAATAGGCACACACCGGCAAGGGGAAGCAGCCGCCACCATGAAGAAACACGTTGTACTGATCGAAGACGAACCCGCCATCCGCGACAACTATCGCGCTGCGTTTGAGCGCCGTGGCTATCGTGTGAGCGCACACGGCGACCGGGCTTCCGCCTGGCAGGTGCTGCGTCAGTCGTTACCCGACCTGGCCATTATCGACGTCGGGCTGGGCGATGAACCGGAAGGCGGTTTTGCCCTGTGTCAGGACCTGAGATCACTGTCCCAGACCCTGCCGATTATCTTCCTGACCGCCCGAGACAGCGACATCGATTCCGTCCACGGTTTGCGCCTTGGGGCCGATGATTACGTCACCAAGGACATGAGCCTGGACCACCTGCTGGCCCGGGTTACCGCCCTGCTCAGGCGGGCCGACGCCTGGGCCGAAGCCCTGCAGAAACCGGACGAGGTGCTCGAGCGGGGCAAACTCTCCCTCAATGTGGATCGCATGACAGTGGCCTGGGATGAAACGCCCATCGACCTGACCGTCACTGAATTCTGGATGCTGCACTCGCTGGTTCAGCACCCCGGCCATGTCCGCAGCCGGGAACAATTGATGGAAGCCGCAAGCACGGTGCTGGATGACAATACGGTCACCTCCCACATCAAGCGTATCCGCCGCAAGTTCCAGCAGATTGACGCAACTTTTGACGGCATACAGACCGCCTACGGCATGGGCTACCGGTGGAACGCCCGTGAGGTCTGAGTCTTGAATCTCAAGCGCCAGCTGTTCGTTGCCAGCCTTCTGATGCTGCTGATCCCCTGGGCGGGCCTTCAGTTTGTTCTGGAGCTGGACGATGCCCTTCGCCAACAGGCCCGGCAGCAACTCCAGGCCCAGGCCGAAAGACTGGCCGCGACTGCCGGCGATCAGATCATCGGTACGCCGGTGGTCCGGCCCGGTGAGCCCGCCATCTACGTGGAACCTTTTGCCGGCAACCTGAACCTGGATGGTTACGCTGACGATTGGCCAGGATATGACGAGGCAAACCAGACCAGAAACTGGCAAAGGGTCACCAGCGGCAAAGCCGGGGAAACGGCTCTGCAATGGCAGGCCGCTACCGATAGACGGAACCTGTACCTGCTAATTCGCGTTAGCCATAGGCAACCCGTGTTCTTTAATCCCGGCAGCCCGGAACAGGCCCATGACCGGCTGAGGCTCTGGCTAGAGCCCTCAGGCGGCAACCTGGCCCAGGAATCCGGCCGGCAGTCCTGGTTACTGCGCACACCGGCTCCCGGCCAGCTCTATGGCCTTGAAGAGAAAGGCGGCCAGCCTGACTATCGCCTCTCCGGCTTTTTGCAGGGCGCCGGTGATGGCTGGCAGCTGGAACTGAAACTGCCCATGCCTGTCGACCGCAGCCGCCTGGGTTTTGCGGCCTTATGGGGCAGTGATCAGGTAACCGGCGTCTCCACGTCGGTTGATCCATTGCCGGTGCTGGTCAGTCGAAATCTCGCCCTGGAGCGACAGCTGGAACCACAACTTAACCCCGGCCAGCAGGCCCGACTGGTTGAACCGGCCGGATGGGTCATCGCGAGACAACAGGCTGACTCAGCCGTCACAGCGCCAGAGTTCGATAGTCTCAGCCCGGTGCAGGTGATCGAAAAGATCAGTCTCAATGCACTCAGGGGCCTGGTACGCCTCTACCAGCCAGAACCCACCTCAATCGAAACCGACACCAACCGTGTGGACGTTGAGGCGCTACCGGAAACGAGCCTGGTCCGTCATGAAGATGACAGCGTTTGGCTGCTGACCACCCGGGAGGTTTTCGGTGGCCGCACGCTGATTCTGGAGCAATCGCTGGATCAGCTTCTTACTCTCTCCGGCTCTGCCCTCGGCTCGGTCATTGCCCGCAGCACCCTCATCATTGTTGCTCTCACCCTGGTTCTGCTTGGCTATGCCAGCTGGCTCTCCTGGCGGATTACACGACTGCAGCGTGCTGTCAGCGCCAGTATTGATGAAGACGGCCGGATCACAGGCAGAGTGCCGGATGCCCGAAGCAAGGACGAACTGGGCCAGTTGCAGCGACACTTCAGCCTGATGGTGGATCGTCTCCACGGGTACAACCGCTACCTGGAAAGCTTCTCCCGGCGACTCTCTCACGAGCTTAAAACACCTGTCGCCGTAGTTCGTTCCTCGCTGGAAAACCTCAACCACAGCGATTCGGAGGAAGAGCGCAGGCAATACATCGAAAGGGCCGCTTCCGCCACCGAACGCCTCCGGCAGATACTCCATGGCATGAGCGAAGCGGCGCGCCTGGAACAGAGCCTGGACCATGCGGATAAAGAACAGTTCGATCTGGCGGAGGTGGCCGCAGAAGCAACCGCTGCGTATCAGGCCCTCGACAGCAGCCATCAGATCCGCTATTCGGGGCCGCAGGCAGGCTGCAAGATCACGGGTTCGCCAGAACTGATGGTGCAACTGCTCGACAAGCTGGTGGACAACGCCCGGGATTTCACACCACAGGATGGCCTGATTGAGGTGGGCCTGGAAACAACTTCGGAAGGGCTGTGTCTGTCGGTCTTCAACGAGGGTTCAACGCTGCCCGAAGACACAACAACTGACATCTTCAGCCCCTTCGTTTCAATGCGGGACGGCCAGGAACAGGGCCACCTGGGACAGGGGCTGCTCATTGTCAACCTGATTGCCGACTACCATGGTGCCCATGTGGAAGCCCGGAACCGCGCCCAAGGTGGCATTGACGGTGTGTGCTTCCGGGTTATGATCCCAGCTATCCACTCTTGACCACAGGACCACCCTGCCGTGAGCGCACGCCTGGAATCCCTCGACATTCACCCGCTTCGGAACGATCTCTACAACGAGCTGCACTCAAGGCCGTTCCAGGTGCTACCGACACCGGCGCGGGTTACCCAGATGGCGGTTCTGACAACACCTGAGCAACGGCAGGAACAATTCCGGCACCTGCAGGAACTTCATCGGCTGATGGGGCATCCGGTCCCGGAGAACGAGGTGGGCTGCTTTGAACATACCTTCGGTGCCCTGCGGGTACGTCGCGAGATGCACATGGAATTCGCGTCCTACACCTTTATCAACCTGGCTGCGGGTGAGGAAACACCCTTCAGCGAGACCGGCATTACACCGTTGCCCGAGGAGTGGCTGGAACAGCTGACCGGTACAGTGATTGCGGCATTCCACCTGGAAGTACGGCCCGCCGCTGACGGAACCGAAGGCGACCTGGACTATGTACGCAAGCACTTCGAAGGCATGCGACTGGTCGGGAGCAGTCCCCAGGAGGGTGCCGCCAGGGTATGGGGCACCTTCCGGCTACACAGTGACGGCTTTGGCCGGTTCATGGTGATGAACCACCACATGTCGGACAGCCAGCTGGGCCGTCTGACCCAGCGCCTGATGGAAATCGAAACCTACCGCCTGATGTCACTGCTGGCACTCCCCGTTGCCCGGGAAATCACGCCGTCCCTGAACGACATGGACGAGAAACTGGCCGTGATCACCCGGTCACTGGCGGAAAACGAGGATGTCGACGAAGAAAAACTGCTGGCCCAGCTGACCAACATTGCGGCCCGTATCGAGGCCTTCCGGGCCCACTCCACGTTCCGTTTCTCTGCCACCCGCGCCTATCACCGGCTGGTACTGACCCGCCTGGAGGAATTACGGGAAGACGAACTCTCCGGCCACCTGACCCTGACCGAATTCATGACCCGCCGGCTGACTCCGGCAGTGAAAACCTGCGAAGCGGTGAGCGAACGGCTGGAAGACCTTTCCCGACGGGTCGACCGGGCCTCGGACATGATGCGCACCCGGGTGGAACTGGCCATCCAGAGCCAGAACCAGCAATTGCTCAGTTCCATGGACCGGCGCTCCAAGATCCAGTTGATGATGCAGCATACGGTGGAAGGCTTCTCGGTGGTGGCCATCACCTATTACCTGATCGGCCTGCTCAAATTCGGGCTGGATTCGGTTTACGAAGCCGGTGTTGTCTTCAACAAGACCCTGGTTCTGGGCATCGCCATTCCGGTGGTAATGACCCTGGTGTTTCTCGGGGTTCGGGTGGTCCACCATCACTTCATCAAGATGGCAAAACGGCAGTAGCTACTTCAGCCTGCCGAGATCCTGCTCGCCGGCAAACTGCCGGTAAAACTGCTGGGCCGTGCGACCATTGCGTACGCCCTTGGCAGTGGCGAAGCGGATCGCCTCCCGATGCAGGCCTTCCCGGTCATCAAAGTCGGGGAACAGCGCGTCCACCGCCTGCAGGTACACAGCCTGCGAAAACGCATAGAACGAAAGCTGAAGACCGAACCGGTCCGCCAGGGACACCTGCTCTTCGATGGCTTCGGCCGGGTGCAGCTCACCGTCGCGCATTTCGCTCTTGAGGTTATCGGACATGAACTCCGGCATCAGATGACGGCGGTTGGAGGTGGCATACACCCTTACATTCTCCGGGGGCAGTTCCAGGGAACCTTCCAGTACACTTTTCAGGGCCTTGTAGCTGGACTCACCAACGTCAAACGACAGGTCGTCGCAGAAGATCACAAACCGGAACGGCAGCTCGCAGATGTCGTCAACGATTTCCGGCAAGTTGACCAGATCATCCTTGTCCACCTCGATCATCCGCAGCCCTCGCTCCTGGTAGCGGTTCAACAGCGCCTTGATCAGCGACGACTTGCCGGTGCCGCGTGAGCCCCAGAGCAACGCGTTGTTGGAGGGTTCACCGGCCAGAAACCGCTCGGTATTGCGGGCCAAAGCCTGCTGCTGTCGGTCGATGCCCTTCAGATCCTGCCATTGCACCGGATCGAGCCGGCGGATGGCGCGCAGCCCCGANCGATGCCGACGCCAGACAGCCGCCGGTGTGGATTGCCAGTCAAACGATGTTGTCGCGGACATAAACCTCTTTCCTATTCCGAACCGGGCCAGCCTGTGAAACACTGACACCGTAAAAACCTTGATAACAGGAGACTTTACCCCAAATGGCCGTAAAATCCGTCGCTTTGGTGGCACACGACAACAAGAAAAAGGAACTGGTGGACTGGGTTGCCGAGAACCGCACCCGATTCGCTCCACTGAAACTCTACGCCACCGGCACCACCGGCCGGCTGCTCCGGGATAACCTGGAGCGGGACGATATCCATTGCCTGCTAAGCGGTCCGCTAGGCGGCGACCAGCAAATCGGCGCCAAGATCGCCGAGGGCGAAATCGACCTGCTGGTGTTCTTCTGGGACCCCCTGGAACCTCAACCCCATGACCCGGACATCAAGGCCCTGCTGCGCATTGCCGCGCTCTGGAACATTCCCGTAGCCTGCAACCGCGCAACTGCCGAATTCATTCTTACCTCGGCGTACATGACAGACGACCAGCATCATCCGAAAAAGCCGGACTTCTCCGATTACACCGGCCGCC
>JGI24652J20063_1000048_pt1 | contig 41744 bp, 73 predicted proteins | sample MalvirmetagMSP97_FD_20063 | JGI IMG/M metagenome (IMG submission 20063) | reverse complement strand
TCGATTTGCAGTAATGTGAATGCATTGTAACTGGTTACGCCCTCACACACGAAACGCGGTGCGTCGTTGCTGACCCGAATGCAAGCTCCTGCCGTCCTGGGTACTGAAGAAGTAAAAACCATGTCTGCGATGGTGACGAAGGGAACCCTTACGTCGATTTGGTGTTCCGTTGCGCTGGTGGTCTTGATTGTCGTGCTGCTGCCCCGTCCGCGCAAGGTCAGGTTTGTCTGCGATGCGAGTATCTGCGGCAATATAAACAGGCCGTCAGGAACTTCGATCTCGCCACCAACCGCGCCCGCCATATCGGATAGCGCCGCACTGTAAGCGTCCACGCCATAGCCGTTGGTGGCGGTGGCGGTGGCCGTACCGTTGCGGATTGCCGCCCACTGGTCCTTTTCGATGAAGTCGGCAAGGTTGCGCCGCTGCGTTCGGAAATTGTAAGCCGGGAAGCCCTTTGCTGCCTGGGGTGCGGGATGGCTGAAGTCGACGAGTTCCGCTCCCTTCCCCTCGTCGGGAGAGGAGAGGTCTGCGGTGGAAACCTTAGTGGCAAGTCCAGCGGCTAGAGAATCCGCCGAAATACCTATAGCGTCAATTGCCTGTTTAACCCGTAAAGGTGTGACGCGCTTTACATTATCACTTCCTGCCTCAGCTTCCGCTTGTGAGGCAAGAGGAATAGCCGCGTCAATAATCTGCGAAGGCAGAGCCTTTTCGACCGAAGACCCTTTGTCGACAATCAGAACATCAGTATCGGAAACCGAAGCCGCCGCGTTCAAGTCTCTGGGTGGGATGACAGCCATTAGCTTATCCTAATTATTTTTTGACAGATGATGGTGGGCTGGACAATGTTATGTGCCTCGCCTCCACCTTTGTTGCCGATTGTTATGCCGGTAGTGGCAAGATTGGTTGTGGCCGATGAGGTGGATGCCAGCGCGGAATCTGTAGTCGTGGGATTGCCTAATGCGAACACAGGCCGCGTATAAGTGTGAGAGTGACCTGGATCGGTAACGCTGTGGTTATGAACCGGCATCTGCGCTTCAGTCAGGGTGTGCGTCTGCGCACCACCAGAAGCGCCAAGCGTCGAACTCGACAGCGTATTGAGGCGAGTTGTGGCAGGCGTAGCCATATTCTCCCGCCCAGCGCCCACCCTGCCGCGATAGTCGGGAAGGTTGAACGTGGTGGATCCATCTCCCGCGCCCGCGCTTGTGCCGATAACTGCGAACAGAGCAGCATAGGTCGTACGCGAAACAGCCTGCCCCGCAGCGAAAAGGTAATTTTCAGGAGGTGTTGCCCCCCAATAGTCGATCACCGCCCCAATAGGCACACCAGATGTCGCACCGACAGGCAACTGAGACACGGTAGCCACGTCTGTAGGGTCAGTTCCGGGAGCAGCGCCCGTGATCTTGTTTCCGTTCATCGGCAGATCAGCGCGCATCCCGCCTTTGCCATCACGGTCTAGGGACGATGAAATGGCCTGCTGCAAGTCCTGTAATGGCGGGTTGTGCTGGCTTACCAGAAGGGTATCGCCGGTATTGACCAAGCTCCCCGCTGGTAGAGAATAATCGCCAGATGAATTTCGTGGCACAGGTTGAACTCCGCTTGCGTTTCAAGGCAATCGCGTGAGGTGGATTCAACCGCGTTGCCCCTTGTTACACGATAGGGCGAATGCTATCAAGACCGGCATGGCAGACGTGAATATCGAGGCTATTGAGCGGGAAATACACCGTGCCCGTTTCGAAGAAAGCGAGGCAGAAGGCTTCCTTGCTCGCCGCTCACGTCGCAGGCTTAACGAAGCGTCATTGCAGGGCATCAAAGATCGCATGGTGCGCCAAGCCTATCTGGCGGGATTCAAGGCAGGTTATGAAGAACCGAAGCCCCGCTGGCCGCTATACGCAATCGGCGGGGTTCTCTCGGTCTGTCTCCTAGTAAGCCAGATAATCGGTTAGCGCAGTCGCCACGCCCGTTCCGATACGACGGCCCCACCTGTCACCCTGCTGCGTCAGGCTTTCCGCAATAGCGCGGTAGGCTTCATCTTCCGCCATCATCTGTGAAAGCGCGTCAACCGAACCTGTAGGCGACTGATTGAGCAACAGAGGGCCAAGATCGTCGGCAAGCGCGCGGTTCGCAGTAGCCGCTGCTTTTTCCCGGCGATCCTTGAACACGCGGTCTGCAACACCTTTACCCAAAGTAATCCAAGGGCCGCCTGTGGCTGCCGTTTCAACCGCCGCCATCGTGAGATCGCCACCCGGCCCGCTGCCTTGCTTGAAGAATTCATCGCGGACTTCACGCATGGCGGTTGGAGAACCGCCCGTGATGTAATTATTGTTGCCAGCAAGCGTCCGTTCGAGAGCGGTTTGATCGAGCAGACGCGCGATGTTGGCATCACCGGAATCGCCATAAAGGACATCCAGACGCTGCCTGGTTTGCGGCGACGAAAGCCTAGTCCAAGGGTTTGTGCTGTCATTCAGCGCAGCAGCCCTGTTCACCACTTCGGACTGAAAACCAAGCTGCATCTGCTGGCGCTGTTCGGGCGTCAGGTTGGCAAGTTCGACCGATAGTTCATCAGGTCGGGTGCGGGTGGCGTCGATACCCTTCTGTAAAAAAGCACGCTCTTGGGCCGGACCTGCATACGCTTGCCTTGCCGCCGCGTAGTCAGGATTTATCGCGTCCATACGAGAAACAAGAGTGTTTTTCATTATAGCCGCCCGACGCGCATCGGCATTAGCGCCGTTCAGCTTGTCAGTGTTCTTTTCGATGACGTTATCAAGACCGCGCTTGATATAATCCAGGCCGCGCCAATCCATGCCGACCATCTGTTCCGAGCCATACGCTTCGGCAGGAGCAGCGTCACGCATTCCAGCAGCAACAGACCTATCCTCCCAAAGACCCCCATCTAGGCCGTTGGCAGAACGTATTTCGTTATTCGATGAACGTGCTGCGCGGAAAGCTTCAACTTCCGGCAAATCATCCACCTTGAACCTTTGCGAAATCCCCTCTTGAGTATCGCGCATCGCATTAAGGAATGTGTTTACGTCTGGGCGTTCGGAAAGTTCGGGGAAATAACCCGCTTCCCACGCGTAGAGCGCCGCAGTGTCAAAATCCAAACCATCATCTGGATTGACCAGAGGGCCAAACTCGCTTTCACGCCCGACCAACTCGGCGCTCTTGCCGCGCGCCTTATTGGTTAGACCCATGTTGGCCAACTCACCGCCGCTGTCTCGCAAACCGCCTTGCGTGCGCAGCCATCCGACAAGATCAAGCGGGCCTTGCTTGGTTACTTCCCTGCCGCCGTAAGCGCGCACGGTGCGGGGCTGAAGAATGTTTCTTTCCGAATTAACGGTGGCCCGAGAGTACCCGCCAAACGCATCCGGGTTGATAGTAACATCGCCAGCATCGTCCATGACGAAACCGAGAATGCGCGGATCCACACCCTCATCCGCCGCTTCCCGGTAAGCCTCTTGCATCGCCGCCTTGAATGTCGGGCGATCCATGAGGTCCAGAATGTTGACATCTTCCGCGCCAGGGGATGCGTAGGCATAATCATACAAAGGCCCCGCATTCGTGCGCGCCTGCGCCAGCAAGTCGGCACTGCGCTGCGGGATGTTCTCGATGGGGCCAAGGTCGCGCGCCACCGCCTCGGCTAGACGATCATACTGGCCCGCACCCCGCGCAGCAAACACATCGCGCGCCATCCCTTCCGTAGCAGTGGAATAGCGCACCGCATTGCCCGCCAGAGAGCGAAGTTCCGGCGAAGCATCCGCCAGCGTCATCGGCACGCCAAGCTCATCGGCACGCATAAGCGCCTGCGCTATTTCATCCTGGTTTCCAGCTTCACGCACCTTCTGGGTAATGGCGCGCTGTCCTTCGGAAAGGTTCATGTCGGGCAGGCGAAGGGAATTGATACCACGTCCTGCCAGACGCCCAACCTGATCACCCGCAACTGCCGTGCCAAGGCCAAGCAATGCGCCCGTTACAGGGTCTTCATCGCTGGTTGCGCCGTAGATCGTGCCGTAAAGCGCGTCACCCGCCACGGGTGCGAACCGTCCTGCGCCAGCAAGAGCCGCCGCGCCGCCGCCAAGTGCAGAGCCGACCGCGCCCCCGAATAAGTCCCCCGCGAATGCCGATTTCGGATTGAGTTCTTCCGCAGCCTGAAGCCTACGCCCAGCCAGAGCATCGGGAATGCCGAATGTTGCCGAGTTGATCGCAGACGTTACGCCTGTGCCGAACGGATTGGTGACGAAATTGTTGATCGCCTGTTCACCGCCGGAAAGTTCGCGCGTTGCAGGAGGAACCCGCCCCGCCGCTTCAGGAGGCTGGCCCTCTGCCGCCATCTGGTTGAAGGCTGGCACAATGTCGCGATAGGCTTCAAGGTTAGGCGAGCCGTACTCTGGAAACTCATTATCTAGCCCCGCGCGGAACTGCGCATACCCGTCAGGCGTGATGTTGCCCCAATTCTGGCGCAGGTAGGCAGCGTGCCGGTCCTGATATTCCTGCGGCAGTTCAAGGCTGGTTTGCGTAGCGCCGGACCCTGCTGCTCCTCTAGGCTCTGGATTATCAGGATTGTAGCTGTTCAGATATTCATCTGAAGGGCCGACATAGCCTTCCATCGAGCCGTTTTCACGATAGTAACGGTCGCCATCTTCCAGCGCGGCAAGGGCGCGCGTGTAACGCTGGACAATCTCATCCATTGCATATTGGAATTGCGCATCCGACTGCGATTGCTCAAGCCCAGTGATGGTGCTTTGCAGAAGCGCAAGCTCACGTTCTGATACCGCACCAAGCGCGCCACCAGTTGGCGAAGCCTCGCGCATTTTCTGAAGCGTGGTGAATGCCTGATTAGCCTTAATCGGCGCAAGCAGTTCACGAACGTCTGCCGCTGCCGAGCCACCCCAATCAAGCGCAGTGTCAGCGCCAAAGCCAGTAGCGAACCAATCGTTCGATCTACGCTTGGCTTCTTTTGCTTTCTCGATAACCGTGCGCATAGTGGCCGCAGTTTCGCGCACTTGACTGCGCTGCGCCGCCTCTAGTGCCGCCGCCTCTTTATCCGCCTGCGCCTTTTCGGCCGCCCTTTCTTCGCGGGCAATGCGGTCGTTTTCAGCATCGCGCATCGAATTGTCGCGCGTGATTAGCAGCCGTTCACGCTCATTGCGCAGGCGTTCGTCTTCGCGCGCCTGATCGCGCCCCTCGTAGGGGTTCGTCTGGAACACCGCGCCTTGGGGCTGGGCATATTTTTCAAACGGATTGGCCATCAATTGCCTCTCAGAGCGCGAAGGTTCTTGTTTACATAGTTGCGGGTTTCGGAAGGCGCATAGTCAAGCCAGCGACTGCCATAGCGCGATATAGCCTTGTCGACAGCGCCCGGGCCCCAATTATATGCCGCCCACATCTTTGCAGGATCGCCGCCGTAACGTTTCTGCATAACCCTGCGATAATCGCGGCCAACGCGCGCCAGATCGTCAGGAGACGAACCATCCCATGCCTTGATACCGAAGCCTGGATCGCGGGCCGTGGCAGGCATAACCTGCATTTCACCCATTGCGCCCGAAGGTGAGCGAAGCAATCCACCGCCCGAACCATAGCGCCGACCGCCGCTTTCCGACTGCATCGTGATATTGTCGAGCATCGAACCGCTAACGGCGAAAGGGATCCGGCGCGGACGCCGAACCTCCCAACGCGCGAGCCGCCGCGCCTTGACCGAACATTTCATCGAATTGCTCCGGCGTGCCCTCACCCCTTTGGAGAGCCGCCACCGCTTCGGCAGGAGGCGACGCGCCCTGCGCCGCCCCAGATACTGGACCACCTCCTCCCATAGCTGCGGCAAGACCGGACTGTCTGCCAGTGTAGCCGTATGTCGGACCCTGGAACGTGACGAATGGATCGGTTTCATTGAGAATGGCGCTATCGAGGCCCGCATTCCATTCAGGAGTGCCCGGTTGAATGCCGCGCGCCATCATAAGCTTTTCGATGTTGGTAGGCGCAGCCGCTTTCGGCCTGCGAGCCGCATACTCCATGCCCGCAAACTCTTTCACGCCCTGCCCTACATTCGGATCCATCAGGGCGCGTGCGATCATGCTGTCATCGACTTGCCCGCCGACCATCGCTTCCATAAGCGCACGGTCGGTCTCGGCACCTGCTGCAAGCTGCTTTTCGGCCCTACGCGCATCCAGAGCGCCCATGACGTTATCAGCCACACGGGCAAGGCCCTGCGTCCAATGCTGGACAGGCGAATAGTCACCGCGCGAACGCGCCATGCCCTGTTCCCGCAGCATCACGGCCTGTTGAGGCGTCATCTTCAGCCCGCCGTGCCCCCATGTGAAAGCCTCGGCAGGAGCCAGAGCTTGCGCCACAGGGTCAACCGCCGCCATTGCAGACTGTGGGAGGATCATCAGAAACCCCCTCTAATAGCCGCGCCGCCAAGAGAGCCAGCCAAACCGAACAAGCCACCGAGCATTCCGCCACGATTGGCCATCTGCGCCTGATAGTTCTGCATCTGGTTGTTGTAGTTGTTCTGCACCATGCCAGCGTAATCGACACCGCCGACACCGACTTGCGGCGTGGCAGACGACATCTGCGCTGGATTCGATACCTGCGAGCCAGAGAGCAGCGCGGTCAACTCGTTAAGCGGCTGATTGCGCGTCGCCAGATTCTCCGCAAACGCCTGACTGCGACCCGTCAGGGCAAGCTGGTTGTTCTGGTCGTTAAAGCCCTGCGTCATGCGGGCCATTTCCGAATCCCATGCTTGCGTGCCCGGACGAATGCCGGAATTGATCAGCCTGTCACGAAGCGCGGCTTCCTGCTGCTGTTGCTGCGGAGCAATGCGCGACTGGCCAAGATCAAAAGCCCAATCGGCTGCGTCCTGGTTGCTGAATTGGAACGGATCTGACAGAGTTTCCTGCACACGGCCAGACTGCTCCTGCGCGATGTTGGCAAGGTTCGTCTGCGCGCCCTGCGAGGCGTCGAAAATAGCCTGCTGTTCGGGCGTGAACGTCGTCGTCTGCGTAAAGCGTGGCACGAACACAGTATTACCATTGCTATCGGTAAAGCTGGTCTGCCCGTTCTGCTGATAGCTGGTCGTGCCCCAAGGATTAACCTGATCGGTCATGTTGAGCAACTGCTGCGTGACTGCGGTCGACTGGTTAAGACCAGCCTGCGCCTGTGCGGTTGCTACGGGATCCGGTGCGGGAGGCGGCTTAGGGCTTTTCAAAACATGCTTCCTGTTTAATGGAAGCACCTGAAGGAATTCAGCGGCGCTCGGTTGCCTCCTTGATACCGAATTTCCAATCGCGGCGCAACACCCCTATAATAATGGCATCGCGCCCCTCCCCGAAGTGGTCACGAAGACGGCCTTCAACCACCCCGCCAAGCCGCTTTGCGTACTCTGCGACTTCCGGTTTTTCGGTTTCCATTGTGAAGCGCAAACAGCCTAGCTGGCGAAACACATAATCGCCCACCGCGCGCAAAAACCCCCGCGTCCAACCCGTTCCTGCCGCCGTGATGTGCACGTCGGCACCTTCCCAGCAATTGAAGATGCAGCCCCCTACAAGCAGGCCATCGCGCTCAAGACCAAGCGTGGTGTAAGGTGGGCACAGTGCAACACCGATGCGCTGGGAAACGAATTGTGCGACGTGTTCGCCTGTTGTAATCCGAGAAGCCATAAGGTATCATAGCATTGCTGCGGCGGCGCTGAAAGCAGAAGCGCTGCGTTATCGAAGCAACGGCATTTGACGCGCTAGTGCACTGGCGAAGATTTACGCCGAAGCCGGAGTAGCGACCGGCCCGCAGCTTTTAAGTCACGGCCTCCGCAACATCGTAAAGAAGCTCAACGTCAATTAACTCCACATCGATCGGTGCGGGAGCGCCCGAGCTTACTTGGTAACACGGCGCAATCGAATAACCAATCGTCCCTGCAGACCGCCATTCCTGGTTGATCACGCTAGGCGTCGCCGAATCCCACTTGGATTGCCCCCATACACCAGTGCCCCATGAGTTTGAAGCGAAAACACCCGTTGCATCCGGTGCAGGCGGAAGGTCCACGTTGTAATCCGAAAGCAGAGACACGCTGTCGACAATCTTTGTGGATGCGCGCACTCGTGCCCGTGCCATCTTGCCGATCTTTGAGCCTGCCGAAAATCCCATATCGTCGAACAACGGAACCACTGCGCCAGAATAGGTTTCCCCGTCATCCAGCCCGCCCGTTTCCGCCTGATATATCCGGCCCAATGGCGAGCCGAAGTATAACTCGCCCCGGAACACCGTCATGCAAAGGCCCTGCCAGTTGGTATAGCGGCCCCATGCGCCCGTCTCGGTATTGGAAACGAACATCACGGGATCGCTGCCACCTACCATGTCCGGCAAGGCAACCAGCGCCATCTTGCGTTCAGGCCATATCATGCACTGCCAGTTCTGCTCCCCGCGCAGATTGACAGCTTCCGTCCAAGCGTCGGCAATCTTGTAGCTGATCGATGCCACGTTCATCGCCGTGACATCCAGCGAAATGGCCTTGGAAAGCGGCACCAGCCCGACAGACGTAGCAATGGCCAAGTCACCGCCTCCGCGAATATAGGCACGCTTCCCTAGCGGCGCACCGATGCGATAAACACCCACTAGCGACCATGTAGAGGCTTCGTTAGGCGACGTGCCCTGATAGATAGCCACCTCGCCTTCGGTCGACACGAATATGTTCTGCTCCGACAGACCGCCAGAACCGCCCGATTCCAGCGACCACCGCTGCCCGAACATCAGCGAACCGCCGTTGGCGAAAATGCCCCCCATCGGAAATTCGGTTGCCGTGCCGCCGATGCTATCAACGTCGAGATACCATGCCGAAAGGCTGTTCTTCTGCGCGAAATAGAGCCGGTTCTTGTAGGACCACACAAACGACATATCGGCGCTAGTCAGCGATCCGAAATCCATCCCCGGAGCGACATTAGGAATAGGCGCGCCAATCGCATCCGCTTCCCCTGCCGTTTCTCCCGTCAGCACATCGTCATCCACGAATGTGCCTGTCACGTTGTAGAGGAACAACTGGCCGGTCGTATCGGTTGCCACTTCTTGCCGCCATAGCGTAGCAGTCGCTCCGCTTGTGCCGCCCGTGATCGTTTCGCCAATCACGAAGTCTTCAGTCAGCCCATCGTAATTCAGTTGCGTCGTGCCGCCATCGACAGCGGGATAAAACCGCTCACCGTCGAAGATAAAGCCAAGATCCGAACCGTTGACGCCGACAAGGTAAATTCCGCCTGTCGTGGCAAACTGGATAACCGACCAGTCGCCGGAGGTATAACCGCCTGCCACATCAAGGCCCGCCGTCGAGTTCCAGCCAATGATATTGCCTTCACCGTCCCCGAAGGAATCGCCGTCACCATCGCCCAGGTCTTGCGGCTCAGGGAATACCACGTTGGTTACGTCATAAATGGTCGTTTCATTGGCCGCAAACATCTGCTCGCTTGTGCCATCGTGATAGGTGAACAAAGCCTCGACATCCAACGCCTCATCTTCAAGCGTGGCATAGCGCGCTTTGCCCCTGCGCAGCGCAACACCCGTCGAGCGCGGAAAGAAGTTATCCATGACCGCAGCGCCCGGTCCCTCAATGGACTTGGGATCCGACAGCATACGATTGGATACCCAGCCGGAGACAGGCGCAGGCCACTTACGCGTCTGCGAGCGCCTTGGCTTGGGTTGCATTCGGCGGCGAGGATAAACCATCAGCCAGCGGGCCAGTAATTGGCGGGGCCAAGCTCCCAGGGAAAGGCGGCGTGCGTTCCCGGAAAGTGCCTTGCGCCGTTACGTCTGATCACAACCGGCCCCTTACTCTTTGCTGCGTAATCGTCGAGAGCCTTGATATACGCTTCTTGGTCGCCAGTGCTAGCAAGACCTTTGTTTTCGCGCCAGCGCCATACGAGGCCAAGCGTTAGAAGGCGTTCGGGCAGAAGGAACGTGTCATCGTCTGCCGTGAACTCTTCTTTCGGAACTGTGGAAAACGCGCGGACGATATTTTTCGTCAGATACGGGAAGCGCGCCTGCACAGTCTCACCCGGAACAGGCGAGAACCGCATCAGGTCGCCGTAGATAATCCATCCACCCGGCAGCGCATTGAAGTTGCGCGCCTGATCGAACAGGAACGTGTCGAGGTCGGTGTAGTGGTGATACCCCCACGCCCACGTCGTATAGTCCTGCACGTCGCCCTTGATAGGGAAACTGCCGTAATCGTCAGGCAGAGGGAATTCCGAAGTCACCCCATCGCCGACAATCGTGTGCAGGCGGATAAGCTGCTGCCAATCGGTGTATTGCGCGATGTCCTGCGCAACCTCATTCACAAGATCGCACAGCTCCTGCTCAAGCTGGCCAGACGCATCGAAAAAGGTCTGCGGCCTCCGACCTGCAAGCCGCAGAGCCGCCGATTGGAGAGCCGCAAGAACCGTCATTTATGCCGCCTTTGCTTCGCGCAATTCGCGCAGGGAGTTGACTAATGTGGCGCGAGAGGGGTTCCCGCGCGGCTTGGAACCTGCAAGCAACGCGATCTCTTCCTTGATATTGTCGTCGCTCATACCCTCAAACTCGCTATCGGATGCAGCCAGCGCAGCCTCCACATCGTCATCAGTCGGCAGTTCCTTGGGAACCTCGACCTTCGATCCTGATGCCTCAAGTTCGGCAATGCGCTGCTTAAGGGCTTCAACCTCGGACAGTGCCGATGCAGTGGTTTGGCGCTCGGACATAAACTGGCGGGCCGCGTCCTTTAGCCGATTGCCGTTCATGCCGAGCGCCTTGAGACCCCGATCCTCAAGAGAATACAGGGCTTCAATCGAATACACCTTCAGCGCGCGGCAGACCGAAATCATCGATTCGGAAATGCCATACGGACGCAGCATTTCAAGCGGCGTGCCCACTGCCATCTGGTCGTCGCCGTTGTGATAGGATGCGTACTGTTCCGGCCAGCGTTCGGCATAGGTAATCGCCCTGTTGCCTTCGCGCCGCCATACAGCGTCGGAGGGGAAGACCTTCACATCGCGATAACCCGCAATGCGTACCTCGACGACTTCGCGCGTCTTCATCACAAGATGGCCCGCGCGTTCGGAGGCGTTGATGTCTTCAACCTGGATAACTTTGAATACGGGCGTAACCGAAAGGTCCCGTTCGTCGATAACTGCTAACTGTGTCATGGATGGACGCTCCAACTAGAGGAAGGAAGGGGGCCGAAGCCCCCCACCGGATTAAAGGGTCGAACCCTTCTTGGCCCAGAAGTAATCGCCGGACGCAACGCCTGCGATCGGGGCATAGAACCCGCCCGAGCCAGCCGCTGCCGTGTAGGCAGGGACCGTGATCGAAACCTGCGTGCCCGGTGCCGATGCTGCCGCGACGTTCGCAGAAGCGCGAACCCAGACATAATCGAAACCATCGTCGCCGGTCTCACGCGTCCCCACGACGGGGCTGACAAGATCGGGATTGTCATACCAGACCTCACCCGGAGTAACCTGCTGGTGCAGATCCGGGCCAAGCTGGCCAGTGGTGCGGAAAGGTGAAGTAACCATGTTTCAGTCCTCTCTTTAGGCCGTGATGGCGCGATAGGTGAAGAGCGGGTTTTCAAGGACAAGCTGCCCCGTCCAGACCACGCCCTGAGCCACCGCATCCTGATTGATAGGACGCATGCCGTTGCCCGGATGGAAAGGAACGAATTCCTGACCCGGGAACGTGTAGATCGCCATACCCTGCGTATCGATGCCGAAGAACGTATCCGCGGGCATGACATTGCCGATACCGCCTGCTGCGATCACGTCGACCGGGCCTGCCGGGGTGATGATCGTCATGCCGGTGAAGCCAAGGCGTGCCAGACGTTCCGATGCGAGACGCTGGTGTGCCACGAATGCAGCCGAGATAGCAGCATACGAATTGGCGTCGGCAATGATGAGGTCGGGATAACGGCCACCGCGCGAACGCTGCAGGGTGATCTTTTCGATGATCGCCCGTGCCGTGGTGCTGTCCCAAGTGGTGTAGCCCGCAACATCGCCAGCAGGGATGTCGAAGGTCGACGTGCGCCAGTTAGGAACCGTTGCACGGTCGATGCCACCATAAACGCCGGTATTGGTGACGATGGGGACCGCCGATCCAAGACCCGTCATCTGGCGACCACCGTCTGCCGTACCGTCACCGACGAGACCTTCCTCGAAGGCTTCCTTCACGGACTGCTCTGCAGCATCCATGTAGGTTTCCATGAGGTCGATCACTTCGTCTTCGCCGCTGTTGTAAAGCAGTTCAGTGCCGGTGAGCGAGAACATGCCAACGCAACGCGACCAGTTGTAGACCGCGCTGTTGAGAAGTTCCTTGGGGGTGATCTGCAGTTTGTCGTAGCCAGTGAACCACTGTGCCTCGAGCTTGTCGAACATGATCGGAACGCGAAGTTCCGGCCCGCCCGCGCGCTTCTGCTTGATCTTCCCCATGTCCTTAAGGATCGCCGTCAGGGGAGTGGAGTTGTAAACGATATTCTGCACGTCGGACGAACGACGAGCAACGGAGGCAGTCAGAATCTGCCCGTAGTTACGATCTGAAACGATAGCCATTGCGCTACCCCTCAATTATGCTCGACGTGATCTTCGTGCTTCTTCGCGAAGAATGTCGGCGATGGAACCACCGCGCTGAGGAGCCATATCAGGAGATGCAGAACCCGGCGCGGACTTGATGGATTTCGTGCCGCTGAGGTCGTCAACGCGGCGGTCTGCGTCAGGGCTTGGCTTCGTCGGGGCGTCCTGCACATTGGAAGGAGGGTTCAACCTCTCAGCCATGTAATAAGCAGCCTCCAAACGGTCTGCCGCGCTCAAGCTAGCTGGTATCCTACCAGACTTCAGGAACATTGCAATATCCCCCTTCAATTCATCGTAACGGGGATGTTCTGCCTTGAACGGCTCGATCACGCTTTGCGCGGTCTGCTGGACCTGCATCTGCGCGATCTGCTGCTTCAACTGCGCAACTTCGGGATTTTCCTGTAGCTGCTGCTGTTGCGGCTGCACCGATACCATCTGCTGCCACTTGTCCGGCCCCTGCTGCGCCACGAACTGCGCCACCTCGTAAAGCGACACAGGCGAACCGTCAGGCTTGCGCGGCCCGATTTCCTGCAGGATCAGGTTCAAACCCGCATAGGGGTTCTGCTGCATGACGTTCTCAATCTCGTTGAGCTTCGTCAGGCTTTCGGTCAGGTCGCGGCCATTGCTTTGCGCCAACTCATCGAACTGGCGTATGCTCTCATACCGCTGCGTGGCTTCACGAAGCTGCGTCACTTCGGCTTCATGCTCGCGCGCCATGTTGTCGATGTCGCGTTGCACCGGCTTGGGCACGTTGAGCCACTTTTCCCGCGCGTCGGGCAGGAATTTCTCAGGTGCCTGGTAATGGCCAGCGGGCTTGTCTTCCGCTTCCTTGGCTTCTTTGGCTTCTTTCGCCTTGAACTTGCCGTCTTCAGCCCGCTCCTTGGCAGGCTTTACCTCGTCCTCTGCCTTTTCCTTGGGTTTGGCGTCGTCTTTATCGGCCTTGTCCGCCTTTCCTTCGGCCTCGCCATCTTCGTCCCCATCGGCTCCCTTGGCGGCGTCGGCGTCATCCTTGGCAGGCTCCTTCTGGCTTTCAGCATCCTTCTTGAGTTCGTCGGCAAGCGTATCACGCAACGATGTCGACTCTTCAGCCTCAATCTTAGGCTCACCGCCACCTGACACACCCGCAGGCACGTTTTCTTCAAGAACTGTCGAGTTGCTTTCTGCTTCGGCTAATTCAGTCATGGTAGATCCCCTACAACAACGGGCGGAACGCGGCCCTCTTTGACATCCTGGATCCCGGCGCGGATGTCTTCACGCCTCTTGCGTCGGTCGAATTCCGGCGCTTTGAACTCAGGCAATTCTTCCCGCCCAAGCTCTAGATATGTCTCGCCCTGCGGGTTGCCCTCGGCAGTGCAGGAATGACGATACGAGGCGAGACTGGTGTGCATCTTCCCATCAGGCCCGAGTGTCGGCTCCATGCTGTCCGAAATCACTCTAGGCGCGCTGATAAGTCGTGTAGCACCAGCCCCGCACTCGCATGTCTGACGATCCCCGAAGGACGCAAGCGAGACGAACCGCTCAAAGCGGTGTTCATTCTCGCATCGGAAATCGTAAAGAGGCATTACTTCGACTTGCTCGCAGTCGAGGTCTGGCCTTCCTTCTTTTCGGTTTCGACTTCATTGCCCTTCTCATCGAAGCGTGGATCCATCGTCTTCATACGATCAGCAAGGCCGTTGTCGTCCTTATCGATCTTTTCCTGCTCTTTCTTGGTAGTCATAGTCTTTCTCCTTTTTCCCTGCCCAAGCCTGTTAAATCGCCTTCCAGCGCATCCAGCTTCCGGCGCGCATCGTCACCGCCGAAGCCGCAATTTCACTGGATAGGGTAACGATCAAAGGACTAGCCACTGTAGCACCCGTGATAATCGTGCCCCATGCACAACCAAACCAGCTATCGGTTGCGCTCGGTGCTGAAGTTGTTGCCACGTTTGAACTGCTGTTCGCACCCCAGAATCGCCGCGTCGACGCCGTTGCGCCTGTCGCCACCTCCATGGATGCAATGAAGTCTACCGCGTTGCTGACAGGCTTCAGGCCGGGCCGCACACCCGTTGTCGTGATCGTGGAGCGCAGAAGCATCTGGCTCTCGAATATAACCACGCTGTTGATCGGCGGGGTAAACGTTAGCGCAGTATCGGTTGCGCTTGTCTGGTCGGTCGTCACGTCACTGGCCAGCTTGATGTAATTCCAGCTATCGCCGCCTACACCATCCGCACCTGCCGGTCCCTGCGCACCTGTAGCGCCCTGAATGCCCTGCGCGCCCGTATCTCCCTTGTCACCCTTTAGTCCTTGTGGGCCAACGTCTCCTGTGTCCCCCTTGGGGCCAGCAGCACCAATCTCGCCCGCTGGCCCTTGAGGGCCGGGATCGCCTTTAGAACCCTGCCCACCAGACATGATAGCAGCCAGTTCGGGTGGGAGACCTAGCTCGGCAAGGCGATCAGCCGCCGACATACTTAGGCCCTATCGCCCTCGATCTGCGCCACCACCTCAACAGCGATGTCAGGGATCATGGACAACGTGACAAGCTTGGGCGCGTTGGTCGTGCCTTCAGCGTCGATCTGTCCCGCCAGTTCGGTCGCCAGTTCAGGAACCACACCAACGCCCTTGAGGCGGTCGGCATTGCCTTCCTGCGCTTCGATCTGCGCAGCCATTTCGTTTGCTGTCGGTTCGGGAATACCCAGACCAATCAGACGGTTTGCATCAGCCATTATCAAGTCTCCTTATTCGGGCGGGGTATAGCCAATTAAACTCAGGGGAATGCCGCCAGATTCCACAATCGTAATCGGTAGCCCGCCACTCTCGACCACGTTAGCGGGAGGTGCAGCAGTGGGCGTTCTGTCGGCAGGAACATACGTCACGGGATAACCGCCGCTGTCGACAATGGTCACAGGAAAGCCAGCCATCAGTCTTCGTCCTCTTCCTGCTCGGCAGGGGCCATGACTTCGCGCACTTCCTGCCGGTCTGCCCGTGCCGCCTGTCGTGCATCATTCACCGCCGCGCGCTGTTCCTGGCTGCGCTTGATGTCGATGTCGGCCAGAGACTTGAACTCATCCAGTTGTGCCGTGTCTATAGCTATACCCGCCTCGGCCATTGCCTTCATCGTCTGTGCCCGTAGAAGGTCGACCTTGGCCATGGCTTCCTGTGCCTTGACGGCGTTGGCATTGGCGTCTTGTTCAAGCTTAGCCATCTTGGCGGCTGCTTCTGCCTGATCCTTCTGTGCCTTCACCTGCAGTTCGGCAAACTTGCGCTGGTTCTCTGCTTGTTTCAGTGCGCTATCGGCTTCGACCTTGGCCATCTGGGCCTTGGCTTTCTCCATTTCCGCTTCAGCCAGTGCCTCAACACCCTGATCTTCACCCTGCTGCGATGCAATCATGGCAGGGGCCTGCTTGACGAACTCATCGATAGCCGCATTCATCTGACGGCCCACGCGATACGGAGCCAGCGAGAACTTGAGCATTTCACCGGCAAGTTTTGCCCCCGGTTCACCCATGCTGGCAATCGACATAAGCCCCTGCGCTGCACCATTGAACGCCGTGATGAACTCGGCACGTGCCTGCTTTTCCGCCAGTTCATCAGTCAGGATCGTGCTATCTGTCTCAATCTCGAAAGCAAACGAGCGCGCCTTGTCATCGCGCAGGAGGTCCACCACGTCGTCAATCGGAACGAGGTTTTCCGCTTCCTCCAGCATCGGCGCATATTTCTGGTAAATCGCCTGTTGTTCCTGCTGGAACATTGCCTGCGCCTGCTGCGGATCCTCGACTTGCCCCGCCATCTGCTCGGCCTTGTCGCCAAGCGCCTTCATTTCCTGCTCGGCAGCGTTCTCGATTTCCTTGATGCGCTTCTTGATGTCAGCGCGCGTTGGCAAGTCCATCTGCGACATTTCAAGCAGGGTATCGCCGTCGAACTTTTCGGCCAGTATCTCCGATGCGATCTTTACCGCGTCAGCCGCCAGACGCTGCATTTCATCGATCTTGCAGCGCACACGCACCGAGCCATACTGCGCCTTCATCTGCTGCGCGCCCAAGGTTTCCTCTGCCTCGGTAGCCCCGCGCATGATGTCCGATATGCCGGAAAGCTGGTAGAAGTCTTCAATCAACTGGCGGCGGGCTTCGATCAATCCCGTGATAGCGTTAGCGATCTGGTCAAGCGGCATCCAGACAACCGCAGCTGTGCCTTCCATCAATGCAGCCCCAGGCACCGCAATCAGAATGCTGTCGTCATCCGACTTCATCAGCGTTTCAATGGCTGTCGCCACATCACCACCGCCCGGAATAATGCCCTTCATCCGCACCTGATCAAGCAGCAGGTAAATGCGGCTGGTCAGCGTGTTGATCTTGGAGAACATCCCCGCATAGCGTTCGAAGTCGGGCACAGGAATAAGCGAACGCCTGCGCAGCGTGCCGTAAGCAGGGCGCGGGCAGGGGAAGAAGTCATTCAACTTGAGGTGCGGCTCGCTGTCGTCAAGGTAAACGTCCAGCCCCTCCGTTACCCAATATACCCGGTTGTTCGCCTTGTGCCAGACCTCCCAGACCTTGGCCTTAGCAGACATGGACTTTTCGTCGCTGTTATCTTCATCGCGGCGCTCAAGAAACTTGATCTCGTCAATCTGCTCATCGGTAATGTCCTTGAACCGTTTCTTGATCTCGTCGCGGCTCATCCAGAACCCGCCAGCAACCCAGCCAACACCAGACCACTTGCGCGCTACATCGTGCAGGAAGTCGTCGCGGTCCAGATGCTCGACACAAACCTTCTTGCCGCCGTCTGTTTCGTAACGCAGCCACATGACACCGCGACCCGAAAAGATCAGGTCGTCGCGCGTGCTTTGCATTACCTCGTCAATGCCGCTGTTCTTGAACGTCGACACCGCAGCGCGTTCCAGCAATTCGGCAGTGGTTGTCTTGACCGCGCCACCATCCTTGAAGATGGGCGAGATAGCGGGCTGTGGGGGCTTGGCGTAGATAGCGGGCTTCAGGACTTCGGACGAGGACCAGAACAGGTCCATCTGCGCGTCCTGCCATGCCTCACCACCATAAGAGGTCATCAGGCTTTCATAAGATGCACCGTGCTTGGAATACACGTCATCGATCATGTGGCAGGTGGCGTCCCACTCGCGAAACGCGTCTTCCGAACGCTTCAACGCCGCAAGGATTGGCGCAGATGCCTTTTCCCGTGCTTCCTCATCGGTGCCGGTAAAGTTGCGGACTTCGTTCAACGCCTCATCCTCAGTGGTGGAGCAATTACACCATCCGCAACAACACGCGGCGGCGCTCCCGGTTTCGGTTTAGCGTCTTCAGGTGTAGCACCAAAATCCATTTTTGCAATGAGCTGCCCCGCCAATCCAAGCGCGTCCACCTGATCGTCATTCTTGCCGACAGGGAAGCTGAGCATTTCGCTCACAAGATCCGCAAACCAAGGTGCGCCGCGCCTTACATGTAGCCCCCCCAGAGCCATCATCCCTCGGATAGACTGCGCCCGGGCGGCCTTTGTGCCACGCGTTGGAAACTTCTCCCGCGCCACATAAGATTGAGTTTGCATCATACGCTTAACCAGAAATGGCCCGACGCTAGACTTGATCTGCCCCGCTTCTTCAGCCCACCCGATTGGCTTCCACTGCCTAACCAGTGCGCAAAAGCTTTCAACCCAAACATCTGAAGCGGATTGTTCGCGCCATAGATCTAGTAACCATAGACGCCCTGTGTGGTCGATACCCAATACGGCATGTACCGTGTAGTCCCCGCCATCATCGGTCACGGCATAGTCGGAGCCGCCGAATATGGTCATTGTCTCGCTCTTGGGGACATCATCCATTTCGATGATCCACTCGCGCTTGAAGTACGACCCGGCGTCTGGTGACGGCCTTTGCTGATACAGGGCAGACCATGTGCGGGGCTTACGCTTGAATGGTTGCCAGTGATCTTCACCAAACCATTCGGGCCAGATATACTCACCGGGCAGGCGGCCAAGATAATCATCAACCCTCTCGGCCTGGGCGGGAATGCAAATAACCTCCCACGTTTCACCGTCGCGGCAATCAATCATACCGCTCTCGCCAGCCCATCCCTCAGGCAATATACGTCCTGCAAGATCGTCTTCGTGCCAGCGGGTTTGTGTGATCATCAGCGAGCCACCGGGCTTTAGGCGGCTAAGAATGTCGTCAGTGTATGCTTCTTCGGTTTTGTTGCGGATAGCATCGGAGTCAGCAGCCTCGCGACCCTTGATAGGATCGTCAATGGCGATGAAGTCTGCGCGGTTGCCAGTAATGCCTGACAGGATACCGCCCGCCATCATTTCGGACTGGTTGACCAGTGCCCACTCATCAGCCGCTCCACTCTCAGGCGAGAGTGATGTATTGAACAGGGTTTCGAATTTACGCTGCTTGGCAATCGAACGCATCCTGCGCCCGAACTTCTTGGCAAGGTCGCTGCCGTAACTGGCAACAATCATCTTGAAACCCGGCGTGCGCCCCATTGCCCAAGTAGGGGCCACCACCGTTGCGTATGTCGACTTCGCGCTACCAGGAGGCAGGAACAACATCGTGCGCCCGCGATGCCGCTCTATGCAGCGTTGCGTCGCATTGAGGATGATTTCGTGATGCTCGGCCAGAACTGTCTCTACCGGCTTGAACGTCTCACAGTCGGGATCGTCTTCCGTGACTGGTGCGCCGGGAACGTCGATATAACGGGCATAGTCGACAAGGTTGCTTCTGGCGCGGCGGCGGCGCAGGAGTTCCGTTGCAGCCTCCTGCTGAGTTATCGTCACCGCCCGGTTGCCAGCTTTGCCAGTTCGTCGTCTGACAGTTCAGTGGCTTTGCTGAATGCGACCTCGCCCGTGTGCTCGATTGACTGCGGAGCCCTACCGTAACCACGATCAAGCAGCGCGTTTGCTGCGCTCACCCTAGCAGCCTCGCTCTCACCAGAAACCGCAATCTGCAAAAGTGTCTCTATGGCGGATTCCGTGTGTTCCCGCGCTATCTCAGCAAGGCTAGCACCCGCTTCGCGTGTCAGCTTGTCCTTAGCCCCTTTAGGCCTACCGGCACCAGGGCGCTTACCCCCGTGCGCCATCTTGATTTCCTTTGAAAAAAATCATGCGCAGGATTTTAGGGGTGAAAGTCATACCCCCTATCTAGCCTCTATTGTCTGTCTGGGCAAGTGGGGTTTCTTCGGGCGGCGTCCACCCTAATTCAATCAAAGCTTCGCGCACCTTTTGGTCTTCGAAGTTAATAATGCGGCGATGCGTTTCGTGTGCCCTCTGAAGCCACACTCCACATTTTTCGCCCAGTCCGTTTTCCATCCAACCCACCTTTGCCGTGATGAATGTATCATCTTGCTCTCCCATCACCCCTTCTCCGCTCTAACGCGCTTGATTGCGGCTAGGGCTGCGCGCACTTCACCATAGTCATCGTGCTTGCCTTCGCGGACATCATTTGCCCATCCGTCGGAATGTCCGATGCATGATTCCACGGCAACCTCCCGCGCCAGTTCCAAGTCAGGATCGACCAGCTCTAGTTCTGCGAGGATGGCGCGAGCTTTTTCAGCCTGCCTTGGCCATGGCATTTGTGAGACCGCGCGAATACAAGCCACCATCCTCTCTACCAACTCCTGCGAAGGCGCATTGGCGGGCTTTGTGGTGCGGTTGCGGATGCGCCATTCTGAAGCAAAGTGGTCTCCGTCACCGGAAAACGTGTAGTTTCGCCCGCCGTCAATTTGGGGATCAGGGTGAATGTTTTGCCGATAGCCGCGATAACCACCCAGAACCTCCACAACCCGCCCATCGGGATGATACGCCTCAAGCGGTGCGTTCCAGTCGATAGTCATGCTTTCTGGTCCTTGTTCTGGGCGGCCTTGAGAACCGCGTTCTCAGCGATTACCCTAGCAAGCTCCTTGCGCTGCCTTGCACATCGAGCCTCAAGAGATTTTTCCTCAGGGCAAAGGGTGTTGCATAGTTCGCGTATTTCGCGCTTCACGTAGGAAAGCTTGTCATTCAGTCTGCGGTTTGGTGTACCGCCCAACCTGTTAGCCTCGGCTGAATCCTTGAGGTTCAACTCCTGCTCCCGAAGGTTGGCAATGCGTGACAGGATTTCCTCACTCATACTTCCCTCACAATCAACCAATGTCATCGCCATTCATCGTCGCGATAATGCTTTTCGGGAATGAAAGACTTTGCAGATCAGTCATCTGCTCCATGAGGTGAACGTTCTGCATTTCGAGATATTTCCGGCGCTGAACTTCGCGTTCAATTCCGTGATAAATTGCGTCGCTGATATGCCGTTGAGTATTTTCGCGCTCATATTCCAGATGCTGCTCAACAGTCGCCAGCGTGGCTTCAAGATGGGCAATTCGTTTCCATGGGTTCAAAATCATCTCGAAAATCCTTCAGTGGCCCTCACAATCAACCCGCCGCCCTGATAGAACAGGGCTTCGAACTCATTCTCGCCATCGGTGATTACCTCGCCAGCGCGGATAGGGTGCTGCGTTTCCCACTCGCCTAGATCCTGGCCGTTCTGGGTTGTTACGCGGGTGATCATGGCTTGGGTTCCAGTGCGGCGCGCGCGATAACATTAGATCGATCTATATCCCACCCGTCGCAAGCTTCTGATACACTCTCCAGCGCCACACGGTAGCGCTCTAGCTGATCGGCGGCTTCGGTCAAAAGTTCCGGAGTTTTAATTTCCTTACGGTCCGCACAAAATTGCGCCCTTCCCCGCAACCGCGCTTCAAGCTCCTTACTCATGGCTATGCTGGCCTCCGCAGATCGGCAAGGGCGCGGGTCAGATCCATACTTGCGCGCTTGATTGCGCCCTGCTCAACGGGGAAATAGCAGGTAGTGTAGGTGTGGCCGTTGCTTTCGTAAGTTGTAGGCTTGGGCAGAGCGTTGGCGCGCTCAATAAAGCGCTCTGCCTCGGATACTGCGATAGCCAGTAGTTCTCTGTTCATGCTACTCACCTCCAGCCCTTTCTGTCGGGAATGTGTTTGCGTCGATCATTTCCATGAGCAAGGACACTGGGCCAGATACCTTACGGCTTCCGTCTTCCCAACGCCTTACGGATCGACCGTCGCTGATGCGGAGGACTCCGGCAAGCTGGTCAACACTGTAACCAGCCTGCTCACGGATTGCTTTGAATTGTGTGGGGGTCATGGAATTGCTTTCTTCAAATATTGGCCCCACTGCTCGCCCATGGCGGCAGCTATGCCGGGATATGTGGCGCTCCGCTTGAGCCAGCGGTCAGCGCCCGGAGTGACGCGGTTCTGACCGCTGTCGGTCTGATTCGCCCAGCGCTCGACCTTAAAAGTGTTGCCATCGCCGAGCGTTTTGTTGATGACGGTCCTAGGCGCACACCACTTTGTAGGGCGCAGCCTCGGGAGGCCATCAAGCCATAGCCCTGTCCGCTTGCTGGCGTCGTCACCAAACTGGTAAGGCTGAATTGTCTGGTCAGGCGGGCGGATCGACTTGCTAACAAAAGACGGCGCAGGGTTTTCGATGGCCTTGGGATAAGGCAACGCCAGCAAGCGGCGGAAATTATCTAGATCTGCTTCGCGAGCATTCCGACGCGCCTTGCCGGTCAGTGTCTCAGAGGAAACACGCTGGTGATAACCTACACCGGGATAGCGCTCAAAATCAGGGTCATTGAAAGCCCATGCTGCCGATACGGTCAGGTTCGTGCACATCGGGTGGAATATGGCCGCACACCAGCGGTCGTCGGCCACATCCCAAACATCGCATTGAAGGTGTCGCTTGGAACCGTCGCGAGCGGGCAGTAGGTCGCATGTCCACGCCTCTATGCCTTGTGCTTCAAATGCTTCTCTGGTTAGAGGGCAGGCACTGTATCCGATTAGAACCTTCACAGCACTATTCCATACTGTGCTTCAAGACGCCTCCGCTCGGCCTGACCAGCGGGGGTTCGCATAAAGTCGAATGCAGCTTTCGCGGAGCGGGCCTCTGCGGCAAACCGCTTCGCAGAGAGTCCATTGAGGGTGCGGTGAACGTCGCGCATCAGCTCTTCGATTTCAGCAAGCTCGGCGGCATCGGTAACGCCGGTGTATTTGCTGATTGAGGCTGCGTATCCGCGAAGTCTGCTCATAATCTTTTCCCTAATCTGGTGGGCTAAGGCCCTTTCCTTCGATAACCAATGTCTAGACAGGTTCGGACCGCTGGTCAACGCCAACCACACTCAACTCGTCGCATTTATTCCACCAACCGCACGCCGATCAAATCTCCCGCGCTGCCGTCGTGATCCCAGCGTATGCGCTCCAGCTTCCAAGGAACGGGGTCTACCCATCCGCGTGTACCGCTACCTCCACGGATCTGGGCATATACCTTTGTATCAGGCGGGAGACGCGCAAAGCCTGGGGGTCTGCGCCCATGGCATTCTGTGAAGCCCTTGGCTGGTATGGGTTGCTTAGGCATCGGATAAATCTTGTGCGTTAATGGAGCACAAAAGGTCACAAGTGGGCGCGATTGCATCCGTAGTCGGGAAGTCTGCCGGAATGTCGTCAATGAAGCCGCGAATGACGATCCGTTCCCCATTTTTGCCTTTCTCTTCACCCATCTGCGCCAGTTTGACACCTAGCTCTCGCGCGAGGACCGCAGTCCGCTCAAACCTGTCGGGAAATTGCTGGCGGAACAGCGCCCAATAGCGGGGTGACTGCGCCTTCACACAACCGAACTGAAGGCAATTCGCGTTCGGGAATCCCATCGCATAGGTGCGCGGCTGCTCAATTCCTGCGCCCTCAAGAAGCGCGAGGCAGTTAGCCTTGGTGATGTCGCGAGAAATTAGCGGCGTTTCGAAACAGCCAGGACGAAATTCCCCGGTCAACCGATATGCCCGCTTCACATCGTTCAGATCAGCCGTGTAGCCGAAAATATGTATGTCGCCGTATTCTTCAAAATTGAGACGGGGCACAAACTTCATGGCCTTGGTGCATGGAGCGCCATTCTGCCCGGACATGAACCGACGCTTCTGCCAAACGTCAAAAACGCTTTCGTATTCTTCCGACTTGATGACGGTGACTGAGCAGCCGAACCAGGCTTCGCATTCGGCGCGGAAACGATAGTTATCTTCGTCCTCCGCCCCAGTGTCGCAAATAACTACAGGGCCTGCCTCAACCCCGTACTTTTGGATGTCTAATTTCGTGGCAACCGCACTGGCGGCTCCGTCACTAAACCACCTAACCCTTCGCGCGTCCATTCCTATCTCCTTGGGTAATGTGTGTTAAATACAGCCCGTCCCCCCGTTGAGGTGCTTCCATAAGAAAGCAACGGGATCACCTAAACCTTTAGCCTCGTTTGTACTGGACTGCCTTGCCCCTTTCAGGTCGCGGCCAACGAAGTCTCCACCGATTATCCGCGTGGTCCGGAATTTAGTCACCCTTGCGGGCGGCACGTGAAGTCCAGTTATGCCTTATCTCGGTTCAAGCATCGGCGGTACGGGGGTAAATACCCGAGGCATCCCTTGATTACAGGCAAAAGAACCCCTGGAGCCTATTCACGTGGCACTCAACACGTTGTGACCGATTGCACTTTGCCGGAAAAACTCGGCGCGCGTGGTCGGTCAAGGCAGCTTTTCGGGATGAGTAGGCTATGCGCCAAATCGAACCTTGCATTGTCCGTTTCGCTAGCCTATAGAGAGCTTGTCAAAGCAAAACGGGCGGCGCGAACTCATCCTTCGTTGCCGCCCAAACTTTATGCGCTATCCTGATTTAGATTGCAAGCCCCTTACTGCGCGCTTGCGGGCACGATCAAAGATGCGGCGATGCTCACGGCGCAAAGCCAGCTTTTCCGCCTCGATCTCGTCAAGGCGCTTTGCCTCGTCGGGGGTTAGGTGGTCGCGCCAGTCGGTCATTTGTCCATCTCTTGCAGGGCAAGGCGCAGTTCAACACAAGCGTCTTTGATGGCGTCGCCTAGAGAGGCAAAAGGTCCTCCAGGTATAGCTGCGTGTATTCGGTAAAGATCTTCCGCCAGTGTGTAGGTGTGTTCAACTGGAGTGCCATCTTCGTGCCACGCCTCCATGCTCAGGATGCGTAAAGCGTCCTCGACCCTCTCCCTAGCTGCGTTTGGCACGTTCTCTCCGTTCATTGATCTGATCGCTGCACTTCTGCGATAAATCACGAAGGGCGCATCGCAACCCGCGAAGGGTGCTTTCGTCCGCCTGTCCCGAACAGGCATAGTCCACAATATCCATCCACCCAGAGACAACCGAATTGGATTTGGAACGCCGGATGCACTCCAGCCAGTATTCGTCGGGATCAAACATCACACGACCCTCCAGCCATGCTTAGGGGTGACGACAAACGCAGGAACGACCTGCTCCAATCCATCGTCCCACCGAACGGTCAGGTTCCCGCCGTTCACTGCCGCAATGACGCCAGATTTCGGGTTGTTGTCTTGATTGCCGTTCCAGTAGATTGCCTTGCCAGCCATTTCGTATCTCCTTGTTTATGTCCCCTTTATAGCGTGGACATTCCGCTCGCGCAAGTGGAAAACGACAAGGATGTAAATATTTTTACGCCTCCCTCCTAAACGGCAGAACATTGGCCGCGACACGGTCCCGGGCAGCGTTCAGCTTGGCGGTCCATGTTTCGATGCCCTCGCGGTAATTCGCTTCCTTGTGTTTCTGTAGCTGAGCCTCGCAATAGGCGACCCATCCTTCTGCGGTCTGGCGCTGGTCGATTGGCACATAATCCCCGGACGGACGGCGGCTGTTGCGCACCCAATTGCGCCACGTAGCTTGCCAGTCCAGCTTAGTGCCCTTAGCGCCCGATACACCATGCCAGTAGTCGGCGAAGTTAGCGGCTTCCTCTAGCACTGCTGAAGGCTCCCACTTGCGTTCCTTGATTGCCCAGTCGCGCCATTCCTGTGGCAATGTCCAATCATCGGCCAGTCGGTGCCCGCGTGTCGTGGTCTGGCGCTTGGCCTTAATCTCGACGCCGTGTTTTTCGATTGCCTCTAGTATCCGTTCGACATGGCGTTCCTCTAGCCCTGTGAATTGTGCGAACGCAGCCTGGTGGAACTTGCCTGCCTTCATCGCGTGGATGAGGTGAAAGACATGCGGAGTGCGAACGCGTGCCTCATTGGCGATAACGGTTAGGATTGGATCGTAAGGCGTCACTGCTTGAAGTCCGCTACAGTACGCCCCTTGCGGTGGGCATTCGGCAGTCGATGGAAGCGCTCAGTCGCTTCTTCACGCATAACCTGCGCCATCGTTCGGTGATTGTACGGAAAGTACGGCGGTGCTGCTTTAGGATTTTCCAATTTCAATCCCCATCTGGCTAAGGCGCTCGCCTGATATACGAACGATTGGCGAAGCGAACGAACGATCATTGATCCCCATCGCTTCAGCTATTCCATCGAGATACGCCTTGGCGCTGGCAACAACGTTGTCTTTGTCCGGTGCTGGCCCTTTGGGTTTTGGGTAAAGCGTGATTCGCACCGGAATAGGCTCCCCGTCAGCAGAGGGCTTTGCCGCCAGTGCGGCCCCATGCGCCCATGCACGATGCTTCTTTGTCTCGCGGGCTTTCTTGGCCCAATGGGCGCGCTTGTTCGGCCACAGGGGCGGCGCAGGGTAAGGTAGCAGGATCATTAGCGGTCCTTATACTTTTCGTATGTGCTGGCGACACGCGGGTCTTTCCGGCAATAGGTGGGGAACATGTGATAGGCGTTGATCGTGGTGCTGTGATCGCGACCGCCTAGCAGCCTTCCAATGACGGGATATGACGCGCCTCGCTCTTGCAGGATTTTCACAAGCACGCATCGGGCATATAGGAAATTCTTACCCCTCGCCTTGCTGCGCACACCTTCAGGGTCAATGCCGAACGCAGTGGCAACAGCCTGGATTAAATCATGCAAAGGAATGCGGCCATTCGCAGGGTGTATGATCGTGCGCTCTACAATAGCAGCACGTATTTCATTGGCCCTTCGGTTGGCCTGATCGCGCAACCGGCGCTTTTCCTCTCGCTCGCGCCTGTAGCGCTCAGCCTCGCGTTGCTTTTCGCCTTTACGCCTCTCAATCCTACGTTCTTCCATCTCCGCCGCATGAACGGCAAGGGCGCGTTCTACAGCTTGACGCTGCGCAATCACCTTAAGCGCACTGTTGATTTTATCGCGTCGGCACTTCTTGCATTGCGTCTTTCCGGCTATGGTGTGCGTGTTATCCGGCCCGCGATGATGGCCGCAAAGCCAATGTGTCCCCTTCGCTGTCTGGATCGCAGTCAGGAACGTTTGGCTGCTACGGCGCATGGAATCGCGATAGTCCGCAAAGTCTTCCGATGGCTCTGGCTCTGCAAAATCGATGGCAAGCATTAGTCTTCCTCGTTAAACTTGGCGTGGATCTCGTCTGCCGCAACCTCAAGCTGGGTCGCTGCGTAGATCATGTTATCGCGCGTTTCCTCGCTATATCCCTTGCGGGGATTGTTAGCGGCTTTGCGCAATACGGTGGCTTTGTGGCGTAGGTAGTCGGATGCTGTCATTGTGCTGCCTCTATGAATAGGGGGCCAGCGTCATCACCATTAGTCTCCCGAATGCGACGACACATAGCATCGAAGTATTTTTGTTCGCGCTCGATTCCGATAAAATTTTTACCCATCTGGATTGCCGCGACACCAGTGGTTCCGCTCCCGGAAAATGGATCGATAATAGTTTCTACCTCATCTGGAAGGTGACTAATTGCCCACTTCATAACCTCAAGCGGCTTTTGTGTTGGATGGTCGCCGCGCTGGGCACCCTTTTCGCGGAGCATTCCGTTCCACATATAGCGCTTCAGGCGGACTGCTTTTTTGAGGTTGGTCCAAGCCAATTCGCAATCGGCAAAGTCATTGTCGCCATTTACCTTATCCCATATCAGCCAGCAGGAAGATGCTGGCATAGGATAGTAATTCCCGCCGAAAATAATTTGCCACTTACCCAGACCGATAAGGGTTTGCATAAGTGGCCATTCAACCGGCTTATCATCCCAGTTATCATTGCCATAGTCCTTGGCCTTCGCCAATTTCCCACGGGATTTAGCTTTTCCTGCAGCCTCGCCAATGCCGTAAGGCACATCACTAACAACCGCGCACACATCAAGTCCATCAGGCCAGCTTTTCAGGACTTCAGCGCAATCCCCATTGTAAAGCGTGGCCCTGCCTATCGTTACAGGCTCAATCACTTGCCATACCTCAACCCAAGAGTGCGACGGTGGGCTGATACCTGTGTCTCGCCGTTCTGTCGGGCTTGCTTGCGGGATGCCAGACGAGATTCGAGTTTAGCCGCCCATTGAGCGTCATTGCAGGCGCGGGCGTATGTTACAGATGGGTCTTCCATTACTGAGTTATCTCCATTGCTTCTTTGATTAGATCGTCCGGCGCTGTGCCACGCATGAAGCGCACAACCAGCGGGGGAATTGATGCTTTAACGAAATCGTCGAATGCGCTCTGGTCCATCTTGGCAAAGCTTATCGAACCAGGGCAGAACAGTTCCTTGCCTGCCGGGGTCACGATCCATTCGCCAAGGCCTGCGCCGACTTTAGCAAGATAAAGCGCCATGTCAGCAGTTATATGCGGTTCGCTGTTATCGCTGATCAGTTTGAGGATCGCGAAATAAAGGCGGTGAAACTTGCCATTGCGCACGCGGGTTGGCTTGAGTTCAACCACATCACCCAGCTTGCACTTAGAGGCTTGATCTTGCGCTACTCCGTTGAAGGGGCGAAACCCGTCTAGGGTGTATCGGTATAGGTGACGCTCGCTCATAGCACATAGCACTCGTAAGCTTGCTTGCGCAGTTCCACCGCGCGCTCTGGCACACCCCATTCCGCTTCGATCTGGCGGGCGTTGCCAAGGTGTAAATCAAAGTGATGCTCGGCAGTGAGCGGTACAACCACTTCATGATCGCGCCGCCACCGCTTTTCCGGCATGCTCGAAAGCACATGATGGGCAATCTCTGAAGGACAGCCACAACCGCACGCGCACGGGAAGTTATCAATGCACCAGCGGTGGAACTGCTTCTCGCGCTCCGTAGGCTTGGCGCTGTACTTCTGGCGAATGCGGTTGTGATTGACCTTGGGCATATCAATACCAATCGTCTTGCGTGACTTCAGTAAACGCTAGCGGATAACCGAGCGGTAATGCTGCCCATATAGCACCATCCAAGAATGAGGCTGTTAGAGGTTCAGCATCTTCGGCATCGAGATATTGGCCATCAATGAACATAGCTAACGAACTTGAGCATCCATCATCGCAGACCAGAACAACCTTTTGCCCTTCGTCTGGGTCGCTTGATCCAACATCCAACCACATAAAGTTCCTCCTGAAAATGTGTCGGGCTTTTAACGGCTACGGCCCGACGCGTAGCTTCCACGGGCAACCGTATTAGAACTGCCCGACCGTTCTCAAAATGGAATTGAATCCTCTAAGTCGTCATAGCTAGAACCGCCGCTGGACTGGCTGTCATTACCCCACCCGCCAGACTGATTGCCGCTATCGTATGACTGTTTGCGTTCGCCGCGACCATCGCCGGGAGTGTTGAGGATCGTCACGTCATCGGCTTTGCATTGGATGTACGTTTTACCCTCGTATTCCCGCGTCGAGAGTTCGCCAGTGACAGCGACAGCCGATCCCTTGCGGAGGATGCGTGCCAGACCTTCAGCGCCCTTGCCAAACTTGGAAACGTCCAGCCAAATCGTTTGCTTGTTCTCGCCATAGCCTACATCGGTGGCGAGCGAGAAACGGCAAATATCGGTGCCGCCCTGTGTGGTTGTGTGTTTTGCATCTTGGCCAAGTCGGCCCGCTGCGAATGTTCTAAGCATTGTTGTTCTCCAGTTTCTTGCCTTCCGCTTCGATCCACTGCTTGGCTTGTCCAAACTGTGATGCGGGAACTTCTCGTAAATCCTTGACCCCGCCAACGCTTAGGAAGCGGTCTACAGGGACGTTAAGCCGGTCACACAGCAGCATGAGTTCTTCGCGCTGTGCATCGGTGATGACGGGTGGTGGCGGTGCCTGCACGTCTGCCTTGGTCTTGTCGTATAGGGCAAGGCCAAACGTGTTACCAAAGCTGCGCAGGGCGCGCTTCAGAGCATCCGTTTCCGCTTCCTTGACGGCGCTTTCATGGGCGTCTGCTTCATTGTCAGGCTTAGCCATACCAGTTCCGACCGCTGCGCCTTCTTTTACCACCCCGCCAGCCGTAGCTTGCACCGTGCAGCGATAGCCGACGCGCACTTGAGCATTGCCCTTGCTGTCGGTTGTTTCGATACGCGAACACATGTCTAGGCGCGTGATGGTGTAGCCCCATCCGTCGAAACCGAAGATCCGGTTTGCTTCCGAAAGGACGTGGTGACTATCGACGTACTCACCGTATTTACCTTGCGGCGGCGGTTTGACGTGACGAGGGTCTAGCGGCGCTTGCAGCATACCCTTCTGTTCATTGGTTAGGCTCATGCTACCCTCTTTTCTTCGGTGACAGTCACGCCATCCATAGGACGGTTCTTGGCGTTGCGTTGTGCGTACTCGTCAACAAAGGTGCTGACCGCGTTAGGGTCTTTCGCCATGATCCACTTGAGCGCATCGCGGTGATTGGTGACGGTTACGACCTTATAGGTACGCAAACCAACGGCACGGTCAACGCCTGTTGCATGAGCCTTGGCCTTGCTCGCCCTGGCTGCATCCTTGGCGGCCTGATCCGCCTCTTTCTGCAATGCTTCCGCACGTTCGACCGCCTCAAAGCCGCCTTCTGTTCGGGCCAGTGCGCGTTGCGCCTCGATAGCTTCCTGCGCCTTGCGCTCCGCCTCTTCACGCGCCTTGCGTTCGGCTTCGCGCTGCTCGTCTTCCAGCTTGCGCAGATACACCGTAAGCGGTGCCTGTGCAGCCTTTATGATCGTGTCCGCACGTTCGGCCAGAGGCTTCCACTTTGCGTCTACGGCCTTACTCGCTAGCAGATGGGGCTTCTTTTCCTCCTGCCGTGCTTCGTCCGCATCCTTCTTGATCTTCTTGACCTCGGATATAATGCGGCCAACGGCATCGGCCTGCCCTTGTGTGGTTAGCGGCTCACCGTCGAGAAAGTCTTTTGCCGTAGCGTAAGCGTCTTCCAGCGCGATGCTGTAGCTTTCGTGGGCGGGCGGTTGATTGTGCCCTAATCCGGGCGTATCATTGTCCATAGCGTAATCCTTCAGTCTCTGTTGCGGCTGTTCTAAGGTGGCTGACATCGTGGCCCTCGCTCTCCAAAGCTTTGCAGGCAAGAAGTAGAGCGTGGGTCACATTTCCAAGAGCAGCGCGAGTATCGGCTAGCTGCATCCTGGATTGCAAGTAGCGGTCGCGGTAGTCGGGGGTCATTGGTTGCCTCGGGCTTTGGCGATGGCGTTCTGGGCGTTGCGCGCAGTAGCGTAGGCCCATCCGCGTATTTGCTCATCTGACCAGTTGGTCATATCGGTAGGGTCTGCGGCGCTTGCTTCAAGCACATCGAACATATACGGTGCCGCTGCGATTAAGCGGGCGTTGGCCTCAACTCTCGAAAAGTCGCCGCTGTCTATTTCGGTTGACCATGGCAGTGCGGCGGCTACTAGACCTCCCGAATTGTCACCGACTATGGCAACTCCGTAATCAGGCCCATCTCTGTCCGTTGGCTGGCATAACCACGGCCATTCAGTGTGCTTACTCATCCCACCACTCCCGCGATAAACTGAGTAAGGAAGACTGCGAACAGTCCAAACGTCCCACCTATCAGGTATGCGTCGTGTGTATCAGTCCACATGGCTATGGTCCTTTTTCATGATTTCGATTACGCCGCGATCTTCGAGGGTTTCGGCGTCGGGCGTGACTTTGATGAAACGACCGTGATATTGATATCCGATTGCGCCAGTTACGGGATGAATTGGGTTATGGCGGTCAAGCCGAAGGCCAACTTTTTCGGCGCTATAGACGTCCTTACAGACACGCACCTCAATGACCGAATAAACTGCGCCCTTACGGATTCCACCCTCACTGCCGGGGTAAATGGCGCACGGGCTGTCATCTACACAAAGCGCCATGTCGCCTTTCTGCCATTCACTCATCTTACGCCTCCACTATCTTGAGGTTATGCTTTGCGAGTTCGGCGCGAAGTTCGTCCGCACGAATGACAGGCATGTGATAAGCGTCTACGGCATAATGCCAGACAGCTTGGATTGCCTCGACTAGCGGATCAGCAGGCTTCATCTCTGCTGCAATTTGCCTGCATTCACGCACGTCTGTTACAGACGCTACACCCTGATCGGCTATACGCTCGATTATCTCTAGGGCGCGCTGATTAAGGTCAGTATCGCCGCGAACAGGAACCTTGCCTGCCTTAAGTGCGGGAACGGCCCAATGCGATGCGGGGATTCTAATTGCCCCAATAAAACGGAAGTCCTCTTTGGGGGATTGATGAGCTGTAAACCAGATGCTGCCTCTCAGATATTGCCAAGATGCATCAGCGGGCGCATCGAACCAATCCGGCCTTACCCCGACAGGATCAAGCTTGTGTTCGTAGTATTCCATCATGCGTTCCTTACTGTTCGGGAGGGGAGGGAAGGGGTTGCCAGTGGGTCACTGCATGCTTTTTAAACGCATTTGGGCAAACTGCTTCTTCTTCCGCGTCAGCCTGCTGCCAGTCATCTACGAATGCCCAGCAAAAACTTTCTCCGTGCAATCCAGGTGCGTAAGCGCCAGCCACAACACTCCTTCCGTCTGTTAAGATAATCGTGCTGCCATCCTTCGGCGCAGTCGAAATGTCTTGCCATTCACTCATTTCTTGCTCTCCAGCCTAAGCTCTGCGATGGCATCCAGAAGGCGCGCTTTGGTCAGCGGGAGCATTCGGCCTTGACCTCGCTTCCATCTATAAAACGTGCCCCTGGAAACGCCTGCGCGTCTCAGAACGTCTGTCATCGAAACCCGCGCAGCTAACGCGCCAGCCTCAATATCCTCATAGGTTGTTTCTCTTGCCATGAGACTGCATTATAAGAATGCAAGGGCGCAATCAAGAACTTTTTAGCACTCTTTTGTCTTGACGGCACATATTTACCCGCCTAAACCAATCCCACACCGACGAAAGACTGCATCCCGCAGATCTGTCGAGTGGGAGTACACAGCATGAGCGCCAAACGTTTCACTTTCGACACGACTGTCGGAAAGCGCGAGGCTGAAGTGCGAGTAACTTACTCGGTCACGCCTCCCGTTGCAGCAACGCACTGGCAGCCTGCTGAGGGCGCAGAGGTTGAAATCCTTTCCATTCGGCAGAACGGGAAGGCCGTTTTCTTGTCGCAGGATGAAGAGGACGTTCTTCTTGAAGAGGCCCGAGATCGCGCCCTTCAAGATTGGGAGGACGATAAGGCTGCTGAAGCGGACTGGCGCTATCAGGAGTACCGCGACCGCATCCTTATGGATCAGTGGGAGCGCGGCCAATGACCCCCTCCAAGATCGAACGCGCCCTAACCCCCTACAACCAGCATACGCGCAATACCGAGATAGACGCCTTCGCTCAATGCATGACGCAATGCGAGCAGGTGCGCATGATCGTGGCGCTGATCCAGGGCGGTGCGGGTATCGAGCAATCCGACGATCTGGTGGATGCTCTGGCCCCGCTGAGTGACGTTCTGAGTGCCAACTATGAGGCGATAAGCTTTGCCGCTGCCTTTGGTGACAGCGCCAAGCGTCGGGATCGCACGGACCCAAGCAAGGTGTCGTATCTGAAGGAGAGGGTGTGATGGATTACTGGAAAGAATGCATCGACATTGCTTTCGACGAAGCCGGTGTTGAGGCGACGGGTGAGCAGCGCGAATTTGTTGCAGGTGCGGTCGAGGGTGGTCACGAAAATTACGGCATGGCGCATGGCTATGATGTTCAGCGGTCGCCCATCGAAACCGATAAAGACCGCGAGATAGCCCACCTCAAAGCTAAGGTCGCCGACCTAGAGCAAGACATCGATATTTACCGAGGCTCGGTCGCCCGACGCAATCGCGTGCCAGAGAGAGATGTCTACCTCGAACGTAGTTTTGTGGACGGTCACGGCAGGGGGCATGGCAGCGTCATGATTGAACGATGAACTCGCTCACCCCTGATCGCGCGGATCGTGTTCCGCCACAACGCAAGCATTGGATGGGAGAGGGATGATGGCTGGACCAGAGATCTCTTACGAAATTCTCGATGCAGTATCGTCTGCAATAACCGAGGCCCAATGTTTGGGCAGGGAAGGCCCTTACGGCGGCTACGACTACGGGCACAATGAGGCCTTTTACGGTAAAGCGCCAGACGATGGCCGTTATGTCGTTCGCGACTTCAGGAAGTTCGGATCACCGACATGGGGCAAGTGGGTTCATCAAACCCATGACCATGACGAGCACGAGCAAGCTTATTCGCGCCTAACTGGCAGGCATATCGCTAGCATGGCCATAGCCGCATACCTCAAGGCAGCCACCCGCCCCCTCACGGCAGAGATAGCAGACCTACGTGCTGAGAACGAACGGCTCCAACTCGATGGCATTCACACCTGCCATGACGAATGCCAGAGGCCGACATGCGTTCTGCGCAGGCAACTGGATGAGGCGATGGAGGCGTTGGAGCAGATCGCCAACCACAAGCCGCTCTACGACTATGTCATGAACATACAGGATGGCAACTTTGATGAGCCGGGTTCGCCATACGACAGGGGCCGTCAAGCGGAAGCCAATTACCTCGCAGGCAAAGCCCGCGCCATCCTCGCCAAAAGGAAGCAGCCATGAGCCGCACAGCACAACTCAGCCGCCAGCAAGACCATGCCGCGCGTGATGTTCTCACCCGCGAATGGGAGGCGAACTACAGCCTGGATCGGCACATAGCCCACGCACGCGAGCGGATGGGTGAGGCGAGGTGGGCGGAACTCAACAAGGAGTGGAAAAATGGCTGAACCTTTGATTTTAGTCGCGCAAAACGCGCCAGAAGTTCCCCTGATGTACGCCTGTGCCAAGTGCGGGACGGTCCACTCGCCCAAAATATACATGGCCAAGAAAGAGGTGCAGCACGAAACTGCCCGCAAGGCCGCTGAAGATTGCTGGAATTGCAAGACGCATGACAACTGCGAGACGTGCGGCAAGGAGACCAGCAAGGGTTGGAAGAAGTGCGGCGATTGCCGGATTACCGAACTGCTGGAAAAGGCAGAAGAGGTTCCCGACGATGGCGGCCCCTACTGCCGCTTCGATGGCGACGATTACTACATGTCGATGGAAGAAGCGCAAGATGATGGTTGCGAGTGGGTTAGCCCATGCACCACCACCTATGCGCGCATCGATCCCGATAGCATCATGGAGAATGCGCTGGCGGATATGTTCGAAGAAGCGGACATGGACGATTTGGATGGTGTGGAAGAGTTCTACGCTGCTGCAAAAGCCTTCAATGAGGCGCAGACTACGCCCTCATTCTTTGGCGACAATAAGCGCAAAATTCGCGTCCCAGCACGGGAAGATGACGCATGACCCGCTCGCACACATACGAACGCAGCCACAGGTGCGCACCCCGCCAGAACTTTGGCGGCGGCTACCACTACAACGCGCGCATCCTGCCCATGGAGAGGCCCGGACTGTTTGCGCGGATATTTAGGGGAGAACGAGGGTAATGGACTGGTTCTGGTATCCGATCATCTACGTAGCTGGAGCGGCGACCTTCGCCTTGATCATGGGGTTCATGGCGGGACTGCATGAGGCGGGCCATGTGAGCGATCTTTGGGAAATGGATTTCAAAGACGAAAAGACACGTTCTTTAATGGCCAAATCAACCATCTTCTGGCCCCTCATAACAACCCTTATGATCGTGATGCTGATAGCAGAAGCGCCAGCGAAAATCGCCAATTTGGGTCGCAAGATCGGGTCGGCAGAAATTAAGGAACCAAAAGCATGACCAAGACCAAAACCGAGGCCGTGAAGGCGGCAATCGACCGCATAGAAGACCGATTTAATGATCACTACGGCATTGATGGAGCACGCGACAGCCTGCAGCTCGCAGAGGATTGCAAAACCTTGATAGCCGCAATTGATACCAAGACCGAGCCGAGCGCGGCGGGGTTGGAAGACATGCGCCATCTGCTCGACCGTGATCGCTACATTGTGGCAATCGCACTTGGCCACATTAAACGCGCGCTCAACGGGCATCGCTGGCTGCTGGAAGGGCGCGGGCCGTATGAATGGGACGACGACCGCTATCGGGATGAGTTTGCCGACTGGGTGGCAAACGTCGAGGCGGCAACGGGCCTTTTGGCAAAACTGGCTTGGGATAAGGACGCCTGCGAAACCGAAGCCGACAAGGTGGCAGCGGCGCGTGAAGCCGCTCAAGTTTATGCAGTCGATCCACCCGTTGGCCACCGCACCACGCTGCCGTCTGATTTAGGTCTGCCATGCCCCTCTTGCGCCGCCCTATCCGCCCCCACGCGAGAGCGGGAGATGTTGGACCTGCTGGCGATATGCCGTGAATGGCTTGAACCGGACGCAGCCTACACGATGGCAACGCGCACCGAAGTGTTTGCCCGCATCGACAACCTACTCAACGAAGGATCAGGCCAGTGAGTGATATTGTCCAAACCCTTCGAATGGGCGTGCCAGAAGTCGGCCTTGCGGAAGACAACTGCACCGAATTGTTCGACATTGACGCCGCTAATGAAGTGATGGCCGAAGCCGCCGACCACATCGCCGCACTCGAAGCCCGTAACGCTCGGTTGGAGGAACAGGTGCGAGAGGCATACGAGCGGGCGGCGGAGGCTGCTGAAGGCGAACGCTATGCGCAGCACTACGTTGATGCCTCTGCGTCTGCTGGAGACATGCGGCCCGACATCTACAATGAGGCTTGCAACGATGTCGCCCAAGCAATCCGCACCCTCACCACGGAGCAGACCAATGGCGGCATGTAAACACTGTGGCGGGACAGGTGAAGCTCCTGAGGTGCTCACTCTTGAGTGTATCGGCTGTCAAAGGCCAGTGAAAGTCAAACTTAGAGGCGAAGAGAACATAATCAGGCTGTGTGTGAACATCCGATGTCGCGAATGCAAGCAGGAGCAGACCAATGGCTGACGATAAGACCGATATAGCGAAGGTGGTTGAGGCGTTCGAAAAACTTGTGGACGTACTTCGGAAAAGCGGTAGCGGCTGCGGGGAATACGATGCCAACAGCGTGCTTTCAGACGTGACTTGGGCCGCATCGGAGGCGTTAGATGTTCTTCGCCAAGGAACCCCCAATGACTGACCTCGCCACCGTCCACCGCATTGCCGAGCAGCTTGGCCTTGGCACATCACGGCACGTTATAGACATGCTCCTGGTATCTCTGAAGCATGGTAGGGAGAGGGTTTATGGGTGAAGCAGATATATGGCGAGTCGAGTTGCAGGAAGATAAGCCTGCGTCTGGCATGTGGCATTGCGGGCCGAACGCGGCTTGGGTGACAGTTACTCACCTGCCTACTATGATCAGTGCGCGGGCCTTTGACCAATCACAACATCATGCCAAGCAGGCCGCTCAGGCGTGTTGCGAAATGATGGTTGAGCAGTCACGCCTTCTAAAATGCCAGTTTCCAGAAAGGCTAGACCCTAACCCCCACCACTCGCACAAGCCATAAGGGCGCTTCTCATCGTAATAACAGCCGCCCGCAATTCCAGCGCAGATGCCGCCACGATAAGCAGATCCGATGCCGCGTTGCCGGTTAGCTGGTCGCCTACTTGGGCGGGTTCGGGCGGAATATCTTCTGATTTTAAACAAGGCTGAGGAACCGGGACCTCCACAGTACGCACGGAAATCCCCGGCTGCGGATGGTTGCAGGAAGCGAGGACAGCCGAAGCTGCCCCCACCATCGCTATAAGGCGCGCGTTCATGCCTTATGTGTTCCCTCTACCCCGCGCCGCATCCGGTCCAGCGTCCGCTTATGCAGCCAGTGCATAGCCTCTTCCACCTTGGTAAGTGCCAGGGCATTTTCTCGACAACTGTATGCACCTGACTGGAATGAACGCAGACGATCAGCCACAATGGCTAGAAGCACTTCCTGCGTAATGCCATTAACGCCCTTTTCGTTAATAGGTCCGTTCTGGAAGTTAAGGACTGGTGCTTCGTCAAATCCACCAATCTCGTAACGATGATTAGCACCACCAGCGCCCGGTTCGTCCGTGACTTTGATGGAAATTACATCATTCGCGGGATTAACCTTATGGTCGTTCACTTCGCGCATGTTACTTTCCTTTCTGTTCCCCGCAGTAAGCGCGCGGGCCGCAATCCGGCTTATACCGGAATCCTAAAGGCCGCGCGAGCGCAAAACCCCAGCAGGCGTTACGCACTGATCGGTAACACCTTCCTTGCGCAGCGCATCGGCCTCGTCCTGTAGGCTACCCGCTTCTTTCTCGGCTTGCTTCATGGCTTCGGCCAGCAGGCTTTCGCGTAGCTGCCCCGCTTCCACAAGTTCTTTCATGCGCCGCGTTAAGGCATCCAGCGATGCAGCGGTTACGCTATGCTGCGCCTCAGAGACGGCCACTGTGTTGCGCAGGGTTTCGATTGTGGCGTCCTTGCGGGCGTTTGACCACATGGCGATGCCAAGGGCCACCAGAAGCGCTAGAACGACGCCTGCGAACACCTTATTGATGGTCGAGGCGAAGAATGTGCCTATCATGCCGTAACTCCTATAAACAGGCCAAGCGCCAAGCATACCAGCGCAAGGGTTATCGTGGGCATTGCTTTGCGTAGCCTATCGTCCATCTGCAATCTCCCGCGCTTCGTTCTCGGCAGCATCCGCCACCTGTTGAGCGGCTTCTTCACGCGACATATTGGCAGATACGCCATCACGGTTTGCCTTGAACGACAGCCGCCCGCCAGCCAGTACGATTACCACCAACACAAGCAACGCACCAGCCTGCACGCCCATTGCGATAGTCAGAGCATCGCCAAGTCTGTCGGCATTCTGAAGCGCGAGTTCCTTGCAGGCCACAACCGCGAAGTCAGGCCTCCCATCTACATACTTGGACGCGCCAAGCATGTCGGAACACCAATTGCGCGCAGATAGGATCTTGATGATCCATAGCGCCGCGCCGATGGTGAACATGCTGCTGATAAAGACAGCAACCAGGCTCCACGAGCGGATGGAGTTCTTAAGGTTCATGACAGATACAACGCGCGTTCGGCTTCACGGCGGCGGGTCAGGCCGCGCATGACTTTGCCATTCGCGCGGTTCCATCTGGGAAATTCTTTGGCCGCACCTGCATAGTCACCCGCGTTGTGCTTCTTCAGCAGTGTGGACTTTTCCAGATTGCCTTCACCCAGATTGTAGGCAAACGAGACAAGCGCCGCAAACTGGTTGTCAGTGGCTTTGGGCGCCAACCGCTCTACAGCGGCTTCAAAGCGGTCTGTGTCGTTGTCAAACAGATCGTCGGCTTCTTCTTCCGTGACGCGATCGCCACGGCTCACACCACCTGTATGCCCCCAACCGATAGTCCACGGCTCACCGCCCGTGGCGGGATCGGGGTAGGCTTCCAGTTCCAATCCCTCAAAGGACTTGATCAGGCGCTCGCCTACTGCGTTTATCTGGCGTCCCTTGGGTTTGGGTGGCCTGACCACGATGATGCCTTCAGCGGCGTCTATAGCCGCGTCCATGCTTTCGACCTCGGCTTGCGTAAGGCCACGGCCAAGCAGGGCGCGGAGTTCGTCGAAAATTGGCTTTCTGGTAAGCATCTCTATCTAGCCCCCTGCCTGTGATAATCTTCAAGGTCGTTGACGCGGCTTTCAAGCTGCTTCATCTGCACGGCCTGCGCTTCAATATAACCGCCCATGCGCTCATCCATGCGGGCAAGAGTAACGCTCATCTCCGAAACGCTCGTCACCATCCAGATAAGCCCTGCGGAGGCAGAAACGGTTAAAACTGCGGACGCGATAATTGCCGCCCACTTCAATGGAGCGGGTATTTCTGCGACCACGGTGCCCCTTCTCACTTCCGGATGTTGCGACACAAACCGAACGATTGCTGTATCCGCAATCTGCTCGGCCATTACTCTTATCTGTTCGGTGTTTCCCTGACTGTCAGGCATCACACCCACCCCGAGAAAGCGCGGTGCAGCGCGCGGTTGACCTGCCATACCGATAGACCGGCATAGGCGAGGCAGAGGATGGCGACGGCGCGGGTCACTTTAGCACTTTCACGCAGACACGCTCGTTGTCGCGCCAGACGATCCAGCGCCCCGGCTTGCAAATGCGTTGGGTATGTCCCGCTGAAACTTCACGGATGGCCTGTTCCATTACGCAATCCTCACAACCGCACTGCCACTATGAACCAACATTGTTCGCCAGTATTTTTGTCGCGCTAGTCCCAGCCAGATTGGCCCCTGCCGCCCCATTGTCGCGGAAATCATTACCTATCACTCGAAAATAATCCGCCGCGCTATCAATATAATAGGGTCGGGCGTTCCCTCCGAAACGTTGGGAGCCTGAGCGGACTCCCTGAAGCGACCAATCCTTGGTGTTACCGAAGGCATAACCGCTACCCCCGCAGCCATCTGCCCAACCACCGATAACCTGAACCCCACTCACATGCTGGTCGCATTCAAGGCCATTGAACTGCGCTAACGGAAACTCGCACATGGACAGAACCGCTTGTTTGAACCTACCAGATGCAGAGCCTATAAGCGACAGGCCATTGCCTGAACCCGTTGCTCCGCCTCCAGCATTAAGGTTCTCCCCGAACCACACCCCGTTAGCCCCGAAGGAAACGATATTTCCGCCATTTGCGCATGATAGTCGCGAGCCGTAAAAGGACGTGCCGCAATAGCCGCCTTCCATCTTGAAAGAAGCGACCGTTGACCCCGTTGCAGGCATCACGTCGATCGAGCGTTGGCAGTTTAGGAATTGACTATTGCCTTGAACACGTAAGTCTGCGCACCGTGTTACATAAAGACCGGCAGCGGGACCGCTTAAGGCTGAAACATCTGGATCGCCGATTGCATGAACGTCATCAAGTGTAACTACATATCCGCCGCCGATCCGATAAGGATATCCATTCTGCACTGAATTGTAGGCACGCAATCTCGATGCGTTGAATATACCGGAATCAAGAGAGGGGTCGGTCGGGTGCCCGTCGATTTGCAGTAATGTGAATGCATTGTAACTGGTTACGCCCTCACACACGAAACGCGGTGCGTCGTTGCTGACCCGAATGCAAGCTCCTGCCGTCCTGGGTACTGAAGAAGTAAAAACCATGTCTGCGATGGTGACGAAGGGAACCCTTACGTCGATTTGGTGTTCCGTTGCGCTGGTGGTCTTGATTGTCGTGCTGCTGCCCCGTCCGCGCAAGGTCAGGTTTGTCTGCGATGCGAGTATCTGCGGCAATATAAACAGGCCGTCAGGAACTTCGATCTCGCCACCAACCGCGCCCGCCATATCGGATAGCGCCGCACTGTAAGCGTCCACGCCATAGCCGTTGGTGGCGGTGGCGGTGGCCGTACCGTTGCGGATTGCCGCCCACTGGTCCTTTTCGATGAAGTCGGCAAGGTTGCGCCGCTGCGTTCGGAAATTGTAAGCCGGGAAGCCCTTTGCTGCCTGGGGTGCGGGATGGCTGAAGTCGACGAGTTCCGCTCCCTTCCCCTCGTCGGGAGAGGAGAGGTCTGCGGTGGAAACCTTAGTGGCAAGTCCAGCGGCTAGAGAATCCGCCGAAATACCTATAGCGTCAATTGCCTGTTTAACCCGTAAAGGTGTGACGCGCTTTACATTATCACTTCCTGCCTCAGCTTCCGCTTGTGAGGCAAGAGGAATAGCCGCGTCAATAATCTGCGAAGGCAGAGCCTTTTCGACCGAAGACCCTTTGTCGACAATCAGAACATCAGTATCGGAAACCGAAGCCGCCGCGTTCAAGTCTCTGGGTGGGATGACAGCCATTAGCTTATCCTAATTATTTTTTGACAGATGATGGTGGGCTGGACAATGTTATGTGCCTCGCCTCCACCTTTGTTGCCGATTGTTATGCCGGTAGTGGCAAGATTGGTTGTGGCCGATGAGGTGGATGCCAGCGCGGAATCTGTAGTCGTGGGATTGCCTAATGCGAACACAGGCCGCGTATAAGTGTGAGAGTGACCTGGATCGGTAACGCTGTGGTTATGAACCGGCATCTGCGCTTCAGTCAGGGTGTGCGTCTGCGCACCACCAGAAGCGCCAAGCGTCGAACTCGACAGCGTATTGAGGCGAGTTGTGGCAGGCGTAGCCATATTCTCCCGCCCAGCGCCCACCC